>Ga0210402_10004535_pt1 | contig 12645 bp, 13 predicted proteins | sample IncBWC7MmetaG_FD_161055 | JGI IMG/M metagenome (GOLD analysis project Ga0210402, IMG submission 161055) | Forest soil microbial communities from Barre Woods Harvard Forest LTER site, Petersham, Massachusetts, United States - Inc-BW-C-7-M | ecosystem: Environmental > Terrestrial > Soil >...
GCCCCAAAGAGCCTGTCGATCTGGCCGAGATAGCCAATCGTTTTCATGTGGCGGCGGTACACCCCATACACAAGACGATTCTTCGAGCCAATGATTCGCACCAGCCACTCCCCACCTTCGGGAAGAGCAATCGGAAGAGAAACGCCGCGGCGTCCAGCCTCCGACAGGATGCTTACAAATTGAACAACATCTGCGGGCGGTGGCTCAGTTCCAAACGGATTGTCCATCTCTAGTCGAATCAGATCACTGCCGTCGCAGAAAGCGATTGTTGCTTCGAAGGGCAGCTTCCGGCGCAATTCGGCAAGGAACTTTGCGCGCAACCCAGGTTTGCGAACGACCAGCGTGCCTGCGGCGCCCACGCTCACGGCATCGTAGATGCCCAGTTCTTTGGCGAGCACGCTCGGACGAAAAGTCCTGTGTCCTCCAACGTTGATACCCCGGAAGAAAACGATCAAGGCCATGCTGCCCATTGTTGCAGCACCGAAGTATCGGGGAGAAGCTGCCGCGGCTACAAATGATGAAACTGCTCCTCGGCTTCCCGCTCGCTCTTGTCCGCCTGGCGCTCCCAGGAGCGGCTCACCATTTCCTTCGAACCCAAACCCAATGCCAGCGACAGCGTGAGCACGATGCCGCCGAAGAGAATGGCGAAAGCCAACTGCACGATCGGCCCGCCGATCCCCAGGTGGTCCATCGCCATCGCGGCCGTGAGCACCATCACCAGCCACTTCACGCCCAAACTCAGCAGCCGCGCCGATTGGATCTGCAAGTTGACGGCGTTGATCAGCACGCTGCGCGCCAGGAACCGCGCCAGCAGGAATCCGGCAATCGATACGGCGGCGGCGGCCGCTACCTTGGGCAGGTAGTCGAACAGCCGCACCACCAGCAGCGAAGTCAGTGTGGGATCCAATGCGCTGATGCCGGCCAGCAAACCCAGCAGCACCACCACCCAGAACGATAACTGCGCCACCACCGCGGAAGGCCTTCGTGCCGGCTCCCAACCGGCCAGCGCCGGCACGCCCCATTGGGTGACGCGATCGTCGAACCGAACCCGCTCCAGAATGCGGCGCAACACCGAGCGCACCAGGACTGCCGCCAATATCGTGAAGACCAGCATGATCAACAGCGCCAGCAGCCCAGGAATAAAACCGGCCACGGTATTGACGATCCTGCCGGCCGCCAGGGCCAGCACTTCGTTTGCATGAGTCAACATAGCCGCTCCTTTGTAGGGCAGGTCGATAACCTGCGTGTGGGGCAGGTTGATAACCTGCGGCGGATTGTTAATCCCTCTTCGCTCATGGATTGAACCTGTCCGGCCAGCGCCAGCGCGCGACGAAGTAACCCTTCTGCGTTTCGAAGCTCTGGCACAACGCCTCAACAAACTGTTCTACTTCCCCGGCGTTGGCCTCCCGTACCTGCAGCGCGTAGGAAGCCAGCCAGCCGAGATACAACGGCGTGATCGCCTGCAGCAGGTGGTTGCTGTCCATTATGCGCATCCGGTGCGCCAGGGCGAAATCGTATATGATCCGCGCCCATGTGCTGTCGACGAAACGGAACGTGGCATCGGGTTGGGATGCCAGCTTTTTCAATTCCAGCAAGGTGGCGGGCGGAAGCACTTCGCGCCAGATCTCCCGCAGATTGCGGAAACCCAGCCGGAAGGAATCGATCATCGGCTGCACGTCGACCGGCAGATGCTCGGGCGCCTGGCGCGGGGCCGAACCGAAAACCGGCACCGGCTCCGAGGCCCGGAAGCGCTGCCAGGCCGAGGCGGTGTGGTGGATTTGGGTGAAGAGCGAACCCAGCACTTGTGCCAAAGCCGTACTCAACTCCAGCGGCGGCCCGCCCGCGTTCTGCACGCGCGGTCCGAGATTGGCCTGGGCAAGCTGGAAGTTCCAGGCGATGCTTTGCATGGTGATCCAGGCATCTACACCGGCGCCGGTAACATCTGAATCCCATGGGGCTTGTTGCGTGAGGTGGAGGATCAGTTTCGCCGAGTAGCCGAAGTCGGCGCCAATGGGCTGGCGAATCTGTTTGCCATAGAGCGCCCGCACCAGCGGGTACACAATGCCGTTGATCACCGTGCCGTCGTACTTGTGGCGCACGTAGTATGGCGTCACCAGGTCGAACCCGCCTTCGATCACGGGTCGAACCAGGGCTTCGGTCCACTGCGGCGTGAGCTCGCGGAGATCCGCGCCTACCAGCGCGCAGGCTTTGGCATCAAGCTTTCGGGCGATTTCAAACACCGCGCGGACGGCATTGCCTTTGCCGGGGATGCCATTATAGTCGGGTGAAAGCAGGTGAACCGGGTACACCGGATACGCCACTTGCACCATCGTCTTCCGGTCCGGCGCCGCCTGGAGCGCCAGTTCGGCCGTGCCGTCGTGCGACCCGCCATCGGCGTGCACCAGCACGCTGCGGCCGCCGGGAAAATTCGCCTCCAGCCCGTGGATCGCGTTGCGGATCACCTCGGCGATGGTAGCGGCGTTGTTGTAGCTGAGAACCCCCAGAACGATATCCGCCGTGGCAACAGTCTCCACTTCTTCCTGCTGGCTGTTTTGCGGAGCGGCATCCACTTCGGGCATCGGTGTCAGGCGTCCTATGCAGACTAGCACGCCGGGCTCCCAAGTGCGGTAGCGCACCGAGGCAGGAATTCAGAAGTCAGGAGGCAGAAGTCAGGAGACAGAAGACAGAATGCAAACCGCGCGCGACCTCGTGCCCCTCCCGGCCCCCTCCTGCCGCTCCAGCCGCTCCGGCCGCTCCGGCCCCTCCTGCCGATGGGAGCCAACGCCCGAGGCTCGGTGGGTGTATAATTTTCCTCACCGGAAAAACCAGTTAGGGAAACCAGGTTAAGGAAGCGAACCTATGATGCGAAGTCTAGTGGCGATTCTCCTTGGATATGCCGTTTTCGCGGTGTCCGTGGTGGCACTGTTCACCATTAGCGGATACCACCCCCAGAGTCCGGCGCGCGCCAGCTTCATGATCCTCGCCACCGCAAATGGCGCCTGCTTCGGCGTTGCCGCCGGCTTCGTTGCCGCCTGGGTGGCGCGCAAAGCGTACTTCATGCATGCCTTCGCCGTAGGCTGCATTATCGCCATGGGGGCGGCCATTTCGCTGATTGTGCGGCCCGGCGAGGGCGCTTTTTGGATGCAGTTTTTGGCTATGCTGCTGTTTGCTCCGTTGACGCTGCTGGGCAGCCACCTGCGCGCGCGCATCGCCAAACACGGCCATTGACGGGCGGCCTGCCCACCAACCACTGAAACTTCCACACGCCGGCGGTGTTTAGGTTGTACTATAGGCTTTAGCCGCGTCTACTGGAAGGAATCTCGTGAACCCAAGGTGTCTCTATCGTTCCGTGGCATTGACCGGCGGCCTGGCGCTGCTGAGTCTGGGGGTGGCTGCGTTGCCTGCCGGGGCGCAGACGGCCGCGGCAGCGACCTTCGGCAACGTGGTCCAACTACAGGGCGGCACGCCTTCCGACGTGGTGCTCGACGAGGTCCGGCAACGCCTGTACCTGGTGAACAATAGCAGCCCGCAAGTGAGGATTTTCGACTACACGACCAACCAGATTGTGGGCACCATTCCGGTGGGGACGCGGCCCATCTCGGCGGCCATGTCGATGGACGGGAACTTTCTCTACGTAGCCAGCGGCGTCACTACGTTGCAGGTGGCCTCGGGGTCGCCCTTACTGAGCGTGGTGGACCTGACGCAAGGGCGGGTGGTGCAAACCCAGACGCTGCCTTCGGCGCCCCAAGGGGTGGAAGTTGGGAGCGACGGGCGGGCGCTGGTGAGCATGCTCGGCTCGGGCGTGGTGGCCGGCGTTCCGACGGGCACGCTGGGGGTGTTCGATCGCACCCAAACCAGCAGTTCGGCATTCCAACTGGTGACGGTTCCGGCGCTGCCCACCACGCCGGCCCCATTGCCGGCGACTACGCTGACGCGGCCCGTCCTGACGTTTACCGGCAGGCTGCTGCGCACGCCGGATGGAAGCCTGATCGTGGGGGTGATCACCCCCAGCGCGGCTACCACCTACATCTTTGTGTATGAAGTGGCCTCGGGAGTGGTACTGCGGAATCGGACCATTTCGGGAGCCTCGTCGGTGCTCTCGATGTCACCCGACGGTTCGCGATTCATGGCCGGGTTCACGATGTTCGACACCGCCACCCTGGCCGTGGTGGGGCAGCAGAATAACGCCAACGCACCCTTCACTTTTGCCAACGTGTTCAACACGGCGCAAAACGTGGGCGGCAGCGTTTTTTCGCCGGATGGCACGACGTTGTTCAGCGCGTTTAATACGGCGGCCAATACGACGCCCGCGCCGCCTTCCAACTCGTCCACCCTGCTGGTGAGCGACCCGGCCAGCCTGGCGATCCACCTTGGGATCAATTTGCCGGAGAGTATCGTAGCCAGGGTCGTCATGAAGGCCGACGGGTCTGAGGCCTGGGGGTTGTCCGATTCCGGGCTGCTGGACCTGCCGCTGGCCCACCTGTACGATTACCCAATCCTGGCGCCGGAGACCACGCAGGTGTTCCTGGCGATGGACGATTGCAACCGCGGGGTGGCCAGCGGAACGTTGAAGATCAACAACCTGGGCAAGGGACGCCTGACCTATACCGTGGTGGCAACCAACATCGGCACGGCGCTGGTCTACCAGCAGTCGAGCGGTCTGGCGCCTTCGACCATTACGTTCACGATGGAACCGGGACGGTCGGGGGTGGTCAGGCAACCGGGGACGAACATCTGGACGGGCGCCGGGACGCAGCAGGGGACGCCGCTCAACGTGACGCTTTCGTCGCCGGATGCGATCAACATTCCGAACACCATCCGGGTGTACATGAACTACCGTCAGAGCGACCAGCGCGGCGTGGTGTTTCCGGTGCCTACCACGCTCAACAACAGCCCGGGCGGGACGGCTGGGAATACCAGCGGCAACGAGGGACTGCAAGACATATTACTCGATGAAGCCCACGGCAGGCTTTACATCACCAATTCGGGATACAACCGGATCGAAGTCTTCGATACCCGGCAGCAGGCGTTCCTGACGCCGATTCCGGTGGGGCAGATGCCGCACCAGATGGCAATGAGCACGGACGGTAATACGCTGTACGTAGCCCATACCGGGGGTGAATCGATCGGCATTGTGGATCTGACGCTGGGGCGGGTGGTGGATGGCGTGGTGTTTCCGCCGGTGCCGCGGAGCGGGACCAGCAACCCGATTTACGCGCGGTCGCTGGCGGTGGGCCTGTTCGGCCTGGAGTTCCTGATGTCGAACGGGACCCAGTGGCAGGTGGTTGGCAACACGGCGCTGCCGCGCCCGGCGGATACGGTGACTCCGGTGACGCTCACCGGCTGCCCGAACTGCGCGATGATCTCGACGCCGGGCCATGAATCCATCCTTACGCTGAGCGGTAACGGCACCGCCTATGTGTACGATTCCCTGTCGGACACGTACGTGACCAGCAGGCTGCTGATTCCGGCGCCGATTCAGGGATACTACGGCGTGTTGGGCGCGGGGCCGGCTGGGTCGTATTTCCTGGTGGACGGGCTGATAGTGAATCCGTCGCTGACCACCATCGGCGGTTCGGCTTCGCCGGGCGCGACCGGGGTCACGCCGCCCGGAGGACCGGGGTTCGGGCCTCCGACCGTTACCATCATCAACACAGGCAACCGCAACACGGCGACCGCGGCGCCGCTGGACAGCAACACGTTTTTGCGGCTCTCCACGCCGGTGAGGCAAAACATTACCACGGTGACGCGCGACGATTCGCGCACGACGCTGGATTTCGTGAACCTGGCAACTGGCGAAGTGACGCTGGCGGGCGTGGTGCCGGAGAACCCGGTGGTCAACGTTTTCGGCACCACGCGGTTGAACACCAATCCGCGGCAGATGGTGGTGGATTCGGCGGGGACCACGGCGTACGCTATTACCATTTCCGGGCTGAGCGTGATTTCGCTGACGCCGACGGGCTCGGATACGCGGCCGGCAATCGACGCGGGCGCGTCGGGCATTGTGAATTCGACGGACGGAACGGCCAACCTTTCGCCCGGCTCGTTCATTACCATCAGCGGCACCCACCTGGCCGCGGCGGCGACGGCGAGCACGATTCCGCCGCCCACGGTGCTGGGCGGATCGTGCGTGACCTTCGGCGACATTGCAGTGCCGCTGCTGGTAACTTCGAGCGGGCAGATTCAGGCGCAGGTGCCGAACACCCTTTCGGCGGGAACGCAGGTGGTGGCCGTGCGGTCGCTGGCCACGGCGCAAGCCAGCGATCCGGTGGAGATCACGGTGAAGGCGCGCGGGAATTAGGGCGGCCAGTCGGGCGCCCTCGGCCACGAATGGGCGAGGAATAAGGCTGGAGCCAAAATGAACTTGGCCCGCGCGATTGAGTCTCGGGCCTGTGGTTGGTCGCAACTTCCCGAACGCGACTACCCAACCGTTTGAACTATTCAGCTTGAGCCTAACTGCTCCCAAAAGCACCGGGAAGCGGATCGCCCTCAGAATGCGAGCAATACAAGATCGGTATGTTGAATTCGGTCCGTAGCCGCCGGATGTACTCGTCCGCAGACTTGTCGAGTTTCCCCGGCGCAATAACGACCAACTCCACTCCGATTTCGGTTGGCGACCTGTAGTAGGCGTACTCCAGCAACTGGCCGATGGCTGCGCGGATGGCCGCACGGGGATTCGAATCAGTCTTGATCTCGATCAGAATCGTCTTCTTCTCATCCGTGATGGTAATGTCCACGTTGTTGCTCTCGAGTGTCACATTCCCTTTGCCATACCGGCCTTCGAGCAGCGGGAGAAGGTCAGCCTGTAAGCGTTTGTGGATGGGATCGTAGATAGCCCCCAGCGTGCCTTTGCGGGTGATGGTCCTGATTAGCGGAGGTGTCGTCTTACCCTTCCGGTTTCGCCACTGCTTTTCGATCTCCTCGGTGGCGGCAGTGAGGGTGTACCTGCCTCTTCCAGACTGTATCCTTCCGATCTGCTACTACAAGCGAAGGGTAGATGTCCGCGTCATCCTGGCGGAACCGGACGTTGAACAGGTCTAATGCGTCGCCCTTGAGTATGTGTTCGACGTTGCCTCCAACCTTGCGGACCTGTTCCGCCATACTCTTGAGCCAGCCACGCTTCCTGTAGATCTTCAGTGCCTCGTCAGCCTGGGCGGGTTGAAGCACTTCGCAATTCGAGATCTCGCCGACGTACAATCTGGTGCTGCCTGGACCGATCGTATACAAAAGCACATCGATGGTCTTCCCCGTCACGTTCTTGAAGGAGTTGTGGACGGGCTGAAGAAAGGCGTAATGAAAACGGTCGATACCGATAAGCCAAGCGAAATTGCAGAGCCATTCTTCGTGACCGAAGCCTGCATCAACGACGTAGGTACCTTTTTCCAGGTGTGGCGCTTCTCCCGATGGGAACGTCCACCCGTCCTTGTTCCAGCAAATCCGGGCCGCGTACCGTTCTCGCTTTGAGGCGGGCATGGTCTGGATTCTATCAAACTGGGCTTACTGAGGACTCGTCTGCGACTAACAGCCGGTCCAGACAGACCATCACAGTTTCGCTGAAACTGGCGACGAAGAAGAACGCTATGATCGAAGAGATGGCGACAGTCCGCATTACAGAAGCCGAACTCGCCCGCGATATCACGCCGTGCTGGCCAAAGTCCAGGAAGGGGTCGAGGTGATCGTGGAGCAGGACCATCGTCCGGTGGCCGTCATCAAGACGCCGCCAGGTCCGCGCCGGAAAATCAGCGAGTGCATCGCTCTGGCGAAAGCCTATGAGGAGAAGCTCGGCTACGCGCCGGTGCCCGATCCCGACTTCGCCAGGGACGTGCAAGCGGCCATCGATGCCCACCGAGAGCCGTTGAATCCGCCGGCATGGATTAGTCCTCGACTCCGGAGTGCTGATCGCCGCCGAGCGCGACGCCAGGCGGTGAGTGAGTTGCTGGCCACACTCGAACACGAGCACGGAGAAACTGAAATCGTGCTCTCTTCCATTACCGTGATCGAACTGGAGCACGGCCTGCATCGGGCCCAGACCGTATGCGAACGCCTGAACTCAGCGGTAGGCGTCGCGGCGATCACGAATCTGATGGATGGTGATGGTGTCTTCCGTCTCTTCGAAGACGACGCGCAGCCGGAGCAGCCCTTCGAACTCGCCGCTGAGCGGCTTCATCTTGCCGGCGCCGGTGGCGGCGTAGCGGTGAATGGCTGCCAGAACGTTTAGGGCAGTATGCTGCTCAATCGCCCGAACTTCTCCACGAACGTTCGGGTGGAAGCGAATTCTCTTCACTGGGACCTTTACTCGCCCTGGTGGTGGCGGACCTGGTCCATGGTGAAGCCGCACTCCGCGACCACCTGCTCGAAGGAAAGGCCGCCTTCCGGGTTCTGCCGGAAATAGTCACGCGAGGCAGCGACGGCGCGGCGGTCTGCCGCGGTCAATTCCTCGTCGTCATCGTGGACCATCACTTCAAGCAGCTTGACTATGGCTTCGAACTGGGCGGGACCGAGCTGATCGAGCAATTGGTGAGCTTGTTGTCTGTCCATTATTCCTCAGCCGCTATTCCTCAGCCGCACTGCGCCGTCAGAGGAACGAGCCCTTGACTATCGTACTCTATTCCAAGAGCGTAACTCTATGCAATGCGACTGGACAGGTTTTCCGAAGAGAAGGCGGTTTTCATGGCCACGACGACCGTATGCGCTAGCCCGGTGCTTCCCCCCGCGGCTTAGGCGGCCGCAACAGCTTGGCCGGCAGCTTCGACAAATACGTCAGCCGTTCCACCACGGGCAGTAGCCGGCGCACCGTTCGGCCGTGGAGCAGCAGGCTGCCGGTTACCAGCGCCGGGTGGGGAATCGTCGTGCAACACCGGGAGCAAACGTCTACCTCTCCGCCCCGGCCGGCAGCATGCAGGCGGCGCATCTGCTGCATCGGTTCGGAATTCCAGATGGCGAAGAGGGGCTGCTCGCCGATTCTCCCAACCGGCCGGCCATCCAACATGTAACTCTGGCAGCAGGGGTAGACATCGCCGCTCTGCTTGACGTACATGGGGCCGCGCCAGAGATAGTGGCAGGGGTGCTTCCAATCGCCCGAGTTGTGGCCCGAATCGGGATGCATCAGGTTGGTTTCGTCGGCTTTGATGCGGAGTTGGTCCACGCCGGGAACACCGTTCCAGAATGCAATGAAATCGTCAACCTCGGAAGCATTGCCATCCATCTTCACCATCTGCACCACAATCTGCAGGCGGGAGCCGCGCTGGTGCTTCATGCGGGCAAAGCGGACAAAGTTGTCGCGCACCTTTTCGAATTTGGCACCCTTGCGGAAGAACTCGAAAGTCTCCTTTTTGTAGCCGTCGAAGCTGAGGGTGATCTGCTCCAGAGGCGAATCCAGAATGCGCGTGGAGCAGCGCTCATCCAGAAAGGTGCCGTTGGTGGACAGCAGTGTGGAGATGCTGTGCTGGTGGCAGAACTCGATGCGCTGGAAAATGTGGGGATCCATGAAAGGCTCGCCCAGGCCGATGAGCATCATGTGCTCGGCGGACGTCCCGGCTTCGCGGACAAGACGTTCGAAGACTTCGTCCGTCATATCGGCTTTGGGCTGCGGATGCGTTTCCCGCGGGCACATGGGGCAGTAGAGGTTGCATTTGGCGGTGGTTTCGACGATGTACTCCACCGGCAGCGCCGGGAGCGTGGTCCGGCGCGCGAGATAGCCCCATAGCAATTTGGCGCGGTTCCAGGCCCTCATGCTTACTTTGTCATTGTAGCTGGCGTACGATGATTGATGGAATTAGAACGCAACCGGCGAATGCAGCCGGCAGGAGGAGACCGTTACGTGAAAATCGCGATTTCAGGCGCATCGGGGCTGATCGGGCGCAGGCTGCTGAAGAATCTCTCGGCGGCTGGCCACTCGATGCACGTGCTCAGCCGCCACGCCGGCACCAACATGCCCCCGGGGGTGAAGCTTTCGGCGTGGGACCCGATGAAAAGCCAGCCGCCCGAGGAGAGCCTGCGCGACGCCGCCGCGGTAATCCATCTGGCGGGGGAACCGGTGGCGCAGCGGTGGACGGCTCATGCCAGGCAGCGCATCCGCGACAGCCGCGTGATGGGCACACGCAATCTGGTGCAGGCGATTGAGAAGCTGCAGCGCCGGCCGGAGGCGTTGATCTGCGCTTCGGCGGTCGGATACTACGGGTCGCGCGGCGACGAGGTGCTGAACGAATCGTCCGCAGCCGGCGGCAGCTACCTGGCGGAGATCTGCCAGGCGTGGGAAAAAGAAGCCCAGGCGGCCGAGGCGCTGGGGGTGAGGGTGGTGCGGGTGCGGACGGGCGTGGTGCTGGATTCGCGCGGCGGGGCGTTGCAGCGCATGCTGCCGCCGTTCCGGATGGGGGTTGGCGGAAAGTTGGGCAGCGGCAAGCAGTGGATGTCGTGGATTCATCTGGAGGATTTGGCCGCGATGTTCCAATTCGCGTTGGATCATCCGGTGCGAGGCGCATTCAACGGTGTGGCGCCATACCCGGTGAGCAACGCCGAATTCACCCGCACCCTGGGCCAGGCATTACATCGGCCGGCGATCTTGCCGGTGCCCGCGTTCGCGCTGAAGGCGCTATTCGGGGAGATGTCTGAGATTCTGCTGGCCAGCCAACGGGTGGCGCCCGCGGCAGCCGAAGCCGCGGGATTCCGGTTTCGTTTTCCGCAACTGGCGCCGGCGCTGGCGGATCTGTTCCGGTAGCGAAGAAGTGCACAAACCTCCCTCGGCGAGCGATTAGCTATCTTCGTTGAGACGCGGCCGCTGTATCTGTTGCCCTGCTTGTCTTCCGCGTGCGGCGTCCTCCGCGGCCCTGGATCATATGACAGCCTGCGCCGCCGAAGAAAAGCTGAATGGCGACTAGTTCCCAGGTCTGCACATCTTCGTGGTAAATGCGCGGCATGTGCGTGCCTGGAATTCCGTAGCCGATGGTTTTGAACAGCGCGGCATCGGAAGATCCGTGACGGTATTCGCCCTTTGGTTGCCAACCTGCGGCGGATTGGCAATCCGCCTGCCGCGCCGACGTGCGATCTGCCCGCAGCCTGGCGTACGTTCCTGTCTCAGCCACTCCCCGCTCACACACTCCAGGGATCGATAAGCGGAACCGACAGATCGTCAAATTGAGCCGTATTGCGGGTTGCCAGGGCTGCATTCCGAGCCAGCACGATACCGGCAATCATCGTGTCCCGTAGATCTCCGGGGCGTCTTTTCTTGTGACGGGATGCCATGAGATCGCCGGCCTGCCGAGCGGCCGCCACATCGAAGGGAACCACTCGATGACCCATTTTGTTGAGGACTTCTTCGAATGCCAGGACTAACGACGATCGCCGTTTCCCCGCAGGCATGATCTGTAACCCGAATCGGACTTCCAGCACCGTGACGGAAGTTGTCCAGATGGACGTCCGCGGCTGGTGGTCAAGCCATGCGACAACGACCGGGTCAGGCGTCTGGAGCATCAGCGCCGAGAGCACATTCGTGTCCAGAATAGTCATTTACGGAATGACGGGGGTTTCATTTCATGTCCCCGCAACTCGGTAATGCCGGAGTCGAGACCCACTTTCGCAAACAGAGCGGAGATTTCTGTCCCCAATCCGCCGGCGGGCGCCTCCTCTTCATTTGCCGCGTTGCGCAAGATATCGCGGACCTCCTCTTCCATGCTGCGGCCATTCCGCCTGGCGCGGCGTTGCAGCCGGAGTTTGACTGGGTCCTCAAGGTTGCGAACCACCAACTGTGCCATGCTTACCTCCCAAACACCGGGCGATATCATGATATCAGAACCTGGGAGGAACGGCGTCTCTGGCTTAGAAAGGCCACGCCAGGCGTGGAGGGTCGTGGACCGAGGCGGCTGGTGCTTCGGCGTGGAGGCGGGCGCGGCCACGGTCGCTTACGGGATTCTCCCGGCGAGAGAACTCTGCCTAGCCGCAGATTAAACCCCCAGATTAAGCCCCCAGATTTAACCCGCAGATGTCAGCCCAGGATCGTATCAGACTGCAATGTCAATCCTTCTTCTTTCTGCTGGTGGGCTTCGGTTTGAGGGAGCCTACGTATTCATAACTGCAGTCAAAGAACCTCTTCAATTCCCGAGTCGAGGAGAGCAACGTGTCGGGAATCTCGACGTACTCTGGCTGAACCCTTCCATATGCCTCGCACAACCTGGCCTTGTACTTCTTAAGAAACGCCTCCCGCTCTCCAGCGGGCAGCCGGAGGTTCAGTTTGCCCTCCTTGCTAAGATAGCTGAACATATGACCGTTCAGCGACGTGTAAGGCACAGTCGCGCCCTTTCGTTTCACACTTGGATTGGTGGCCACCAGCTTTTCGTATAACTCAAGCTTATCTGACGGAACGGCCCCCGATGCTGGCTTTGCCATGCGAGCAGTCCTCCTTGGTTTTCTCGCCTTTCAACCCGACGATTTAGACAGTGTATCTAAAGTGCCGGCTGTGCTGGAATTCCAAACCCGTTCCGGCGTCGAACTCGCCGCCGACCGTTCCAACGCCTCTGGTTCCATGCGACCCCACTGGCCCCCGCCCCCAGCCCCTGGCCCCTGGCCCCCGACCCCTGGCCCCCGACCCCTGGCCCCCGACCCCCGGCCCCTGGCCCCCCCGACCCCCGACCCCGGCCCCCGCCCCCGGCC
>Ga0210402_10004536_pt1 | contig 12645 bp, 11 predicted proteins | sample IncBWC7MmetaG_FD_161055 | JGI IMG/M metagenome (GOLD analysis project Ga0210402, IMG submission 161055) | Forest soil microbial communities from Barre Woods Harvard Forest LTER site, Petersham, Massachusetts, United States - Inc-BW-C-7-M | ecosystem: Environmental > Terrestrial > Soil >...
CGAACTGCCCGGCGGCCCAGACCGCTTCGGCCAGGAGGTGAATCGCTGGCGGCGCTTCATCCAATGGGTTGACCCAAAAGGCGAGCGCGCGCTGCTTCGCGACACCTTCGAGCGGTTGCTGGCGGCGGGGCCGGACAGTCGCCCGGAAGGGATCGTCTGGGGCGACTCACGCCTGGGCAACATGATGATCGGCCCCGATTTTCGAGTGGCTGCAGTGATGGACTGGGAGCAGCCGTCGCTGGGCGGCGCGCTGCACGACCTCGGCTGGTGGCTTCAGACCGATCATTCCCAGACTATCGCGCAGGGCCTCACGCCATTAGAAGGCATGGGCACGCGCGCGGAGACGATCGCGCTCTGGAGCGAGGTTTCCGGAAAGTCGGCAGCCGATATCGAATGGTACGAGGCCTTCGCCTGCTTCAAGATGGAATGCCTGAGCATCCGCATGGCTGCGATTCGCGGCCTGCCGCTGAATGTCGTAAGGACCGAGCCGGGCAGCCGCACCGCCAAGCTCCTCGAAACGCTTTGACAGGCAATAGGGCGGAACCGCTTTCGGCCGTCGTGAGCGGCCAGCCAGTAGCGCGTCGATCAGTCTATACGCCCAGCAACTCGAAGCTCTGCAGGTCGTCGGCGGCGATGCCCAGCCGCCGGACGAACTCGTGGGTGATCACCGGCTCCACCTTCCGGGTGATCGCCCAGAGATAAAACCCATAGATCATCGCCGCGCGATACCGTCGCCAGGCAGCGTCGGCAGCAAGTTGGGGACCGCCCAGCGCCTTTAGCCGGGCGCGATACTCGTCAAGAAGAGCGCGTTCGTGGACGCGCCGATCCTCCGGCGAAAGTACGGCGGCCAGGTGGTAGGCGACGTCCTGCGCCCATTCTCCTTTCTGCAATATCTGCCAGTCCACCAATCCGAGCTGGCCGTCGGCCTGGCTATAGACGTTACCGGCATGTGCATCACCGTGAACCAGGCAGCGGGGCGCCGCGCGCACCTCTGCAGCAAGTCGCTCGAGCGCACGCTGCAGACGCCCCGCGTCGCGCACTGCCGGGCTCAGCGGATGGCCGCGCGGGCCGTCGAGCAGCTCCTGCAGGATGCCTAGCGGTAGTACTGGTCTGTGCGTGATCTGGTCGAGAAAGCTGTGCACCCAGCCAAATGCATAGGCGCTTGTTCCCTCCCAGGCGGCGGCGTGCAGCCGGGCAAGCTCGTCGAGCCCGTCAAGCGCCTGCTCGGGGGTGAATGGATCGAGCGCCGTGCAGAAGCCGCCACCCGCGGCGATGACATCCTGCATCACGACGACGCCGCGGCTTTTGTCGGCGTTGAGGCTGGCGTAGATGCATGCGGGCACACGCACCGACAGCACGGCGGCGGCTTCACGGTAGAACAGCGTCTCGATGATCGATGCCGAAGGTGTCGCACCCGTATCCGTGAGCACGCCCTTGATGCAGATGCGCGTCGACACATCGGCGCCGCCACCCTCGACTTCGAGCGCGAGCCGCGCCTTGGTCGCCTGGGTGGCGAGGACTTCCACGATTCTCACGTCGCGCACGGTGGCGCCGGGCCAGCGCTCGGCCAGCATGGTACTCAGCCAAGTCGGCGCCAGAACCTCATCGAGGCTCGCCGGCGCGGGATCGAAACTCGTCATGCGTCACCATCTCCATATCAGTTCGGCGGGTCGTGAACGACTCCAACACAGCGACCTTATATTAACCCTTCTTCGCGGCCCAGCCTCGCCCGGATCGTAGGTCCGAGTTCCTGCGAACGAGCGAGAGTGCACGCACATTCATCGCTGGAGTAATATCGTGCGCGTCCGCAGCTCGTGGGTCGAGAGGACACTGGTTGACCACCTTGAATGACAACAAACCAACCGGCACCGGCCATCCGGCCAAAAACGTCAAGGTCAAGCGCCCTGGCGAGCGTCGCAGCCTGTCGCGTTCCGCGACGCGGGCGCTCGACGTCCTCGAGCTATTCGGCGAAGCGCGGCGACCGCTCCGCGCGATCGAGATGTCGAAGGCTCTCGGGCTGCATCCCTCGAGCATGAACCAGCTTCTGAAGACGATGGTCGAATCTGCTCACCTCACGTTCGAGGCGCATTTCAAGACCTACCTTCCCTCACCCCGGCTGGCGCAGTTCAGCGCGTGGATGCTCGTGAACTACGGCGGTGACGAACGGCTTCGAGGTTTGTTGCGCAAATTGAACGAGGCGAGCGCGGAGGTCGTGACGCTGACGACGCCCAATGACCTGTACATGCAGGTACTCGATGTCGTGGGAGCGGAGCCGACCGCCGAAGCAACCGAACGGGGTTTGCGGATATCGATCTTCGGCTCCACGACGGGGGCGGCATACCTTTCGACCTTACCCAGAACTGAGATCGAACGTTTGGTCGCGCGCGCTCGGATCAGTGAAAACGATGTCGCACCCATCTTGGCGTATGCCGCGGGCGTTCGCGAGGCAGGGCTGGCGGCTGGACCAAGCGGGCGGGGCCGATATTGGTCGGTCGCAATGCCGTTGCCCGCAGGGTTATCGCCGGCGCCACTCATTCTCGGTCTCGCCGGACCGGCCGAGCGTATCAAGCAGAACCTAGCCCGGTTGCAGCAGGTGATGCGCGACACGGTCGAACGCTGGCTTTCGGAAAGCGGCGCTACGGATCACGCGCGAGGGAATCGTCGATGAATTTGCTGATCGCCGAGAAGGTGTCGGCGGCGCCCGGAAGCGCGAGGCTACGAGTGATCGCAACATGCTCCATCCCGGCGACTTCACTAAGGATCGCCTCGATCCCTGCCGCACGAAGTTTCCCATGTAATCGCCTGCTATCTGCCGCAAGGACTTCCCCGGCTCCAACGCTGATCAGCGTGGGTGGAAAGCCGGCGAGGGAACCGAGCAGCGGCGAGGCGAGCGGGTGTCTCGCCGAAACACCTTGGAGGTACAGCCCGGCCGCATCGGATGCCGCGGCCCGTGAGAACAGGGGATCGGTTTCGGCATTCTCCTCGTAGCTGTCGCTCGTCACTGTGAGGTCGAGCCAGGCCGACAGCAGGATCAAACCGCAGATTGGCCGCTCCTGCGCAAAAGCGAGCGCGGTCAAGCCCGCGGCCAGACCGCCGCCTGCCGAGTCGCCGGACAGGAAGAGGGGAAGGCCGTCCGCATCGCCGAGCGCATCGATCACCGCCATGCCGTCGATCAGCGCTGCGGGAAACGGGTGCTCGGGTGCGAGCCTATACGCCGGACAAGTGACAGTGACACCGCATCGCTCGGCAACGGCGGCCGCAAACGTTGCCACCGCCTCCGGCGCGCCCATACGGAAGGCGCCGCCGTGGAAGTGGAGCAGGCGTCCTCGGGGCGTGCCGGGCGGATCGAACCGCAGCGCGCGAACGTTGCCGATCGCGATTTGCTGCGCAGGCGGATCGGTGAGCCAGAAGCCTGCCGCGACAGCCGCTGCCAGCGCGCGGCGCCGATCGGCAAGCTCCGCCGGTGCCGGGTGGCCCGGCCGCTCGAGTGGCAGCTCGGCTGCGTTCGGCATCATCGGAGGCTCATGATTACGGGGCGCAAGGGGCCGGCCGATCCCTATCGGTTCTGTGGCAGGGTTGCCTTGAGCGAGAGATCGAACAGCGTTGCAGCCGTGTAGCCGCCGTCGACCGCCAAGGTTTGCCCCGTGACGTAGCTCGACAGGTCCGACAGGAAGAAGACCATCGCCTTGGCGATCTCGTCGACCGAGCCGCGGCGCCGCATCGGCACTCGCGCCATCATCCGCGCTTCGCCTTCCGCGCCGGTATGCGGGACGCGAGGCGTGATGACCGCACCGGCCGAGACGACGTTGACGCGGATGCGATGGGGCGACCACTCCTCTGCCATGGTCCGTGCGAGATTGATGAGGCCGGCCTTGGCAGCGCCGTAGGCGCCGTGGAGGGGCGCGGAGCGAATGCCATCGACCGAGCTTACGCAGACGATCGATCCGGGTGCACCGCGTTTCAGTAGGCTCCGCGCGACTTCGCGTGCGGCCAGGAAGAAGTAGCGCAGGTTACGGGCGTGGTCGAGGTCCCAGGTCTGCATGTCCATGTCGAGGAGCGTGCTCCACGCAGCCATGCCGATCACCGTCGCCATGCCGTCGAGGGGTCCGAATTCCCGGTCGATGCGCTCTATCCCCGCCACGAGTGCATCGTCGTCGAGTACGTCGAAAGAAAAGGGCAGGGCGGACGCGCCCGACCGGGAGACCTCCGCCGCCACATGCTCGGCCCGATCCTGCTCGCGATCGACCACCGCGACGGCCGCGCCGAGCGAGGTCAGCAGCCGTACCGTCGCTTCGCCCATGCCCTGGCCACCGCCGAGGACGAGGATCCGCTTCCCGGTCAACCCGCACAATGACTGCATCACCATGCCCTCCGCTGTGCTTCCGCGATTTTCTTGCATGGCATCGTTCCCGACCATGAACCTCGGCCGGCGTGGCCTAATCGATATAGCTTGTGAGGGGCGATTCCTCTTCTGGCGTCGCATGCTCGGCGGCAGTGATCCCCTGCTTCAGCGCCTTCGCAGCACGGTTTGCGCCGCGCTTGGCCAGCTGCGGGATCACGTACGTGCCGAGCAGCTCGATCGACTTCATCACCGCTTCATTCGGCAGATAGCCGAAATTCAGGTAGCACAGCAATTGGTCGACCCCGACCTCGTCATATCTGAGGCATTTCTCGAGGCATTCGTCGGGTGTGCCGACGATTACCATGTCTTCCTTGTCGAAGTGCTCGATGTCGAAGTCGCCCCGGGCTTGCTTGTCGAGCAGCGGAAACGCCTGCTTCTGCTGCTCAGGCGACAAGTGGGCGAACTCCCACTTCAGGTGGAACTCGGCCAGACCCTTGTACCACCACCACATCGATTCCCAAACGCGATCCTTTGCGAAGCTGTCGCGGGACTCTGCGCAGTGGACCAGCGTGTAGATGCCGACCTTGTTGGTGGAGACGCGGGTCAGCGGAACGGCGCGCTCCTGAGCTTTACGGTAGGCCGCGATTATCGTCTGCAGTTTGCTCAGCGGCTGCATGATGCTGAAGCACAGCAGGCCACACCCGTTCTCCCCCGCCATGATCGCAGTGGACTCCGAGCCGGCGGCCATCCATGCGGGGGGATGCGGGTCCTGCCAGGGTTTGGGGGTCACCATCCGCTTCGGGAAATTGAGGAACTCGGAATGCTCCTCGTAATACTGCTGCTCCCACATTCCCACGACGGTTCTTGCCGCCGCGCACATCTTCTCCTTGCTGCGTGGGATGTCCACACCGAACGCAGTTTGTTCCATCGGCGTCGAGCGTCCGAGCCCCCAAATGGCGCGCCCCTTCGACAGGACGTCGACGGTGGCAACCTTCTCGGCCACCCGCGCCGGATGGATGAACTCGTGCGGCATCAGCGATACCCCGAAGGCCAGCTTGATATTCTTGGTGACTTGCGACAGAGCCCCCAGCACCACTTCGTTGCAGGGCATGTGCGAGCGATTCTCGCGAAAGTGGTGCTCGACACACCAGACCGTGTGAAAGCCCATCTTGTCAGCGAGCACGATCTGCTCGATGTTTTCGCTGTAGGCCTTTCGTTCGGCCATGCGCTGACCCCAAGGATGTTCGCCGTCCCAGGGTTGGGGAACATCAAATTCATAGAGTAAACCTAGTTCCATCGCACGCCCCTCCGTCATTTCCCGTTTAAACCATACTAGTCCGCCTGCCAATGCAATGCACGCTGTGCGATAAAATATGTATATGCGCACGCATTTCCGTCTATATGGATACGCGGGTGTCTGCAATGTTTGGAATCGTTGAGCACCGCACAATTTTGATACAGTTGGCCGGGCGGCTGAAACTGAAAGGAGAAACGAGATGCACAAGATGATGGTGCTTGCCAAGGCCGCGGAGGGTCGGGTGGAGGAGTTGGCCCGTTGGTATGACGAGCAGCACTTGAACGACCTGCTGGCGGTGCCGGGCTTTGTAAGTGCCGAGCGCCATACACTGGTGCCGGTCAAGCAACCCGCGGGCACGCCCGAGTGGCACTTCATGCTGATCTACGAGATCGAGGGCGATCCAATGACAGTGCTGCGCAGCATGGGAGGCCTCATGGGCTCCGAAAAGATGCCGACCAGCGACGCGCTGGACAGCTTATCCACCCTCTCGCTCGTGGGGATTTCCCAGGGGCGCCGCGAGAGTTCGAGTTGATTCCCGCCCTGGTGCGCGTCCATCGCGGCGAGCGCGCATACAACGACGAAGCCATGGTCGATGCGCGCCCTTGGCAGGGGAGAGTGCTGGTCAAATCAAAACGCCAGGCTGTATAATTGCAATGCACATGTAGCATACAGTTAACGAACGCCGAGAATGAAGATGAGGGCTGGTCTATGGAAAGGCGTAATTTCAAAGGTTACGGCGGGGTACAGCTGGCCGCCGATGCATTCGGATCGCCGGAGGCCCCTCCCGTCCTGCTGATCCCGTCGGGTGGGGAAACCAAGGAAATATGGCATGGATCGGCGAAGGCGCTTGCCGCTGCCGGACGCTACGCGATCTGCTTCGACCTACGTGGGCATGGCGACAGCGGCCATGCCGCGGATGGCCGCTATGATCTCGATGCCCATGTGCAGGATCTTCGGGCGATTCTCGCGGCGCTGCCGAGCCGGGCATTGGTCGTCGGAGCGGGGCTGGGGGCGATCATAGCTCTAGTGGCTGTCGGGGAAAGCGCCCCCCACCTCGTTTCCGGCCTCGCGCTCGTCGACATCAATATTTGGTTCGAGGAAGTTGACGTTAAACGGCTGCACGCCGCGCTTCTGCAACGGACCACGGGGGCCGGCGCAGCCGGACATATCGTCGACGCCCTCGCGGCGGTGCACCCAGGTGAACCGGCACCGGCGGGAATTGACCGTCTGCTGGCGGCCTTCGTGACGCATCAGGACGGGCGCCTGGAATGGCGCGGTGATCCACGCGCGCTGGCATCCGCTGAACTCGTCACCCAGCAGGAGCGGATGAGGGCCGCGGCGGCGCGCGTCGTCACTCCCGTCATGTTGATCCGCGGCTCGCTGAACGCCACGATTTCTAACGAGACCCTGCAGCGTCTCAAGTCCCTGATACCCGGCGCAGAGCTTGCCGAGATCGAAGGCGCCGGCCATTTCCTTGCGGCAGACCGCGAGGATGCGTTCAATGCCATTATTTTGGATTTCCTCGAACGCCACTCACCGCGCCAACCCTTGAGCTACATTGGGGGATCCGAACCACGCGTATTGCGTGATGCGCTGGGTTGCTTCGGCACCGGTGTCACCATCATCACAACCGTGGATCCGGCGGGCGAACCGATCGGACTCACCGCCAACAGCTTTACGTCCGTATCGCTCGATCCACCGCTGATCCTCTTTTCGCTGGCGCGCCAATCCGCAAATCTTTCTATCTTTACCCAAGCAGAGCGCTTTGCCGTCAATGTGCTGCATATCGGCCAGCAGCCGCTGGCCAACCGCTTCGCACAGCGCGGCGGGCCGCGTTTCGAGGGCGTGGACTGGTCGATCAGGTCAGAAAACGGCTCTCCGATTCTGGGCGGTGCGCTGGCTTCCTTCGATTGCCTGACGCATGCGGTGCATGAGGGGGGGGACCACCTCATCTTCATCGGCCGGGTCCATCATGCGTGGTTCGAACCGCATCGCGACCCTCTGTTTTATTTCCGGGGGAAGTACCGGCGGTTGCATTTCACTTGATAAAACGAGAACAAACTCAATGGCGCAGCTATCGTGGCCAGCCTGAACGCCGACCGCGGCACTACAGCGGGACAGTCTAGTCGCAGATACAGTAAAAGCGAAGTCTGCGTCAGGCGTTCAACCCCCCGTTAATGCTAATCACCTGCCCCGTGATCTTCGCTGCGCCGGTGCCGCATAGGAACAGTGCCATCGGCGCAATGTCCGCAGGAGACGGCAGCCCCAATCCCGCGCGTTGGCGCGCCGCGTCCGCACGGGCGGCGTGGGCTTCAAAGACCGGTGTGTTCTCGACGAAGCTCGGTGAAATGCAATGGACCCGAACGCCGCTGCGCGCAGTCTCCATTGCGAGATTGCGGACGAAGCTCATGATGCCGCCGAATGCCGCGCCGATGAGCGCCTGCCGCGGCGCAGCGAAGCGGCCTGCGTCCGACGCGAAGCCGACAATCGTTCCGCCACGTTCGGCCAGATAGGGCAGGGCGGCCCAGCAGAGATGCTGGAAAGAGCCGAGGATGAGGGCCGCATGTGCGCCGAAATTGGCGGGGTTGGCTTGAGCAAAGGCGCCGGCGACGCCGCCGGGACCGGTGATGCCGCAATGGATCACCGCATCGAGCCTCGCTCCCTCGCGTGCGACCTTTCCCACCATCTCTGCTATTGCATCCGGCCGGCGAAAGTCGGCGGCCACGGGGATGAGCTCCGCATCGTTCACGCGTGCTCTCAAGCGGTTGACGGCTGAGTCCACGCTTTCCTGACGCGAACCATGAACACCGATGATCGCGCCGCTGGCCGCGGCCTGCGCCGCGATCTCGAAGCCGATCGCACCGGTGGCACCGGTCACTAAAATAACGCTGCCCGGTGTCACGTAGGCCATGGCGCCTCATCCGACCGCTTGTCTCCGAGCGCGATGGCGCCATCGCGCGCCAAGGCTTCCAGTCGATCGGAGCCGTAACCGGACAGCGCTTGCAACGCCTCCCGGGTGTGTTCGCCGAGCAGCGGCGGCGTGCGATAGCTACAGGGTGTGCGACTGAAGCGAAACGGCTGCGCGATGGCGGGGACGGAGCCGGCCGTTGGATGGGACAGGCCAAACACAAGACCTCGCTCCCGCGATTCCTCGGAAAGCAGCGCTTCGCCGACCGTGCGAATCGAGCCGCAGGGAATTTTCGCGGCCTTGCAGCGCTCCGACCAGACAGCGCTTGGTTGGCGCGCGAAGGTCGCGCCAATCTCGGCGAGAAAGGCCTCACCATGCCGCATTCGCTCGGCCATCGTGGCGAAGCGCACATCATCCAGCCAGTCGGGACGCTCGACTACATGGAGACACAGCGCGCGGAACATTTTGTCTCCGGCACACGTGATGACGATGGCTCCATCGGCGGTCGAGAATATGCCCCGAGGCAGCGCACCCTGGCGTTCGCTCCGCGCTGGTTCGCGGCCGGAAGCCAGGAACTCGCAGCCACGAAATGACAGGTTGGCGAGCGCGGCGTCGAACATGGCGACATCGACATGCTGCCCGAGCCCATCGCGATCGCGCGCGCGCAGCGCCGCGAGGATTGCAATGGTGGCGTTCAGCGCTGTGCTAATGTCGGTATAGGGTATGCCGCCCAGCACCGGCTCCGCGCCTTCATAGCGATTCAGCGAGAGTACTCCGGCTTCGGCGGTTACCGGAGAATCATAGCCTGCTGCGTCCGCATTGCGCCCCGACCGGCCGTATCCGGATATCGAGCAATAAACCAGCCTGGGAAAGCGTTCATTCAGGCTCGCATAATCCAGCTCGAAGCGGCGCATCACGGCCCCGGTGAAGTTTTCGACGAGCACGTCTGCCGTGGCAATCAAGTCCAGCGCCACCTGCCTACCCGCCACCGACTTCAGGTCAACTGCGACGCTCTGCTTCCCGCGATTGAGCGAAAGAAAGAATGCGCTCTCACCGCCGAGCTTGGCACCTACCCCGATCGTTCTCGTGTCGTCTCCGACACCGGGATTTTCAATTTTGATGACTTCGGCGCCAAGGTCAGCGAGGATCTGCGTGCTGAAAGGGCCCGCCAGAACGCGAGTGAAGTCGATTACGCGGACTCCTGCGAGCGGAGGCGTGCCGACCGCCTGCTGGAGCGAGGGAAGCTCGGGACGATGCTGCGTCATTCTGCTGCTCCTCCTGCTCGGTGCGCAATGCTATTCGGGCGTGAACAGCGGGAAGGCATCGCCCTAGCCGCGACGTACACGAACGCGCATGCCACTTCTCACCGCGTCGGGCGGAACATCGACGAGGCGCGTGTGGAAATAGGGGCCTTCGTCGAGGCGTACAACCGCGACCGTATAGGGAATCTCGGAGGCGAGTTCCTTGATGTAGGCGCGATGGAAGATGGTGTACGTGTCCACCACGCCGGCACCGGGGGTCTCGATCCACGACATCGGGGCGAGGCCGTGTTCGACGCAGCAGGTTGCGGGCCATTCATGCCGTCCACAGATCGCGCAGCGTTGCAGCAGGAACTGCTGATTCTTCGTCCATGCCTCCCAGAAAGGAGCGTCAGGATCACCTTTGACCAGCGGTGCGATGGAATCGGTGTTCATGCTTCCGCTCCCAGTATCAGCGTTGCGTGCGACCAGGTGTTCTGGACGCCACCGTTCAAACCGTGGCCGCTGACCAGGGCGAGTTCAGCATCCTTCACTTGAGTAGCGCCGGCTTCGCCGCGCAATTGCTTGGTGGCCTCGATGATGGGCGTGAAGCCTGCGGCGTAGAAGCCGGAAATCTGTCCTCCGCCGGTGTTCGCGGGAATGCGCCCGTCGAGCCCGATGCCGCCATCTTGCACGAACGGACCGCCTTGGCCGGGCTTGCAGAAACCGTAATGCTCCAGCTGCATGATGACTGAGATCGTAAAGGGATCGTAGAATTGCGCGGTATCGATATCGTCGAGCGATACTCCCGCCTGGGCGAAGGCGCGTGCGGCCGCTGGCGCGATGGCATCGTGATGGGCATAAACGTCGCGCTTGTGCCAGTTGCCGATATTGTGGCCCGTGCCCGCACCGCGAATATAAATCGGCCGGGCGTGCGGCAGCGACCGTGCACGCTCGGCGCTCGTCAGCAGAAAGACTGCGCCGCCGTCGGTGTCGCGGCAGCAATCGAGCATGCGAAAGGGATCGACCACCATCGGCGAAGCCAGATGCTCCTCGAGCGTGATCGGCTGGCCAAAGGTGATGGCGTCCGGGCGCTTCACAGCGTGGTTACGAAGCTGCACCGCTACAGCGCCCAGATGGCGGCTGGTGGTGCCGTAATGATCCATGTGCCAGCGCGCGTGCAGCGCATGCGCGCTGGCCGCGCCAATCATCCCGACGCGTGCCGGATAGCCATAAGCCAGCGAGCCGAAAGAGGTCTTGGCACCGAACCCCGGCATACCGCCGGAGGAGGGCGCCATACCATAAGCGCAGGCCACAATCTCCGCCTGTCCGGATAGGATTGCGCCCGCCGCCATGATGAAGCTGGACGGAGCCGTCGCGCCGCCCGTTTGGACGGGCCAGGAGAAATTCGGCGAAAGGCCGAGATACCGCAGATCCTCGCGCTCGTGCGAGGCGAGGATGTAGCCGTCGATCGCATCGCGCTCGAGACCTGCATCGGCGAGCGCCCGCTCCAGCGCCTGGCGACGAAGTTCGACTTCAATGGAGCCGAGCCCCCGGCCCTGCTGAGTCAATCCCATTCCGACGATCGCAATACTTCCGGGCTTCATCGAACAGCCCACCGCACAGTCCGGCCAATCAGCGCCATGGACGTCAAACCGCGGAGCCGAGGTTCATGACCTGCAATTCCTGGAAGGCGCGGATGCCCTCGATGCCGCGTTCACGGCCAATACCGCTCATCTTGTGCCCGCCCGAGGAGGCGTATGCGCTGCCGAGGAAGGTATTGACGTTCACCGTGCCGGATTTAATTCGACGGGCGACCGCCAGTGCTTGGCGTGCGTCCTTGCCGTGGACGTATCCCGACAACCCCAGGGGAGAGTCGTTCGCCATCTCGATGGCATGGTCAATGTCGCGGTAGCCGATCACCCCGACCACCGGGCCGAAAATCTCATCCTGCGCTGCGGGATTCTTGTTGTCGGGCAGATCGAGTACGGTGGGCTCGAAGAAGAAACCCGGGCGATCGGCGCGTTTGCCGCCGGCGATGACCGTCGCGCCTGCCTCGACCGCAAGCCGCACATAGCGCTCGCAGCGTTCGGCTTGCGCCGCACTCATCACCGGCCCCATGGTTGTGGCCGGATCCTCGGAGTCGCCAATCTTCAAGTGAGCGAGGCTCGACTTCATCGCTGCAAGCACCTTGGGCTTGTCCGCCTGCGGCACGAAGACACGGGTGCCAAGCACACAGCCCTGTCCGGCGTGCGCCATGCAGACCCCGAGCGCGGCATTGAACGCCGCTTCGACGCGGTCAGGCAAGAATATCTGAGCCGACTTTCCGCCAAGCTCGAGTTGCAGCCGCTTCATCGAGGGCGCCGCCTGCGCCGCCACTTTGCTGCCCACTTCGGTCGATCCGGTAAAGCTGACCATGTCGACCGCGGGATCGCTGGTCATCAGCATCGCACCGCCCGAACCCGCTTCCACCAGCACCTGCAGGACGCTGGCCGGAAACTCGGCCGCCGACGAGACTTCGGCCAGCGCGAGCGCGCTGAGCGGCGTCAAGGGGCTGGGCCGCAGGATCACGCAATTGCCGGTGGCCAGCGCCGTCATCACCTTCCAGAGGCTGATGTGCAGCGGAAAGTTGTAGGCAGAAATCGCCGCGACGACGCCAACGGGTATATAGCGCCGTATGCTTTGCACGAAGCCGCCGAAAGGATTGATGCGCTCATCGAGGGGGAGGGGGTTCTCCTCGATCTGAGGCAGCTTCAGATACAGATCGAGCATCGAAGCAATTTGTCGCAGCGGCGAGCCCACCTGTGCTTCGAGCGCGAAGGATTTCACCGGCACGCCGGTCTCTATGACCATCAGCGAC
>Ga0210402_10004538_pt1 | contig 12642 bp, 9 predicted proteins | sample IncBWC7MmetaG_FD_161055 | JGI IMG/M metagenome (GOLD analysis project Ga0210402, IMG submission 161055) | Forest soil microbial communities from Barre Woods Harvard Forest LTER site, Petersham, Massachusetts, United States - Inc-BW-C-7-M | ecosystem: Environmental > Terrestrial > Soil >...
TTGTGCTGAACGGCGTAATAAAGGGCTGCGATGATGTTGGAGAGATAGCCGGTGCCGTTTGAAGTGAACGCCTTGAGAGGGAGAATCCTGGAATTCGGCGCGACCAGGTGAACCAATCCGGTGGTCATCGTGCCGTGGCCAAATGCAGAATATGGCCCACCATCGAGAACCGCAACCGACGATTGATCCAGCACCGCGACGCTGGATTGCTGCACCAGCACCGGTCCTTGGTCGTTCGTATCGCTTTCGATTTGCCCACTATTCAGCTGAGGGACATCCAGCCATTCGGAAGCGCCCGGCTGATTCCGGGTGAAATCGTATCCAGGCAGAAGGACGGGCTGGAGAACCGGGTGCGAGGTGTCCACGCCGGTATCAATTACCGCCACAATTCCTGTTCCACTGACGTTGAAACCGGTTTGCGCATCGTAGAGGCGAATGATCTGCGCGGCGGGTTGCACGGCGTAGCCATGCCAAACCATAATTCCGTAATAGTTGACGGGGGTGCGATCGTTCAGTCCCGGGGGAATGCCGCTCACCGGCTTTTGCGGGATGGGAAGAAGCTGATCAGCCTCAATGCTCTTTATGCCGAGGAGCGATTCGACCAGGTTCAATGTTCCGCTCAGCAAGGCCGAAATGAGGTTGCCGCTCGAAGTCACCAGATAAGTCTGGCCGACTGATCCGTCGAGGCCGCCCTGCACCTGGCATTTTGCCGCCAGGCAGAGGTTAAGGACGGAAGTCAGCCCGCCGGTGGTGCGGACGATGTATCGATTCTGTGCCGCGGCAGGTTGAATTCCCGCGGTCGCCAGGGCGATCAAAATGGCCAATATGAGAATGCTACGTTTCATGGTTTAGATCCCTTCCAGGGGACTCCCGTTTTAGGTTCACCGCACCATTGGCGGAGAGGAATATGCGTAAGTCTCAGAGAATCTGCCTCTTGGGCCAATAGTACGAGTGTGATATTTGTCACAATCTTTCGATCTAATTGCCGCTGGTACTCGCGTACCATTCGGCAAAAATCCAAGAATCTCGATGTGCCACGACTGGCTCACGCCTTGTTCCTAGGCAGATTTCCCAGCGCATGGCGGAGCGAAATCACCACGGACTTTTCGTCCTTGCCAGAGAAGGAAAGTTCCAGATCGCCGGTGTTTTCGATTTCGCCGCGGAACTCTCCAAACTGATTGGTGACGGTGTGGATGGTATTTCCGCGGCGATTCGAAAGGCTGATTTCGACGTCCCGCCCGACAACGACTGGCGAGCTGACGTCGAGAAGTTGGCCAGTGACCACCAAGCCGCTGCCCTCCGGCCTCGCTTCAATCTGGATGTCAATCTGGTAGGGGTCGGCGCGGTAGAGCATCTGCCTTGCTTCCGTGACGCTGGAACGCGCGCCAGCGAACAACGGCTGCAAAAAGCTATCGAACATTAGTTCGGCCAGGTTGCTCTTTTCTTCTCGATGCGCAACCGGGCCTGCGACAGTAAACGACGCTTTGGCAATTCGGACGTCGGCCTCCGGAGGTTGGTAGCTGGTCTCGGTTGCCGCCGTTTTTTGCAGTTTTTCCCATAACGAGACTGTTTCCATGCATTGCTTGCAGCCAGTTTCCAAGTGCTTCCTCATCGCTTGCTGCTGCTTTGTCGAAGTCACGTGATTCACAAAGTTAATCCACTCTTCAGTCTTAAAGTGCTTCATTCTTCGTTCCCCCAGTTCATCTTTCTCAGACCTTCTGCTCCCCAGCAGAATGTTTGGTACTGCCCTCATGGAATAAGGGAACGGAAGGGGACAAAAAATATAGGCTTAGCGAGGTTAGATAACTTCTTTATTTTCAGCGAGTTTGCCGACTAGGACGAACGGTGCCCAGAAATACGGGTGGGGATGCTCGTCGCGCAGTTGCTTCATCGCGGATTGCAAAGAACCAGCCAGTTCTCCGGTTCGAATGTAATTCCTGTAAAACTCCTGCATCAGTGCCGATGTGCTCTCGTCGTGGACGTCCCATAGGGAGAGCAGTAAAGACGTTGCTCCGGCGCAGAATAAGCCCCTCTGCAGGCCCAACAGCTCGTCGCCCGCGGACACGAAGTTCATTCCGGTGGCGCATCCGCTCAGCGTAACCAGCTTGGCCGGCAGTCGGATCTGGTACAGGTCATATAGGTTCAAGTACCCGTCGCCGAGCCGGATTCCGGAGAACATTGGGTTGTCCTGCCGATAGGTTCCGTGGGTCGCGATGTGAAGGAGGCTGCTCTCCGAACCACGGTCGCGGAGGACCTGTGCGGTCGCCTGCCCGCCCAGGAAAAGCTCGGGATCCGGCAATAGCTTTGTAACGGATTGCACCTCGTCCAGAATGTGTGGAGCGCGCTCATCGGGGATTCCCATCACCAGGGAATGCGGCATGTGCTTGTCGGTCTTTTCCTGGCACAGGGCAAACACCGTGGCGCTCGGCGCGTAGGAAATGGTGTGCGTATCGCAGAGGTATTCTTCTCCGTTTTTCAAGGCGTGAAAGGGAAGAAAGTGCAGCGCCCCGTGGGGTACAAAAATCAGATGCCTGGCATTGAGATGCTCGCGGATCGGAGCAATCAGCTCGGCGTAGAGCGCTTCCAAGTGTCCCTGCGTCGAGGAGAGCAGTGCCTGCTCAAAGCGGTGAGCGTACGCTGTTCCCATACGAAATTTCGATAGCTGAAAGCGCAGCAGATGCAATGAGTTGAGGACACGCGAGACCACACTCACCGGTGCGATTTTAATCGATTCCCGCGTCACCACTGCGGCAACCAGACGATCCCCGGTCGAATAGTATTCAACCAGGGTCACGCCATAAGGTAGTGTGGCCTGCAGTCGGGCCAGCGAAAAATCCGCCGGCGCTTCAAGTGTGGCGTACTCCCGTTCGTTCGCGGGTAGTTCTCGAAGCGCTCGCAACAGCTCGTTCTCGTGAGAAACGGCCTTTTCGTGCAATTGCTGCAGGCGTTTGGCCGAGTTGTCCTCCGGACGCAGCTGCTCCAGCTCGATGCGGTGGTAATACCAGTTCAATTCTTCCCGCAAATCGCGAATTCTTCGCACCAGTTCACTTTGCCCGGCGTCCCCCATTGGCAGGCTCTGGCCGCTCTGAAAAATCATTTCGGTCATGCTGCGAGATTTGGCGGCCTCGATGCAGTTAAATGCCTCGCCAGCGTCGGCTTCCCCGGGCTCGGCGCTCATATGCAGGTCCACGAGCGCTTCGTACACCTGAAGGCGATTTTTCACGAACGAGATCTTCAATTCTTCGGAGTGCAGCCGGCTGCGCATTGCTTCGAGCGCTTTACGCGCCTCGCCGTACGCGGAAAGTGCCTCCGCCCGATTGCCGCGATTTTGTGCCAACTGCCCGCGCAGAAAATAAGCCTGATAAGCGAGCACTGGCGTCTGCAACCCTTGAATCTTGGCGACCGCCGCCTCGGTCTCCGATTCGGCCACGGATGGTTCTCCGACCTGCAGCGCGATGCGGGCCAGAAGAAGATGTGCGAGAACGGATTTGCCGGACAGCAAGGTTTGATCGAAAAATCCAGCGGCGCCAACACAGAGCCTTCGCGCCTCAAAGTAACGCCCTTCATGGAAGAGCAGCAGCCCCTGATACAAATCCAATAACCAGGGCCAGACCGGATTTTTTTCCCGCGCGAACATTTCCCGGGCCTCGCCAAAGCGCTCGAGCGCTTGCACCGTCTTCCCCTGCTGGCCGTAAGCGATCGCTCGGTTCGCCAGCGTTTTCGCCGCTTCGTATCCCATGCCCAGCTTTTCAAACCTCGAGAAACCTTCCGCGGCCATTTCCCCGGCTTCTTCGCTCAAATTCAACTCGAGGTAAATGTCGGAAAGGTCGAGGTAGCAGAGGGCCAGATGGTAGGCATCGCCGGTGGCTTCGCAGGCTCGACGTGCCGCATATAGCTTTTCGATAGCGATGCTGTATTCGCCGCGGAAATAATGGAGATAGGCGATGTTGTAATCGGCTTGCGCGACCAGCAGCGGCATGCCGTTTTGCTTACACAACTCCCGAGCCTTCTGATAGCAATCCAGCGATCTGGCAAAATCGTTCAGATTAATCAGACACATCGCCAGATTACTGAAGATGGCGGCCATTGCTTCGCTGTCTTTGTACGGCATCAAGCCGATGTAGGCGCGCTCGTAATGTGCGATCGATTCTTCGAACCGGTCCTGGCGGTGATAGATATTGCCGACGTTGATTTCCAGCCGCGCCAGGCGCCATGCATCGTTAAGCCGCGTGAAGATGTCGCGGGCACGTTCCGCGGATTGAAATGCCCGGTCATATTCGCCAAGCAGGATTAACGGCTGGATCGAGCTGCTGAGCGTTCGCGCTGCTTCATTTTGATTGTTCAGTTCTTGGTAAAGTTCGAAAGCCTTTTGGTGATGTTCGACTGCCTCGGCATTGTTCCCACCAGCGTAAAGCGCGTTGGCCTTTGCCCGCAGCGCGAGAGCCATGCTCTCCTTGCGCCGCAATTTTTTCCCGATCAATAGCGCCGCTTCGGCAAGATGCACCGCTTCGCGGGTGTTAACGCGGATGCGCTCAACAACTAACTTCGCCAGCCGCTCGACAACTTCCGCGCGCAGCAGGTTCCGGTGGCGAGCCAGGAACTTCTGCCGCGCCGCATCGCTCTCGACCTGTGCAAGTTGGGAAAGCAGCTGTTCCGGCGGGGCTTTCTTCGCAGCGGTAGGCATCAGCGGAATCCCAGCTCGCTTAAATTCCGTCGCAGTCTTTCAATGCACTTTTGCCGCGTGAAGCCGATCGAACCGAGTGCCAGACCCAGTTCCGCGGCGACGTCCGCATACGGCCGCGGCGGCGTTTCAAAAAACAGCAGTTCTACCAGCCGCCGGCATTGCGGAGTAAGACTACTCATCGCATCACGCAGCATCTGCTCTTCCTGCGTTTGTTGCACCAGCGACTCGGCGATGGCGGGAGTCTCCGGCTCCGGCAACTCCGGATCAGCGTCGCGGCTGACCAGTCGCTGCGCCTGGAGCTTCACTCGATGGCACTGGTGATGCGCCACTTGCATCAGCCACTTCGGAAGTGCTTTCGGCTCGCGCAATTCCCGGAGACGCGTCAGCAGCTCTATGCAGGTAGACTGAAACACGTCAGCCGCCTCGTGAGGAGGCAAGCCATACTTGACCGGGATGGAGTAGATCAGCGCCTTATACTTATCGATTAGCAAAGCCCAGGCTTCTTCGTTTCCCGCAAGACATTCCTTGACGAGCCCGGTGTCATCCCAAGCGCTTCGAATTCTCTTTTTAGAATTGACTGCGACCAGACTCATTGGCGGGCGTTACCTGGGGAATCCTTAAAGTAAAGCTGTTCGACATTCCACAAAACGTACGGTTCGAGAACCGCCGGGTGAAAATTACCGACTGAGTTTTTTGCCCCTACCAGAATATTCGGACTGGCCAGAAAGATCATCGGCTGATTGTCGGACAAGATCTCCTGCACGTGGTCAAACGCCTTTTTCCTTTGCTGGTAATTTGCTGCGCCAAGTTGTTGCTCCATCAGCTTGTCGATCTCGGTCTCCCATATCGTGGCGGGATGTGCTTGCGATGGGTTCCATAGATGCGTTCCGCCACTCGAGAGCCAGACGTTCATCTCGGCGGTTGGATCGGCGTCGAAACTGACCAGCCCGAGGACGCAAGCTTCGTATTGTCGCGTCTGCGTGACGCGATCGAGCAACGACCGAAATTCCATCGGCACGATTTGCGCTCGAATGCCGAGTTGTTTCAAGTCATCTTGAATCAGCGTCGCCATCTTTGTCCGGTCGGCATTGGTGGAACTGACCAGGATGGAGAATTCGACCGGCTTTTGGCCGGAGTCCACGAGCGCGGGCTCCCCGTTTGCGCCGGCGGCCACGGTATAACCTGCTTCTTTCAGGAGCGCCCGCGCCTTTTCGAGCGATCGCGCGGTGTGGGGTATCGCTGAATCTCCCCAGCGAAGATTGCCCGGTGTTACCGGGCCCCAAAGAGCGGCTCCGCGTCCTTGATAAACCAAGCGCACAATCGCATCGCGATCAATTGCCGCGGAGATGGCTTGCCGGAACTTGACATCTCGAAACCACTTCATTTTCCGCGCCAGGTCCGGCGAAGTCTTTTCCCCTGGCTCACTCAGATTGAAGAAAAGGAAGTTATATTCAAGCCCGGGCCCAGCGTCGGACATCGAATACCCACCCTGCTGGCGGCTTAAAGCCGAGAAATTCTCGGCGCTGAGCCTGCTGATCAGCTGCGTTTCCCCGGATTGAAATCGCAAGACTTGCGCATCCGCATTGGGAACAAAAAGAAAAACCAACTCGTCCAGATAGGGAAGCCGGTTTCCCTTTGCGTCTTTTTTCCAGTAATAAGGATTGCGCTCCAGAACCAGCTTTTGCCCTGCGACGTACTCTTTCAGGCGAAACGGTCCGAGCCCGGCCCACTGATTCGCGGCCGTAGCCAGCGTCCAGGCCTGCGCCAGCTTCCTTTCCACGTAAGTTTTTTCCAGCAAGTGACGCGGCAAGATCGCTAGGCCGTCGAACAGGCGCTCACCGGCGCCGTACGGCTTCGCCAATTGGAACACAACCGTTTCCGCGTCCACTTTGCGCACGCTAATTGGTTTACCGCCAACAATGAGCTGGTCGCGCTGGGTGGCGTTGGTTTTTTCGTCCAGGCAAGCACGAATCGTGAAGAGGATATCGTCGGCCTCAAAGGGCTGGCCGTCTGAAAATCGCAATCCTTTGCGCAACTTGAGCGTGTACTGTAATCCGTCCGGCGAGACCTTCCACGATTTTGCCAGCGCCGGTTCAGTGAGCTGCGTCGCGCGATTAATGTGAACCAGGTCCGCCTGCATCGCGCCCAAAATCACTTCGCGCGATGGCGCATCCGCAGCGGTTAAAGGATTCAGCGTTTTTGGTTCAGCTCGCAAAGCGACGACGAGTCGTCCGCCTTGTTTTCCAATTTCTCCAGGAAGAGTGAGGAGTTCTTCTGCGCTGCTCGCCTGCGGCGGGAATCCGTAAGCAGACTCCGAGGGAGCGCACGCGGCGGCCAGCAGCAAGCTGCAGGCTAGCAATTTGCCAAAGGTGGAGAGTCTTGCCGTGCTCACCATCTGCCCTCGCTGGTCGTCCTTTCTATCTTCCCTGTGCCTACGTTGTCCTGCAATGCACTCGCAAGGCCCAGGTATCCAAGAAAGAACGGCACCACGGCCAAGGCCGGCAGGTACATCCACCAATAAGACACCAGGACACTGTATTGTTGAAGGCTGGCCAGCAGACTGCCCCAGCTCGGCACCGGCTCCGGCACACCCAAACCCAAAAACGAAAGAGTCATCTCTGCCAGCACGAATTGCGGCACCAGGATTGCCGCCTGCGTCAGAATCACGTTTGCGGTTTCCGGCAGAATGTGCCGGCGCAAAAGATAACCATCCGCGGCTCCGAATCCGCGTGCCGCGCGCACATAATCGCGCTCCTTGGCACTGAGCACCACTCCGCGCACCAGCCGCGCCGGCCGCGCCCAGCCCACGGCTCCGATGACAACGATGATCAGGAAAAAAGCCTGCAAAGGGCTGACCGACAACGGCAAGAAGGCGCGCAACGCGAACAGCAAATACAACCACGGCAGCGCGACAAATAGTTCCGCCACCCGCATCAACAACCCGTCTCTCCATCCACCGTAATAGCCCGCCGTTGCGCCGATCAGCATCCCGATCGCCAGCGTAAGTCCTGCGCCCAGCAATCCCGCCAGAATCGAAATTTGTCCGCCGTAGAGAATTCGCGAGAGCTGATCTCGGCCGTAAGCGTCGCTGCCCAGTAAATAGATTCGGCTCGTCTTCCCTCCGAAAAAATGGGTGTGAGATGGCAACAGGCCGAACAAATGGTACCGCGCGCCTTCTGGCATAAAGATCATCGGGATGATTTGGTCGGTTCGTTCCTCAAACTGATCGAACGAACCGGCGCGCAGTTGCTGCTCGTAGGAAAAAGGGCGAAAGTTAAAGTTGCCCTTGGTATCAATCCAATGGATTCTCATCGGTGGCGCGTATGGCCGTTCGCGGTCCTGTTCGGCGGGATCGTACGGCGCGAAAAAACCGGCGCACGCCACGATTCCATGAAGCACCGCGAGCACCAGCAGCCATCGCACCCATCGGCGGCGCTGAATCATTTGGCAGGCGCCCCCGTGCGAATTCTCGGATCGGCCCAGTACATCAGCGTGTCCGCGAGGAAGTTGCCGGCGACCAGAAAAACGGTTGAGCAAAGCACCCCACCGATCACTACGTAGAGATCGCGCGCCAGAATTGCCTCCAGCAACAATGGCCCCAGCCCCGGCCAGCTCATCACCGCCTCTACCAATAAAGACCCGCTTAAGAGCGCCCCGACGCTAAATCCAAACAGTGAGATGAGCGGATTCGCGGCAGCCCGCAGCGCATATTTGTAAAGCAACGTTCGGCGCCGGATGCCGTAACTGGCCGCCGCGCGCAGGAATGGCGCTTCGAGCACCTCCGCCACCGCCCCACGTACGTGTCGAACTAAAATGGGAAACGCGGAAAGGACAAGCGCCGAAACCGGCAACGCCATATGCCAAGCCACGTCGCGAAATTTTTGTACTGGCGAGAAGCTTTCTATTCCGACCGAGGACATTCCTCCCGCTGGAAACCATCCGCTGCGTACCGCCAAAATCAGCAGCCCAAGTGCGAGCACCAGGTCCGGAATGACCAGAAGGGCAGCCGTTGCCCACGAAAGCGCTCGATCTGGCAATCGTCCGAGAGTTGCCGCGCTCCAAATTCCCAGAGTGAGTGCCAGTGCCCAACTGATCAGCGTGGCCGTCAGCGTTAGCAGCAGCGTATTTCGAGCGCGCACCCACAACAGCGGCGCAACCGGGCTGTTGTTAGCAAACGAAAATCCCAGCTCGCCGTGCGCCAGCGAGTTCACCCATCGTGCGTAACGAACCTGCAACGGGCGATCCAGCTGATACTGCGCACGCAGCGCCGCGGCCGTTTCCGGAGAAATCTGCGGATTCAACCGCATCTCGTCAAAATAATTTCCTGGCGCCAGCGTCGAGAACAGAAACGTGAGGATCGAAACGCCCACCAGCAGAAACGCGGCTTGCGTCAACCGGCGCAAGAAGTAGCGCATCAGACCACTCGCGGCGGTTGAGCCGCATTGCCAAGCGACGGCGTGGCGGCAATCAATCGCCGCGTGACTTCCTGATTCGTTGCCAGCAAAACTTTGTCCGCGACGCCTAGTTCCACCAGTTTACCGTTCTCCATCACCGCGATTTCGTCAGCCAGATGTCCCGCCATCGCGAAATCATGGGTGATGAAGAGATACGTCAATCCCAACGAGAGCTGTAGCTCGATCAGCAAGTTTGCGATCTGCGCTTGCACCGAGCAGTCCAACGCGGAGAGCGCTTCATCCAGAATTAGGAGTTTCGGTTCTAGTGCCAGGGCCCGCGCGATCGCCAGCCTCTGCCTCTGCCCGCCGCTGAACTCGTCAGCCTTCTGCGCTTCCTTCGCCTGTGCGATGCCTACTTGCGCAAGAAGTACTCGCGCCCGGGCTTCTCGCTCACGCCTGTCCAGCCGGCCTTGCACCACCAGCGGCTCGCTCACAATCTCTAGCGCTGAAAATCTTGGGTTCAGCGATCGCGCCGGGTCCTGGAACACCAGCTGAATCTGCGGGCGTACCTCTCGAAGTTGCTTCTCGTTCAGCGTGGCGATTTCGTTTCCCGCGAAAATAATTCGTCCGGACGTTGGCCGCTCCAGGCAGGCAAGGCACAACGCCAATGTGCTTTTCCCGGAGCCCGACTCCCCCACCAGAGCCAACGTTGTCCCTCGTACAATCGAGAAGGAAACGCCCTGCAAAGCTGCCACTTCTCTAGCCGAGCCAGGCGAATGCGCGCGCTCGAAGCGCTTTTCCAGCTTTTCGACGATCACCAGCCGATTCATGTTGGGCGCCTCAGACCAAGTCATTCGCCGTACTTAAAGCACGAAACGGCATGTTCGGGGTTCACTACCACCGCGGCCGGCTCGCGCTGCGTACACAAATCCATCCTGTCCGAGCATCTGGGTTCGAATCTGCAACCAATCGCTTGTGCGGCCAGGTTTGCGGCCTCTCCTGGAATAACTGGCAGCGGCGACTTGCGGCCATCCGCAACGTGATCTAGTTCTCTTGGCACGCTCCGCAGCAGCGCCCGAGTATACGGATGCCGTGGCAATGAAAGGACTTCGCTTGCGGGGCCGATTTCTATGCCTCTCCCCGCGTACAAGACCAGAATCCGCTCGGCCAGCCCTGCCAGTAGCGCAGGGTTGTGTGTAATCAGAATTAGCGAGAGTTTGAATTTTTCGCGCAGCGTGCGAAACAATTCCAGGATGTCCTGCTGCGTCGTGGGATCCAGCGAAGCCGTCGGTTCGTCCGCGACGATTAGTGATGGTCCGCAAGCGATTGCTTGCGCAATCAATACTCGCTGCTGCTGCCCGCCACTCAATTGGTGAGGATAGGAATCTGCAATTCGCGCCGCCTCCGCTGCAAAAACCTCGCCAAGCAATTGCAAAGTCTTTTGCCGCAACGCCTTGCGGCTCGCCGACCCATGCGCCGCGAGGACGCCGCTGATTTGTTCACCAATTCGAATTGTGGGATGCAGCGCGAGCGAAGGCTCCTGAAAAATCAGCGAAATTCGCGCTCCTCGAACGCGCTCCAGTGTTCGAGGTTCTATGCGGAGAAGGTCCTGCCCCTCGAACCACACTGCGCCTTTATGTATTTCGCCGTTTCCCGGTAGAAGCCGTAACAACGCCGCTGCGAGTGTGCTCTTGCCAGAGCCGGACTCGCCGAGCACACCCAGAATCTCTCCCTGTTGTAGCTCAAAATCGACGCCCGCAAGTGCTGGGAATTTTCTTCCATCCCGTGAATGGTAAGCGACGTGAAGATCCTGCACTTGTAGAAGGGGTGTCATACCGGGGAGATCGCCGTCCTCCGCAACCATGTTCGAGCAAGTGATTCCCGAGGACAAGGCTGGCGTACTGCCAGGCCTTCGAATGGTAAAGGGAGTCGGCGAAATTCCCGCCAATCCGGAATCAGCGCCAGACGAATTCTGGCCGCATCGCCACTACGGTACGACCTATCGGTTTGTGTGCATCGCCGCGCTGCGATTTTCTGAAACGTGTGTTCGCGGTGTCATTGAGAGCCCCTTCACTCAAGAACTCCATGATCGCGCTTGCTAAGATGCATTCCGAGTTCTAACGGGTCTTCTTCGAGACACGAGCGACCAACTCGTCCAATCTCGAAAGCAAGATCTTGAGGATCGGAGACTCGTTCGACTTTTTGTAACCAAGGACCAGATCGACAGTTGGCGTATTGCCTTTGAGAGGACGACTGGTTACAGACGAAAGAAGAAAGTTCTGCGCATAAGCAGGTAACAGCCCTACGCCGCCTGTCGACGCTATCAAGGACATTGCCATGGCCAGGTTATCCACCTCGTGCGTAGGCTTGATATTGATTCCGGACCGCTTCAGATAATTGTCGATGACCATCCGCAGTACAGGAGCCGTATCGGAAACGGTCACGAACGTCTCGCCCACTAGATCCCTCGGACTTATGAATTTCAGAGCAGCTAGGCGGTGGTCAGCAGGCAAGATCACCACTAAAGGTTCCTTGACGAGAAGGCGGAACGCCAACCCTGCCACACCTCTTTCCCGTCGAAGAAAAGCTGCATCGAGTTTTCCTTTTGAAAGGCCTTCCGCAAGCAGCGGGGAGTATAGGCTCGAGATCATTACATCGATGTTAGGTAGCTCGGCGCGCAAGATCCGCAGGGCTTCCGGCATCCACTTTAATTCGTGTCCGGTCAGAAAGCCCATCGTGAAGCATGGCCTACTAGGATGAGCGACCCGGCGAGCAGTTTCGATTGCCGCTTCAACCTGCGATAGCACCAAGCGGGCGTGATCGAGAAAGGCTCGCCCTGCGGGTGTTAGTTCGATACCGCGAGCGCGGCGGGTCAAGAGTCGCGCACCTACCTCGTCCTCAAGATCTCGAATCTGCCGACTTAGCGAAGGTTGCGACGTGTGCAGCCTTTGCTCTGCTGCCACCGTCAGGCTTCCCGCTTCCGCCACTGCAACGAAATAGCGAAGGTGTCTTAATTCCATTTCGGCTCCCATGCCTACAAAGCATCGGTGCCAGCTTAACAAAGTATGTTGCAAACGCGGCACACCAACATCCAATGGGGCAGTCAATCTCAATAGCAAGGGGAAGAGCGAGATTGAAGGAGTAGGAGAAAACAATGACTAAGAAGCTCGAAGGGAAGATTGCACTCGTTACCGGCGGATCGCGCGGAATTGGAGCTGCCATTGCTAAGCGACTCGCGGCGGATGGAGCGCACGTGGCCATCACGTACACGAAGGGTGCCGACGCGGCCGCGTCGGTCGTTATAGAGATTGAACGCGCTGGCGGAAAAGCGATCTCGATTCAGGCGGATGCCGCCGATGCCGACGCGGTTAAAGCCGCGGTCGAAAAAACGTTTGCAACTTTTGGCCGACTGGATGTGCTGGTGAACAACGCCGGCACGGCCATTCCGAAACCGTTCGAGGAGGCGACGCTGGAAGAGATGGATCGCGTACTCGACATCAACGTTCGTGGCGTGTACGTCGCGACTCAGGCGGCGCTCAAGCACATGAAGAGCGGCGGTCGCAT
>Ga0210402_10004540_pt1 | contig 12641 bp, 12 predicted proteins | sample IncBWC7MmetaG_FD_161055 | JGI IMG/M metagenome (GOLD analysis project Ga0210402, IMG submission 161055) | Forest soil microbial communities from Barre Woods Harvard Forest LTER site, Petersham, Massachusetts, United States - Inc-BW-C-7-M | ecosystem: Environmental > Terrestrial > Soil >...
TGCCGGCCACCGTTGCGCCGGGCACCGCGAACGAGGAATATCAGCGCATCACGCCGCTGAAGAAACTGCCGGTGCTGATCCTGAACAACGGCGACGTCATCCTCGATTCCTATGTCATCGTCGAATATCTCAACGAGATCGCCGGCGGCTCGCTGATCCCCGATTACGGCCCGACCCGCTGGAAGGTGAAGACCGATCACGCCATTCTGCAAGGCATGCTCGATGCCATGCTGCTGTGCCGCTATGAGAAGATGGTGCGGCCGCAGGGGCTGCAATGGCAGGCCTGGTCCGACGACCACTGGAATCGCGCCTGGACGGGCATGGCGCGCTTCGAGGCGCGCGACGATGTGCTGGGCGGCCCGCTCACCATCGCGCAGATCGGACTCGTCTGCGTGCTCGGCTACGCCGACTTCCGCTTCGCCGATTGCGGCTGGCGCAAGGCCTATCCCAAGCTCGACAAGTTCCACCAGAAAATGCTGGAGCGGCCGTCGGTGAAAATCTCGGTGCCGCCAACAGCGTAGAAAATGCAGGAGTGAACGATGAGTCTGAAGTTCTCGGTCGGCGATCTCACCATCCACCGCGTCATCGAGCAGGAAGTTCCGTTCTTTCCGGCGCTTGAGCTGCTTCCTGACCTGACGCCGGAGGTGCTCGCCGAAAACCGCTCGTGGATGAAGAAGGCCGGCGCCCTCGACGACAGCGACACGCTGATCCTGTGTTTCCAGTCCTACATCGTCAAGACGCCGCACCACACCATCCTGATCGACAGCTGCATCGGCAACGATAAGCCGCGCCCCGGCCGCCCGAACTGGCACATGAAGACCGACGACAACTATACGCGCGCACTGAAGGCCGCGGGCTTTTCCGCCGGTGACATCGACTTCGTGATGTGCACGCATCTGCATGTCGACCATGTCGGCTGGAACACGCGGCTGGAGAACGGCCGCTGGGTGCCGACCTTCCCGAAGGCGCGCTACGTGTTCGCCAAGGGCGAGTACGACTACTGGACCGAGCAGAACGCCAAGGCCGAAGTGCCCCCGTTCGCCGACAGCGTGCTGCCGGTGGTCGAGGCGAAGAAGGCGGAGATCGTCGCCAATGATTTCTCGCTCGGCGATCACGCCCGCATCCTGCCGACGCCGGGCCATACGCCCGGCCATGTCGCCTTCACCTTCGGCAAGGGCAAGGATGACGCCGTGTTCGCCGGCGATCTCATGCACTCGCCGTTGCAGACGCTCTATCCGGAGCTGTCGCCGAAATTCGACGTCGATCCGAAGCAGGCGGCGGTGACGCGGCGCAGCTTCCTCGAACGCTATTGCGACACCGACACGCTGTGCTGCACCGCGCATTTCCCCTCGCCGTCATCCGGCAAGATCAAGCGCAAGGGGAATGGGTTCGTGTGCGAGATGGCGTGAGGTCTTTTAGCAAACTCGCGCCGCATTCGCGGTCACCTCTCCCATTGGGAGAGGTGAACGGAGTTCGCGGCATCTTCCGGGCTCAATCAAACAAACCCGGCGTGTGGTTGACCGCCGCGCCTTCGATCGCGAGCATCTTCAGTTTCGTTGACACGCCGCCCCGGGCCGAGAAGCCGCCCGGCTTGTTGCCGGCCGCCAGCACGCGATGGCAGGGCACCACGATAGGGCACGGATTGTGGCCGAGCGCCTGGCCGACGTCGCGCGACAGCTCGACGCCGCCGAGCTTTTTCGCGATATCGCCATAGGTCATGGTCTTGCCGGGCGGGATGGTGCGCGCGATGTCGTAGACGCCGCGGTTGAACTCCGGCACGCCGTCGAGGTCGAGCGGGATGTCGGCGAGATCGTCCGGCTTGCCCGCGAGCAGGGCAACGATCCGATCGATCGCGGTCTGCACCTCGGCGGTCGGCTCGGTCTCGGCGATGTCGCCGCGGCGCTGGCGGATGCGGGCGCGGGTCTTGTCCTCGCTGCCCATGGGAAGCTGCATCCCGTTGATACCGCGCGGGCCCCACTCGATGCCGCAGGCGCCGATCGCGGTGTTGAACAGGCAAAAATGCTGGTCGGTCATGGCTGGCTCCTGAATCATATGACCCATGCTGGTCTTGATGCGGAATCTAGGCTTGGAAATAGTTGCGATCCACCCGGATTCCGGGAATCTTGCACAGCCGGTTCCGTCCCTTTCCGCCCCTCCCCAGAGCCCCGATGCAGACCCTTCACGTCAACCGATATGACATGGCCTATCTCGACGTGGGCAAGGCCAATGGCGGGCCGCCACTGGTGAGCGTGCATGGCTCGCTCAACGATTTCCGCATCTGGGGCTGCGTGCTCGGCCCGCTGTCGAAAAAACATCGTCTGATTTGCGTCAGCCTGCGGCACTTCTTCCCCGAGCAATGGGACGGCATCGGCAACACCTATTCGATCGCCCAGCATGTCGAGGACATGATCGCCTTCATCGAGCAACTGAATGCGGGCCCGGTCGACCTGATGGGCCATTCCCGCGGCGGGCATATTTCTTTTCGCGTCGCGCAGCGGCGGCCGGACCTGCTGCGCAGGTTGGTCCTGGCCGAGCCCGGCGGCGAGCTCGATGCCACGCTTGACCCCGATTACAAGGGCGGTCCCTCGCCGCTGCTGGCACGATTTATGACGGCTGCGGACAAGATCGCCGCCGGCGATGTCGATGGCGGCCTCGAGTTCTTCGTGGACACGCTCGAAGGGTCCGGCCGCTGGCAGCGGCTGCCGCCGCTGATGAAGCAGGGCTTGATCGACAACGCCTACACCCTGATCGGGCAGGTGCGGGATGACAGACCGGCCTTTTCGCTCGTCGATGCGGAATCGATCAAAATGCCAACGCTGTTCATCGGCGGCGCCAAGACCAAGGGCCTGCTGCCGAAAGTGCTGCATACGCTGGCGGCCCATGTGCCGAATTCGAAGGTGGCGATGATCCCGAACACGACGCATCCGATGTTCGAGCAGGCGCCGCAGGCATTTTCCGAAATCGTACTGGATTTTTTGGCGGGCTGAACATGCAAACGATCAGAGTCAACGGCTATGACATGGCCTATCTCGAAGTGGGTCAAGGCCACCCACTGGTTTGCGTGCACGGCACGCTCGGGGATTTCCGCACCTGGTATGCCGTGCTCGGGCCGCTGTCGAGGAAGCGCCGGGTGATCTCGGTGAGCCTCCGGCATTTCTATCCCGAACACTGGAATGGCGTCGGCGACGACTACCGCATGGCGCAACATGTTGCCGATATGATCGCCTTCATCGAGCAGCTCGATCCCAAGCCGGTGGATCTGATGGGCCATTCGCGCGGCGGGCACATTTCCTTTCGTATCGCGCAGCAGCGTCCGGACCTGTTGCGCAAGGTGATCCTGGCCGAGCCCGGGGGCGATCTCGACCCCACGCTCGATCCGACTGTCGTGCCGGGGACGCCGTCAGCGCTGAGCGCGCGCATCCTCAAGTCCGTCGAGAAGGTCAGGGACGGCGACATCGAAGGCGCGTTGGAGAATTTCGTCGACGGCATCGACGGCGAAGGCGCCTGGAGGCGCCTCGCCGCCGCGCCCAAACAGCAATTGCGCGACAATATTTACACGCTGCTCGGCCAGCAGCATGAAGCGCGCAAGCCCTACAGCATGGCGGACGTACTCGCGATCAAGACGCCGACGCTGTTGATCGGCGGCGCAGACACCACCGGCGCATTGTCGACGATGTGGCGGGAAATCGCCAAGCACATCGCCGGCGCCAAAACCGCCGTCATCCCGAGCGCCAAGCACTGGATGTTCGAGCAGGATCCGGAGGACTATTGCAAGGTGGTGTCGGAGTTCCTGGCGGCTCCATAGTGCAAACCGCGGGGCTGGTCGCCGCCGCAAATCAATCGATCACCCGCTCCGCCCTCAGAAGTATCGAGGGCGCGACTTCGATGCCAAGCAATTTCGCGGTTCGCATGTTGACCACGAGCTCGAATTTCGTTGGCTGCTCGACCGGCAGGTTCGCCGGCTTTTCACCCTTTAGGAGCCTCTCGGCGTAGCGCGCGAGACGAACATAGGTGGCGCGCTGATTGGCACCATAGCTCAGCAGTCCGCCGGCATCGCAATATTCGCTCCAGCCGAACATGGACGGCAGCCGGTGCGCAACGGCCGTTTGCGCCATTTCGTTCCGGTGAACCATGGTCACGGCTTCCGGAAAAACCAGGATCGCATCAGCGGACGTCGCCCGCAGGTCGGCAATTCCCTTGTCGAATTCGCCCGACCCTGCAAAGGGAACGTAGATCGGCTCGATATCAAGCGCCCGCGCGGCGTGTTGCGTGACCTCCCACTCCGAATGTTCGCCGGGGTGAAGCGCGTTGGAAAAGACCGCGAGCCGACGCAAATTCGGAAATATCTCCTTGAGGAGGTCGACGCGCTTGGCCGCCACATCCCTCGACATGAAGGTGCTGCCGGTGAAATTGCGCTCCGGCCGCGCGAGACTTGTGACGATACCAAGCTCGATGGGATCACCGCTGACGGCAAACAGAACCGGAATCTGCGTCACCTTCTCCATGGCCCGGATCGCGGGTCCGCTTGAAACGACCAGATCGATGTTCTGGGACTCGATCTCCGTCACCACATCCACGAGTCCGGCGGGGTTTCCCGGCGCGTAGCGCAGCGCGATGGTGTAATCGCGTCCTTCCAGATAGTTGAGCTCGCTTAGTCCTTCGCGAAATCCATCGACGAAAGGATCTGGTTGTGATTCCGTCGAAACCCAGAAGATGCGGTAAACCTTGCTCTGCGCGCTTGCGGCCAAGGGCCAGCATGCAACAGCACTCGCCCCAGCAATGAATTGCCGTCGGTCCATGGGCGCCTCCTGGACCTTAGTCTACCATGATGACTAACGTCGCCCTCTCGCGCGAGCGCAGAGAACGACGTGCCATTTTGCCGCGGAGCCTACAACTCAGCCTTGCCAAGCGCCGACCGGTTGTCGCATCGCGACGTTGAGGCGATTCCAGACATTGATGCAGGAGATCGCGAGCAAGAGCGTCGCGAGTTCCTGTTCATCGAACTGCTTCGCTGCCTCGTTCCAGACCTGGTCGGGCACCGGATCGGCGCGGTCGCTCAACCGCGTCAGCGCCTCGGTCAAAGCCAGCGCGGCGCGCTCGGCCTCGCTGAATAAGGCGCCAGGCCGCGACCGCGAACAGCCGCTCGTCGGTCTCGCCGGATTTCCGGGCGATCTTCGGATGCATGTCGACACAGACGCTGCAGCCGTTGATCTGGCTGGCGCGCAGATGCACGAGTTCCAAAAGCTTCTGCGGCAGCCTGTGCTCGGTGGTGGCACTCAGCGCCTTCAGTGCCTTCATGGCGTCGGGAACAACGAAGACAGGGTGATTCATTCTGGCTTGCATCATCTTTCGCTCCGTCGCGAAGCCGGCTCTGGTCGACGGCGCACTCGGAGTTGCCGTCATCGTCGGCGACCAGTTGCGTATCGTGCTGCGGCTTGCTTTCGCGGGCGACAGGATCGCGGGCGTCGAGGCGATCGCGGAGCGTATCGCCGGCATGGAAACGGAGGTGCTCGACCGATAACAGGCATTGCGAGCGGGCCCACAAAGGTCAGGCCGTCTGTCCCATTTATTTCGGTTTTGCAACAGCTTGGCGGCTTGACCGCGGATCGCACTCTCGATAGCGTTCGGAATACGGCATTCCGTATTCCGAACCGAGCGACCGGCATGATCCCCCTCGATCCAGCCCCGAACCTGATCGACCAGGTCTATGCGCGGATCCTCGAAGCGATCACCGACCGCACGCTGCTGCCGGGCCAGCGCATCCGCCAGAATGAATTGGCCGAGAAGCTCGGCGTGTCGCGCCAGCCGGTCTCGCATGCGCTGCATCTGTTGCACCGGCAGGGACTTGTGGCCGAGAGCGGCCGCCGCGGCTTCGAAGTCACGCAGCTCGATCCGGCACGCATCCGCCAGCTTTACGAGGTGCGCGGCGCGATCGATGCGCTGGCGGCGAAGCTTGCTGCCGAGCGCATCAAGAGCGACGCGGCCGGACGCGCGCAGCTGGAAAAGGCGCTGCAGGCCGGGCGCGCCATTGACAGGAAGACATCGCTTTCAAGACTGATCGCGCTCGACGTGGATTTTCACAGCGCGATCTACCGGCTCGCGGGCAATCCCGCGATCGAGGAGATGATCGCGCCGCAATGGCCGCATATGCGCCGCTCGATGGCGACCGTGCTCGCCGAGCTCGACTATCGCGAGAGCGCCTGGAGCGAGCATGAGGCGATCGCGGCGGCGATATTTGCAGGCGATGCCAGGACGGCCGAGACGGCCGCGTCCGCGCACGCGCAAACCGCGGGACGGCGGACGGAAGAGAGACTGAGGGCAACCGCGGAAGCGGCATAGGAAGTGGACGTCCTCATCCTGAGGAGCCGCGAAGCGGCGTCTCGAAGGATGAGGCCTCATGGTTCGAGACGCGCGTTCCGCGCTCCTCACCATGAGGAGAGAGTGAAGGCAAATAAAACAAAGGAGGAAGTACCATGAAACTCACGCCAGAGCAGATCGAGCATTTCAATCGCGAGGGCTGGCTGTTCCTGCCCGAGCTGTTCAGCCAGGAGGAAGTCGATTTCCTGGCGCAGGAAGCCGTCAACATCTACGACGCCAACCGCCCCGAAGTCTGGCGCGAGAAGAGCGGCGCGCCGCGCACCGCGTTTGCCGCGCATCTCTACAACGAGGCCTTCGGCCTGCTCGGCGCGCATCCGCGCATGATCGATCCGATCGAGCAGATCTTCGGCGAGAAGCTCTACATGCATCAGTTCAAGATCAACGCCAAGGCGGCCTTCACCGGCGACGTCTGGCAATGGCACCAGGATTACGGCACCTGGAAGCGCGACGACGGCATGCCGGAGCCGCGTGCGATGAACATCGCGATCTTCCTGGACGAGGTGATGCCGATCAACGGGCCATTGATGCTGGTGCCGCAGAGCCAGACCGCCGGCGACCTCAAGGCCTCGCATGATCTGGAAACCACCTCCTATCCGCTGTGGACGCTGGACGAGGAGACCGTGACGCGGCTGGTGAAGCAGGGCGGCATCGTAGCTCCAACCGGAAAGGCCGGCGGCATGCTGATGTTCCACGGCAATCTGGTGCATGGATCAAGCGGCAACATCACGCCCTATCCACGCAAGATCGTGTACCTGACGCTGAACGCGGTCTCGAATTACATCCGCACGCCGACAAGGCCCGAGTACATTGCGCATCGCGATTTCACGCCGATCCAGACGGTGGCCGACGACGCGCTGCTGCGGCTGGCGCGGGCGCCAAGGCAGGCGGCGGAGTAAAGCTGTCACCGTCATTCCGGGGCGCGCGTCAGCGCGAACCATGGTGCGCACTTGCGCACCAGATAATCTCGAGATTCCGGGTTCGAGGCTGCGCGTCGCCCCGGAATGACCAAGTGTTTTGATTGGACCTTCCCATGAATCTCCATCGCCTCCTCTCCGCCCGCCACAAAGCCGGCAAACCCGTCCGCGTGGCGCTGATCGGCGCCGGCAAGTTCGGCTCGATGTTCCTGTCGCAGGTGCCGCATGTGCCGGGGCTCGAAGTGCCCGTCATCATCGATCTCGATCCGCAGCGCGCGAAAGATGCCTGCAAGACCGTGGGCTGGGATGAGGCGCGGATCGCGGCGACGACCTTCACCGACGACGGCGCGCGCGCGATTGCGGGAGGCGCGATGGATGTGATCGTGGAGGCGACCGGCAATCCGGCCGTGGGCATCCGCCATGCCCGCGCGGCGATCGCCGCCGGCAAACATATCGTGATGGTCAATGTCGAGGCCGACGTGCTGGCGGGGCCGCTGCTGGCCGAGGAAGCGCGCAAGGCCGGCGTGGTCTATTCGCTCGCCTATGGCGACCAGCCGGCGCTCACGGCCGAGATCGTCGACTGGGCCCGCGCCACGGGTTTCCGCGTGGTCGCCGCCGGCAAGGGCACCAAATATCTGCCCGCCTATCACGACGTAACGCCCGACGACGTCTGGCAGCATTACGGGCTCACCCGAAGCGAGGCGCAGTCGGCCGGCATGAATCCGCAGATGTTCAATTCATTTTTGGATGGCACCAAGTCGGCCATTGAAATGGCGGCGATCGCGAATGCCTGCACGCTCGACGTACCCTCGCACGGCTTGCTGTTTCCGCCCTGCGGCGTCGACGATTTGCCGCATGTGATGCGGCCGCGCGACAAGGGCGGCGTGCTGGAAAAATCCGGCGTGGTCGAAGTGGTGTCGTCACTGGAGCGCGACGGACGCCCGGTATTCCGCGATTTGCGCTGGGGCGTCTATGCCGTACTGGAGGCGCCGAACGACTATGCCGCCGACTGCTTCAGGCAATACGGCCTGAAGACCGATTCCAGCGGGCGCTATGCGGCGATGTACAAGCCCTATCACCTGATCGGGCTGGAGCTGAACATCTCGATTTTGTCGGCTGCCTTGCGCAACGAGCCGACCGGCCAGCCCTGCGGCTTCCGCGGCGATGTCGCCTCCGTCGCCAAGCGCAATTTGCGCGCCGGCGAAATGCTCGACGGCGAAGGCGGCTATACGGTGTGGGGCAAGCTGATGCCCGCAGCCGAAAGCCTCAAGACCGGCGCACTGCCGATTGGGCTCGCGCATCGCGTCAAGCTCAAGAACGACGTCGCGCACCGCGCGGTGGTGCGCTGGAGCGACGTCGAATACGACGCGGGCAACGACACCATCAAGACGCGCAAGGCGATGGAAACGGCGTTCGCGAAAGCTTGAGCCGCACGAACGGTGCACCTCTCCCCCTGTGGGATCCGGGTGAGGGGTATGTCTCCGCAGATGATACTGCGGATAGAGACCCCTCATCCGTCGCGGACTTCGTCCGCGCCACCTTCTCCCACAAGGGGAGAAGGAAGAGCTCTTCGCTACGGCAGCAGGCGTTCCTCCCTCGCCAGGGCGAACCACTTCCGGAACATGTTCTCGGTGTCCATCATCTCGGTGAAGCCGGCGCGGTTGATCTTCACGGTCGAGACGATCGAGGGCGGGCCGGGTTCGGTGTGGCCGTAGCGCATGCTGTAGTCGGCATACTGGAAGGAGAGACCGACGAACTCCCTCAGGCCGGGCGCAACGAGATCGTGCTTGCGCCGCAAGGCGTCCCATGGCTCGATCCAATTGGGAAATTCCTTGGCCATCGACAGCGGCACTGATTTGCCCGGCTTCATGCCGAGCGCATCCGATATCGCCGGCCAGATATTCTCCCAGGTGAAGACGTCGCCATTGGTGACGTTGAAGGCCTCGTTGCGCGCGCTAGAAGCCTCGCCCGACCAGGCGATGGCGCGCGCCAGCAGATCGACGTCGACGGCCTGCGCGACACGCGCGGCGCCGCCGGGAAAATCGAGCGCCCTGCCCTGCTCGCGCAGCATGGCGGCGTAAACGCCAAGCGGCGGGATCAGGTCCATCGCGCCGCCCATGGCAAGGCCCACGATCAAGACGGGACGCAGGATACTGAAGTGCCAGGCCTTGCCCTTCTGCAGCGCGCGCAAAAAATTCTCCTGCGCCCAGTAGAAGTTCGGCTGCTCATACATCTCCGAGCGGCCTTCGCGCGCCGGCACCGTGAGCGGGCGGACGTGGACACCATAGGCTTTCGTGCCCTGCAGCAGCGCCACGTGTTTCAGCTCGGGGGCGACCGGCTCGAGCGCCCCCATCAGGTTGCGCAGCATGTTGTCGTTGATGGTGATCTGGCTCGAGTCGCGCCAGCCGTCGACCAGATTGGGCTCTTCATGGAGCGCGGCGTAGATCAGATGCGTGGCGCCTCTCAGTTCGTCCGCGATGGCAGCGCATTGCGCTGAAACGGTGAGGTCGAGCGCGACAAAGCGGGCGCCGTAGAGATCGCGCGGCTTGCGCCGCGACAGCGCGATCACCTCGGCGCCGCCAAGGCTGCCGAAAAGGCTGCCGAAATGCCGAAGCGCCGCGTTGCCCACCAGCCCCGTCGCGCCCGCGACCACCACCTTCTTTGCCATGCGCAGCCTCCCGCCTCTCACTCTTTGGTCTAACAGACGATGCGTCATGCATCAGCTTGCTGCGTCAAGACACCCAAATCAAAGGCATTGTTCGCAGCTGCGTCATCCGCAGGCCGGCCTTGATTCCCCTGTTGCGATTGGTCATCCTGTGCGCGGAACCGCAAGTCACGGAATTCCAATAACAAGAGCCCTTGCGGGCCCGGAAACGCACTCAAACAAACAACGTCGATCATCGGCGAAGAAAAGACGACATCAAGATCGTTCCCTTGTCGACGCATCGGCAATTACGGAGGGAAGCGCATGAAACGTCGTGATTTCTTGAAAGTAACCGGCGCCGGTCTCGCCGCGAGCACAGCCGTGGCTGCGCCGGCGATCGCGCAGTCGATGCCGGAGATAAAATGGCGGCTTGCCGCAAGCTGGCCGAAGGCACTCGACACGCTCTATGGCGGCTGCGAATATTTTTCCCAGCGCGTCGCCGCGATCACCGACAACAAATTCCAGATCCAGTCCTTTGCCGCCGGCGAAATCGTCCCGGGCCTGCAGGTACTCGATGCCGTGTCGAACGGCACGATCGAGATGGGCAATACGGCGCTTTATTATTATTGGGGCAAGAACCCGGCCTTTACCTTCGGTACGTCGTTGCCGTTCGGCTTAAACACCCGCGCCCACATCGCGTGGCTGAATTTCGGCGGCGGCACCGAACTGCTGAACAATCTCTTGAAGGAGTTCAACATTATCGGCATTCCGACCGGCTCGACCGGCGCCCAGATGGGCGGCTGGTTCCGGAAGGAGGTCAAGTCGATGGCGGACCTGCAGGGCCTGAAATTCCGCGTCGGCGGCTTTGCCGGCACCATCATCGCCAAGGTCGGCGGCGTGCCGTCCCAGATCGCCGGCGGCGACATCTATCCGGCGCTGGAGAAGGGCACCATCGACGCCGCCGAGTGGGTCGGCCCCTATGACGACGAGAAGCTCGGCTTCGTGAAGGTCGCGAAGTTCTACTACTATCCAGGCTGGTGGGAAGGCACGGGCCAGGGCCACAACGTCATCAATCTCGACAAGTGGAATCAACTTCCGAAGCACTACCAGGCGGCAATCGAGACGGCCTCGCGCGACACCTTCACCTGGGTCACCTGCAAATACGACTACGTCAATCCGCCGGCGTTGAAACGCCTGCTGGTGGCCGGCGCGATCTTAAAACCGTTCCCGCAGGAAGTGCTGGAAGCCTGCTACAACGCCGCCAATGAAATCTATGCGGATCTCTCGAAAACCAACCAGCATTTCAACAAGATGTATTCGAGTCTCGCGGCATTCCGCAACGAATCGCTGGCCTGGATGCAGGTCGCCGAGCTCTCCTACGACAGCTTCATGATGCGGATGCGCACGCGCACCTGAGGCGGGCGAGAGGACGAGAAACGAAAAAGCCCCGGAGAAATTCTCCGGGGCCTTTGTTTTTCTTCCTCTCGTCATGCGCGGGCTTGACCCGCGCATCCATCAAAAGAGAGTCCGAGATGGATTACCGGGCATTTTTTTGAAAACGCGCTTCGCCCTTTTGCCCGGCAGTGACGAGTAAATCTTACTGCTGATTCTCGCTCATCACCGGGGCGAGCTTGTCGTAATTCTTCACGACGAGATCGATATTGCCCTTGTTCTGGACCGGCGGCTCGGGCTCCTTGAGCGCCTGGTTGAGTTGATCGAGCGCTTCCTTCTTGTCCTTGGCGGCCATCTTCTTGTCGGCGTTGACCTCGGCGATCTGCGCCTTGATGACGGCTTCCGAGCCGACATATTTCTTGCTGGCCGGATCGATGCCGCCGTAGACGAGGCTGATATTGTCCATCACCGAATAGTATTCGTCGGAACTGGCAAAGCCGTTCTTCTTGGCGACGGCCTCAAGCTGGGCCAGCACCTTGGGATCCGGCTTGGCGTTCGGCTGCATTTTCGAGGTGAGTGCCTCCATGTCCGCTTGCGCGGCGACGACACCGTCGAGCTGCTTTTGCGTCAGCGCCATCTGCTTCAGCTGCTCTCCGCCGGCCTGCTGCGCCAGTGCGCGATCGGCGGAGAGAGAAGCAAACGAAGCGGCGGCGCAGGCGATACTCAACGCGGTCAGAACGGGGCGGATCAAGCGACGCATGGGAGTCTCCTTGGGATGATGGGAGCTTCAGGTTTTAGGGCAGGTCTGCGTAGGGATTTTGAAATGAACCGGCCATGAACCGGCACCAGTATGGGCGGCCATCATGGCCGAAAATCGCACCGGCAGCCACGCTGGGCGCTGGAGAGGCGCAACAAAAAACGCCGCCTCCGGAGGGCCGGAAGCGGCGTTTTCGTGTTCATGACATCTAAAGAGGAAATTTCCTTGTCCTTGGCAGGCCTGGCAGTGACCTACTCTCCCAGGGCTTAAGCCATAGTACCATTGGCGCTGAGGAGTTTAACGGCCGAGTTCGGGATGGGATCGGGTTCATGCTCCTCGCTAGAACCACCAGGCCGGCGAAGGACAGGGAAATACGAAGCAAGCTTGAGCGCGATAGAGTTCGCGCCGGTCTCGGCGCGTGATGCGCCGATGGACACTGAAAATGAGAGCAATCAAGCCAATCGAACGATTAGTACCGGTAAGCTACATGCATTACTGCACTTCCACACCCGGCCTATCAACGTGGTCGTCTTCCACGGTTCTCAAGGGAATGCTC
>Ga0210402_10004543_pt1 | contig 12633 bp, 14 predicted proteins | sample IncBWC7MmetaG_FD_161055 | JGI IMG/M metagenome (GOLD analysis project Ga0210402, IMG submission 161055) | Forest soil microbial communities from Barre Woods Harvard Forest LTER site, Petersham, Massachusetts, United States - Inc-BW-C-7-M | ecosystem: Environmental > Terrestrial > Soil >...
GTAACCCATGGCCAACGGTTTGGGAGCCATCATGGGTAGGCTTAGCAGCTTCGATGAACTGGGTAGTTGATGAAAATGCTGAGAACTGTGGATACAGAAGGCCCATACCGAACTTTTCCCCGCTCCAGTTGGTCCCATAACACTGAGATAGTCAATTTTAGCTTTGCAAACACGAAAGAGACTCGGAACGCACACAATGATTTTTTTCTGCATGAGATTCTGTTGGGGCTCCTATCCGGGTCTGCCGTGTTTTGTGTTTCCTGTAGTTAGTGAAGGTACGAGAACTAGGCGGGAACGACTATAAAGAAGCAAACACCGGTCGGTCCAAGTTGGGGGGTATATACACGAGGAAACAGGGCAGGTCCTGGTAGGCATCTTGCCATGCATGGTGGCGTTCATCCTGCAAGCAAGGAGACTGACTTGGAACCTCAAGAATTCAATGCTTCATGAATAGTAGTGCGTGGACACGGCGTGGATGATCGATGATCGATGACCAAACTCAATGTGTATTTTCTTTGCGCGCCTGGTATCCTCGAAGTTCAGTTTTCCGTCTGGCCGTCTGCCTCTGGTCATGCGCGAAAAGAAGTTATAAAAAATGACACCGGTTTCCAACTAGTACTCAGTGTTCGACCATAAAGACCCAAAAAGCCTGAGGTATTCAATGAGTCCATTAACGTTGCGCTGAAGAAAGTTATACGCTGAGATTGAATATCTTATCTTATCTTAACTACATATTTAAAATTTTCAGCAAAATGTCTAAACGGAATAGGCAGTTTTAGAGTCTTAAAAGCTAAATTCTCTGCCGACAACTGATCAAATGAGACGCATCTATTTATTGATCCCTCCAACCACGACTCCAAATACATCTCACTACTATTCGTCATGAACTCCTCACTGACATTCCGGAAGTGGTGTAACAAGATACACGCAGAAGAACATAGAGCACAGTGAGTTGGTCAATCATCATCAAGGTTCACTTCCGCCTTCATATTGTGTATTCAGCTTTGGCACTGACAAGGTATATATGAAGCATACCACACACCGGAAAATGGTCTTGAAAAGCGCTTCCAGATCTACGAGCCACTTCCTGCCTTCATAGATAACTTCGTGGGCTGCAGTCTCGCTGAGCGATTTGCCACCATTGCCCATCTCCTCTTGAAGTTGGAGGGTCTCGCAAGAGCCGCCTTGCATGACCTGGCCGACGATATTCCAGGCGGACTCGGAGGTGTGGTAGAAGCGCTCCGTCCTGCATCCATTGTCCGCCATGCCTTTCCAAAATGTTTTCATCAGTTCAGCCTCCCGTCGTACTCCAGCTTCCTCTTTAACCTCATCCCACATCGTTGTAACTAGAACAACACTTCGCATCACGTCAGGGCCGCATATACTCTCGAACGTCCGTAGATTGCCGAACGACGTCCCGGTCATGCGATTGTCAGAGATACGATGCAGATAGAGGACTCCCGCAAGCTGAATCTTCTGCTTATAACTGACACACAATCGGTAACGATGCGAATTATTCGTAAGGACCCACTCACGCTGTAACCAACCAATCGGCGATTGTGTCCAGGATCTCAGTGTCGGACTCGTATGTGTCGTTGAAGCCAGGTGTATCAATGAAGACAACAGGACGACGATCCCCGGGATTGGCGGCTTTTACAGTTCTAATATCTGACGCGAGACAAACCAATTTATGGTTAATTGCATCATGGCCTTGACCGCTGACAGCGGCGATGAACTATGTGAATAATTCAGGTAATGAGTATGACTGAATCATTGAGAGGGAGAGCTCTCACGGAACTCTTTCCGGATCCTGCGGGACCCATCACTCTGCAGAATAGTATGTGAGCATTACTCTTCTGAAACGTGACAATTAACGCACAAAACAATCCTGTCGTCCTTTTCCAGTGACATTTCTTCGTGTTTGTTGGGCTTGGAAGTATGGAAAGCAACCAGTCAATGAAGCTTTGAGCAAAAGGGGGAGGCGGTTAAGTGGGGTCGAATACACAAGACTCTTAAGACTTACATGAGGGAGCCTTGCAGGTATCTTGCCATTAGCACTACCAGCCAGAAGCCTCACGGTTGCGGTGTCTGGAACTTGGTCGTGTGAGATCTGCAGTTCCGCAGCCGCCATCATGATTTGCCTTACAATGAAGTGATCATAGACAGAGACGGTACTAAAAGCAGAGTTCCGTCACTTCTGTGCGTAAGAATGATCCAGGGTTTGAGGTGGAGCCTGAGTGAGAGTAGTAATCGTAGTAAGTGAAGCGGCTGAAGCCATAAGGACCCTTCGTCGGCCCATGAGGTAACTGTGCAGCTGCGTGGCTGTAAGCGATGGTACCGCAGACCCAAGGTCAGCGTTCAGAAACACGTTGAGGAAAGCTGGCAAGACTAGGGTAACAACTTCAAGTTTGCTTCAAGTTCAAGTTTTCAAAAAATTTCTTAGTTGTGTCGGAGCTCAGAAAATCTTTACATAATACGATATATTGAGTAAGCACGACTTGAATCCTTGAACTTCTTGGGCCAATTCCAGGAAAAGACGACGACGCTTTGAATGTCCCGCAGCTTACGGCCATTGCATGCCGTCTCAATGAAAGTGCTGGCCTCACCCCAGTCAGTTTCCAAGGTCTTCTACACTATTATCGTATTTCTTTTGAAGAAACTGGCAGCGAGTCTACTAGTATCCAATCGCACAATATTGATGACCACAACAGTAAAATCTGCCTTTAAAGAAATAATCATACCTTTGTCCTGGTAGGCTGGTATGGCATTCAAGTTATTGACTATCGGGAAATTCGACCCATCATCATATACGTCGAGTGGCAAACGCAGCGACTATCCGTCGATCGTCAAGTTGTCGTATGGTGTCCGCGTGGTTGATTGGCAGCAGCAACCTGTCATGAACCCTGATGCACTGCCCAAAAATATTCATCGGTTCGTGGTTGTCGACTTCACAACGGTATACATTCGCCCACTATCCTTTGTTTCCAATGTCAAAACACCCTAAACTTGAAGAAGTAAACTGTGGAGATATTCCTGGAGTTCATCGGATCATTATGTACGTTAGACATCGTCTCGTTTTAGCAAGGTGGACGCCTAATTGGATTATTTCCTAGTGTTATGGGCCTTACCGGAGCCGGGAAAAGCTCTGTAAGTTCCTTTCAATATCCAATGCGCTTATTATGTTGATGACCTACCCAGTTCATCGAAACTGCTACTCGTGAAGGCTGTCAAACCATTGGACACGGATTGCGCTCTTATACGTCGGGTATTCGACCTGTCAATGCTCTTCATCCGAAAAACCGCACATGCTCTGTTACCTTCGTTGACACGCCTGGCTTCGATGATACATACAAGTCAGATATCGAGATCTTGGACATCATTGCTGATTGGCTGGTAAAAACGTGAGTGAATTATGTCGACTAGATCGCATGGTTGCCGATCGGCTATGAGTTATAGACAGAAAATCAAGCTGGCCGGAGTCATCTACCTTCATCGAATATCTGACAATCGAATGTCAGCATCTGCATGGAAGAACATCGAGCTATTGGAAAACTTGTGTGGTGAACGCGCGATGCGGAATATAGTCCTTGTGACCACGATGTGGGGCGAGGTCAAAGAGGACAAGGGAACACAACGAGAGCGTGAACTGCACGGAGAGTACTGGCGGCCGATGCTGGACAAGAGAACGAAAGCCATGCGCTTCCAGGACACAACCGAGTCCGCTTGGACGATTGCCGACAGCATTTTAGGAACGGATCCCAGTCACCTTGATTTGCAAAAAGACTTGGTTGACGGACAGAAGAGCCTCAGCGAAACTCGAGCCGGCATCCTTCTCCGCAAGCCACCGAAGAAACGGCTGGGACGTCTCGCGAAGAACATTCGCGGCCTTTTTTCTCGGTGAGTTGTGTAGTGCATTGATGTGCCCTGGTACAAGCATTGATCGCGTTCTACGAAGTCTTTTGTAGTGTCAGATCTGCGTTTCTCACACCATGTTCATCGCGATTTTTCTGTGCCTCTGAAAATCATTGATCCGGGGAGTCGAACAGATGCGAGCGACTCGGCACGACGAATGCTTTCAATACCAGGCAGTGACGATACGAGTATCTGGGCTAGGCGGGAATAAGCTCTGCGCTCTTCTCCAGTTGCGATTCTTTCACTACTTCCGGGATGCTGCGAGTAGTTAATAATCATTTGCGGCGAGATGTTCTCGGATGAACACAATTATTCCGAAGGTAATGTGACCCGAGTGACATGGATGCTATGAACATAACCGTGAAAACCCTGAAATCCGCTGGCTGCCTAGGCCAAACGGGGTTATCTGGTGCGTGGCTCACGCAAGCCTCGCGCATGCGAGTTCTGGTCACCATTGATGTGCTAGCCTGATGTCAATTAAAACGCTCATTATAGAACTCGGACTCTGTGGCCACGACTCAAACCAGACTCAAACACATCTATATTATAACCCATAATTAAGTACGACATCGTGTCAATGTCGACTCGGAAACAACTGACGGTGTTATCCAAACTTGAAGCTTGAACTTCCGAGCTGGCGACGAATATTCTTTGGACTCTGAGTTTGTCTCCAACTTTTCTCCCATCTAGTCCGTCAGCAGAATCCAGCAGAATGTGCAAGTTTTGTCCAAGCAGCTTTTGACTTCTCCTCTCAATCCGGATTGACAATACATGCCTCGGACTTCCTTATAACATGCAGACAGCAAATGCTTCATGCATACTTCATGGCCACTGCGGTGATTACGAACCTTGGTGATGTTCTGAAGTCCTACAAAGCGTCTCGAGGACGCCGCGTTTTCGGATATACAGCATAATACACAGCCCATCCGCCTTTCCCCTGCCCAGAGCTCAACTTTAATGTCAACCGTGCTTCCTCACTCCAGCTCATCTAGCGATATCCTCAGCCCAGAGGAAGATGAAACACAACCCCGTAATGTGGAGTCAACATCTCTCTCAAATGTCGCTCGTATGTTCCTACCTCAACCCTGGTGCAAGTGTGCAATCTACATCTAACGCCAGAGGAAGCTTTACCATTTGTCATAGAGGTCTCTTCAAACCCACGCAAGTCGATCACTTTGTCTGAGTATTGGAATGTCGAGATCCGAAGAGCTATAGCGTCTGATCAGAACATCAATGTCACCGAAGGTAAGCCATCGGGTCTCTCTGGCTTAACACAACGATTTGACTTATCCTCAGGCTTTTTGTCGTTCCCCGGAGATGCGGAGCTTCCGCGTCGTAAGCCTCGACTTGTCACCAGTGCACCCCCCATGACTATCCCAGAGTTCAAGGCTTTCGTATCTCAAATGGGTATCGAAACAGTCCGGCTTACAGAGCTGGTATATTGGAAGTCACGCAAAGGCCCTTGGTTTCACGAATTCATTGTCGTGTCGTTGGTTCCAGACAAAGGTTTCAGACCTAAGGTTTCCATACCGGCCAACAGTCCACTTTCTCAATTCTCCGTATCAGAGAATATTGCAAAAGGTCTCAACTTTCGCATCGACCGTGGCCAACGCATAAACCGAAGATCTTGGCGTTCTAGAGGTTTACCGAGCTACCAGGCTGCAGTAGATATGATAGAATTGATGAGGGATGGCGTGCAGCAGGAACTGGAATCGACCTGCAACAGGAGTTTCACCCTCCGTCACTCTTCTGAGTCGGACTATCCCGGCAATGAGCCTGAATTACAATTTGCTTCCCCTCGAGTTTTTGACCTCCTATTCTGCCTTGACCGCGCAATGGATGCTTTTGGAACCGAATACCGGCTCTTAAGCCAGAACTGCTGGACTTTTGCATCGTTTATCTTCCAGTTGATGAACATCCTGTTCACCGGCTTCTTCCAACAAACGGCGGGGGACCAAAGCGACTATCAACATTCCTTCCGTGAGTATTTCTACGGGACGAAGTTTACAGACTTGGCGATCCAGCTAGATCAGAAGTCAAACCTGTTCGGTCCTTCGGCCATGTTTGGGCACAGGATCGACGCCAATCTTCCGTAAAGTTTCTAACTTCTGTGGTAATCCATTCATACTGACTTTGCTCACTGGCAGGCTTCACAAGAACCCTTTTCGCGTTGTACTGCTTGGTACCTATTTGGCATGTCATCATATGAACGACACATCCATTTTCTCTTACGCGATGTCTAACATTGCTTCATTTGCCATGTTGACGACGCTAGGTTCCAAGCTCGCGTCCGCCGGCATTGTACCAATGTTGGTGAATGGGATCACTAATTATCTTACCGCTTCTGATCCCAAATGCACCGCTGAGGCCGTAAGTATGGCTGTCCTTCCCATCTGCGTCTGGTCTTTGGTCCAAGCGTTGGAAGGCCGTGTGGTGGTTCAGAGTAACCTTGAGCCATGCATCCGTTTTATTCTCCTCCATGAATCTGGTACGCACCTTCAGCAAATGTCTTCTACAACTAAAACCGACCTGTATACCAGACAACCGACTTCGCGGGACTATGGTATTTGTAATTCGGCGTTTGTCTTCTTTGGGCAAGGATGCAACCCAAGTCGTCATAGATAGCGGCGGTCTGGACTTATTAGTGCACGTTCTATGTTCTCGGTATGCCTTGTTACAATTTCCGAGTACGTACCGTGACTCACTTTATATTATAGACCTTCACACATGGAACGAATACACGCGCTTGAATTCCTGAAGATCGTCGCTGGTTTCCAGCCACAGATACCCTGGACGGTAGGCTGGACCACACTATGCCCTGTCCTAAAGACAATTTCCTCGAGGTGATGTCAACGCCACATAATTTGTCATTCATCTCAACAAATTGTCAAAATTTCTCAGTATATTATGTGATTCCCGTGAAGCAGCGGACCTTGTAAAAGCCTTGTATGACCTTGTGAATGGGTCAGAAGTCATGATAGAAGTGATTTCTCAGGGGCGAATACTTGAAGACATTGTGGCCTTTCTTAAAACAGCGTGTGTTGTCCATTAGGCTGTCCATGTTTTTGCTAGCTCAAATTCCAAATCCAGGGACTGGTCTTTCTGCCGATTCAATACCATCCGTCGACTCTCCTCCCCTACTCCAAAATTTGTGTACGCGTTGGGAATTTTGTTCCAAGCTGCCGACAGGACAATTCATGGGCGTCCTGCTGAGTTTCGATCGAGTGTTCACTCAGCTGTTTACGAATATCATTCTTACTGGGAGTAAGGGGCTTTACTATTGAACAATGCTCTAATCTGACATCTGACGTTTTGTTTGGAGTTCTCAATTTAGTAAGACAATCTCCAAGGTTCCATCCTGGCGACATGGGCGTAGACTTCCGAGGGGTACACAAATTGTTTGTGAGTGGTCCTTAAAGCTTGGCATCATTCTCTCACTATACGAGTTACACAATCCCGAAAACCCGCTATTGAGAGTCGAATAAGCCTCATGGCCGAGTCATGTAGCTATAATATTTGAAACCCATAATTCTTCAGATTACCGGTATAGCAAACCTAGTACTCTAGTACTCACCGACGTGGATACAGCAAATCCCAAGTGGAAGTCATGGTCAAGCCGGAGTTAAGAAAAATGATGTTTCGTCAATGAAACAATCAGACTCGTCAGAGTGACCAGTACGCTATCTAGCCCAAAGATCCACGAATTGCGCCTTTATCTGTGTCAAAGGGCTGGAGACCGAGCAAACGCCAACAGCAAAAATGTTAATAGTGCACCTGCATGACAACGTCCAGGCCTGTCAACAGTGTGAAGCACCAATTCACGCACAGCATCCATGGCGTGAGCCAATCATAACTACCCCATATAGTTGTGGTGAGGTGTCCGGAAAGAAAAATAACCTCTTTGGGCACTAAAACACCCCAGGTATCTTGACCCTCACTTCCTGGTCAGAGAATTCCAAGGACAGGAACTAGCAGCTTCAGTTAAGGTCCTTGCAAGATGCCTACCAGCATACAACGCCCCAATCGTTTCGGAAAAAGCGATAAAATCGACAAGGACAAGATCACTCCTGCAACCACTATTGTGACGGGAGATGTCGATGTTGAAGCCGCGTTTGGGAGCTTTCAGAGCATCTCCCAACTCTGTCGATATCTCGATTGAGTCCAGCCTTCGGCCCTCCGTCCTCCAGGGTTCTATCCAAGAGAAACAACAATAACAAATGAACGGTCTCGAATTAGCTGCGAAGTCCAAGCGAAAGGGGGAAGAAAGCATCCCAACCCCATTTTCGTTACACGCTGCACTCTCCTTCCCCGACGACTCATACCAGTGCTTGAAAATTTGCTGTAACTGACGCCATCACCCATCAACCACTCATCAGAGTTTCTGCCGTCTCCACCGTGTCCTCATCGTTCTTGTTGTGATCCCCACCAGCATGAATATGGATAAAAATTGAGACGGGTCGCATGCTATGACTTCCCCATTTGTCGTGGGCAAATGCCTGCTAATAGAAACAGGTCGACTACTTGAGCCTTCTTACATCCACAGACAAATGAAAATAATCGGCACAAGGAGACGAAGAGTTTGCTATCGTAGGCAATCGCGAAGAACCAGGGAAGAAGCCTGCATGATCTAGGAACCATGGTTCACGATTTTCTTACACAAGGGTTGTATAACATATCAAAATAACGAGCGAGATTCCACCTAGTGGTGACATGATGTCAGATGGTGTTTGTACGAGAGGCGAACGGAAGAGACTTAGTCGTGATTAGGCGTCGTGTAGCAAACACCATTGGTTATTCCTGTTCACCCTCGGACCCATCCTGGCAAGTCCCATTCGGCACCTCCCTGGTTAAGGCAACGAATGCGAATCAGTCCAAACATCCAAATTCAAAAACGAAAACAGATGTTGAGAGTCAGGCCGAGAAACACTCATTCGCGGCAAATTCGCGGTCCCCTGGAAGCCGTGCACGTGAACCCCCACACCAAGGCCCCGCCCCTATAACGACCGTTCATAAGCCAAAAGCAAATGCAAATATAATGTCCAACGACCGCGCAGCCTTGAGGGCGCATTCAACGACCTCAACCCTCCTGACAATTCGTCCTCCTTTGGTGCCTACGCTCTGAATACCCCTCCTGTGGCCTTGCTGAAGAGCCACTACAAGGCGTGCGTCCGCTTGGGCTGGACGTGGTTGGGTCCGTATGTGATGTATGGGGAGTAGGGGTAGGTGGGCTAAATGACGAATCGGATGAGATTCCACACCCAAAAGGGTAGTAAACCCGAACCTGGAACATAAAAACCCAAAGGCGCAGCTTTAAATAACGCAGCAATGCCTTTATAGACCGACGACAGGCTCTGGAGAACTAACAGCTAATCCAAGGCCTTGACAAAGAACCAACGATCCAAAGACCTATCCAAAACGGACTCAGTAACTCGTCCTCGAATCCCAGCCATTCCCGCTGAAGAATTGCTGCAACGGGTGCTAATGCCCACGTGGCTGTGGGTATGCGAGGTAGTGGGCAATGCCATGTGGAGTAGCTGGGGTATGTCTTTGTAGCCAGGGTGGGGCGGAGCAACTGAAATGAAGGAAAAGGAAAGGGACGAGGGATTAGAATTGAGATCTCAAACAGGGAGGCAGAAAAGAACGGAAAATATACCGGGAAACTTGAAGAACACTCACGAGGACTTGGACTTTCTGACAGGAGCTGGGGATACTCTGGAGCGGAGTACCTGTGAAGCGACTGGAGGTGATATAAGCCGAGGAGCGGTGGCGAGGGTGCGATCTATAGGACTTTGGACGAGAGTGGGGAATAGTGGGGAGTGGCGGTGTGAAAGTAGTCAGTGGCGCTGTAATACGACCCTGTAGTTTCTCGTAATAGCTGAGTTATGTAGATCACACGTGTAGGTCCTTTCCACAGAATCACTTGTAACAAGAGGGTTTTGAAATCGCGGACCAGGTAGACAAACTTCCAAGGTCTTCATCTCCATGTCCGCTCTTAAAGGTATGGTTTGGACTGTCAATAATCTACGATCTTGTAACCTCTGTATTTACAGTTGCTCAAATACCCGAACTCGTGGACATGATTATCGATCATCTTTTCGACGGCCCCGCGCTCGGGGCCTGTGCTGCAGTCTGCAGGGCGTGGTTGCCCTCCAGCCGTTCTCGTCTGTTTCATTCACTCGAACTTCGTCCACGAGAGTCCAAAGCATTTCTCGAACTCTTGGAATCGCCATTCGCAACCATCGCTCCTTATGTTCGGTCTCTCGACATATTTGAGAGCAGGAAACATTCCCGGTACAAAAAATGGGTGGATGATGCCCTTCCACACCTTACGTGTCTGGTTGGAGTGAGATCATTGTGGTTATCGGGGGTGGATTGGAGGAATTTAAGAGATGAGTCCAGGGATGTGTTAATATTGTCCTTCAAACAGGTCACCCAGTTAGCCTTGTGGTATACCACATTTGACAAGTTTGAACGGTTAGTTGATCTCTTGTGTTCCTACCCATTACTGGAGCACGTTTGTTTCGGTGATGTCTCTTGGCCGGGGAAAAACTTCTTGGCTCCGACGTCAAAGAGACTTTCACCTTTCTTTCGACACCTGGACCTAGGAACCTGCTCCAAGGCGCACGTCATAGAGACCCTCTTTCCTCGTGACTGCATGTATGCTGTGGACACCGTATACTTGTCCTTCATCACTCTGGAAGAGTTCCGCCCTATTGCGGCCTTCCTCCGGAATCTCGGGCATAATCTGCATCATCTCCAAATTAATATCAAAGAAGTGACGGGTATGCATATTCTTTTCGCACAACCATTGCTACAAGTCTCAATTGTGTTGTATTGTCAGAATCCTTTTGCCACATACTTGATCTTGTCCATAACAATCAGCTTCGCTCGATTCGCATTGGGCGTATGATCCGTGTTAGTCTAAACGGGGGAGCAACGGATGTGGAACAGATAGCAGTGATCCTTTCTCAAATTGTGTCTCGACACATTGAATTGGTGGAACTTGCCATAAATATTTCCGGTCGACTCGAACTCGTTGACTGGTCTCCATTAGCTAAGGTCTTCGCGCAACCGCAGTTCGCTGCTCTGCGGTTGATAAGGGTTGCGGTGAGGGGACGAAAGGCGCAGGAGGTGGCGAATACATTCAGGAAGGGATTACCGGATTGTGACGCGCGTGGTATACTTGATTTCCCTGTAGGTCTGGATTTGAGTTGAGTACCCAATATTTCTACAAAATATCATATTGGAAAGTATGGCAGATGATTTCTTGCCGGACATTAGCACCCTTGCAATTCAGAATTAAGTTAGAGGCCGATCCATTTTTCCCATGACAACTAATAGGAGTGAACGCCGTTCAACGTTCAAAACGAGAAGCCTGCTATTCGGGATTCTGCAAAAGAGTATGATCACTGAATTAGCCTTATTTCATTTCGAGTCATCTTTTGCAACACATGGTGAATTCAAAAAGAAATAAGGACTCCGAAAATTCAAAATCAAGCGGCACCGGGCAGAAAAACTAGCCAGCCAAGATCCTCCAAGGAGCATTCCATCAATACAGCGAGTGGAAGTTGGTCCTCAAGGCACTACATTGCACGTGCCCACTGAAGTGGAAGAATTTGGTCGCTGTAGCGTTTGTTGTCGATCAATGGGCAATGTTTGGCCGGTCAGACACAACGAATCATAGATTAGGAGGTGTTGTCGAGTGGGAGAAACCATTGTTGACGTTCAACGGATGTTACAGCATTGGAGAAATAGACCAGGGGCTGGTTATTGATTTCCAAAATCGAGGCAAGCAGCCGGTGGAACTTCTGGCGCATTTGTGATGGACGCGACTGGGTGGACTCAAAGATCATGTCGAGTTACCGGGTTGTTGCGTGGCCTGGGAAGTGACGTGGGGCGGTGACTCTAGTCGAACTTCACGTTCTGGAAAAGATGAAGGGTCGTGGTATACTGTGGGTAGTTGACATGTATATGAGTGCAGTCAAGAGGGCTTGCTGGCGCTGGGAATGCGGGAGATCATAATTTGGGGTACCTGAAGCACAAGAAGTCGAGATAGGACTTAGCTGTTCCTTCTGCTCGACGGCGATAAGGCACACAAGCGGATGAATGCTATGTTAGTTTGATGTTAGTACATGCCAATGATACCATGGTGGAGGTAACGCTGTTGCATTGGGGCGGGAGTGGTATGTCAAGATGGTGGTATTGGGTGTTGGTGGGAGGTTGATTAAGTACTGGTGTTAACCGTAGTCAACGTTACATCCAAGTTTGCCGCGGCCTTCCGCCAAATTGGGAACACTATAATGAACGTCGACTCCGAGTCGCAAGACCGCCCAATCATCAATGTCTTTTTTCAGAGTGTTCTGGTCACGATCGGACCACACCTCGCAACCGTCATATGCGGATGCAAACTAGAGAAGTCGAGCGAAGTGTCGACGTCTGACACTGTCTGTTCAGGTTCCATCCTCATGACTTTCAAAGGACTTTTCGTTCTTTCCCATTTGAATACAATGACAGATCCTCACACTATTTCCAGAGTTGCGTTTGGGTTGTGTGGCCGAGACTTGCAAAATCATAAACAGAGGCTGGCTTGACCTCTGATAAAGTTTCTTTGTACTTCTATGAATCTCGAATGAGGTTACAACCATCAATTTGCGGACAACTCTTGCAATTGCTCGCCCCGACAATATTCTGTCAGGTGTATGACCCTTACATCAGGAAAAG
>Ga0210402_10004544_pt1 | contig 12627 bp, 10 predicted proteins | sample IncBWC7MmetaG_FD_161055 | JGI IMG/M metagenome (GOLD analysis project Ga0210402, IMG submission 161055) | Forest soil microbial communities from Barre Woods Harvard Forest LTER site, Petersham, Massachusetts, United States - Inc-BW-C-7-M | ecosystem: Environmental > Terrestrial > Soil >...
CGACGACCAGGAGAAGAAGCTCCAGCGTGACATGGAGATTGTTGGCGTGGCGAAGAATGCCCGCTATGGCGATCTTAAACGCGAGACTTTGCCGGTCGTCTATATCACCTACAACCAGGGATTTCCGCAGCCGGACCAGATGATGTATGCGCTGCGTACGGCGGGCGATCCGCTCGGCTTTGTCAAGTCGATTCGCGATGTCGTGCACCGCGCGGATGCCCTCTTGCCCGTGATTGATGTGAGAACGCAGGCCGGGGAGATCGAGAGCGCAATGCATCACGAGAAGCTCCTTGCCGAATTGTGTTCCGCGCTGGCGGTGCTGGCGCTGATGATCGCGTGCGTCGGGCTCTACGGGACGATTTCCTACACAGTGGCGCGGCGGACGGGGGAGATTGGGATTCGCATGGCTCTGGGTGCGCAACGCGGCCTGATCGTGTGGATGGTGCTGCGACAAGTGATCGTGATGGCGGCGGTGGGACTTGCCATCAGCGTGCCGATTGCTCTGGGCACGTCAAAGTTTGTCGGATCGCTGTTGTTTGGCATGAAGCCGAATGATCCGGCGGCGTTGGCCGTGGCGGTGATGGTCCTGCTGCTGGCGGCGCTCCTGGCGGGAGGCCTACCGGCTAAGCGGGCTGCTCAGATCGACCCCATGACGGCCTTGCGGCATGAATGAAGAGCGGCTGGGAGTGCTATCATTTCATCCCTGACCCGCACTTCATGCGAATAAGACGCGCTTTCCCCATCGCTCTGGCGGTTGTAATCGTGGGTGCGGCGGTGACGTTTGCCGTCCAACTGCGCAAGCACGCGCCCCCAGAGCCCGCGCGGCTGCTGCCCGGAGCGGACGGCTTCGTGTATGCCGATTTTGCCTGGGCCCGCAGACTCAATGCCGGAAAGCCCTTGTTCCCCGTTTCCCATGATCCGGAATACGAGCGTTTCATCCAGGACACCGGCTTTGATTTTGAGCGCGACCTGGACGCGGTTGCTTTCGCCATCCATTATCCGCAATCCTGGGCCGGAGGCGGGACTGGGGGCGCTGCACCTGAGCCTCGATTCTCCGAGGTCTTCACGGGAAGGTTCGATGGGACCAGGTGCCTGGCTTACCTGAAGCGGACCGCTCAGTCTGTCGAGAACTACAATTCGGTCGACATCTTTACGATTCCTCTTTATGGACGGACCTTCCGCATCGCGATTCTTGGAGTGGACACCATTGCAGCCTCCAACCATGACGACCCGGCGGTCCTTCGCGGCATGGTCGACCGGTCGCGGCGGTTGGCGTCCCCATTCGGCGGACCAGCGCTGCTGCGCCGCTACTACAAGCGGGTGCAGTTGGCCAGTCCAGTATGGCTGGTGGCGCGCGTCGAGCCATCCTCGCCCGGCTTTGAATCATGGTCCCCGGTTTTTCCCAAACCCGCGGACCTGGTGATTTCCGCCAGTTATAACCCGCTGCACCTGCCGCTGCGCGCGGGCGTGCTGCACCTGCGCGCGGAGGCCTGGGCTGCCACCGACGCCGATGCCCGCAACATCACCGACAAGGCCAATGTCTTCCTGTCGGTGTTTCGCAGCGCAGAAGTATCCGTCGGATCGCCGGCCAATGATGCCGACGTAAAAGCCGTTCTTGACAGCCTGCAGGTGCGCCAGGAAGGGACCCGGGCCGTGCTCTCGGCGATTCTCCCGAGCGGCGTTTTTCGTAAGCTGGGCGACTCCGCGGAACAGTTTCCCGATCCGGCCGCTTCCACGTCCCAGCCTGCCAAACGGACCAAGTAGCTTTCTACACCTGCCGTCTTGCAACTAAATCCACGCCCACGCGTCTTATCCTGACGAGGCATCACCCAGCGGGTACAATATAAGGTCAGAGAATAAAGGTCCGATGAAGAGTCTCCCACTTCCCATTGCCGCGTTCCTTGCAGGCCTGATTTCATTCCTCTCGCCTTGCGTGCTTCCGCTGGTGCCAGGATACGTGTCTCTAATCTCGGGCGCGGGCGTCGAAGAACTGAAGGCGCCGCAGGGCCAGCTCATGCGCCGCGTCATGGTGAATTCGATTGGGTTCATCCTGGGCTTCAGCGTGGTCTTTGTGACGTTGGGAGCGATTTCCACGGAGATCGGGCAGATGGCCGCCCGTTACAAGCACACTCTGTCCATCGTGGCGGGTGTAGTTATCATTATCTTCGGGCTGCACTTGACCGGAATCTTCAAGATCAAGGCGCTCTACACCGATGCTCGCCTGCACAGCGTCAAGGGCAGCAGCACGCCGATTGGCGCCTTCGTGATCGGATTCGCCTTCGCCTTCGGCTGGACCCCCTGCCTGGGACCCATTCTGACCGTGCTTCTGACCTTTGCCAGTGAGCAGGACACCCTGGTGAAAGGAATCGCCCTTCTGACCGTCTATTCCCTGGGACTGGCGGTGCCGTTTCTGCTCACGTCGCTGCTGATGGAGCGCTTCCTGAAGTTTTACAGCCGCTTCCGCTCACACATGCACGTGCTGGAAGTAGCCTCGGGCGGCCTGATGATCGCACTCGGCATCTTGCTGGTGATCGGGCGCTTTACCCTGATCTCGAGCTGGTTTTCGTTCCTGAATCGCTTTGAGCGTTGGATGTAGTTGGAGGATCTGGTTTTGAAGATTGAAGAATTTCAGTTTTGTCCGAAATGCGGTGCGGCGCTGAATCAGGTCGCCGCTCCTAAACCCGCCGATCTTAAGCCGGCCGATCTTAAGCCGGTCGATCTCAGGCCAGAAGGCGTTCCCGACGCCGCAAGTCCCGTAACCTGCGCCGCATGTGGCACGACGTTTCAGGCGTCGGATTTTGCCAGCGGCGCTCTAGCCCCGCCAGCCGGCGCCAACCGCAATCCGCTGGCGCTGGTGGTGGTGGCCCTCGTGGCCGCGGCCATGTTGTATTTTGGCGCTCACATGTCCCGCCACTCGGGACCAAACCCGCTCGTCACCAAGGCTGCGCCTGCACCCGATTTCACCCTGGATTCCCTCGACGGCAAGAGTATGCGGCTCTCGGATCTGCGCGGCAAGGCCGTTCTGCTGAATTTCTGGGCAACCTGGTGCGGTCCATGCAAGATCGAAACGCCATGGCTCGTCGAGCTCCAGAACCAGTACGGATCGCAGGGCCTGCAGGTCATCGGGGTCGAGATGGGTGACGATGGCAAAGACGACATCGCAAAGTTCGCCAAGGATATGGGCGTCAACTATCCCGTACTGTTCGGGAAGGAAGCGGTTGGCGAGGCGTACGGCGGAGTCCCGGCCCTGCCGGAAAGCTTCTTCATCGGGCGCGACGGAAAAATCGTCGACAAGATTATTGGGCTGAAGGGCCGTAGCGAAATCGAAGATTCCATCAAGCGGGCGCTCGATACCGAGACCGCCAACAGTCAAGCATCGGACCAGGCAACGCGCGAAAACGGACTTGCTCAGAAGTAACGTCGCGTCGCACCCCTGATCGTTCTACTATTGGTCGTCGACGATTCAGCAGGTTTCGACGGCTCAGAAGTGACAATAGGAATCGAGCTGCGCCCGCTCTACTATTCGGTATATCGGAAATGACCTTGCGACCGCACAAGTCGAGGCTCATCTGGCTGCTGGCCCTGTTCGCGGGCACAGCTTGGGCGCAAGGGGGGAAGTCACCCTCGGTCACGATCGCTCCCGTCGAGCTGGTTACGGCTCCGCGCGCGGCGCAGACTATGGTGAACTTGAATTTCCGCGTGGCCTCAGGCTTTCACATCAACTCCAACACCCCGAAGTCGGAGTTCCTGATTCCGACCAGCCTGAAGATGGACCTGCCTACCGACATCATTCTGGGGAAAATTGACTATCCCCAAGGGAAGGACCTGACGTTCCCTTTTTCACCGGATGAGAAATTGAACGTATACAGCGGAGATTTCACGATCGCGGTCGCGGTTCACCCCCTGCACGCCGTCTCTCCGGGGAAGTATGTGATGCACGGCGTCCTGCGCTACCAGGCCTGCGACAACGCGCAATGTTTCCCGCCCAAGACGGTGCCCGTTAGTTTCGACGTGAAAGTCGTGAAGGAACCACCCGGCCCCCGCCACAATCCGGCACAAAGCCCGCACGTGCATAACTAGCTGGCAGCTCTCAGCTGTCTGCTGTCAGCTCTTACAAAACAGCTGTTCGCTTCCCGAATTGGACCTGGCGTCGAAATATGTGGGCCGAGGCTTCCCTTCAGATGTATCTCGCAACGTAAGCTGTTCGTGGGCCCGTGGTGTAACTGGTAGCACGTAAGCCTGTCCAGCTTAAAGGTGCGGGTTCGAATCCCGTCGGGTCCACAGTTTTCCCGGCCTCTGGTAGGGAGACTGACGAGGAGTCTCAGGACAGGGAGACTCCTCAAGTAATCTTGACTTCCGATTTCGATGTACCGATAATCGCATTCATAGCTGGACAGGCTTACGCCCCGGGCTGAAGTTACGCTCGGGGTTTCGTTTTTTTCCGGCGCGCTCGTCGAAGGAATATAGACTTCGGCCCTTGGTTTGCTCTTGTGATCGAATTGCGCAGAATCGCAGAAAGCTCCTCCGTAGTCTTCCCACAGGCTCCTGTAGCCGCGTTTCCAATCCTGAAAGGGTTGCCAGCCCGCTGCTCTCAGTACGAACCCGGACCACTTATTCCGTGATGATGTGATCCGCCCATTCGATCAGTGATACGAAGACGGGCGGGCTGCCGAACTTTGCCCCGTAGTTGGCCAGGTACGATTCCGTCACGGCGCGCGCTTGGGAACAAGCGCCGCAGGCATAGATCTGCACATGCTTCGCGACGAGTTTATTCAGAAAATCTCCAACCGGCGGCCAGCCCACCGGCGTGACCGCGTCGGCCACGACCTTGCGCATCAGCACCACCGCCTCGCCGAGCAAGTAGATCTGCACCTCGTGACCAGCTTCGGCGAGTGCCAGTCCGTGCGAAAAGGGAAATGCGGCTTTAGTGGGATCATCGGAGCCCCAAGCGCTCTTCATCAAAATCTTGAGCGGCTTGCGCGTCGTCTGCCCTTGCAATGCGCCCGCCGCGGCAAAGATAGGAAGCGCAGCCAATTGCGCCAATCGTGATAGAAACGCTCGACGTGGCATACGACTCCTCCGGGTAAGGCCCCACAGAAAAACTGGCGGAGACTATAACCCCTTTCGCCGCGCTTGAACAGGCTTCCTTTTGACGGGACCCTCCCGGGGTCTCTAAGATTTTCTTCCATGAAGCATACCGTTCCGGGCGCGACCTTACTGTTGTGGGCCTGCTTCGTGGCTGCTCAATCATCCTCGCCTTCCGTTCTGATCATCAGCGACGTCACCGTAATCGATGCGACCGGTGCGCCGGCGCAAGCCCATCGCACCATCGTTGTGCGCGATGGAAAGATTGAGACAATCGACGCGTCCAGCGGAAGGATGAACCGGTTGCCGCCCGGAGAGCTGGTGGACGGCACCGGCAAGTTTCTCATTCCCGGACTCTGGGACATGCATGTCCACATGGTCTTCGGCGACTGGTTCCCGCGCGGGAAAGAAGTCACCCTGCCTCTCTTCATCGCCAACGGCATCACTGGCGTTCGCGATATGGGTGGGGAGCTGGAGGTATTGCAGCAGTGGCGCAAGGAAATCTCCGCCGGAACACTGATCGGCCCGCGCATGGTGATCTCCGGCCCCATGCTCGATGGGCCGCGGCCGCGCTTTCCCAGCTCAATCGCGATTAAGACTCCCGAGGACGGCCGACGCGCTGTTGACGATCTCAAGCGGCGTGGCGCGGATTTCATCAAGCTGCAATCGCTGATTCCACGCGATGCGGTTTTCGCGATCGCCGACGAGGCACGGAAGCAGGGGATTACTTTCGTCGGTCATGTGCCGGATTCCGTTCGCGCGTCCGAAGCGTCGAATGCTGGACAAAAAAGTTTCGAGCATTTGATCGGAATCTTTGAGGGCAGTTCGCCGCTGGAAGACGCATTCCCGAAAGGGCCGAAAACGGAAGGCCAGTTTCTTTCCACTTACGATCCCGAGCGAGCGGCGGCGCTGTTCGCCCTGCTAGCGAAGAATCACACCTGGCAGTGCCCCACGCTGGTCTGGGAACGCGGTGGCAACTTAATCGATCAAACCGACTTCGCCCAGGACACCCGCGCCAGGTACGCCCCCGCCTACTGGAAAGACGTGACCTGGAAGCGATTCACCGAGGATATTGTCCACGGATTCAACACCGATGATCTTGCCACGCGCAAACGCTTCGTGGAGAAAGAACTGGAAGTTGTTAACACGATGCACCGCGCCGGAATCGAGTTTCTCGCCGGAACGGACACGCCTCCCGGCGTCTACGTCTTTCCCGGCTTCAGCCTGCACGAAGAGCTGCAACGATTCGTCGCTGCCGGCTTCACGCCGATGGAAGCTCTGCAAACCGCCACGCTGAATCCAGCAAAGTTTCTCGGCATGGACGACCGGCTGGGCACGGTCGAGAAAGGAAAACTTGCCGACCTGGTCCTGCTCGATGCGAATCCCCTGGACGACATTCGCAACACACAGAAGATCGCGGCCGTGATCGTCAACGGCCGTTATCTGTCGCGGGCGGAATTAGAAAAGATGCTGGCGCGAGTGGAAGCAGTGGCAAGCAAGTAAATTGGGGCATTCCGCCAGAGGCTCCGTTTTTGTAGAGGAATCGCAGCTAGCGTTTAATCGCTGCGCTGGGTCGCGCTGGCCAGCCCGAGAATCGCTCCGCCAAAAAACAGCGTGTCGAAAAAGTAGTTGAGCCCCTCGACTTTGGCCTCCGTACTCGGGTCGAGCAGCGACGCGATCAGGATCGGGCCATAGACGAACACGACCAGCAGCACAATCCATGTCCCAAGATAAGTTGCTGCCATGCGCGTCTTCATGTTCAGCAGAATGCCTGCCCCGGCGACCACAAGAATTGCGGCCGTCAGATAGCCGATGAGCGGGCGCGCCGGAATCCACTCGGACATCAATCTTTCGAGCGGGATGCCCGGCATTCCCAGCGGGTGCAGAAAGGTCTCCACGCCATAAAATATGGCGGCGATCCCGATCAACACCCGGCCCACGGTGATCAGCCAGCCGCCGCCCTGCTTGTGACCTTGATCGCGAGCTTGATCGTTCATGGCGTGTCCCGCGAAAATCCAACCACCGCCCCCGAACGCCAGTTCGCGGAGCAACAATGTCCATCCGAATCTGTTTCCGGGTTTGGCGAGCGCGCCGGGGATGTCCATCATCGCCACAAAAAGAAACATCATGATCCCGAACAGCAGGCCGGACCAGCGCACCTGAATTCTGGTCGCGATGCTCAAAGACGCGGCCAGCAGCGCAAAGCCGACGAAATAAGCCCAAAACAGATGCCATGGCACGAATGAGGGCACCATGAGCTGGATGAATTTCGCGGCCGCGAGATGCTCTGCGCCGAACACTGCCAGCGGCAGGGCGAAACACAAATTGCTCAAAGCGACGACCTTGTCGAGGCCCCGGGCCTGCGCGATATCGGTCTTCGCAGCCCACGCCGCAATCAGGAAAAGCAGGATGCTGGCGCCGCACATCGAGACCACCGTGGGGGAGAATTCTAGAAGCGCGAGGAGATTGATTGTGTGCATGTCGATTCTTGGCGTAAGCTCACTTTCCTTTGGGCGATGAAGGCGCTGACAATTTTGCCCATCTCTTGACCGGCAGAGTCAAGAGTATAAGGTGCTGGCAAGAGTCGCGAGCTCGCGGCCTAGTGAATGATGTTGTTCCGACGGCGTCTTCGGCAATAGCCACTTAGCGGATTCGGGGCATACCACTTAATGGAGCGTCGCGAGTTAGGGATGGGAGCGAAGCGGTTTGCCCCGAGTTGAATATCAGGGCGTTGCTTTCTTGATCAATCTCACAGAATTGCAGACAGTTCCTGCCGTAATCTTTCCACAGGCTCACTGTAGCCGCGTTTCCAATCCCGAAAGGGTTGCCAGAAACGAAAAGTCCTCGCACGTCCGAACGGTCGAAAGACAATCACTAGAGGATTAAATTCACGACCGCCTCCGAACGAGTGGAAAACAGATACCGGCAACGACAACCGCGGCCATCGCTTTCGCTCCGACCAATTCAAGACGAAGGCTCTCGGTTGCACGAGTGGCAAGACTTGCGTGGTCATGTATTCGTGCCATATCGAGCTGTCCGAGTAAACCAATAGGATGTCTCTACCTCTGGGCAGCCACAACGTCCAGACGAGCGCGTATAAAGCCGCTCGATGTGCAACGCCCAGCCCTAACGCTATCAGAGCCAACGGTAGGACGACTGGCAGGACGACTATAAGGCCGACTGCCCGCAAGATTGATCGTGGGGATTTATCTCTTTGTCGCGTCATTTGGTGCTTCCTGCTTTGGCCGACTACCCCTTCTGCTTCTTCTCCAGCCTCCCCCACGCATCTTTCAGCGCCACCGTCCGGTTGAACACCGGCTTCCCTGACTTCGAATCGGGATCGACGCAGAAATATCCCAGGCGTTCAAACTGATAGCGAGTTCCGGCGGCGGCGTTGGCCAGCGACGGCTCGACCTTCGCATCGGCAATGATCTCCAGCGAATTCGGATTGAGGTTGTCGAGCACGTCCTGACCCAGTTCGACGTCGCTGGGATTTTCCTTGAGGAACAGGTTCTCGTAGATTCGGACCTCGGCATCCACCGCGTGCGCAGCCGAGACCCAGTGGATGGTCGCCTTCACCTTGCGCCCGTCAGGAGTGTTTCCGCCGCGCGTCGCCGGATCATAGGTGCAGTGCACTTCGATGACTTCGCCCTTCTCGTTTTTCACCACGCTGGTACAGGTAATAAGGTACCCATAACGCAGGCGCACCTCGCGTCCCGGCGTGAGACGAAAATACTTCGGCGGCGGGACTTCGCGGAAGTCGTCCTGCTCGATGTACAGCACGCGCGAGAATGGAACTTTGCGCGAACCGGCGCTCTCATCCTCGGGATTATTGACCGCGTCCATTTCTTCGACTTGATGCTCGGGATAGTTGTCGATCACGACCTTCAGCGGACGCTGCACGGCCATCACCCGCGGCGCGCGTTTGTTCAAGTCCTCGCGCACGAAATGTTCGAGCATCGCCAGCTCGATCGAGCCCGTCGTCTTCGACACGCCAATCGCTCCGCAGAAATTGCGGATCGCCTCTGGCGTGTAACCCCTGCGCCGGATGCCTGAGAGCGTCGGCATGCGCGGATCGTCCCAGCCGCGCACCCGCTTCTCCTGCACCAACTGCAGCAGCTTGCGCTTGCTCAACAGCGTGTGCGTCAGGTTGAGCCGGTCGAACTCGACTTGCTGCGACGGAAAAATTCCCAGCTGCTGGATAAACCAGTTGTAGAGCGGCCGATGATCTTCAAACTCCAGCGTGCACATCGAGTGTGTAACTTTTTCGAGCGAATCCGACTGCCCGTGGGCGTAGTCGTACATCGGATAGATGCACCACTTGTTCCCCGTGCGGTGATGCTCGGCGTGCAGAATGCGGTACATCACGGGATCGCGCATGTTCAAGTTCGGCGAGGCCATGTCGATCTTGGCGCGCAGCACACGCGACCCGTCGGGAAATTCTTTGGCCTTCATGCGCTGAAACAGATCTAGATTCTCTTCCACCCCGCGATTGCGATGCGGGCTGTCCTTGCCTGGCTCGGTCAGAGTGCCGCGATACTTGCGAATTTCTTCCGCGGAGAGATCGTCAACATAGGCTTTCCCGTCCCGGATCAGCTTCAATGCCCACTCGTAGAGCTGGTCGAAGTAATCCGAGGCGTAGAAAAGCCCATCCCAATGAAAGCCGAGCCACTGCACGTCAGCCTTGATCGAATCGACGTATTCCGTCTCTTCCTTCGCCGGATTCGTATCGTCGAAACGCAGATTCGTATGTCCGCCGAATTCGTCGGCGAGTCCGAAATCGAGGCAGATCGCCTTGGCGTGCCCGATGTGCAAGTATCCGTTGGGCTCGGGAGGAAAGCGTGTCTGCACCCGGCCCTGATATCTATTCGTCTTCAGGTCGTCGAGAATAATGTCGCGGATAAAGTTGGATGGGCGGGGCTCGGGGGCGGCGTTGGCGCCCGTCTCCGCCTCAGTATCGGACGTTTTCATACTCTGATCTTATCGCAAGAAAACGTTGAACCGCGTCTTCAGACTCCTTTCTTCCGGGCTGCCTTAGCCCACCCGCGCGAGCCGCCGGATCGACCAGCCGGTCAGCAGCAACGTCAGCCCAGCCAGCACCACGACGCACAGGATGGGCGTGCCGTGACTCGACGGGCCTGCCGTTCCGCTGGCAAGCTGATCCAGGCTCGGCGCACCTGCCATGCGCAGCCCGAGTTTGTCCAGATAAAACGCCGGCGACAGGAACTCCAGCGGCTGAACCGACCTGGGCAACGGGTAGAACAAACCTCCCAGATGCATAAACGGCAGATACGCCAGATTGGCAAACGCCGGCGCACTCTTCGCCGAAGTTCGTGTGCCAATGAAGAGTCCGACCGCGCAGAATGGTAATGCCCCCAGGATGTCGAGCAGCGAAATTCCGACGTACTGGCCGGCCCTGAGTCCCGGATGCCCTAGCACTACCGCAACGACTACGAGCGTGACCATCACAATCGCCGAAAACAGCATGGCCATAATCAGCTTCGACAGTAGGTAAGCGGCCGGAGGCATCGGAAGCGCGCGCTTCAACGTGAGCAGACCCTGTCCGCGTTCCGTCGCCACAAACATTCCAAAGCCGAACATCCCCGGCCCCATCACACCGAAGACCGCCCAGTTTACGAACATGAGTCTGGCGACGGTCGCATCGCCGTGGCTCATGCTGCCCGCCAGCAATACTCCGAACAGCACGTAGAGAACCAGCGGAAGAAGCAGAAACGGAATCGCGAATGCCGGAGCCCGCAGCGCTCGCAGACACTCGAACTTTGTTTCCGTCAGGTAGGCGCGTCTCAGTCTGCCGCCCGACATCATCGTGCCGCGTTTCAGGCCGTTCTCGACTGCAAAAGTAATAGCGCTCATGACGCAACCTCCTGTGTAGCTTCCTGGGTGGGTTCCTGGGTAAGTTCTGTGAAGGCTTCCGCCAGGCCTGCGCTGTGGACTTCCAGGTCGTGAAAATCGCCATCGGCGGCGAACAGACGCTTGACCACGACGTCGGCGTTGCTAGCGGTGATTTGCAGGCGTCCATGCTCGCGGCGGACGCTTTGCACGCCAGGCCATGCAGCGACCACCTCGGCAGCAAGCGAGGTGGAGCAGGCGATGCGTTTGTGCCCCACGATGGCGCGCATCTCGCGCACCGTGCCGGACGCGATGACCCGTCCCTTGGCCAGCACCACCACGCGATCGGCCAGCGCCTCAGCCTCCTCCAGATAGTGGGTGGTCAGAACAATAGACGCGCCGTTGCGGACTAGCTCGCGAAGCTTCGCCCACATCATTTCGCGCGCCGGGAGGTCGAGCCCCACGGTCGGCTCGTCGAGAAACAGCAATTTCGGACGCCCCACCACCGCCATGGCAAACTGCACTTGCCGCTTCTGTCCATTCGAGAGCTTCCCGTAGGGACGCTTGCCGAACGCTGTCGTGTGAGTCATCTCCAGGGCGGCGTCCGGCGAAAGCGGATCGGGATAGTAGCTGGCGACGAGTTCAATCTGTTCGCGAACCCGAAGCTCCGGCGACAGCGCTACTTCTTGCATCATGACCCCGACGTTGCGGCGAGCTTCCAGCAGCAGCGGAGACATTCCAAACAGTCGTGCCGTCCCCGCATCCGGCTGCTGCAGTCCCAGCAGCAGCGAGATGGCAGTCGACTTCCCCGCGCCGTTCGGGCCGAGGACCGCGAGCAATTCTCCGCGTCGCACTTGCAAGTCAATTCCGTTGAGCGCGACCACATTGCCAAAGCGTTTGCTGACGCCCGATAGTTCCGCTAAGAAATCAAGAGAATCGTTGTTCATGGCTGGTCCTCCTCAGTGCCTTCAGGGCACACTGTTCCTGCGCGGGCCGACGCCGGGCGGGGCCCATCCACGTTCGACGGAACAAACGGCGCGCGGGTCTTTATTTTTGTCGGTCGACTCTTGTCAGTTGTGCGATGCGCTAGAACAGCATGCGCAACAAGGCGGGATCGCGAGCATGCGCGGCCCGCTTGCGGAAATGCCGCATCAGAGTCCAGGCTTGCAGCAGCCCGGCGATGCAGAGGCCAATCCAGGTGACGGCGAGCGTTAACAGAACCGATAGGTTTACGATCGCCGCCACCCGGGTCAGGTGCGCCGAACCCTGGAGTGAATTCGAGACGACTACATAGGGATGCCACGCGCCGCTGGGCGCCTGCGTGCCGGCGTTGATCATGAAATTCACCATGACCAGGCCGAGAATCGTAGTCAACAATTGCGCCGCCGGCGGCAGCCACGTCCACTGCGGACGCATGAGGCTGACACTTTGCCGCACCAGCCCGGCGACGGCCAGAGCGATCATCGGCAGATAAAAGCTGTGCCACATGGGCGCCAGCTTTAAGAATGCCGCAGCCGGACCAAGAATCAGAAACGGATACTGCGGCAAGGCCAGCAGCCAGAGCAGACCGACAATCCCAAAGATCAGCTCAAAAATGGTTTGCGTCCGCGACGGCGGTTGTTGCTGCTTCGGCGCCTGCGGAAGGGACCGCAGATCCCATTTCTCGAAGAGCTGCAGCTTGGCCTGCGTCCG
>Ga0210402_10004545_pt1 | contig 12616 bp, 14 predicted proteins | sample IncBWC7MmetaG_FD_161055 | JGI IMG/M metagenome (GOLD analysis project Ga0210402, IMG submission 161055) | Forest soil microbial communities from Barre Woods Harvard Forest LTER site, Petersham, Massachusetts, United States - Inc-BW-C-7-M | ecosystem: Environmental > Terrestrial > Soil >...
GGCAGACACTAAAATGCCAGTTATTCGGGGCGAATTCGAAGGGCCGCTATGGGTCGTGGTTGTGTGAAAAGAACGAGCAGGATTTGAAGACACAGCACATACCGCGAAAATTCACACGCTAATCACACTTAGCATTAGCGTTCGCACCAAACCGCTTGTTTTCCAGCTCCGGAAGCGACGCCCGTTTGGGTTCGATTCCCATCGCCCGCTCCACTCCAGCACCCGGACGTACGCTCATTTGCCTTCGCCACAAGTTTTCCGGATGTAAGGAAGCCACTAGTGGCACTGTCTATTCGACTTTTCGGCGCTGCACAATCGCTCTGACGCGTCCTCTATTTTGCTGACCATGAGATCAAACATCTGTTTGCGGCTGAATCCAGGCGAGATGGGAGAAAGTATCTCGACGACGATGGTTCCCGGCGGCCGCAGAAACTTACGTCGTGGCCAAAGGGCTCCTGAGTTCAAGGCAACAGGGACGCATGCTACCTCCAAGGCCGTATACAAGTGGCTGATGCCGGTTTTGTAGTTCGCCGCCTGACCGATCATTGTTCTGGTTCCCTCTGGAAAAATTACGACCTGCTTGCCGTCTGTCAAGGCGACGCGGGTGCCTCGCACCATGTTGTCCAGCGCACTCTTGCCTGTGCCTCGCTTGACCGGGATACAGCCGAGGCGTGCGAGCGCCCATCCGAAAAATGGTATGAACATCAGTTCGCTTTTCAATACGTAAACTGGATGATCAAAGATCGCGAACAGCGCACAGGTATCCCAGACCGACTGATGCTTTACGGCCAATAGACAGCCGCCGAGCGGAATGTTTTCTTTGCCGCGCACTTCATAATTGACCCCGCAAATTGCGCGGTACATGGCGAGCCAAGCACGCGACCAGGATCTGGTGAACGGCGCCAAGGATTTCGGCGAAATGAGCGATATGGCGGCGGCAATCACCGCGCAGAGGGCGAAAAAGCCATAGAACAAAATCGAAAATATGAGGGAACGAAGAACTAACATGGAATTGCGGTGTAATTGGACTATACAGCTCACATTACATCTATCCTTTCACGGCAGGGCGCTCTTTGAAATGTTCCAATTCGTATGCAACTTGATCTAAGTTTAACATGTGTTAAACTGGCTGCCTACCTAGGAGCACCAACGTGTCAATGACGGTGAAACTTCGGAAGATCGGTAATTCCTTAGGCGTGATATTGCCGAAGGAAGTCGCCGAGCAAATGCGAGTGTCGGAGGGCGATACACTGCACATTATTCCGGATGCGGACGGGGCACGGCTGACTCCCTTCGATCCACATTTCGATGCCGCCATGAAGGCTTTCGCGCGAACGCAAAAGAAGTATCGCAATGCATTGAGGGCTTTGGCGAAGTAGGTCGCGCATCGCATACCGATGAAGAAGCCGGTTTGGATTCCGCCGCGAGCGGTGGTGGCGATTCAGCTTGAGCTAATCGCCGAGCACGGGGGTCTTGCGGGTCCGCCACGTACAGGCGACCTAGAAGCGGCTTTGGCTCGACCCCAGCAGCAATTCAGCTATGCCAATCCACAGCCTTCGCTCGAACGGCTAGCGGCGGCTTACGGATTTGCACTCGCGCGAAGCCACTGCTTTCCAGACGGCAATAAGCGCGTGGCGCTAGCTGTCATCGACGTATTCCTGCAATTGAACGGCCGTGAACTATTGGCGAAAGAGGTCGATGCCGCAGATACGATGCAGCGCGTGGCAGCGGGCGATTTAACTGAGGAACAACTGACCGAGTGGATCGCAGCGCACGCTGCTGTCCAGAAATAGCAAGTCGTGGCACCGTTGCCGCTGCCAACGGGTTCCATCGCCGACAATAGCTGTCAGACGGCCGGCTGCGGAATACCGAGCAACGGAGCAAGTTGTCTCACGTAGTCCTACGTTGCCCCACATAACGCAAAAATTCACACGCTAATCACACTTGGCATCCGCCATGGCACCAAACCGCTTGTTTTAAGGTCTCGGAAGCGCCTCCCCGTGGGTTCGATTCCTATCGCCCGCACCACTTTTCGTTGTCTGGCGTGTCGCTGCCTTTTTCCTTGGGCGCTACTTGGCGTGCTGTCCAGTTCCCCAAAGCCTCGACGCGGCTACAGTTGATTTGGGTTCATGCTCGTCTTCGCTGTGGCTCTCATTTGGGAAATAAAGAGTTCAGCGGCCGGGTTCAATGTTCGATTCTTGAGCGTCACGATTGCAATCGGCCGCGGTTGCAGCCCCAGATCGATTGGCAGGGCCTTGATAGACGGATACCGGCTGACGAGGTCAGGGGGAAAGGCACTCAAGAAATCTCCCCGCTCCAACAGCGCCGCACGCATATCAAGCGATAGCGTGGTCACCCTGGCCCGTGGCGGAGTGAGCCCTTGCGATTGAAAGGCAGAGGCGACCCATTCGCTCTCCGGCATCTCTGGCGGTAGGAGAATCCATTTCTCATCAACCAAATCGGATAGTTTGATCTTTCGTCGGCGTGCCCACGAGCTCTGCGCTGCCGCCACCACCACTACGGTATGGTGGAGGATTGTTTCTGCATCCAAGTCGTCCTCTTTAAAGGGCAATGCAACTCGCCCGAACATAAGATCGACCTTTCGGTCACGCAGATCCCGGAAATCGAGCGCAATCGTGTCCGCTCGGCGCAAGTGGAAAATCAGTCGCGGATGCTTGGATGTCAGCGTCGCGATGACGCGCGTGACCAGGGTGATGGCGATCGGGTCACTGTAGCCGATAAGTAATTCGCCGACTCCCTGTTCGGAAAGATACTCAATCTCACCAACCCCTTGATGCAATTCGTCGAACACTGCGGCTCCGCGGCGCAGAAGTGCGAGGCCGTAGAGTGTCGGCTCGACTCCGTGTGGGGTGCGATCAAGGAGCCGTACTCCAAGCGTGTGCTCGAGAGTCGCAATTGCTTTTGATACGGCCGGTTGCGACATCGACAGCTGATGCGCAGCCCGCACCATAGTCCCGCATTGAGCGACCGTGAGCAGAATATGGAGGTCCCGCAATTGCAGTCGTCGCCCGATACGGTGCTCCCAGTGGCGTAGCGACTTTTTTGGCATAACTAATAAGTTAACACAGTAGAGCAAACAAGAAATACAGGTTATACAGATTCACATAGAATGTGGCCGTCGAGCTGGCTAATGCGCAGGATTAGTACGATGCAAACCAATGCACTGACCTCGTATCCGAAAGGTGACCGAGAGACGCCCGCGGATTTGCGGCGCACAGCGAAGCCGATTCGCATCGAGCCGGCCTTCGACGACCGGGGATTCGTGCGCACGCTGTTCGATCTTCATTCGCCTTATCACGCGGTAGGGGCTCACCTGCCGGACGGCTCGGACGATACCGCCGGTCCTCGGCCTGCGGATGCGATTTACCCTTGGTTTCGGGGAACTTGGGCACAGGGCGGCAGACCCTTGGTCGAGGGTGCCGAGCGGATCCTCGGCAACCCGCACTTTCTCGCAGCGGCGCGCGCGCTCTTCCCGTCTGCGCGCATTTATCCGAAGCTCGTGGTAGTAAACGTCAACGCCCCCATGACGGCCGGCGTGCCGCACGTCGATGTGCCGGTATTTCACGGAGCAACTCGCGAGCATTTCCCCCTGCGGCTGCTGATGGCCATGGGGGCGTCGGGCCTCTTTGAGCCTTGGCGGGTGATTGAGGCCGGTGCGGTCGCCTGGTTCTATGACGGTCCGGGCGGTAGTTTCGATTATTGGCCCGACGGCCCGAGCGGACAGATCCGGACAGAATCTGCGCCTTTCGGCAATGTCGCGATCGTCGCGGACTCGGACCGAATGTATCATCGCATCGGGCGAATCGGGCCACCCGATGCCGTGCTCCCTCGCATGAGCGCGAGCGCCGAGATCCGGCTCGAATCCGATGGCGGCTGGAACATCTTCGACCGGAACGAGTGTCGCGCTCGCTTCCCGAGGGAGGCGGTGCGCATGTCGGTGGTTTGGAAAGCTGACGTGCACCACGAAAGCAAAAGTTCGGTCGAACTCCCTCCTTTGACGGCGCGGGGCATCCTTCAGATCCTTCAGCACGATCTTCTGCATAGAGGGGTACCCTGCGCAACTGACCCTGCGTTGTTGCAGGACGCAAAGTGGACGGAGAACATGTATCGCATTTACATGGGCTTGGCGAAAATGGCCGGCCCTTCCGCTCGATGATGGCGCCACATAATCCGATTGAAAGCCAGAAGTCACGCGCCATGCATCGCCTCTTGGGAGGCCTATGTTTCCTTGGCGCCCTTTGCGAGGGTTTCGATGTTCAAGCCGCCGGAGTTGCCGCAACCGGCATCGCGCGCGAACTGCATTGCACGCCGGCGCAACTCGGACTGCTTTTCAGCGCGAGCGGCTTTGGGCTCCTGATCGGATCGGTGGTCGGCGGTGCGATCGCAGATCGTCTAGGTCGCAAGCCTGTGCTCGTTGCTTCGATCGCCATGTTCGGTGTGTTCTCACTCCTGACGGCGGTCATGCCCAATTTGTTCCTGCTCGTGTTCACGCGATTCCTTACCGGATTGGGTCTTGGTGGCGCATTGCCAAATCTTATTGCACTGGCCGTAGAGACCAGCGCCCCCGTTGTTCGCAATCGCAGCGTCGGGATCGCCTATATCGGCATGCCGATTGGAGGTTCCGCGGCAAGTATTCTGGCATTCTTTATTCCAGCCGAGGCCTGGCGCGAATTGTTCTGGGTGGGCGGCTTGGCGCCACTACTGATCGTACCCGCGCTGATGTATTATTTTCCTGACAACAGGGCCGTCTTTACCACGCGCCCCCGACCGATTGGATTCGCTGGTAGCGTCCGACAAATCCTGGGCAAGGGGCGAGCCGCTCAGACGCTGCTGCTGTGGCTCAGCTTCTTTCTGATCGTATTGACCCTGCACCTCATGTTGAATTGGCTCCCCTTTCTACTCACGGCTCGCGGACTTTCAAAAGACTCGGCGATGCTCGCCCAAGCCGGGTTCGGCATCGGCGGTGCTGTGATCGCGCTTAAACAGGCATCACTCCTCGATTCGCCGCGACCAGCGGCAAGCATCTTGGTCAGCATCGGAATGCTGCCGCTTGTTCTGGTCTGCGCAGCGCTGTTGCCGGCTTGGCCGCCCGCCCTCTTCCTGGTCTCGCTACTCCTTGGCGGAGCCATTCTCGCCCAGCAGGTAGTCATTTACGCTGCCGGTAGTGCCTTGTATGCGGACGAAGTGCGCGGCACCGGCCTCGGAACCGCTGTTGCCGTGGGCCGGGTCGGTTCGCTCGTCGGTCCGTTGTTTTCCGCGGCCCTGCTCGCCAATGGCCGCAATGCTGTCCAGGTCTTGCTCGACGTGTTGCCAATCGCGCTCGCCTCTGGGGTTTGTGTGGGGCTTGTGTCGTGGGCCAGGAGGTCAAAATCTCTCGGCACGGATCCCGACAAAGCCTGATGTGTCCAGCCTCGGCGACATTAGAAGTCACGACAATTCGCTCACGTATCCGTACGTTGCCCACATACCGCGAAAAAATTCACACGCTAATCACACTTCGTGTCGGCCATGGCACCAAACCGCTTGTTTTCCAGCTCCGGAAGCGACGCCCGTTTGGGTTCGATTCCCATCGCCCGCTCCACTTTTCGTTACCTGGCGTGTCGCTGCGTTGTCCCAGGGCGCGACCTAGCTTGTCGCCCAGTTCCCACAGTCTCGACTCGACTACTACCACTCTGGCCGGAAATAGCAGCCTCTAGTGCATGAATCCGTCTACCCGAAGGTCTCAATTTGGCTCCGGTCAGAGACCTTCGACTGAATCGCTCGACCTCGCGACTTCGCACGTCGAGTACCCCACGTAGCCCAACTGTACTTGAGATTGTGGGTCCAGCGTCACCGCGTCACACTCCTACACTACCGAGGCGCGGTATGGCTAACCCGGTATAGTCTGATGGCCGTCTTGCCGGCTTCGAGGCATGGTTGTTGAGTTGGCTCGGTTCTGCGCATGAACAGTCCCTAGAGGAAGTCATGGACCCAACATTGAGCGACCACATTTATGAATGTTCATTTGTGCCGGAATCCTGGCCCCGCGTCCTCGGCCAGCTGGCGGCGCTGGCGCAAGCGCGTGCAGGCTTCCTTTTCGTCTCCAATAACGACATACATTACTGGACCAGTTCGACCGACATCGGTATCGCTGCGCTGCAGCCGCTGGTCAAGAGCGGCTGGGTTGCGAGCTCCGAACGTTTCAAACGCGTCCATGCCATTCGCCATAGCGGTTTCCTGACGGAACCCGACGTCTATGCTCCGGAGGATTTGAAGAACGACCCGTTTTACCGTGACATTCTGTATCCGCGCGGACTGGGATGGGCGGCGGCCACTGCCATTGAGCTGCCCACCGGAGACACTTTCACCGTATCTCTGGAGCGGGAGTATGCCTGTGGACCGTGCGAGCCGGCTGTTATCCAGACGCTCAATGACCTTCGCCCGCACATCGCCCGCAGCGCATTGCTAAGCGCGCGGCTGCAACTGGAGCGGGCGAGAGCGGCCAGCGCAACACTGGCTGCCATCGGTCTTGCGGCTATGGTGCTCGATGCGAGCGGCAAGGTGCTGGCCGCGAACAACCTCATCGAGGCGCTGGATGGGTACATCCGATGGAGGGCGCATGACCGCGTCTCGCTGTGCGACAAGTCCGCGGACGAATTGCTGCGCGGCGCGATTGCGGCCAGCGCACTTGGCGGAGCTGAAGGCGTCAGCGTGCGATCCTTCCCGGTCCGCAATATCGTCGCCGAAGGAGCCATGGTGGTGCATGTGATTCCAATCCGTCTCGCGGCGCGCGATATCTTCGCGCGCTGCGCCGCCGCCTTGGTGTTGACGCCCGTGACGCTGCCGCAGGCGCCGCCGGTTGAACTGGTGCAATCGTTGTTCGACTTGACGCCGGCCGAAGCGCGCGTCGCGCGTAGCCTCGCCAGCGGAAAAACCGTAGAGGATATCGCCACGGATTGCGGAGTATCGGCGAACACGGTGCGCACGCATGTGCGCGGAGTCCTGCAAAAAACCGGACGAACTCGTCAAACCGAAGTCGTCGCGCTGCTCACAGGGATGTTCTCGACGCGGCCGATCCAACGCGGTTAGCCGCCCTCATTTTGCGCAGCGAAAAAGATCGGACCGACTCATCAAAGTTGATGAGGCGGTGTCGATAATTATCCCGTAGGCTTCCCCCCGAGGTCGCAGCGTCAGCGGGCACGATCAATGCGCTGTCCATCGGACATCACTGCAAACTCCCTAGCCGTAACTTGCGGTGGCATTTTAATGTTGAGGAGTTAAGGCCAAGGAGTTAAGGCCAAGGAGTTGAAGCCATGCCCGACCAGATCTTTGCTTTGTTCTTGATGCTTGGATCTCTTATATTGATGGTCGTGTGGGTGCCGTTTCTTGATTTCCTGCGACACATTATTCGCCTATCCCGTGAAGGGCCTATCGCCAATTTGTCAGAGTTCAAACCCGGTGCCTTGGGGACCGCTGATGATGGTAGAAGAACCTGAACCCGCCATTGTTGGCAAGAAAAATCGGGGTGATGCATGAAGCCGATCACCGCGATTGCTTGTCTATGTGCCGGTCTTCCAGCCGCCGCACAAATTTGCAGGCGTTGTGGCACCATCGTGCGCGCCGCGCAGACCTTGCTGTGAAGCACTTCTTTGTGGCCGTGGGGGTGGCCGCCATTCTTCTGGGGGCGCCGGTGTGGGCGCACCATTCTTTCGCGATGTTTGACCTTGATAAGCAAGGTACGCTCTACGGCACTGTACGGGAGTTTCAATTCACCAATCCGCACTGCTGGATTCAACTGCTGGTGAAAACCGGGGAATCGGCTGACGAGTGGAGCATCGAAATGGGCTCACCGGCGCACCTGATCCGGGCGGGTTGGAAACCCAATACGCTCACTCCGGGGGAGAAGATTACGGTGATGTATCACCCACTACGAGACGGCACCCGGGGAGGCAGCTTCATATCGGCGGTGACGGATGATGGCAAACCTATCGGGGCGCCGCGGTGACAAGCTGGTCCAGAATCGCCTGGACCTTGGTAGCCTGCCTCTGCGTGGGTTCGGCACGAGGGGAATTGAATTCGACGCAGCGGCTGCGAGCGTTTGCAAAGCTTCCGAATTGGAGCGGCGTCTGGGAGCGCTTTGACGTCGGAGCGGAAGACGCGCCGAGTGATCCCAAGGAATTGGCCGAATGGATCAAAGCGTTCCGAAATTTGCACCCACCCTATAACGCCGACTGGGAAGCCAAATTCAAGTCCGCTGTGATGCTGCGAAAACAGCGCGTCACCCCTCCGACCAAGTCGTGCACGCCGCTGGGATTCCCCTTTGCCATGTTGTTTCCGAGCGAGATGATGCAAGTGATTGTCACGCCGGAGGAGACCACGCTGCTTTTCTACACGGGCGGGGCCCGGCACATCGCTACCGATGGCCGAACTCATCCCCCGCCGGAGGAACGCTGGTTCACGCCCTGGGGTGATTCGATTGGGCGCTGGGAGGGCGAAGTTCTGGTAGTGGACACCGTGGCCAGCAATGCGCCCATTAGCGCCGAGGGTGTGGCAGCGCCGCTCAGCGAGAAGCTGCAGGTGACGGAGCGCATCCGGGCCTTGGACAGGAACACGCTGCAAGACCAAATGACCATTCTCGATCCCGTGGCACTGGCACATCCCTGGGTTATGACGCTCATTTACCATCACGTCGCGAACATGCCGCATATTTTGGACCGCGATTGCGCAGAAAATGATCGCAATCCCATCGTTGACGGTCGGATCAGCATCGCGCCGCCCAAGCCATGAATCCTGCATCAATTCAGCAGATTCCGCGGCACTCCTGGCAGAACGCCGGAAGGATGGTTTCGCGCGCGCGCCTAGGCGCGATGCTCGCCTTTGGGTGGTCACTTGCACTCGCGGCGCACGCCGCTCCACCACTCACAGAGTCATGCCCGGCAGTTGTGTATCCCGGCGCAAATTGGCGCTCGGTCGAACCGGCCGGGGCGGATTGGTCACGCGAGAAATTGAACGCGGCGCGAGAGTATTCGGCCTCCATCCATTCGTCCTCCGTAATGATAGTGGAGCGCGGAGTTGTCATCGACGAGTGGGGAGATGTCGCCAAGAAGATAAGCTCCTATTCAGTGCGCAAGAGCCTCATCAGTGCTTTGTATGGCATATATAGCGCGGAGGGAGTCATTGACATCAATCAGAATCTGCAACAACTCCGAATCGACGATGCGCCCGACCCGCTCACTGCGCAGGAGAAGCAGGCTCGAGTTGTCGATCTCCTGCGGGCTCGGTCTGGTGTGTACCATCTCGTGGATTTCGAGACTGCGTACATGAACAAGATGCGCCCGAAGCGCGACAGCCACGCACCTGGGACGTACTGGTACTACAACAACTGGGACTTTAACGCTCTTGGCACGATCTTCGAGGCGAAGACCGGGATGCGGATTAGCGAAGCGTTCTATAAGCGCATCGCCAAGCCCATCGGCATGCAAGATTTTGGCGTCGCCGACTTTTACTACATCGGCGGCCCGATTTCGCAGCATCGTGCGTACCATTTTGAGATCACTGCGCGGGATCTGGCGCGGTTCGGTCTGCTGTACTTGCGACTGGGCTGCTGGAACGGAAGGCAGATCGTCCCGCGTTCATGGGTGGAGAAGAGCAGTCATGCCGACGAGATGGTCCAGGCCTTCGGCGAAGACGCAGGTGGCTATGAGTATCTCTGGTGGGTGGAGTACAACGGGGTTCACTTCCCAGGTGTCACTGTACCGTCCGGAACGTACTCAGCACGCGGGGCAGGCGGGCATTACCTAGTGGTGATACCAGCACTCGATTTGGTAGTCGTTCATCGCTTTGACAATGATCCTCCACGCCGAGATGCCGCGACGGTGACAGAATGGGCGGATCACGGCATCAAGAAGACAGAGTTCGGTCATCTGTTGAATCTCATTCTGGAGGCCAAGCGTCACTAGGCGATAGTGAGGCGGACAAGCGCCGGCGCTTATATGGCGTCGGAATTGCGTGGGATAGCGCGTAACATTGCCGCGTGGTCGAGCACAAGCCGTCAGAATAGATCCGGCCGCGCCTTCCCTGTGGGTTCGATTCCCATCGCCCGCTCCACGTTCGACTTAGATTCCTGACAGCAAGAAATCAACCGCGGCAAGGATCTTATCCCGGTCAGATGCCAGATCTCCCGCAACGGGACCAAGCTCGCGGCGGGGATACCAGCGACTTGCGGCGTCAGCATCAGGAATTCCTTCCCCTCGAATTTCAGGATCGGTGCCAACCTCCGCATCGAGCGCGCCAGGGCTGCGCTGGCCGGAGCTAGCGGAACTGCAACGCGTGTGGCCAACACTTCCAGCAATTCAGATTGGATGTCCTGCAGCAGTGGGAAGCGTTTCCGCTACGCTGGATCGCGATTCCGATACAGAGCGAACGGCGGCATCAGAACGTACGCAGACCGTCGCTGAACGCGCCTTGCTCTTCGACGTCGCGCTTGTAGGCTTGAATCGCATTCTCGTTCTGCTCTAGCCACTCGCGTTTACGAAGCTGCCGCAACTCATGCTGACGGCCGCCTCCAGCGTTGCCGACAGATTGACCTCGCCGTTGCGCGCGGCCTGCAGCAGATCTGCAGAAATAAAAACATTCACGGCCTTCTTACTGCGGCGTGCGGTGGACATCAGATGCTCCATTTCCAGGCCCATATAGCATGCGCATACTATGTGCGCATTGTGTGTGCGCATCAAGAATTCGCGGAATTGCCAATGTGCTGGCGTCCATCTCAGTCAATAGTGCGAGTCGTGCGGATTTTCGCGCGATCCCGAGATTTGCTCACCGACGCATCCCTACTTGGCCCCACCCGTTCCCGCGGATGGTGGATTGCGGCCCAAATCCATCAGCATGCGGGCCAGCAGATAGACGCGCGGAACAATGCTCGACAAATCGGCGTAGTCATCGACACCGTGGGCGCCACCGCCAAGAATCGCGACGCCGTCGATGCAAGGCGTGCCGGTTTCCGCCGCGAAGGCTACATCGGCGGAGGAGCCAACCGGGACACCAGCTAGCTGCAGGCCTATCTCCGCATACAACTTCTGCGCGCGCTTGAGCAAAGCTTCGGTAGAGGCGGAAGGCGGCCACGGGGGAAAATTCCGTGTCATGGACGCTTTCACCTGAACCTCTGGGACGACCGTGTCGCGGGCAAGCCTTGCCAGACCTGTCTCCACGCGATCGAATTCCTGAGGCGTGAAGGCGCGAACGTCGGCCCTGATGATCGCGTGATCAGGGATCACGTTGATGGCATTCCCACCTTGAATCATTGTGACGTTGACCGTGGTCTCCTTTGCGGAATCCGCCAGAGAGCCGAGTTGGAGAGCCTGGTGGGACGCTTCAACGATGGCATTGCGACCTTTTTCCGGTTCCAGTCCCGCGTGCGCGGCGCGACCAATAATTTCAATTGTGATGGCTGCCGAGCCTTTGCGCGTGATTTCTAACCCGTCGGGCGGCACGCCTCGCTCTAAGTTAACGACAACGTCGCTCTCCATCGCCTTCGCGCGAATCAGGTCGCGCGTGCCGACAGAACCCGTTTCCTCGTTCGAGTTGAGAATCAGAGTGATCCGGGCGTAGTCACGATAATGGAACTCGTGCAGGACACGGAGTGCGCAAACGGCGCTGACAATTCCGTTCTTGTCATCGCCTGCACCTGGACCAATGCCATGGTCGCCGACAACTTTGTACGGTCGCTGCGCCACCGTGCCGCGGGGGAATACCGTGTCCATGTGGGCGATCAGCAGAATACGACCCTTGCCGGTGCCAGTCAGGCTGGCAACGACATTGTCACCAACACCGGGTGCGGTAGCCGATACGTTCTCAACGTTGGCTCCGAGGCTCTCGAGTTCAATCCTCAGAATTGCGCCCATGGCGGCCACGCCTGCGACGTCGCTGGTGCCCGAGTCAATCTGCACGAGCTGCTGCAAGAGTGCCCGCGCCTTTGGTTCGCACGTCTTGGCGGCAGCGAGGACCCGGGCGTCCGCTCGAGCGTAAGACAGTGAGGTCGAACTGACCGAAAGAATTGCGAGGATGGCGGGCAGGGCCACTTGCGCCCGGCTCAATTTGCATGTGAAGCTCATTGGCTCCCCTTAGCCCAAGCTCGCGCGGCGGCGGAATGAGCGATTGTTAGATTTCGAGTATTAAGACCACCAGCCATCGAAGAATACTCTAAGCACCGCCCAGTCCTGGGAGAAGATTGATGCTCCTGCGCATCGCCACGGGTAGCTATCGGGAAGTGAAATGTCTGTTCATTCCGGATAAGGTGTGTACAAGGTCATTCAAAGCCCGCGACGAGATGAATCAACGAACGTGAGAACGAGCACTGAGCCACACAGCAAACTCGTCCGCATCGGAACAAGACTATCCAGCCAAGCCGGTGCACATTATTGAGCCGTTCGGGCTTGGAGGCGGACCTGATCTGTTGGCCCGTACGCTGGCTCCGAAGCTCTCTAAATTGTGGGGTCAACCTGTGACCGTGGAGAACCACCCGGGAGCAGGAGCCACCAGGGGCCCCGCACAGGTCGCGAAGTCGCCGGCAGACGGTTACACGCTGCTTATTAATACGAGCGCACAGGCATACAGC
>Ga0210402_10004547_pt1 | contig 12613 bp, 12 predicted proteins | sample IncBWC7MmetaG_FD_161055 | JGI IMG/M metagenome (GOLD analysis project Ga0210402, IMG submission 161055) | Forest soil microbial communities from Barre Woods Harvard Forest LTER site, Petersham, Massachusetts, United States - Inc-BW-C-7-M | ecosystem: Environmental > Terrestrial > Soil >...
CGTCATCCCGGAAATTTCGACGACTGGTGGCGCTTCAGGTGCATGACTTACAGCCGATGCCGGTGGTGATGCCTTTCTCCCCCGAGACCCTTGATAGATCGGGAAGACCAAAACGCTATCGCCGCCCCATAAAAGGCCGTGGCCACGTTCATAATGTCCTTAGCAAAGCTTCTGTCTTGGGACGGCTCGGACATCCAGATGGCGACGAGCAGGAACATCCATGCACTCGCAAGCGCCACCAAAAAATAGATCTTCAGCCGCCGATAGAACCAAGCGCCACCGGGGAACAGCCTACTCGGAAGGATCTTGCTCATTGTCATCGTCGGACCTTAGGGCTCGTGCCGCCTCAATCACCCCGTAAGCACCAAACAGACCGATCATAGCCACATCCACCGTCTGGAACAGGTACGACAGGGGCAGCACGCCGTAAATCAGGATTTCGCGGCTGCCGCTCAAGAGGTGAATGAATAAGTCGACCAGCCAAACTCCAAATACGAGGACGCAGGCCAGGAATGCATGGGCCAGGAAAATAACCGCCGCCCGCATGGCGCGGTGGATGATTGGTAGCATCCCGTACTTTCCTGGAACCGGAAGGACGAACTGGACGATCATCAGGCCTGCCGCAGCCTGTCAAGCCTGTCGCTCCGCAGCGCTCACGGTTACCAAGGTTGTCATGCACAGCGATGCCCAAGCGAGGATGGGTGCCGACGCACTCGCCAACCCGCCATAGCCACCCGCGCGAGACCCGCGTGCAGACTGCAATGATGGCTTACTAGGCGCCGCTCACATTGGAGCCGTTTCCCGCTCCGGGACCAAGACAATCGTGCTACTGGAACCCCCTGCCCTGCCCTCCCAGTTCGGAATCAGCCATCGACGTCCACTGCCGCGATGCCCACCCCGCATCGCAGTGCTTTTCCTTGCTGTCGCTACGCTGACGATCGCCGGCATCGTCGGATCGGAGGCCGGGCGTTTGTGCGGACCATTGCCGAAAACATACGCCATTCAATTGAATACGCGGGAAAGCTCTAGCGACACTCGATCCCGATGCGCTAAAGGCCCTCTAGACCCCGTAGTTGGAGGTAGGGACCTTGGCCGGTAGCACCATAGCCATTTGCAGTTGGAAGGGCGGTTGTGGCAAGACCACACTCTGCACCGCGCTTGCCGTCAATTTGGCAGCAGCGAGATACCGGGTGGCCGTAATCGACGCCGATCCGAACCAGGCATTCGTCACCTGGCATCAGATTGCCGAGGCCCCTCCCCTCACCGTCACATCCTGCATCGACCACAATGAGATCGTCTCGCACGCCGCGGCGCAAGCCGAGACCCATGATGTAACCCTCATCGATACGGCGGGTTTCGCCAACCAAACGGCCGTTTTCGCAATCGGTGCAGCGGATCTGGTGCTAATCCCGGCCATGCCGGACCGCAACAGCGTGCTCGAGGCGAGGAAGACTGCCCGCCAGGTCGATAGCGTAAGCCAGATTGCTAGGCGGTCTATACCCTATAGGGTCGTATTGTCCCGCTGGGACCCTAGGGGCCTTAGCGAGCGAGCTGCCGTAGAGGATATAGAGGGGTCTAGCCTTCCTAGACTCACATGGCACCTTAGCGATCTATCCGCCTACCAGAAGTATACCTTCTCGGGGTCTATGCCTCATACGGGCATAGTGGCGGTACAGGCACGTAGGATTATAGACGAGATAGTGGCCTTAGGGGCTATATCTCCCAAGCCGATCGCCGCGGAGGCAGTGGCATGATCGAGACAACAACCGCAGTCCGACCCATCGGGCCCTCAACCGCTTATGTGGCTTGATCCCGTATGTATCTAAACCTCCTAGGCCCGATAGGCGCCTATTTCTCCGTAGGGGCCTAGGGGCGGGGAATAGTAAGTCCCGGAGCACGACCATGAGCGGATTCAAACGCAAACCGATGCCGGACGAGCTCACCGAGGCGCTGCGCGGTCACGCAGCCAGCTTGCCATCCGTTACGCCGACGCAGCCGAATCCAGTGAGCCGGGGAGGGGAGGGGACTCCGCCACGGCCGCGTCCGCCCAAGACCGTTCAGATCAACTGGAACGCATCCGAGCAGCTCGCACGAACCATCGCCATCGAAGCGGCCAAAGTTGGCAGCACCCGACGTTTCATTGCGCGACTCATGAAACAGGCGGGGTATGAGGTGCCGGAGGCCGACCTCAATCCATCCGACAATAGGCGCCGATGGAGCTAGGCATCTACACCCATAGACCTCTATGAGAGTCACCAACCAACTGGGCATGGCTGAATTCTGCGAGCCTACCGCTGAAGGGGAGGGGCTCTGCTCTGGCCACGCTTGCCCAAGACAGTTCGGATCAACTGGATCGCGCGGCGACCTGACCATAGGTGGCAACCCAACCCTTGGGAATGCGGCGGATTATCGCGCAAATCGCCGCAGCGGCTTCGTTACCTCGGTGCGGGGCAGTCTGGAGCAGCTTACGCTTCGGCGGCATCGGCATTTTTCTGGCGCTGGCAGTGACGGACGCGATGGGACTCAAGCAGAACGACACCACCGTCGGATACCTCCTCGATCTCATAGCCGAGGTGCAGATCGTGCCCTCCGGCATCATCGCCGCCGCACATCTTGCGGCGGGCGGCATCTCGCTGTCCAAGGTCCGATAGGGGTCGCCTCAGATAACGGAATATAAAGCACGCTAAGTCGACGTGAACGGCCGTAACGGCCTGAGCGTGTTCGGGCTCGCCCAGGATTTGAGCGGAAGCTATGCTGCTTCGCTTTGCCTGTGCATCGGTCTTCAACTGGCGAGTGCTATAATTATCCTGCGCGCCCCGCGGGTTATCCGTGAGCCGGTCGCTGCGGTTGGCGGCTAGGGCTGGGTGACAATGTCCGAAAACGGCGAGATTGACAGCGCAAGTTGGAGGATACTCATCCGATGGAACTCAATCACGATGCCTGCTACCGGGCTATCTCGACACGCGACGCGCGGTTCGACGGACGAATCTTCATCGCTGTCCGTACGACACGAATTTATTGCCGACCGATCTGTCCGGCCCGCACGCCGAAACGCGAAAATGTTACGTTCTTCGCCACAGCCAGCGCCGCGCAGGAGGCCGGTTATCGGCCGTGCTTACGATGCCGTCCTGAAAGCTCGCCGGATCTCGGCGCCTGGCGCGGCACCTCGAACACCGTTTCACGAGCATTGACTCTCATCGGAGAGGGCACGCTCGATGGTGAGGCGGTCGATGCACTGGCCGAGAGGCTGGGCATTGGTGAGCGTCAGCTTCGGCGCCTCTTCCGGCAGCATCTTGGAGCCTCGCCGATCGCTGTTGCTCAGACGCGGCGGATCCTCTTCGCAAAGCAGCTGATTTTCGAGACGACCATGCCCATGGCCGAGGTCGCCTTGGCTGCCGGATTTAACAGCATCCGTCGGTTCAACGCCACATTTCAGACTCTCTATCAGCGACCGCCCCGCGAACTGCGCCGCTCGCAGCTTTCTGATGCCGAGCAACCGGGGGCTGAGGGGATTACGCTCAAGCTGCCGTACGCGCCGCCTTACGACTGGGACGCCATGATCGATTTCCTTCGCGCCAGAGCGATCAGGGGCATCGAAGCGGTCGACAGCCGCCGGCGCTATCGCCGCTCAATTGCACTGGAGGGTGCGCAAGGCGTGATCAGTGTCGAACCCGACGATCGGGACCCGGCGTTACGGGTATCGATCCGCTTCCCTCAAGTCAGTGCACTAGCCGGTATCGTTCGACGTGTCCGGCGCATTTTTGATCTTAGCGCAGACCCGCTAGCCATCAGGGATGACCTCGGCCGAGACCCGCTGCTCGCGCCACTCGTCGCCGCGCGTCCAGGTCTGCGCGTGCCAGGCGCTTGGGACGGCCTTGAGGTCGCCGTTCGGGCGATACTCGGCCAGCAGATCACGGTTGTCGCTGCGGTGAATCTTGCGGCGAAGCTGGTCGCCAAATACGGCGAGCCGTTGCGGTCGGTTTGTGGAGATGGACTTACACACGTATTCCCAACACCGGACCGTATAGCGGAGGCCAATTCTGTTGGAATGCCGGCGGCTCGTGCACGAGCGCTATCATCAGTCGCCGCGGCTGCTTTGGCCAATCCGAATTTGTTTAGTCCCACCCAGACTTTAGAGGACGCGATTGCTAAACTCCGCGCGATCCGCGGTATCGGCGAATGGACGGCGCAGTACATCGCCATGCGTGTCTTGCGTGAGCCGGATGCCTTTCCGGCAACGGATATCGGGCTTCTAAGGGCGCTAACGCGAGCCGAGGAAGGCCGGCCCAGCGCCGCCGAGGTGGTCGCAAGGGCCGAGGCTTGGCGGCCGTGGAGAGCCTATGCGGCCCAGCATCTTTGGACCGTAGATACCCGAACAGCCCGGGCGAACAAAACTATCAGCCTCAAGGACAATGTCGATGGCCAATCCAATAGCGCCGCAGATTCTGTACGCAGATCGCCTGGAGAGCACGATCGGAACATTGCTTCTCATCCATGATCATGAAGGACACGTGCGCACGCTGGACTTTCACGACTTTGAGTCGCGCATGCGGCGTCTTCTTCGGTTCCATTATGGAGCGGAAGGAGATGACTTCGCTATAGAGGACCGCGCCGCACCCACGGCGATTCGGCGGGCAATTAGCGACTACTTCTTGGGCGATCTCCACGCGATCGATTCTATTCCCGTCACAACCGGAGGCAGCTCCTTTCAGCGCGAGGTTTGGGCGGCACTCAGAACGATCCAGGCCGGAACCACGCTGAGTTATGGGGCGCTGGCGCGACAGTTGGGCCGCTCGAAATCCGTCCGTGCGGTTGGCTTGGCCAATGCCGCAAACCCGGTTGCCATTGTGGTTCCGTGCCACCGGGTCATCGGCACGGATGGAAGTCTTACCGGATACGGCGGCGGTATTAGCCGGAAGCGCTGGCTGCTCATGCACGAGGGCGTCGCTTTGGAGAAGTCCGCGAGGAGAAGGATCCTAGAAGCGGCATGAAGCCCCAAAACAGCGTTGGTGCTCCTCTGCCAGACACTCTTTCGGGGATGGAGTCCAATTTTGGCCAGCAACAGCGACTTGGTTCCACTACATCTGATGGCGAGCGCTCAGGACGGTGATCCGCCCGCCACGAGACGCTTTGGCCACCTAACGTCAGCCGATTCGCGGGAGAGTGAGAATGCAGCGGCAGCGAAACATCGAAGCCGGCGGCGCGATACTCGAATGCACCTTTTACGGGTCCGGCACTCCGGTTGTGTTGCTCGCGAATGCCGGCTGCAGCACCGGTTATTTTGACGACCTGGCGCGCGTGCTCGCTGCCGGAGGGTTGCAAACCATCTCTGTTAACATGCGCGGTGCTGGAGAGAGTCGCGGCTCGCTCGACGGCATAACTGTGCACGATTTGGCCGCCGATGTGGCTGGAGTCCTCGAAGCTGTGGATTGCGGTCCGGCGCACCTCGTCGGCCATACCTTCGGCAATCGGGTCGCTCGCTGCCTAGCGGTCGACCGGCCCTCGCTGGTGCGCAGCGTGACTCTGCTTGCTGCGGGCGGTCTCATCGGACCCGCAACGCCACTAGACACGGGCTTTCGCAACGCTACGGAAGTCAAGATGAACGGCAGCGATTGCGTCACCGTGCTGTGGGCGCGCTGGCTGTCGCCGGCGTCGGATCCGAAAATACTTGCGCAGGTCGAATGCTGGCCGGCGGTGCATCTCGCCCATCTCGCGACCAGCCGGGGTATGCCGCTCGAAGATTGGTGGGGTGCCGGAACAGCCCCGCTTCTCGTGATCCAGGGGCTCGATGATGAAGCGGCTCCGCCGGGCAATGGGCGCGCGCTCCGCGAGCAATTCGGCGAGCGCGTCCGGGTTATCGACCTGCCTCGTGCGGGACACTTTCTGCTGCTGGAGCAGCCCGAAGGCGTTACCGGCGCCGTCGCCGAGTTTGTCGGCGCTGGCGCAGAACCTCGTTGACTGTTTGCGGGAAATCGAGAGGAGCCGAAATGCCGCCCTATGGGTGGCTTGCTTCAGCCTTGGCCACGTTTCCGGGGCATTAGCCAGCTAGAAAGTCGGCGGCGAAACGCGATTGCGACCAATACTAAAACGATTACGACGATCCACAGCAGCTCCAACGATCCGTCGCCGCCGTCCGGCGAGACGCCAAACCACTGCTCAATGAAATCCATCTCTGCTGCTCCGATCAATGATTGCGAGTTGTCACGCGATCGTTGCCGTCCACTCGGCGCGCGTCAAGTACAAGGCGCCTACCCGGTAACATGCGCGATTGACTTTTCTGCGGCCAACCTATTGATGTCGACGATGTCGGTTGCCAGCAGCACATCCAGCTTAGCAATTTCGGCGTCGGCACGAGCTATGGTCTCCCGCATAACGGCAACCGCCTGCACAGTCGGCGCCGTGTCGGCCATAGCGATGGTGCTGATCATAGCAACAAGCGCATCGTTCAGACCGGCCGGATGGCGCAGCGTGTCACGAGGTGATTCCCGATCGATGTCAACCAGCACACCCTCGACTGCCTTCAGGCGCGCTATAACCGACATTGCCGCATCCGCAAGATCGACGTGGCGATCGCCAGGAAGCTCGGCCAGTGCGAGGAGCTGGCGGCGGGTGCGGCGGATGCGATTGACTGCTTCGTTCAGCGTTGAGAGCTTGTTGTTGAGTTCCTGGAGTAGTTCGAATTGGCTCGCGTAGTCTCCCGCGGAGGTGGCAAGGCGCGGGTCCTTTACGATTGTGAAGTCCGCGGACTGGGTTTCGGGTCCGATGGTCAGCTCCACTCGATACTCGCCTGGCACCACCGTCGGGCCTGACTGAGGCTCGGGTTCATTGGCCAGTGGCTTGTTCTTAAGGGTCGCCCACGGTGGATCGATGCGCACCGGCCCCGGATGCTTCATATCCCACACGAAGCGGTTCAGGCCCAGGCGCGTGCCGGGGCGATGTGCTACAGGCAGCGCATCATCATCACTTCGCAGCGTGATTATCGCCGCACCGGATGCATACGAGAAGGTGAGGGTGGCCGGCCCAAAAATGTGCTCGTCGAGCCAGTAATACACAATCGTACCATTCGGTGGGTTCTCGCCGACGTCGAGATGCTCCCGCACTCGCGTACCGTCGGGCCGTTCTACGGTGGCGATACCGCCCCCGATGCCCGAGGCGACAGCGAAGGAGAAGGGAGCTCGCACACCGCGAAGTGCGCCGAAATGCAGCTTGGTACGGATTGTTGTGCGCGGTGCGAACAGGCGCGTTCGCGCAATGCCGTCCGCCAATGCACGTAGCGGTGAGATGTCGTCGAGAATCCAAAACGAGCGCCCGTGTGTGCCGGCAACCAGATCAGCACCTTTGATTTTCAGATCGTAGACGGGAACGACCGGGAGTCCTCCGGGCATGCGTGTCCAGGTTTGTCCGTCGTCAAGGCTGACAAAAACCCCCGTTTCGGTACCTACGAACAAGAGCCCCGGTCGGACGGGATCGGCCCGCACCACGCGGGTGATTTCATTGACCGGAAAGGCGTTACTGATAGACTGCCAGGATCGACCTCCATCGACGCTGCGAAACAGGTAGGGCTTGTAGTCTGCGAGCTTGTAGCGAGTCGCGGCGACATACACGGTATCAGCATCGTGTATCGAAATCTCAACACATCCGACGTAAGCAAGATGCGGCATCTCTGGCGGGGTAACGTTCTGCCACACCGCACCATCATTGTGGGTCACATGCACTAAGCCATCATCGGTCGATACCCAGATTTCGCCTTTACGGTGCGGCGATTCGACCAAGCTGGCGCATGTCGCGTGCACCTCAGCGCCCGCGCTCTCGCGGGTGATATTGCCGCCCGAATGCCCCTGGCGCGAGATATCGTTCAGGCTAAGATCCGGAGAGACCTCATCCCAGCTCACGCCTTCATTTCTGGTCCGAAAGACGTGATTGCCGCCAGCATATAGCACATTGCTGTCGTGCGGAGAAAACACGATGGGAAAGGTCCAGGCAAAGCGGTATCTCATATCACGCGGCGCAATCCCGGTCGTCTCTTCGGGCCAGACATTCACGAGCTGAATCTGGCCAGTCCGGTAGTCATAGCGTTGCAGCGCCCCGCCACCGCCCGGGCTGGAACCGATAGCGCCGCAATAAACGATATTGGGATCCTCTGGGTGCACGGCGATGAAGCCGCTCTCGCCGGTGCCCGGATAACTACAGTCACCGAGTGTGATCGCGCCCCAGTAGGTCGCGCTCGGCACCGCAATCGATGTGTTGTCCTGCTGCGTGCCGTAAACGCGATACGGATAACGATTGTCGGTATCGATGCGATAGAACTGGGCAGTCGGCTGGTTGTATATCGAGGACCAGGTGATGCCGCCATTGAACGACACGCAAGCCCCGCCATCGTTGCCTTCGATCATACGGTCTGGGTTGACCGGATCGATCCATAGATCGTGATTGTCGCCGTGCGGCGTCAGGATCTCGGTGAAGTCGATCCCGCCGTCAGTGGATTTCCACATCTGCAGATTAGCGACATAGACGGTGTTAGCATCGCGTGTATCGGCAAATACATGGGTGTAGTACCAGGGCCGGTGCATCAGGTCCCGGTTCGAAGAGACCATGGTCCAGCACGCACCGTAATCGTCGGAACGGTAGAGGCCGGTGTTATCTCCCGTCGCCTCGACGAGTGCCCAGACACGGCCGCCCTTGGCGGATGATACTGCGACGCCGAGCTTACCCAGCAGGCCGGAGGGAAGCCCTGGCGCGCGTGAGATTTCTTCCCAGGTGTCGCCGCCGTCAGTCGAACGGAACAGCCCGCTTCCTGGCCCTCCGCTAGACAGATTCCAAAGGCTTCGGCGTGTCTCCCAGAAAGCAGCGAATAGGATCCTAGGGTTATTGGGATCCATCGAAATATCGACGGCGCCTGCATCGGCGTTCTGATACAGCACCTTCTCCCAGTGTCTTCCACCATCGCAGGAGCGGAAGACGCCGCGCTCTTCATTGGGGCCGAACGCATCGCCGAGGGCGGCGACATACACGAGGTCGGGGTTCGACGGATGCACGCAAATCCGTCCGATATGCTTCGTCGAGTGCAAGCCGGCGTGCGACCATGTGCGGCCTGCATCAGTCGACTTGTAGACGCCGTCTCCATACGACACGTCCAGCCGGATTTCTGTCTCACCGGTGCCCACGTAGATCACGTTGCGATCGGAACGTGCCACAGCGATGGCACCGATGGCAGCGCTGCCGAGGAAGCGATCAGATATACAGCGCCAATAGATGCCGCCATCAATGGTCTTCCAGATACCACCGGCGCACGCACCGAAATAGAACACCATGGCATCTGTGGGATCACCCGTGACGGCCACAACGCGACCGCCCCGCGGAGGGCCAATGCACCGCCACCTCAGAGCGTCAAGCTTCTCGGGGGTACAGAAATGCGATGCAATTGTCATTGCAGCCTATGGTCCTTCTTGCTGCGGAATGGTATGGGGAGCTTACCTCCTTTTGTCCAGAGACGTGGGCAGCAATCGCACTCATCATCCTATCAGATTGCCCATCAAGCACTCCTGCCAGTACGTTCGCAACATGGCGTGCCACCGTCCATTTCCAGTGAGAATCCAATACCGCAGACATACCAGGGTCTGCGTCCTCGGGCCTATTTTGTGCTCAGGGGTTGCTCCCGGTCACAAATGGCCAACGGGTTAGCGAGGCGTGAAGGGCCGCTTGTAATGCAAAGTCCCGTGACGTCCGATGATGACCGGCCTGGCGGCCGCGGATCGCATATGATACCTGCCTCTTGTTGTGTCCAGTACGCGATCGTCGAATACTGGCGGTGCGACGCCCTCGGGCAGCAAAGCGAATTCACCCCCCGCTTTGCCGATGACGGCGCGGCGCTCGGATGGCACGATGGAGCGCCCAAAACCCTGGCCCATGGAGGAAGATCGATGTCATTCTACCGAGGCATGACCTGCGAAAACGTGACCATCAAGGGCGACAAGGGAACGCCTATAACGGCTTACGTGGCGAAGCCATCGGGTCCCGGCCCGTTTCCGGGCGTCGTGCTCATCCATCATCTGCCGGGCTGGAGCGAGCTTTACATCGAGACAACGCGTCGGTTCGCGCATCACGGCTATCTCGCGATCTGCGCCAATCTCTACGAGCGCGAGGGTGGCGGCAGCGACGGCAACCCTGATGACGTCGCCGCCAAGGTGCGCGCCGAGGGCGGCATCGCCGACTCCCAGATGGTCGGCGATACCGAAGCCGCCGTGAAGTGGATGCGCGCGCAGCCCGATCACAACGGCAAAGTCGGTCTCATCGGCTCCTGTTCCGGGGGACGGCACGCATTCATCTACGCCTGCCAGAAGAAAGACATCGATGCCTGCGTCGAGCAATGGGGTGGCCGCGTCGTGATGGGCAAGGAGGAGCTCAATACCAAGACGCCAGTCGCGCCGATCGACATGACGAAGGACCTGAGCTGCCCGCTGCTCGGCCTGTTCGGCAACGACGACCGCGCCCCTAGCCCCGAGCAGGTGAACCAGCACGAGGCCGAGCTCAAGAAGCACGGCAAGTCCTACGAGTTCCACCGCTACGATGGTGCCGGCCACGGTTTCTTCTATTGGCACCGGCCGCTCTATCGGCCGGAGCAGGCGATGGATGGTTGGAACAAGATATGGACCTTCTTCGGCAAGTATCTGGCGAAGTAGGAGGGCCGGACATGTGCACGTCCATCATCGAGATCGCGCGTGCGGAGGGCATGGCGAAACGCGGGGACCAATGGTTCCCGCTATCGCGGTCGGTGGTTGCCTATGACCACGCGCGCCATGCGCCGCTGGGCGACGTCATCACGCTCGACTTCTACAACACGGACCTCGACGCCGGTGCGCGGGCAGCGGTCGAGCTGACGCTGGAGACCGCCAAAGAGCTGCGCGCCGCTCTGGACCGGGCGATTGCCGCCGCCGAGTTCGAGGAGGCGGAAGTGCGCGGAAAGGGCGTCGCGCTCAGCCTCGTTCAAGCTGCGTGACGAGCGAGCCGCGATCACCTCCGGCGGTCGTGCAGATCACGCACCAGGATCGTGTGACGGTTGAGGGATTCCACAGGTTCAGTGTGTTCTTCGTCAGTAGATGTTCTCGGGCGGTAGGCCAAGCAGAATCTGACCTACCGTCTCGTAGTGCAGTATCCGTCCCTGGCCTTGCTGCGCGACGGTGTGGATGTCGCGCAACCGCTGCTCAAACGGATTCTCCTCGAATACTGCCATCGGCCGCAGTCATGATACAGCGTGTTGACGATCTCCCGCGACGACTGAATGGCCCAGGTGGAGGCGAGGCGTAGGCGGGTACGCTGATCGGGGTCCATGGCGCCGCGTTCCTCGATCGTTTCCAGCGCCTCGCCCGCCGCCGCATGCAGGAAATAGCGCGCGGAACGCCACCGTGCCTCGGGCTGTGCTATGTGGGACTGGACGACGTTGTTCTCCACCATCGGTTTGGCCGCGCCGCGGCGGGTCTTTTCCCGCGGCAAAGCCAGGAACGCGTCCATCGTCCCCGGGCGATGCCAAGCGCGACGCCGCCGAAGCCGATCGAATAAAGCTGGTTGCTGCTGAAACGATATAGCGGGCTGTCGCTCCGGCGGTCGCGCGGATCGTCGCGATAGATGGCGCGCTCGTGCGGAATGAACAGATTGTCGACGGAATATTCGTTGCTGGCCGTGCCGCGTCGGCCCAGCGTGTGCCAGATATCGTTGAATGTCGCGCTCGATTTGGGATACAGGTAGGTCTTCGTTTCCTGGGTGCCCGCGACCCGCAGATGCGCGCCCAGCCAGGTGGCGTTCTGGCTGCCGCTCATGAATCGCCATTTACCTGTGATGCGATAGCCGCCGTCGACCGGTGTGGCCTCATATGGCGAACCGGGCGGCCCCCACGCCACGATCCCGTCCGGCCGCCCAAATATCTCCTGAGCCATGTTCGGGTCGAGATAAGCGCTGGTGGTCGAGCATCCGTTGCTTTGACACACCACCCACCCGGTCGATCCGTCCGCACGGGCGATTGCCTCGGTCACCTGGGCGAAGATCGAAGGTTTCAGCTCCGTCCCGCCAACATATTCCGTCTTCAGCATGGTGAAGAACCTGCCATCTATCAGGGCTTTAACGACGGGTTTGGCAAGCTCTCGCTTCTCGTCGCTTTCCGCCGAGGCAGCGGAGATCGGCATGGTGTAGTTCCGCTCGCCGTCGGTCGCGCGCAGCGTCATGAGATCCTTCTCGCCCATGAGCTCCATTCCCCGACGCTGCAGCCGGACCGCCTCGCTGATGCGATGCGCATCGATGTTGGTCGGCGCGGCGATCGTCGGTGCGTCCCCGGTCGTTTGCAGCCTCTGGGCGTAGAGCTTGGCCACCCGGGAGACCACGCCATCGTAGCCGCCGGGAATCATCTCCGCCGTCCGATCCGCGCGTTTCATATCCAGTGCCTCGGCGGCGCGCCCTTCGCGGAACAGCCCGACAATCGTTCGCTCGCGCTCGGTCTGCTGGCGCAGCGTCGTCAGGATCTCAGGGACACGCTCCGCCCCGAGGGCACGTCGGGCCAGGTCGATGGTCGCGCCGGCCTGCACCGCCGTGCATTGTTTGTCGTCGCCGAGGGCAACGATGCTGA
>Ga0210402_10004550_pt1 | contig 12609 bp, 14 predicted proteins | sample IncBWC7MmetaG_FD_161055 | JGI IMG/M metagenome (GOLD analysis project Ga0210402, IMG submission 161055) | Forest soil microbial communities from Barre Woods Harvard Forest LTER site, Petersham, Massachusetts, United States - Inc-BW-C-7-M | ecosystem: Environmental > Terrestrial > Soil >...
GCATCGGTGTGGCGATCGGCCCCGGGCCCAGCACGTTCACCCGGATATTCCTGCCCTTCAGTTCGTTGAGCCACGTGCGTGCAAAGGAGCGCAATGCCGCCTTACTCGCCGCATACACGCCGAAACCGGGAAAACCCTTCACCGAAGCAACGGATCCGGTCATGATGATCGATCCGCCATCGTTGAACAGCGGCAATGCCTTCTGAACCGTAAACAGAGTTCCGCGCGTATTCAGGCCGAAGGTCGCATCGAAGTGTTGCTCGGTAATCTCGCCCAGTGGTAAGGCGTCGCCCCTGCCAGCGCTCGCGAACAGGACGTCGATCTTGCCCTTTTCCCGCTTGACCGTATCGAACAGACGGTCGAGGTCGTCGAGATTAGCCGCGTCACCGCGCACGCCGGTCACGTTCCGACCGATCAGCTTTACGGCCTCATCGAGCTGCTCCTGCCTCCTACCCGTGATGAAAACGTAGGCGCCTTCTTCAACGAAGCGCTTGGCGCTCGCCAGCGCCATGCCGCTCGATCCACCCGTGATAACTGCAACTTTTCCTTCAAGCTTTCCCATAATTACTCCTTTCGATAGATGCGTGACATTCGGTACAGTAGAGTAGAGTTCTTTGGTGGTGGACGAGAATTGCTCAGGAGTCCTAATATTTTGTCTATTCGTCCAAAAGAGAGATGCTAAGTTGGATTCAATAACAGACATTTTTAGAACGATGCACGTGACCGCTTTCGGTCTGCACAGGCTCGAAGCCACCGCCCCGTGGGGAATAAAACAGGAAAACCAGACCGAAGAAAAAGTCACGCCTTCCGACAAAAAAATGTCACCCACAGACTTGGCGCACTTCGCCATGCTTTCGCGCGGCAACTGCTGGCTGAGTGTGGAAGGGATTGCGGAGCCGATTCCCCTCACCGGTGGTGATTGCTTTTTACTGGCTAAGGGGACTTCGATTGTTTTGCGCGACAGCCCGCGAACACGTCCGAGGTGGAGCTTCCGCGAGATCGGGGCCAAGGCCAACGGCAATGTCGCTCTTTGTGGCGGCGGTGGCGCACCGACGACAATCGTCTGTGGATCCTTGAGTTTCGATCGCGCCAGCCTGAGGCCGATCACTCAGTTATTGCCGAACTTCATTTTGATGAAGGCCGATCAGGCACGCACGCTTGCTCTTCACACCACAGTGCAGGCGCTCGCGTCAGAGATGGAAGAACAGGCGCCGGGATCTGAAGTCGTCGCCAGTCGGCTGGCCGAGGTTCTGTTTATCCAGGTACTCCGGGCGCATATCGCGTCGGGGCCGGAACGCGACAAAGGATGGCTTCGTGCAATTTTCGATCCTCAAATAGGCGCGGCTCTGAGTGCCATTCACGACAGAGTGAATACGCCCTGGACGGTCGAATCCCTGGCCGAAGCGGCGGGCATGTCTCGCTCCGCATTCGCAGCACGTTTCAAAGAGCTACTCGGACAAACGCCGCTGGAATATGTAACCGCGTGGCGGATGCAGAAGGCGATACAGCTACTTGAACGGCGTGACAAAAAGCTCCCAGAAGTAGCTCGATTGGTCGGTTACGAGTCCGACGCCGCATTCAGTAAGGCGTTCAAGCGAGTTGTCAGGGCTAATCCTGGTGAATACCTCAGACGTGGTTTGAAGGACCAAAAATCGACCGAAGCAGGCCACGATCAGTCCCAATAAACGCCCAGATGGTCAGAAGACATCGGAGTGGTTAACGCTGTTGCCACGGCTTAAAGGAGGCCGTCGCGATGGCACGCACTCTCAAATCGAAGCGGAAGCGGGCTCCTAAAACCATCTTGAAGCTTCCGGATCTTGAGCAATCCAAATCGGCTGTGGTCAACAGCCTCACGTCGCCCAGTTCTCAGCGCTCCTACGACCATGCGATTCGCGAGTTCATTGACTGGTATTGCTCGGAGCCACGGCTGGCTTTCAACAAAACCGTCGTCACCCGATATCGAATTTCGCTGGAGCAGCGGCAATACGCTCCGTCAACAATCAACCTGCGATTGGCAGCGGTACGTCGGCTCGCCTACGAAGCTTCAGATTGTGGCCTCCTGAGTCCTGATCTGGCTGCCGGCATTCGTAGAGTAAAGGGCGCGCGCCGGCTCGGGGTTCGAATCGGCAATTGGCTGACGGTCGAAGAGGGCAGGCGCCTCGTCGGCGCATTTGGCGCATCGACTCCAAAGGAGCGGAGGAATCGGGCCATGATCGCTGTCTTGATCGGTTGCGGCTTGAGAAGGGCGGAGGCTGCTGCCTTAAAGCTGGATTGAGCGCTTGGTTAGCGGTTTGTTTTAAGTGCTTGGATAGAATGAGGTCGTCCCTTGGATACTGTTCGCGAGCTCTGCGTCAAAGGGACGCCAGTTGCAAAGGAGGGCGGCCCAGATCGCAGCATGGCAGATTTTCTCTGGCGTCTGATGGCCGTGCAACGCGGCCACGGTATCGAGGAGACCGCGGACAAGCTGCTTGAAGTCAGCGCAAAGGCCCAAGAGAACGCGCGGCGTCATGACGAGGGCGATGCGCTCATCACGGCGCAGAACGCCGCAGGCGCTGCAGAGCGGGGACGCACGTGGGGCAGGGGATAGACGTCGCCACGAGCCATCAGCCAGCAGACTCGTTGACGCCACCTCTGTTAAACTGTACAGTTCACTTAATTGAAATGGAGAGTTTATGGCAAGCACTACAGCGACGGGCAGGAACGGCACAATAGTGGTTTCTGCTTTGCGCGCCCGCGCGAATTTCGGAAAGCTCTTACGTCGCGTCGATGACGAGCGCCGATCCCTTATTATCGAGAAACGCGGGATGCCCAAAGCCGTGCTGCTCAGCATCCGTGATTATGTCAAACTGGCCGCGCCTGAGCCCGAGGTCTTACGAGTGCTTGGTGAGGAGTCGGAGCGCAACGGAACGAGCACCTTGAGTTCGCGCCAGATTGAACAGATCATCAAGGCTTCCCGGTCTCGGAAGCCGAAGCGGTAATGCTTCCCCTGCGTCTGGTCATCGACACGAATGTGATGGTTTCTGCTGCCATCAAGCCGGCAGGGCTGCAGCGCGCTGTCCTGCTGCTTGGCATGACCAAGCCGGCCCGCCTGTATGTCTCCCGGCCCATCCTGGAGGAATACAGCGAAGTGCTTTCCCGCCCGGAACTGCGGATTCGCAAGGGCCTCCGACAGCAATTGCTGCAGCTCATCAAGAACCACTGTTACACTGTGGCTCCGACACGTCTCCTGGAAGTCACGAGCGACCCCGATGACAACATGTTCCTGGAATGTGCTGACACTGCTCGTGCGGATTACCTCGTGACGGGTAATCAGAAGCATTTTCCGAGATTCTGGAAGAAAACAAAAGTAATAACGCCCCGAGAATTCATTAGTCTTGTTGCACCTCATTTAACAAAGTAGCGACGTTCCGGAGTTACTCGCGCAGACTATGCCGAATCATTAATCTGCAAATCGGCGCACCTTACCGATGTGCCATCAGCATTCGGCATATTTCGGGATTCGGCATAGTGGCACTATGCCGAATGCGGCATAATCGGCATTACGTACTCGACGCTGCTGAAGGCAAACGGCGAAGACATAAAAGTAGTCCAAGAACTGCTTCGCCATGCCAACAGTCGGATCACGCTCGACATCTACACCCAGGCGCTAACACCTGCCAAGCGCGAGGCGCAGAGCAGAGTCGCAAACCTGATTCTTCCGAAGAAGACGATGGTGGGAGAATCCTTAACGAACCCATTCAAACCCTCGTTGTCGGAAGCAGGGAGTGCTAAATGATAGAAAGATATGGTAGGCACGACTGGACTCGAACCAGCGACCTCTACCGTGTCAAGGTAGCGCTCTAACCAACTGAGCTACGCGCCTATCAACAACATGCGGACCTCTGACATTTTATCAGACCATTTACTGGATCATTGAGGCATTTTCCACCCTCTCAACCCAACGTTCTTGGGCAGCCAGCTTCACGTCATCAAGAGCATGTGCGTATACGTCCATGGTGACTTTGCTGTTGGCGTGCCGGAGCAGAGACTGAACGGTTTTTGGGTCGGCCAGCTTCTCCCCAATAGTAACGCTGGTCAGGCTGTGGCGAAAAACGTGAAGACCACTACGACCGTGGATAATCGTTGGAGATGACGCCGTGCTTCACCAGAAATGGCCTGACGGTAGTCCTTTACGAACTGTGAACCACGGCGAGGCTTCTTCCCGCTCAGCTTCAGTGATGGAAAAACGAAGTCCGTTGGCTTCGTGTAGGGGGGATTGTCGCTTCCATTCCATCAAGTAGGAAGCTAGTTTCCCCGACAAGGGAACGTGGGTACGGCTCGCGGCAGACTTGCCCTTGCCTTCCTTCCCCTTGGTCGAAGCTAATCGTGATCCCTAAGAAGTTCTGTGCGAAGCGCTTCGAGTGCTTCTTCGGTATGTTCGTGAGACTCCTGAGCTAGGGCACTGGCACGAAGTTCTTCCAGGTATTCCTCATAGGCCCGAAAAATCTCGGGATGCTTCTTTGCTACCTGCTCAAAAGCTTTCAACTTCAATGCATATTCCCGCGAGTGATGAGCCATAGCCGTTAGAAATTGGATAATTTGATCGATCGTTTCTTTTTTCATAGCGGAGCGAATTATAACCCCCAACAATGGAGGCGCCGTGACAAAGCAGCAAGAAAAGCCTAAGTTTTGCCGGCGGCACTGACTACAGCTTCGAAACCGAGTTGCTGCCGTAGTTCGCCACCCAGATATTCGCCCCATCAAAAGCCACACCGGTGGGCACTGTTCCCACAGTGAAGGTGCCGAGCACCGTGCCCGTGCTCGCCTGCAGCTCAGTGACACTCTTGCTGCCAGCGTTCGACACCCAGATGTTGGCTCCGTCAAAAGCCAGACTTTGCGGGTTCTTTCCAACGTTGAAGGTCCCCAGCACCGTGCCTGTGCTGGCTTGCAGCTCGGTCACGTTGTTGCTACTCCAGTTCGTCACCCAGACATTGGCCCCGTCAAAGGCCACATTGTGCGCGTTCGTTCCCACGCTGAAGGTCCCCAGCGCGTAGCCGTCGCTCGCCCGCAGCTTGGTCACGTTGCTGCTACCGAAGTTCGCCACCCAGATATTCGTCCCGTCAAAGGCTACCCCTTCAGGGTACGTCCCCACGTTGAAGGTCCCGAGCAGTTTGCCGTCGCTCGCCCGCAGCTTGGTCACGTTGTGACTACCGATATTCGACACCCAGATGTTCGCCCCGTCAAAAGCCACGCCCCAAGGGTTCGTGCCCACCGCGAAGGTGCCGAGCACTGTGCCGTCGCTGGCGCGCAGCTTGGTGGCGTTGTTGCTCCCGTAGTTCGACACCCAGATGTTCGCCCCGTCAAAGGCTACGCTCTCGGGGTGGGTTCCCACGGCGAAGGTGCCGAGGACCTTGCCGGTGCTGGCCTGCAGCTCGGTTACGTTGCTGCTGTCAAAATTCGCCACCCAGATGTCGGTCCCGTCGAATGCTACGCCCTGGGGTTCGGCTCCCACGGGAAAACTCATTGTCTTGTTGGCGGGGTACCAGTGCAACAGCGCCACTTGAAGGGGGTTCACGTATGTGACCGGGACTGCCGTTTGCGAGGAGGGTTGACCGGAAGGCGCTGCTCCGAGTGAGCTTAGAGTCGCCGAAACCGCCAAGGCCGTTGCTACAGGGAAGAAGACAATCTTTAAGCCGCTTAGTCCTTGCTTCATACATACACCTCCAGTTTGACTCTGCGATTGCAGTCAGCCCATTTGAATTTTTGAGGGCGACAGAGCGGTCTGTCTGATCAAAATTGCACATTCTTAAGAACTCCCGCTGCACGTCGGCCGATGATGCATCTGACGGTAGCTTCACCCTGTCCCCGGGTTCGCGGGGATGCATGCGCAGTTCCTCGACCAGCTTGCGCTCACTGGTGATGCCATACAAGTAGCCGATCAACAGGATGCGAAGCAACAGCTCGGGATCAATCGGCGGACGGCCCGTCTCGCTGTAACTCTGCTTTAACCTCTCACGCACAAGGGCAAAGCTGATGTGTTTTTCGATGAGCCGCAGCAGGTGGGTCGCAGGAACTTGATCTTCCAGGCGGAAGTAGTAGAACAATGCTTCCCAACGAGAATGTTGCCCCCATCATGATTAGCACGCCTCCGAGAATGGTGATCCAGCACAACGTCGCAAGGAATTCTTCCTTCTTTTACCACGCTTCTGCCACCGCACCGCGTACGAATCCCAGTGACTTTTTCAACGCCCACGCCTGTTTACAATGACTATCGGTAAACACGAAGCCGCACCATCGACAACCGTGGGGCTCAGTCTCAGATCAACACTTTCGTAACGTGCTTTCGTAATGTGGCGTGCTCATCTGGACGTGCCAAAATTGGAAGTCATTGGAAAGTGATCTTCGAGCGCAGTATGTGGCCGCTTTACCGTTCGGCGGATCGGGCAGTTCCTCCCCCCACAAGCATTCTGCACACACGCGTTTGTGAAGGGCTTCTGATCGGTTTTTTCATGGTCAAAATGATCCGGGCTGCGCAGAGCACCATCAACCTGCGATGCGGGGGTCTAGTAGCTCGTCCGAAATTGGCCTTTGTATTTGGTTTCCTCGCGACGGCCACCGCCGTCTTGGCGGCTCTCTCTTGGTTTCACAGTAGTCGGGTCGACGAAGGCCACTCTGCCCAAGTAATTCTCAGTCAAATTGCAGTTCTTACGCGAGAGATTAACACTCTTACGTTGACAGCCTTGCAAGAGCAGCACCTGACCCCCGAAGCGGAAACCGAGATGCGGGCGGCAAGACATTCACTGCTTAACGCAGTGCTGGCGGCACGCCTTCATGTCTATCACACCTCTGCCCTAGAGAAAGTCTGGCCGGTATTAGATGACTACCTTATGTCGGCCGGCCGGCAATGGGTCCTGATGCAAACTGGTAACTTCGACGAGGCGAAGCAGGTCGATTTCCAGGAGGTCAGCCCCCAGTATGACTTGATGCAGCATCAAGTGCAGGGTGCCATGGGAGCCGAGGACAAATGGGCGCAAGGTGTTGCGCTGAGAGCTAGAAATGAATTGCTGGCAGCCATAATCTCGGCAGCGACCGCCATTCTGATACTTTTTCTCCGGCTTCAGAGACAAGAGCATTTTGGCCAGTTGCAAGAAACCGAACGCAACGCGCTCCGCCAGAGCGAAGAGCGCTTCCGCGCTCTCACCGAGCAGTCAACCGACATCATTCTGATCGCCGATCCCACTGGGCAAATCAAGTACGCTAGTCCTTCTGTCCACATGGTTCTAGCGTTGCATGGAGATCGTTTGGTGGGAACGAACATGATCGACCTGGTCCATCCAGACGATTTCGGCAAGGCCATGAACACGGGATTGCGATCAGTGGACTATGGAGAGAATCCGATAGTTGAGCTCCGACTGCGACATGCAGACGGAACGTGGCTCTATTTCGAGTGTGTTGTTAGAAACTTGATTCGGCACCAGAATATCGGCGGTATCGTCTACAACGCCCGAGATATAACCGAACGGAAGCATGATCAGGAAGAATTGCTTTTTAACGCTACCCACGATGTGCTCACCAGCCTTCCGAACCGGGCCTTGTTTTTGGGACGTTTGCAAAGCGTCGTGGATCGGATGAGAAGGCATCCACAACAGGGCGCTGCCGTACTTTTCATTGATATCGACGACTTCAAGGTCGTCAATGACTGCTATGGCCACGCAACCGGGGATGCTCTAATCAAAGAAGTGAGCAATAGACTACGGGCTTGCATGCGCAGCGACGGCATAATAGCCAGGATGGGTGGAGATGAGTTTACGGTTCTAGTGGAGGACGTTACGGACCCGAGCGATGCCATCCGTATAGCCGAGAGAATCCAGTCTTCATTTACGCCACCCTTCCTCCTAGTGGGACTTGAGGTCTTCAAGAGCGCTTCCATTGGCATCGCGCTGACATCACCAGAGACACCTGCGGAGACGGTGCTTCAGAATGCCGATATCGCTATGTATCGTGCGAAAAGCCAAGGCAAGGCTTGCAGTGAGCTCTTTGACCGCGTGATGCACGAGCAAGTCATGAGTCGACTTCTTCTCGAAGCCAAGCTTAGATCTGCTCTTGAGAATGAAGAACTGACACTTCACTACCAGCCAATCGTCACGGTAGATACAGGGGCAGTACAGGGCTTCGAGGCACTCTTGCGGTGGCAGCCCTCGGGATCGAATTCGGTACCACCAAGCACTTTTGTCCCGATCGCAGAGCAGTCCGGCCTGATAGTTCCGATTAGTGTTTGGGTTTTAAGCCAGGCGTGTTTAGAGGCGGCGAGTTGGCAACAGCGCTATCCTGCTGACCCGCCGTTATATGTCAGCATCAACATCAGTTCAAAGCATTTCTCTCACGCCGGTTTTATTGGGCACGTCAAAGACGCACTTCAGGAGAGTGCGATTGATCCGCAGAGCATAACCATCGAATTCACCGAGAGCTTGGCCATGAACGACGTTGCGGCGACCTTACAAACGATGTCGCAGCTGCGGACTCTAGGAGTGAAGCTGAGTATCGACGATTTTGGCACCGGATATTCCTCTCTGAGCTATCTCCGTCGCTTTCCAGTCGACGCCCTTAAAATCGATCAGTCGTTCGTCAAGACGATGGATGCCGAAAACTATGCCATCGTTAAGACAATCGTCGGACTGGCGCGCAGTCTAGATCTTAAAGTGGTCGCGGAAGGGGTGGAAACAAATCATCAACGCCAACTGCTGGCGTCGGCCGGTTGTCGGTCAGTCCAGGGATACTTGTTTGCGGAACCCATGCCAGCGAAGACTGTTGGCGTTTTCCTTGAGTCCAACCGGCGAAACTCCCGACAAAATAAACAGAAGGGCTTGGCACGCTCGACAGCGGGACGTTGATACTTCAGGGAGAGACGATCGGTCAATTGGCGAAACATTGAAACATTGCGGTACCGCTCATTGACCCGGATTGGCCAATTCTCAATGAGCGCCTCTATGAAGGTCATAAAAGTCAAGGCTGACGTGGCGGCCCTCCTTATGTTTGACCTCTTTATTTTTGTTTGTGCGTTTGGCGCGTCAGTTCCACCGTCCCTCCGTTTCTTGTTTTTTACTTTTCTTGTTCTTGGTGGCTTTCGCCACATTTCCACAGAAAATTTGGCGTTAGGAGCGCTCAGGAGCGACGACTGGCAACTCGGTCGACCCGTGCCGCGCTGAGCAAGCGGACATGTTAGTGTCACCACCATAATGTGACTGTACAAATTAGTGCCACCAGCACCGTTGACCTGTGGCTGACAAACTCATCCAACCAGACCTCTCTGTGGCGCTCCATGAATTGTCACCGAGTGGTCAAGGTTGGACAGATTGGAAGGAGCTTGTCGTGCCACACTCTGGCCATGACAACCAAAACGATTCCTTCATACCTTGAGGACGAGCGCCAAAAAGTTAGAGACGCTCAACTGCGGACGGAAGAAGAAGCTGCGCGCATCCGGCCGCTGAACCATGGCCACCATCGGAAGGCGAAACAGCCGAAGCTGGAATTGCCATTTGCGGTTAAGGTCGCACCCAAAGTGAGAAAAGCCGCGGCACCATCTCAGGAGAACTTGCGCCCCGCGCGAAAGACGCCGACGAAAGCCCGCAAGGTGGCGTGACTCCGAGGCTGCCTGCAGGCAAGACACGGCAGGCGCCATAGGCTCGCCGATTGCTCGTCCCTTCCGGGCAGGGGGTGTGTTGGACCAGGGAAGATCCACTTGTCCCTGATCTTTGCGGGCAGAATCTGACGCAGAGCAGTCAAGAGACGGGTGGCAACGTAATAGATCAATTCGTGGCGGGAAACCCGCAGGGCAGACTCTCCGTTTGTTCTCCGCAACCGCAATGACCGATTGCTCGGTGATGCGAATCGATAAGAAGTCCATGGTTGAAGTCCTTCATCAGGAACACGCCTTTCCCGACATGTTCGTGGCATATTTGCTGACACGGAACATCCGATAAGAAGAGGATTTGGTTGACCAGCTTTTCAATTCGAGCGAGAAGAGGCTGGCCCGGATCCTTTTGCTGCTCGCTCATTTTGGCAAGGAAGGCAAACCCGTGAGTGTAGTTCCCAAGACGAGTCAGGAGATGCTGGCGGAAATGATCGGCACCACGCGGTCGCGGGTCAGTTTCTTCATGAACAGGTTCAGGAAGTTAGGCTTCATCGAGTATGACACCGGGAGTGGGTTGCAAGTTCACAGTTCACTTCTTAGGTGTGGCCCTTCACGACTAATTCCCGGCATATCTGCCTTCTGAACTGGACCAGTTCCCGCTCGATCCGGAGACGCTGGAGCGATCTTGGGTGAACTTGCTCGCCCCGTCGCGCGGCATGAGCAGGACTAGGCAGCAGGTCGGCTTCGGTGCGGTTCGGCACTGGGTACGCCCTTCGGCAGAACTGAAGCGTGCCTTTCACTGCTGGTGTGGGCGGCGCAGACGAAGTCCTCCCGTCCTTCTTCGTTGACCTCCAGATAATCTGCGATGTCTTCGCAGTTCGCCCGATTGCAAAGAGTCAGTCGATCCGGCGGATGGTCTAAACGAAAGTATTCCATGAAGTCCTCCAGTGATGCGAGCAACCAGTGGTTCACTTCTCTGTTTGCGACATCAGTTGAACGCCAGCGCGCTATTACCAGATGAGCGAAACGGAGCGGCACAGGAAGGTTGCTGCATTTTACGAGCATCACTGCGCCCTATGGAAAGAGGGGCGGCCCTTCAAAGAGGCCGCCCCGTATGGCGAACGATCCCGCTTACGCTGCTACCGGGACCTTATGGGAGGTCGAGGTGACGGCTTCAAACGTCTGAACCTTGGGCGTTCCTTCGATCATTCTTGCAAATGTTCGCAATACTTCCGGGTAAAGATGGGTATTGTAAGCATCGGCGCTGGCTTTGTTCTCCCAGAGACTGATCGAAATCGAATCCAGGCTGCCAGGATTTGACAATGTGATTTCGTCCTTAAAACCCTTTTGTCTGCGAAGTAAAGGAAGAATTTCGTTCTCAAGGGTCCGGGTGTAGTCAGAAAGCATGTTCGATTTCAGATGAAAAGAGACATTGCGTGCAAACATATCAACCTCCACAGGTTGTTATCGCTAAGAGGAAAGAACTTCAGATGGGCTGACTTAGTTTCAGGGAACCTGAAAGAGGAGAAGAATGCTCACTCCACCCCACTGTTGCATTCAAGTGGCCCTCAGCATCAACCGCGCAACTTGTTGTTTCGATACGTCACATAGCAGATATCCGGCGCGCCGAGCCTGGGGTTCAGTCGTGTACTTTTGGGGGATGGCAAGCACAAAGGGGAACCTTGTAAGGGACTGACAGTCACAACGGGGCCGCGTCGTTTTGTCAATTGGCGAAATATCGCCACCGTCGTGTCGGTCGAGCCAGTCTATCGCAACTTCCGCGGGGCATCGGGTGTGTAGTGCACCCAACTTACCTACTATCGGCTCCGGTCTGCTGCTTGTGCGCGCGTTTTTTCCGTCGGCAGCTAAGGTCATCTGGGGAAAAATTGTTTCGCAGACTTAATGGGAACATTCACCAAGAGTGAGCTGTAATGCACAGACTCGTCAGTGCCTCCGTGGAACCCTTACATCGAGGCGTCGCCGTTCAATCCACTTAGCCCGCAGCAGCAAGGTACAACCGGGCAATCGAAGGATGATCTGGCAAGGTGGTTTAAAATGCGCACAATCCGTTCCCTATTGCTAGCAGCTCTGATTTTGGCCATGCCGGCCGCCTCGTTCGCGCAGTTCGGCGTGTCTGTCACGATCGCTCCGCCCGCATTACCTGTGTACACGCAACCCATGGCTCCCGCCGACGGCTATCTGTGGACGCCCGGCTACTGGGCTTATGGTGATGAAGGCTACTTCTGGGTGCCGGGTACGTGGGTGATGGCTCCCGAAGTTGGTTTTCTCTGGACTCCCGGTTATTGGGGTTGGGGCGGCAACGCCTACGCCTGGAACGGCGGCTACTGGGGTCCGGATGTCGGCTTCTACGGTGGCATCAACTACGGCTTCGGCTATGGTGGTATCGGCTATCAAGGCGGATATTGGAATAACGGAGCCTTCTACTACAACCGCTCGGTGAATAACGTGAACGTCACGAACATTCACAATGTTTACAACAAGACCGTAATCAACAACGTCACGGTGAACCATGTCAGCTATAACGGTGGTGCCGGTGGAATTGCCTCACGCCCCACCGCTCAACAGGTGACTGCGGCGCGTGAGCGACACACTCCGCCAACGGCGCTGCAAACGCAGCATGTGCGCGCAGCCAGTACCAACCACGCCCTCCTGGCGTCTGTGAACCGGGGGCGGCCGGCAATCGCTGCAACCGCGAAGCCTGCAGAATTTAGCGGCCATGGGGTCGTGGCGGCCAAGCGGGCGGGAGCACCTTACAGGGCGGCCCAGAATAAAGCCGCCGCAACTCGCACGAATGAGAACAGCGCAGCCCAGAATAAAACCGCTGCAACTCGCACGAGTGAGAGTCGGGCAGCCCAGAATAAGGCGGCTGCAACTCGCACGAGTGAGAATCGGGCGGCCCAGAATAAGGCGGCTGCAACTCGCACGAATGAGAATCGGGCGGCCCAGAATAAGGCGGATGCAACTCGCACGAGTGAGAA
>Ga0210402_10004551_pt1 | contig 12605 bp, 7 predicted proteins | sample IncBWC7MmetaG_FD_161055 | JGI IMG/M metagenome (GOLD analysis project Ga0210402, IMG submission 161055) | Forest soil microbial communities from Barre Woods Harvard Forest LTER site, Petersham, Massachusetts, United States - Inc-BW-C-7-M | ecosystem: Environmental > Terrestrial > Soil >...
CGAGGGTTTTGGCTTACTTGTGGAGATTCCCAAGATTGATTTCATGTCGCGTGCTGGAGAACCCTGCACCAAGTACTTTAGGCGCGCGCTTCCAATCGAGGCAACATCGAAAACGTACAGGTTCGCACGATTCAAGAACCTGACCTTCCGGGCAGGTGAGATAAAGAGCGGCGTTAAGCCGCTTCAAGTCGCCGAAACAGGCGCACCTTAAAGCGCGATGCCATTCGGCAGAGTGGCCGCTGGAGATTTTGCCGCGGGTAGTGGCGCGTGTTCGAGCACCTTGCGAGCATAGAGCGCCACGTTTCTGACGCCGGCAGCGTAAGCCGGGTTGGGGTTTCGAGCGCCGCCATTGTATGCGCCGATGGCTTGGTCAACATCGCCGCCAAAGCGGTCCAGTAGATTGCGGAGCACGAGACCCGCGTAGGTGGTGAGCTGATCGCTGTTGACGGAATTCAGGTCGAGCTCGCGCTGCGGGCGAAGGCGTGGAGGCAGCTTGCTGTAATCGCGCTTGTCTTTCAAATAGAGCTGGTGCGCCGCACGCAGAGTTTCGCGGGAAACCTGCCAGGTGCCGATCGAGTAGTCGCTCACAAGGACGCGTTTGCTTCGGCGTTTGAGAATGATATCGCCGCGTTCCGCGCTCTTTTTCCAAACCGCGTGCGTGAGATCGCCGTCGACGTTCATGTAATTGTTTTCCATCGCACCCACACCGAGAAAATAATCAAGCGGCAGATCGTAAAAGTGGGCGACGTCGAGAATATCGGAAGCGAGGCAAAGCGCTTGATGATGAGTGAGCGGCTGCGGCGCGCGGGCGCCTTGGCCGACGACGCGCCAGTCGGTTTGGGATTTGAAAACGAGAAAATCCGCAAGAGCGGGAAGCAATTGAAATGAAGGAAGAGTTTCCAATTTTTGCTCGGTGGGAATGTTGTAGGCGCTCTCGAACATGCGGCTTTCCTGCTGTGCCAGAGCGAGATCCTGATGTGTCCAAGCGACGAGCGCGTAGTGAGTAATCAGGCCATGAGATTCCATGCGGTTGAGGCGAGGAATTGTGGTGAGCTGATCGTTTTCGACGAGGAGGAAAATCTTGTAAGTCGTTCGTTTTCCGGTGTGGTCTGCCGACAGAAAAATTTTCGAAGCATCGTCGGGATCGCGCCCGCGCAGATACTCGAAGCGTAGGAAGGCTTCGAGCTGATCGTCGAACGAAGCGATCTCCGCGCAAGCGACCTCGTTGGAAAAGGGAAGTACGATGTTTCTTCCGTGTACCTTCGGACGAAGATGGCGATGTTGCGTTGTGACGCGCATGTGCCGCGGCCAAAGGCGATCGGCAGTCCATAAAGATAGCGCAAGCGCGGAGAGAAGAATCCCTGCGATGGGACGGCGGAGAGTGCTGGTGAGTTTTTTGGCTGACATGGCTGCAGCCCTCGTTGCGTTCTATGGTGGTGCATACTCGAACGAAGAGAGTGCATGCCAACAGCCGGGAGAATTGAATTCGTCTCGCTGCGTAAAATACTGCAAACAAGCTACTTAGAGAGGCAGTGCCGGGTCGGCGTGGATTAGATGTGGCAGAGGAACGTGTCTGCGCGTCCATAGCCCCACAGGAGATCCTCGCTCCCGCGGCAGCTGGCATTAGCGAGGCTCGAGCTTTTGGGGTTCGGAGCTTCGCGTTTTGAGTCATGGTGGTTACTCAAATCGCAGAGCAACGAGCGGGTCGATGCGGGTCGCGCGACGCGCGGGGACGTAGCACGCCAAGAAGGCGACGGCCATGAGCAGAAGCGTGATGGAGACATAGGTGACGGGGTCCCACACGCTGACGCCGTAGAGCAGAGTGGATGCGAAACGCGTTACCGGGAGCGCGACCGCGAGGCCCACAAGCACGCCGACGGCAGCCAGAAGCATGCCCTGACGGAGCACAAGCTTCAGCACTTGCTGCGATTGTGCGCCGAGGGCCATACGGATGCCGATTTCGCTGGTGCGCTGCGTGACGGAATAGGACAGCACGCCGTAGATGCCGACGGAGGCGAGGACGAGAGCGAGCAAGCCGAACAGTCCGAGAAGAGCGGCGCCCATGCGCGCTGCCCAGAGTCCTTGCGCGAGGAGTTGCTCGACGGTCTGGCCGTTGGTCAGCGCGAGGTTGTGGTCGAGCTGGTTGACTTGGGCACGGACTGCTCCCATGACTGCTTCGGGATTGCCGGTGGTGCGGACCGCGATGGCGCCAACCGGAGAGTACTGCTGGCGCAGCGGGAAATAGGCCACAGGCTGAGGTTCTTCTCCAACGGCACCTACGATGGTGGTGCCGACAACGCCGACGACCTCGTATTGGTTGGGGTCAACGACAATGGTGAAGCGCTTGCCAAGAGCATCCTGGCCAGGCCAAATCAGATCGGCCATGGCCTTGTTAACGATAACGACGGGCTTGGTGGTCTCGCGGTCGAAGTCCGTGAAATCGCGGCCGCTCAAGGTGGGGATGCGCAGGGTGGCGAAGTAGCCGGGCATCACGTCGTCCAGAACGACAAGAGTGCCGCGGTTGTTGGGATCGGACTGCTCGCCCTCGCGGAAAATAGTGGCTGATAGGCCGCCGCCGATAATTCCATTGGAAGAAATGGTGGCATCGGCAACACCGGGAACGGATTTGGCGTGCTCGAGGGCGTCGCGGAAAAATTGCTGGCCGTGATCGGGAGTGTAGCGAAGAGCGGCAAGATCGAAATTGTATTGGAATAGGTTTTTCGACTCGAAACCGGGATTGATTTCCTGCGCTTTCTGCATGCTGCGGAGGAAAAGGCCCGCACCGATGAGCGCGACCAGTGCGAGCGCGATTTCGGAGATTACGAGGAGGCTGCGCATACGGTTGTGAGCCCAGCCCATCGTTCCGCCGCGGCCGCCGGCTTTCAGAACTTCGTTGAGATCGGTGTTGGACGCTTTGAGGGCAGGAATGATGCCGAAGACAACCCCGGTCAGAAGCGAGATCGCCAGGGTGAAAAAGAGAACGCGCGAGTCAAAGGAAAGATCAATCGAGCCATCCGCAAGAAATGGCGGGCGGAAGGACCAGAGCAGTTTACGGCCCCAGTAGGCGATGAGAAGACCGGCGATGCCGCCTACGAGGGAGAGCAGAGTGCTTTCCGTGAGGAGTTGGCGGACGAGGCGAGAACGACCGGCGCCGAGAGCGGCGCGCAGAGTAAGTTCTTTTTCGCGTTTGGCGGCTTGCGCGAGAAGGAGATTCGCGAGGTTCACGCAGGCGATGAGCAGCACGAGGCCGACTACGCCCATGAGGACGCCACCGGCGAGCGAGAATTGGGCCCGCTGGTTGATGCCGAGGGCGGACTGGTTGAGCGGGTAGAGCTCGCAGGTGCGGCCCGGGTTATCGCGAGGATATTCCTTTTCGAGAGCGGAGGCGATGGTCTTCATGGAGGCGCGTGCCTGATCGACGGTGATGTTGGGTTTGAGCCTGCCGACGATGGAGATCCAGCGCATGCGGCGATGATTCTCGAATGTCTTGAGCTGACCCGTGACGACGTAGTCGCGCATGCTGAGGGGAACCCAGAGTACGTCTGGCGGAGCGAGCGAGACGATGCCTTTGAAATTGGGGGGAGCGATGCCGATGACGGTGTACGACGTGGCGTTCAGGGTGATGGTCTGACCGACGACGTTAGGGTCCGAGCCAAAACGGCGAGACCAGAGAGCGTAGCTGAGGACGGCGAGAGGGTCGCCGCCGACTTTCTTGCCTTCGTCGGGATAGAAGAAGCGGCCGCGATAGGGCTTTACGCCAAGAACGTCGAAGAAATTAGGGCTGACCATGGAGGCCTGGAGCTGCTGCGGCTCGGCTTGGCCTCCCCAATTGAGAGGAAGGGCGAAGGTGACGGCGGCCAGGCCGGTAAAGACCGTGTTTTGATCGCGATAGTCCTCGTAGTTGGGAAGGGAGGTGGGCGTAAGCTGGAAATTGACGTTGGCGTCGATGGTCTTGGTGTCGCGAGTGAAAATTTCCGCGAGCCGAGCGGGTTCCTCGACCGGAAGCGGGTGGAGGAAGACGGCGTTGATGATGGTGAAGATGGCGGTGTTGGCGCCGATGCCGAGAGCGAGCGAAAGAATGGCGACAAAGGTGAAGCCCGGGCTTTTCTTGAGCATACGGAAGCCGCTGCGCAAGTCCTGACTAAGAGTTCCGGCCATCTAGGCACCTCCCGAGCACACGGGCTCGATAGCTAGATTGACGGCCAGGCGTGGACATTGTTTCCGGACGGCAACGGGTGGTGAGTAGCGGATAGCCGGAAATTTGAGAAAACTCGCGAGAGGGTATACCCACCCCCGGTGTTTTTTTGCAAGAGTGGCAAATAAAGGACTTATACCTGACGCAGTCCGTAAGAGTGGCAGGCACGAGACTTAAAGTTGTTGTGTTTTCAGTCAGTTGCGGAGTCCTTGTAAGAGTGGCAAGGAAAGGACTTAGCGGGCGGAGAATTACGCTTCGACTGCGCCCAGGGCAAGCAGCGGACAGTTCAAAGTTGAGAGGGAAAGCACCGAGGAGAACGACTAGGGAGACTGCGTGATTAGATTCGGGTAGGAGCCGACGATAGAGGGGGGAAGAGCTTGACGGAGCGGATTGCGACGAGAACATGGGACAGGGTAGCATGGATTGTTATTACTGTCAAGGACCAGTACTAAGTACGTATCATTCGAATGAGACGGGCGGAAGTGGAGTGGTTGGAAGGAGTTGGCGGGAATTCCGACAATTCGTGAGACGGCAGAAGAAAAGTACGAAGGGGGAAGTAATCGTGGCCAACGGGTGATGACAGTTCTGTGCTATTTTGAACCTCCCTAATTCTTTGCCTTTCTGCCTCCTATGAAGACCTCTTCGGGTCATGTTCGGTTGAGCGCGTCAGATCTGAGCAATCATCTAGCGTGTCGGCATTTGACGACCTTGGATTTGGAGGTGGCGCGTGGGAAGAAGAGTCCGCCGGAGTGGGCTGACCCTGACCTCGCGGTGATTATAGAACGCGGTGAACTGCACGAAAAAGAGTACCTCGCCCACTTAACGCTGCAAGGACTTGTCGTGGAGAACCTCGGACACATCGGACTCGATGAAGAAAAGCGACTGCTTGAAGAAACGGCAATGCTGATGCAGCGTGGCGTGAATGTGATTGCTCAGGGCGCACTGAAACATGGGGATTGGTTTGGACGGCCAGACGTACTGCGGAGGGTGGACCGAGCGAGCCAGAAATGGAAGTGGTCGTACGAAGTTGTGGATACGAAGCTGGCTCGGAAGACTAAGGCTACTACGATTTTACAGCTCTCGTTGTATTCGGACTTACTCGAGAAGGTGCAGGAACTTCGGCCGGAGTTTTTCTGGGTGGTGCCGCCGGGCTTGGGATTTGCAGGCGAAAGATATCCGGTGTTGGAGTATTCCGCGTACTACAGACAAGTGAAGAAGCGGTTGGTCGAATCCGTCGACACGGCTGCTGGCGCAAAGACCTATCCGGAACCCGTGGAGCACTGCTACGTCTGCAGATGGCATAAGGAGTGCGATCAGAGGCGTCACGACGACGATCATTTGTCGCTCGTGGCAGGAATACGAAGGCAGCAGCGGGATCAATTTGAACAGTGGAATGCGGAAACGATGGCAAAGTTGGCGGCGTTGCCGATTCCATTGAAGGATCGGCCGAGGCGCGGATCAGAGGCAGCATACGAGCAGGTTCAAAGGCAGGCGCAGATCCAAGTGCGGGGTCGGACGGAAGGTCGCCCTCTTCACGAACTCATTCTTCCCCCGATGGAAGGCATGGGGCTTTGCCGACTACCGGAGCCCGCTGCGGACGATATTTTTATGGACTTCGAGGGCGATCCATTCGTGGACGAACAGGGGCTGCAGTATTTGTATGGGTTTGCGTTTCGGAATACAGCAGGCGAATTGAGATACGAACGACGCTGGGCACTCAATCGCGCGGAGGAGAAGGAGGGCTTTGAGTGGCTGGTGGACGAAATCATTCGGCGGCGCGAGGCGAATCCGACGATGCATGTGTATCACTTCGGGGCGTACGAGCCTGGGGCGCTAAAGAGATTGATGGGGATGTATGCGACGCGGGAAGACGCGATTGACCGGATGCTGCGTGCCGGCGTGTTGGTGGATTTGCATCAGGCATTCAAGCAGAGCACGCGGGCGAGTCTGGAAGAATATTCGCTGAAAAAGGTCGAGGCGTTTTATGGGTTTCTGAGGAAGATTCCAGCGGAGGAGTCGCGGGCGGCGATGCGGTATGTGGAGCACCGGCTGGAGTTGGGCCGGGTGGGAGAGGGCATCCCAGAGAAATTTCGCCGAGCTTTGGAGGGATATAACTCGGAGGATTGTTGCTCGACGGCGGGGTTGCGCGATTGGTTGGAGGTTGAGCGAAGCAAGGTCATGGCTGACGGAACCGATGTGCCGCGCTTTTCCGACCGAGACGAAAGCGCGTCCGATGATGTGAAAGCGCAACAAACGCGAATTGAGAGGCTCGTAGATCAGCTCATCAAGGACATACCCCAACAAGCCCAAGAGCGGTCCACCGAGCAGCAAGCTCAGTGGCTCTTAGCGCAGCTCCTCGACTGGCATCGGCGTGACGCCAAGCCATCAGCTTGGCGGTATTTCGATTTGCGCGGGATGGATGACTCGGATCTGTTGGGACAGAAAGACGCCGTGTCGGGTCTCCAGTGGGTCGACACAGTTCAATCGTCGGATGGTTCACGAGTGGATAGATACTCATTTCCAAATCAAGAAACGAATGTTCGCGCGAGCAAGAAAAAGGAAGTCCACTACAAGAGTCAACGGATTGGCACAGTCGCAGCAATGGACCCCATCGCAAGGACCATTGACATTAGGAAAGATGGGGTCGGAGCTTTTCATCCAACGTCGATTTTTGTAAAAGAGCCGTATCGCAACCCGAAGGCTCAACAGGACTCATTATATCGCCTAGGGTGTTGGGTACGGGATAACGGAATTAGTACCAATGGACCCTGGCAAAGTGCGACAAACTTTCTATTCCGCAAACCACCTAGACTCTTGAATCGCGAGAGTCTTAAGGTCAGCGACACAGAGGAATTCAGCGACGAGTTAACCCGTATAGTCGGTGCGCTAGACTCCTCTGTGCTCGCGGTCCAAGGCCCTCCAGGCTCGGGGAAAACCACGAGTGCGGCAAGAGCGATTGACCGACTTGTTACCGAAAAAAAAATGAGAATCGGTGTCACCGCCCTAAGCCACAGCGTTATCCGGCACTTGCTCAAAACTATAGGTGAGGAAGGGGCCGGTCAGGTTCGATGCATGCACAAGTCCGATGAGAAGTACGATGGTCTAGCCGACGGAATACAGGTCACAACAACTAACGGGCCAACCTTGAAAGCCCTAAGGCAAGGCTCAATTGACGTCCTCGGTGGAACTGCATTTCTTTGGGCTCGCGAGGAGTTTGCGAATTCTGTGGATATGCTCTTTGTCGACGAAGCAAGTCAGGTGTCACTGGCTGATGTGCTAGCGATTTCGCAGGCTGCAAAGAGTGTCGTGCTCATTGGCGATCCTCAACAGCTCGCGCGTCCGGGAGATGCCTCGCATCCGCCCGGAGCGGAAGTTTCTAGTCTCGAGCACCTCTTGACAGACTCGGGGTCAAGCAAGCTGAAGACTATGCCGGATTCATTGGGCCTATTTATTGACGAGACAAAGAGACTGCATCCGAGCATATGTAAGTTCACGTCCAATGTATTTTACGAGGGGCGCCTTGCATCTCACGGCCTGACTCAAAGCCGACTACTTAAGGGGCATTCTTGGATCAAAGGGGCTGGCTTATGGTTTGTCCCTGTCGAACATGACGGAAACCAAAATTCGAGTAGCGAAGAAGTCGAAGTCATTGTCCGTATTGTCGACAGTTTGCTCCAACCCGAAGTTAGTTGGTTCCGCGGAGAAGGAAGGCCAGATCGGCTGAAAACGGAGGATGTCTTGATCGTGGCGCCGTACAACGCGCAGGTATCGGACTTGGGGAACCGCTTTCCGGAGATGTCGGTCGGCACGGTGGATAAGTTTCAGGGCAAACAGGGGGCGGTGGTGATTTATTCATTGACGACTTCGTCGCCGGAAGAGGCGCCGCGGGGGATGGAGTTTTTGTATAGCTTGAACCGGTTGAACGTGGCGACGTCGCGGGCGAAGACGGCGGTGATTGTTGTGGGGAGCCCGAGGTTGTTTGAGCCGGAATGCCGGACGCCGCGGCAGATGCAGCTGGCGAATGCCTTGTGCGCGTACAAGGAAATGGCCATTGAAGTTGACCCTACCACGATTTAGGAAATTCAAAAACCGAGAAAGAGTTTGAAGGTTGTGGACGGATAGCGGGCACGATGTATCGTGCCCCTACAATGGTATGAATGAGAGTTGCGGCGGGATGGAGGAGGAGGACTATGGCGGAGAAAAACCAGGTGCGGGATTCGGTTTTGCAGGCGATTGGGAATACGCCGGTGGTGCGGTTGAGGAAGTTGGTGACGCCGGGGATGGCGGAGGTGCTGGTAAAGCTGGAGTATTACAATCCGACCGGGTCGTACAAGGATCGCATGGCGCTGGCAATGATTGAAGGGGCAGAGGCGCGTGGCGAGCTGCGTCCGGGGATGCGCGTCGTGGAGTGGACGGGAGGGAGCACGGGATCGTCGCTGGCGATGGTCTGCGCGATTAAGGGCTATCGCTTCACGCCCATTTCGTCGGACGGATTTGCGGCTGAAAAGCTGCAGACCATGAGGCTGTTTGGTGGCGATTTGGAGATTTTTCCGGCGGAGAACGGCAAGCTTGTGCCGGAGCTTTACCAGAGGATGAAGAAGCGCGCGGAAGAATTGGCGCAGCAGCCGGGCACGTTCTATACGAACCAGTTCAATAACGCGGATGCGGTTCGCGCGTACATGGGAATCGGCAGGGAGCTGGCGGAGCAGGCGGGCGCCGGACTGGCGGCGTATTGTGGCGGAGTGGGAACGGGCGGGATGATTGTGGGCGTGTCGCGCGCGCTGAAGGAAGCAGGATGCAAAGCACGGATTGTGGCGCTGGAGCCAGCATCTTCGCCGGTCCTCACCACGGGGAAGGGGGGCGCGCACCGCGTGGAGGGGATCGCCGCGGGCTTCCGGCCGCCGCACTTGAAGGAGGGCGACTACGATGAAGTGCGCACGGTGGAGGAAAGCGAATCGCGCGAGATGGCGCGACGGTTGGCGAAGGAGGAAGGAATATTCGCGGGGACGTCATCGGGGCTGAATGTGACGGCGGCGTTGCAACTGGCAAAGGAGCTTGGGCGGGGGAATACCGTTGCCACGGTGGCTGTGGATACGGGCTTCAAATATCTCGCAGGGGATCTTTATCGGGAGTAGAGAGCATCTGAGAGTTTGATGCGAGTTTCAGCTGCACAGTGGGGTGGTGGGTCGTTAACAATCCAGCCTTGATCCTTCGCTGCGCTCAGGATGACAAAGGATCGAGAATTATTCGGAGGCGCCGAGGGGGAGGAAGTACTGGGTGCCTTTGACGGGGTCCTGTAGGCGGCGGAGAAGGAGTTGGAGGTCTTCGCTGCGCTCGACGAAGTCGATGTCGGAAGTGTTGATGACCAGGAGGTCGGAGGCGGCGTAGCGGAAGAAGAAGTGTTCGTAGGCGTTGGCGACCGCTTCGATGTATTCGGGAGAGATTTGGGATTCGTCGCGGGAGGCTTTTTTGGCAATGCGGGCGCGGAGGACTTCGGGCTTGGCTTGGAGGTAGACGACCAAATCGGGAGCGGGAATATCGGCGGTGAGAGACTCGTAGTAGCGATCGTAGAGCTTGAGCTCTTCGTCATCGAGATTGAGATTGGCGAAGATGCGGTCTTTCTCCAGGAGGAAATCAGAGAGGACCGGGCCGGGGGATTCGACGGCAAGAGCTTCACGGATGCGTTTTTGGCGTTCGATCAGGAAATACATCTGGGCGCGGAAGGCGGCGCCGGCTTTTTCCTTATAAAATTCGGCCAGGAAGGGATTGTCTTCGCAGTCGTAGATGCGGCGGGCGTGAAGGCGCTCGGCCAGGATTTTGGCGAGAGTGGTTTTGCCTACGCGCAGAGGGCCTTCAATGACGATAAAGCGAGGAGACTGCGGGCCGCGCTCTGGAACGGGAGCGCGCTTGGCTGCGGTGGAATCGTTGGCCGCCATTGATTAGAGGAGCCTCTAGAGGGACCGCGGCGGAGCCGGGGTCAACGGACGGGATTATAGCAGAGTCGCTCTCACCACGAGAGCGGGGATACCGCGTTTTGGCCACCGTGCAAGCGGGCGGGCGAAAGCGGCATGTGATCCAGCGCACAACAGATTGAGTCGAGGATGCGGCAGTGTGGTGCCGGAAAAGTGAAAATTTGTTCACTTTTTGGGGCTGGTACGGGTGTCCTAAAAGAGACAAACGGAAGGGCTAAAGAGGAGTACTAATCAGAATGTGACCAATGGGCCAGTGCGACCTGCCCTTTGGGACAGTATATTCTCCAAAGTTGAAAGTGGGGACCGAAGTGCACAGCTTTCAACTACTGAGGTGAAAAATGCTTCTGGCCACGATCCTCTTACTTAGCCCTTTTCCGCAGAGCGGGGATGTAGCAAAGACAGTGGTGGAGCGCCCCGCAGGCGTTTCCATGGAAGCGACTAAAGATTCCACTCCCGCCAAGGTGCTGCCGTCCGTGCCGGAACCAAAGATCAAGAGTGATGTGGAGATTGCGGATGCCTCGAGTTCCGCGCCCGTGATTCCTGCGCCGGCGGCCGACCCGATCGTGCCGGGGAGTTCTCCCCTGGCCATTAAGCCAGGCAAGCCGGCTTTTAACCGCGAGGACGTATCGGAGCGGCAGAAAAAGGTTTGGTACGCGCTGACGGTTGCATCCTCCAGCGCAGCAGCCTTTGACGCGTGGTCGACGCGGCGGGCGATTTCCGGCGGGTACGGCACAGAAGCCAATCCATTTCTGAGACCGTTCTCGCATTCCGGCGCATTGTACGCGGCGACGCAAGTCAGCCCGCTGGTGATGGACTACATCGGGCGGAAGATGATGACGAGCCGGCACGCGGCGTTGCGCAAGTTGTGGTGGGTGCCGCAGACGGCAGGGACGGGGATGTCGATATTCGCCGGAGTGCATAACGTCGGCGTGGTACCCGCGCAGTAGCGAATCGAAATAACGGAAAGAATTAAGAGCGTCCCGGTGAAGAGATTCACCGGGACGCTTTTACATTTTGCGGGAAGATGCGCGGGCTCGTTACCCGCGGCGAATCGAGTGATTATTTGCCGACGACCAGGATGGCAAAGGAGCCGGGCTTCATTTTGCCGCGTCGCTCTCCGGGAGCCGGGGGATCGAATTCGGCCGAAGAGAGAAAGATGTTATGAGTTTTCAGGTCGAGGCCCATGGTGCGCGCGCTGCGTTTGGTGGGAACGTTTTCGACGACGGTGTACTTATCGGGTGAATCCTGGTGGATGACGGTGAGATTGCCGTCGCCACAGGAAACAAAGACGTAGCCGGTGGCGGGATCGAAACCAGCCGCGTCGGGACCGTCACAGATCGCCGGGGTCGCAACAACCTTGCCGGTATCCGCGTCGGTCACAGCCATCACCTTTTCATCACAAACGGAAAAGAGACGGCGGTTCTTCACATCCATCGCCAAGCCTGAAGGCGACTTGCATGGCGCGAGAGGCCAGTGGTGAAGAACTTTGAGATTCTGCGCGTCCACATGATACAGCTCAGAGGTGTCCTCGTTGTTCACGTAGACACCGCCTTTGCCATCGGCCGCGGCGAATTCGGGCTTACCACCCATATCGATCGTGCCCAGCACGGTGCCGTCCGCGGCGTTGATGGCCGTGGAGTTTTTGCCACCAGGCGTATTCCTGCGGCCACCGTTGAAGGTGAAAACGCGCTTGGTAACCGGCTCGTAGAGAATGGCGTCAGGGTTGACGTCGGTCTTAACGTTGCCAATGGTCTTCAGAGTTTTCAGGTCAAAGATAGTGACATCGTTGGTGGCGCCATCACTGGTAAAGCCGCGGCCGAGGTCGGAAGCAATGGCGATGCCGTGGACGCCTTTTGTGTCCGGAATATCGCCAACGATGGCGTACGAGTCGGCATCCATTACGACCGTGTGGTCGCCGTGCGAAATGTAGACGCGGCGGGCGGCGCTGTCGACGTAGAGATAATCCCAGCCGGTGTCGCCTGGAACCGAAACGGTTTTGATGACGTGATAGCCGGACGGACCTGGAGCAGGTGCGGCGGCGCGCGACATCATGCCGGCGCAGAGGATGGCCGCGACGGAGAGGGGACCGAGGACCGTGAGTGCTGCAAGATTTTTACGCATGAGAATTTCTCTCCTGGAATGCATCGCCCTTGATGGAGATTGGACGCAACTACCTATACAGCGATTAACCTAAACCCAGGATAAATGCCACGAGCGTCGAAACCAGATTTTCTATTCAGGCTCGCGACATGTGCGGTTAGTTGTTTGCTTTGTGTTGTTGGAACCAGCCGGCTACGTAGAGCATTTTGGTGATGTGATGGCTGGGGCGGCGACCGATGCCGTGGGGTTCTTCGGGGACGCGGACGAGGACCGCGTCGATGTTGAGAAGTTTCAGGGCCGAATAGAACTGTTCGGCTTCGGAGATGGGCGTGCGGTAG
>Ga0210402_10004552_pt1 | contig 12605 bp, 10 predicted proteins | sample IncBWC7MmetaG_FD_161055 | JGI IMG/M metagenome (GOLD analysis project Ga0210402, IMG submission 161055) | Forest soil microbial communities from Barre Woods Harvard Forest LTER site, Petersham, Massachusetts, United States - Inc-BW-C-7-M | ecosystem: Environmental > Terrestrial > Soil >...
CCACCATTCCCAGGTTCGAATCCTGGCGCCCCAGCCAGCCACCCCCGGGTCGGGCGGCCGTGCCGGAGACAACTCGGAAAAGGCCGCGAACGTCGGCCCTTTTCCCGGTTACAGCGACACCAGAGACCGGCCTTCTTGCCAGAATTGTGAACAAATTCCGGTATTGGCCCGAGTGTCTCTGGAGCGCTCAGATGGTGGTCTCACTCTGTGTTGCGTCTTCCCGGGAGCATGAACGGCGCGCGGTCAAGGGTTCCAGATGCTGCGAAATTGGGACAGAGCGACGCGGCGAGCCGACGTCAGAATGTGTCGAGCTGCTGATCCCAGTCGATGGGTATGCGTCGATTCAGTTGGGCCATCAGTCCGCCGTGCAAGCGGCGCCGGCCATCGAGCAGTTCACGCGTCAGACCCGGTGCCAGGAAGGCAAGTGGCAAGACCTTCTGAACGTAACCCGGAGTGACACCTGCTTTCGAGGCGAGCTCCTGGTAGGAAAGCGCCTCACCTTGCTCAAGCCAAGTACGCCACTCGTGTGCCCGGCAAAGCGCCTTCAGCAGTACGGGATCGGGAGCGGTCCTTCCGTCGTCGAGAACAACGGCACGATTGCGATGGGCAAGTTTGGCCCGCACGACGATGGTTCTGCATCCTCGTTCTTCGTCTCCAGGCATGTCGTCGGTGACAGCCTTCACGATCTCGACACGATCTGCATGCACCACGACGCGCTCGACCCCTTGGCGCAGCACCTCTGTGGCGGAGTCTGGCCCATCATTGTCGCTGGCCCCTGCAGCTTCCTTCACGAGCCGCTCGATTTCCTCGGCGGGGACGCGAGTGACTGTACCGGCACGTCCTTTGTTGTTCTGCAGCAGGGCTTGGCTGACATAGTAGTGATATCTCTTACCGCTGCGCTTGACCGCGTAGCTCGGGCTCATCGCGTTGCCTCGGTCGTCGAACAATCGCCCGGCGAGAGGGCGGCCTCCGGGGGCGATGGGACGTCGTTGCCGAGAAGCACTCTTCTCGGACAATAGCGCCTGTGCCCGGTCCCATTGGCACTGCTCGACTATCGCCACCTGTCGCCCTTCGTAGATGTGCCCCTTGTGGCCGACACGACCGACATACACGGGATTACGCAATAGCCAGTACAGTGCTCCGCGACTGAACTTCGCGCCGCCCCAGGTACGGCCCGACGACGACGTCCATCGTTTGCTAAGAACCCCGCGTCGCTGAAGGTCCGCCTGAAGTTCCGCCACGGAGCCGAGGCGGACGTAGCAGGCGAATATATCCCGCACCGTCGCCGCTTCGGCCTCGTTCACCACAAGCGCTCGATCCTTCACGTCGTACCCCAGAGGCACGCTGCCGCCCATCCACATTCCTTTTCGCTTCGAGGCCGCGATCTTGTCCCTGATGCGTTCGCCCGTGACCTCACGCTCGAACTGTGCAAACGACAGCAATACGTTCAGCGTCAGGCGTCCCATCGACGTTGTCGTGTTGAACTGCTGGGTGACAGACACGAAGCTGGCTCCGTGGCCGTCCAGCATCTCGACGATTCGCGCGAAGTCTGCCAGGGAGCGCGTTAACCGGTCGACTTTGTACACGACGACGACGTTGATCCGGCCGGCTGCTACCTCTGACAGCAGCCGCTGCAGGGCGGGGCGCTCCATGCTGCCGCCAGAAAAGCCGCCGTCATCGTACGAGGCCTTCACAAGCTTCCAGCCCTCGTGTGCTTGGCTCTTTATGTAGGCCTCGCAGGCCTCGCGCTGGGCATGCAGGGAGTTGAACGCCTGTTCCAAGCCCTCCTCGCTCGACTTGCGCGTATAGACGGCGCAACGGCGAAGTGTGGTCATGACTTGCGATGTTGTCGCAGACCGAAGAAGCGCGGCCCCGACCAGCGCGTGCCGGTGATGCGAAAGGCGATGTCCGACAATGAATCGTGTTTCTGGCCGTTCCAGGCGAAACCTTCTTCCAGCACCATTACCCGATGGGTCACGCCATTCCATTCCCGCGTCAGCATGCTGCCAGGCCTTGGGCCGCTATCGGGCAACGTTGTCGATGGAGGATCGGCTCGATATGCTTTGCAGAGCTGTCTTAGGCGCCGCCGTGTCGAGGCATCAAAGCCCCCTCTGGCCCGCGCCTGTAGCTCCCACGAAAGCCAACGCCGCGTCAGGTCGGTGCTGGCAATCGCAGGAGGCGTGCCAAGACGATCCTTCCAGACGCGACGCAACTCGGCGAGGCCGAGATCATTCAAGCGGGCGATCCCGGCCTCCAGCGTAGCGTCGTAAGCGGAACGCATAGAGCGACCGCTCAGGCGATGCGATACAGGCGCCGGCCGTCGTCGGTCTTTTCATTGGTGATTGTGAGGCCCTGCTTCTTCTTGAGGGCGCCTGACATCGCCCCCCTTACACTGTGAGCCTGCCAGGCCAACGACTTGCTGATCTGTTCGATGGTGACGCCATTGGGGCGTCGTAGCATGGCCTCAAGCTGCGCGAGCTTGGTCTTCGGCTTGCGGCCCTGCTGCTCATTGCGCACCGTGTCGGCGATGGCGGCAGTCGCTGTTTTTACGGTAGCACTCTTCCTCTTGGTCATCGTCGGCTCCTTGCGTGTTCCACCGGCATCCGTGCCCGGCGTCCATGCATTCGCTTCCTGTGCCCACGACCTCAAGCTGAAGTGCAGATCATTCCATTGCCAACTTGGTGGTCCGCCAGCCATTCCATGGCTGACTAGACATCCGCAGGCGTCTGGCGTGGCAGCGTACCGAGGGTTCGAATCCCTTCCTCTCCGCCAATGCTTCCTGGACAAACTGTCTCCGCCGCCCCGGCAGGGCGGTGAGAAGCCCAGTAACGGCGGGCTTTTCGCGCCGGACCTGATGACGGGATTCGCCGCCTCCGGCGCCGTTTCGCTCTCTCTAAGGCCCTTTCTCTCCAAACCTGTGACTCCGGGATTTAGTACGCTTCGTCGAAATGACTGAAACTACTAAGAAATTCGGAGCGTAGTTCTGCGTGTTTCGAATGCACGGCCGGTCGGGCGGCGGATCTGCAACGCTCTCGCACAGGTACGCGCAAACACAATGGCGCGCAGGCGGCGCTGGCTCGGTCAAGGGGGCAACCGAAGCACCTACGTCAGAATGTCGAATATTGGTCGTCGCCGACCTTCTCCAGCCAGTCGACCACCTTGCCGTTCAGCGCTTCCTGAATGGCGATGTGGGTGAGTGAGGTGGTTGCCTTGGCGCCATGCCAGTGCTTCTCGCCGGGCGGAGTCCAGATCACGTCGCCGGGATTGATCTCCTGCACCGGCCCGCCCCACGCCTGCACCCAGCCGCTACCCGCCGTGACAATCAGCGTTTGGCCTAGCGGATGGGTATGCCAGGCGCTGCGGGCGCCAGGTTCGAAAGTGACGTAGGCGCCGCTGGTGCGGGCCGGATCAGGCGCGGAGAACAGCCGGTCGACGCGCACGGTGCCAGTAAAGGTGTCGGCAGGGCCCTTGGCCGAAGCCTGAGTGCCATTTCGCTTGATCTCCATCGCCATCTCCTCCTGTTCAGCGATCGATCAGTCGCTGCATCGCGTCCGTATAGCGTGCTCCCTGCACCTTGACTTCTGACACCGCGCCGTCGATGGCGTGTAGGTCTTCGGCCGTCAACGCGACGTCGACCGCGGCAAGGGTTCTGGTCGAGGCGGTGGAGCTTCGTCGTCCCGGGGATAGGTACGATCCATGGTCTTTGCGCCAGCAGCCAGGCCAGCGCCAGCTGCGCCAGCGTCGCTTTCTTCGGAAAGTTGGTGCGGCTTGGATCGACAATGAACGCCATGTTCCTCGGTGGCGGAACTGCGCAACCGGTCGGCCACTCCTGCCACCTGCTCTTCGGTGAACCAAGCCGTTGGGCGCGTGTCGACGCCCCGACCGCGCGTGGTTAGGCGCCGAGCGCTTCAGGCCTGTGCCGATAGGCATCATTCTCCGAGATTGTTCGGTTCCCGTGACTGAGCTCGCGGGTGGCGCCACATGGCACAGCGCCAGAAGGCCGCGGGCGGCGCCCAAGCTGCCTTCTCTCCGTCTTCGGAGCCCCGACGCGCGCGCAACAGGATGTGCAAACGCTCTTCGGCGACAACCCGCGGGCGTGCCGCCGCTACTGGGTGTTCACGATGCCGTCGCTGATGAGCGGGCTGGTCACCTTCCATGTGGTTGGTGGCACACGGATCCCTCCGCTCGACCCGCCAGCATCGCCGAGCATCACCGGAGATCCGGGCTGGCTGGGTTCGACGGGTTGCAGGAAAAGGTTCGGGTACGCCTGATTCGAAATCATGTACAAGTCGCGGTCGAGGACCGTGATGCCCACCGGTGACAGCCGCCATTTCTGCAGTTCGGGCCGCTTGGTGCCCACGACGATCACGTGGGTCGGGGCGTACTTGCGGTCCTGGATGATCCCGGGTCCGGGCGCGGTCGAGTCGGCCGGCGAAGCCTCGCGCGGTTCGTCGGACGTCGCGGTACTCCCGGACGCGGCCTCCGGGACCAGTGACGCCGCAGGGGTACTGCCCGTGACGACATCCGGGGTCTGGACGCTTACGTAGAGATTGCTCACGTGGCTGCGGATGTACACAAACCCGTTGCCCGCGTCTTCGAAGGAGTAGTCCTGTGCGATCGTGGAGTCCGCAGGTGACTGCAGCAACTCCGTGCCTGGAGCGCGGTTGGCTTGGTTCACGGCGAGCAACATCTGCGATCGCACGAACTGGAACCGGTAGCGGATGAAGGGCAGGAACTGCGGCTGACGTAGGGTGTTCCCGATCACTTCCGACAGGTCATGGGCCGCGGCGAAGCGGGCGCCCATGTAGGGCGGATTGGTGCTGAGGAAACGGCGCGCGATCGTCTTCAGGATCGACGTGTGGTCGAAGTGGAAGCTGTCGCGTGGCCGCACAGCGTCAGCTGTGCGGGCAGCCCGTGTGCCGGCATTTCCCGCGTCGCCGACGATAATCCCGTCGTGCCCGAACACCGTACCCGCGGCGACCCACGGCGAAATCACGATCGCCGGTACGCGGACGCCGAGTGTCTTGATTGGCAGCTCCGATGAAACCTGTGGCGCCGACGGCGGCGGCACGTGATCGTAAAAGCCTCCGTGCTCGTCGTAGACGATGAGCAGCAGCGTCCTGTTCCATGCAGGGCTTGCGACGACTGCCTCGACGATCCGCTGCACCAGCGCCTGACCGTCGACGATGTCGCTGGGAGGCTCATCGCAGTTGCTGTCGGGCGGGAAGTCGACGAAATGGGGGTCTATAAACGAGACATTCGGCAGCTGTCCCGTCCGCGCGCAGGTGAAGAACCCATTCACGGGATCGTCCATGTCGACGACGTTCGTGTGGTCGAAGGTATATTGCTCGAAGAATCGGAGCGTGCAGTAGGCGTGCTCGAAATAGCGCCAGGTGATCCGCGCGCCGGACCGGGGATCGACCGCCGCGTTCAGGTAGTCGAAGATCGTGGGCGTGAACACCGGCCGTATGGGACTTGAGTTCTCCAGCTCCCAGAACCCACGCGTATCGAGATTAGGCCTCCCGGTTAGTTCATAGAAGCGATTCGGGAACGTCGGGCCGGGGTGACTCGCAAACCAGCGGTGGCCGATCGCGAAGTCGCGCGCGAGCGCGTCGTAAACATTCACGGTCGCGCCCGTGTAGTAGCCCATGACATGCCCCGCCACGGCATCGCCGTACGCGTCCCCCTCGCTCTTGACGAAGCCGTCCATGTGTCCGCCATTGATCGCACGCTGGACCGCTTCGTAGTCGTTCGGAGGGCCCGGAGCGAAGCGGGTGTTCTGCAGTTCGAAGGGACGAAAACTTGTCCCCTTGTAGGTGTTGACCTCACCGCCCTTGAGCCCATCGACGTCCTGTCGCCCCATGCCGCCGCGCGCGACCGGCAGGCTCAGGTATCCAAGCAGATGATCGAATGACCGGTTCTCCTTCATCAGCACGATGATGTGGTTGATGTTGGCGAGCGCACCTGGCGAGAAATCATGCGCCGGATTGGGGTGTCCCGGCGTCGGCCAGTCCGCGGGCACCTTCGGGACGAAGACGTTGCGTGGGCCGCGGTAGCCGATGATGAGCGTGTCCTCGGGGATGCCCAGCTCGGGATTGGCGTTCTGGATCGCGATGTCCTCGATGACGATATTGTTTTCGTCGGTGTTCTTCTCGTCGTCGGCGATGCCGCCGAGCAGCCACGACGTCACCATCGAGTTGAAGCTGTCGCGCGGAGTGATCTTGGTGATCACGTCGGCCGATGTCAGCTTGTCGTAGATCCGGTCGCGAATCTCCTTCCGGATGAACCCGCCTGGATCCGACGCGTCTTCGGTCACCAGCTCCACTTTGACGACCTGCTCGACAAACTGGTCGTTCATCGACAGAGGGCTGATGAAGTCGATCGGTTGATGCAGGAACGTGCCAGTGTAATGATAGAAGGGGATGCCGCCTTGATAGTGATCGACTGGATGCTTCATGGTCTGGAGGTCGGCGACCCAGGACATCACGTCGACGACCGTCCGTGTGACGCCGAATTGCGTGACGGTCCTCAGAAGATCGAGGGTCAGCCTCAGCGTGATCGAGAACCGTTTGATCTTCACCTTGCCCCAGGCCCTGACGTCAAAGAAGCCGCTGAAGTCGGCCGGGTTGAACGGGGCGAAGTCGATGCGCAGGGTCACCGGCGCCGGCTGCTGCACGTCGACGGTCATCTGCAGCCGTTCGCTGTTGATGTTGTTGAGCGTCGTATCGCCGATTTCCAGTTTGTACAGCTGACCGAGGCTGGTCGGGTTGCTGACGTAGTGAACCGTGGGCGTGGTCTTGCCGGCTGAGATCGCGCGCTGGTCCACGAAACTCTCCGGCAGCGCCTGGGATCCCCCGCCTGCGGACGCGAGCCGGATTTTGACCAGCGGCGGATTGTGGCTCGTGTCCGGGCCGTTGCGGTCGTTGATGATCTCCTGGAGCTTCTGGCGCAGGAAGGTCAGCGAGACGATTTTCCTGTTGTTGCCGGTATGGTCGATCGGGTGCGCTGTCAGCGGTGGCGCGGTCGGCGGCGAGACCGTCGGGAACGGCGGGCCCTGGTAAGCGCCGGAGTGCTTGTTGTTGTCCTGATCGAGGATGACGCCGTTGGTCTGTGAGGAGTAGATCAATCGCTTTTCCGCGAAATCCTCCGGCGAGCCGAACTCGAACGTGACGCGATAGTCGAAGATCCAGCGGTCGTTCCCATTCGGCACGATGATGATGTTGACGACTGGCAGCACGATATCGGCGAGCCGGATGCTGTTCGACGGCAGCGACCCTTCATCAAAGGACCAGCTGAACTTCTTGTATTTGACTGCATTCGAACCGCTGTCCGGGAACTCCTGGTCGTGGAACAGGTCGAGGCCAATGGCAAGATCCCGGGCGACGTGCTCGCTGATCCGGTTGACGATATGCACGTTGAGGCGGGTGTCCCAGTCCTTGTTGTCGTTGTGCGTGGAGAACTCGAGCGTCACCTTCTTGAGCACCGAATCGGTAACGGCTTTGGGAAAGACCGGCAAGGCCGTCGCCAGCGGATTCTCGACGCCGATGCCGGAGTGGTTGCGGTTATCCTGGTCGAGAATGATGCCGAGCACCCCGTCGACATTGGATGAGAAACTGAAAGCCGCGTGGTTGTCGAAGGTCAACGTGACGGTGTAATCGAAGATCCACCGATCGTTGTCGTCTGTGAGAATGTGGATGTCGACGGCGGGAAGGACGATCTCGTCGGCCGTGATCGTGTTAGAGCGCAGCGTCAGCTCGAATTCGTGCGACGAGGGGTCGTCGAACGTGTCGCCGTCGCCGAGGCCGATACCGCGTGCGAGGTACGGATTCTGGCGACCGTCTCCCAGGTCGTTGGGATCCTGGTAGCGCTGGAAAGCAATCAAATTCGAGATTAAGTCGGTGTTTCCATCGGGGCTCAGCGAGTTGTTGAGCCGGTTCTTGACGAACACGCTCACCCGCGTGCTGTCGTTCTTGTTATCATCGTGGGTGTCGAATTTGATTTTGACGCTGGTCAAGAACGGCATGGGGACCTCGCGATAGTGGCCAGCAGTACGCCGCGTGCTTCCTTGCTTGGATTCGTCCTTGCGTCGATTCCCGGACCCGGTTCGGCCGGCTAGAATGTCATTCTACAACCACAGCTAAATGGAGCAGCGCCTTCATCTGTCCGATTGCGGCCCGGTAGGTCTGAAGGATTGGATCGTTCGGCAGCGAGGTTCGAGATATTCCTCCGCATCGGGCGCGGCGAGCTCCTCTAGCAAGCGCTCGCAGCCACCCCTAGCGAGGCTCCCCGCAAGCGCACCTATGTCTCCGATCAAATCGCGACGCTGGAGGTTCACGCCGATGTCCATCTTGCCATCCTCCGAACCAAGCCCGTCGGACAGTTAGGAAATCAACGAAGCGATACCAACATTGATTGTAATTCTACGGAGATACTCGCGCCCAATTGCGGCTTGCTTAAGGCGGCAGCGCCACTGGCCATGTCTCGGCTTTATATGGCAGCCGACCATCGATCGCCGCTTCGACGATAGTTGGCGCCAACAGCGTCAGTCTCAGTACCCGGCTCACGTAGGACGGATTGATCTTCTCGGCCTTGGCGATCTCCTTGATCGTCGCGTTCCCCCCTGTCTCCAGCATCTTCTGCCACCGGAACGCGCGGGCGAGCGCCTTGAACATGGCGTTCTTGAGCTGGCGGCGGTGTGGGACAATACCCGTTCTAGCTTTCGAGACAGGTGACCGTACTGCAGCAACTATGTTAGCGGTCCAAATAGCCGGTCCAATACTGCATCAAGTGTATCGAGTTTGGCGAACCGCGTTCGCGGGACGATGCGATGGTTCGGCCGTTCGGTCTTAATGCCCAGGACGTTCGCCTTGGCGTGCTTAGTTGGTTTCATGTGACCAATGTCGGGTAATGGTTCACCTGGAGCGCTTCCAAGCCAAAGGTAAGACTGAAGGTCAAGCTTCGGAGTAATGACAATCCAAATAACGCAGCCGCTAGGCTTATCCATTAGCTTCATGCTGACGTTAACACTGGCGGCCTTGCCATCCATCATGATGGTCTTGAATTGAATGTGCCGGACTACCTTTCGGAGACTCATCACAAGGTCGTAGCCACCAGCGTCGAATTCCGAGCGCAATACTTCTACGTCTGTCACGCCGCGTTGCCACAGTTTCCGGAGAGCCTCGCCGACGAACACATGCTCGACAATCCGTTCACGCAGTGTGGAGTGCACATAGTGAGAACTCGCCACTTCAGTGATGTCATCCATTCGCAAATCCTACATCTGTCACTTGTGGGAGGCAGGCGAGCAATACCGTCGCTCCTCCCGGCAGTCCCTTCGGACCAGAGAACGCCTTTGTGATATCATCTCGACCATCTATCCTGAGTCAGATGGACCAGGTCGTCGGACCCCATGAGCATGAGTATTTGCCGGCAAAGGCCATGGCAGACGGGCATATGTATGACAGTGAGACAATCGCTTTCCTGGGGATAAGTCGGCTCAGGGGTGTGGGCTTCCAGACGCTTTCTGGCCTTGGCGGGCGGGAAGGGATCGCCAGGATACTCGAAGGTGGTGATGTCTCGGAGATCACGAAGCGAGTTTCACCTCCGCCGAGCACAGTTGCCGATTGGGCTGACTTTAGCCGCAAGATTCTTGCTCTCGGCGAGGAGCTGGCCGAGTCTCTCACCCGCAAAAGAGTAAGGTTCCTGTTCGCCGAAGACGCGCAGTTCCCGCCGGCATTGGCCTGCCTTCCTGACGATCTGCGTCCTCAATGGCTGTTCATCGCGGGCAACCTATCTTTATTGCAGACGCCAGCCATAGCGATTGTCGGCACGCGCGATCCTACGGAGGACGGCGAGTTCCTTGCAAAATATTCGGTGTCTTGCGCCCGTGAGGCAGAAGCACCCGTGGTGAGCGGTTTGGCCTATGGGATAGACCGCATGGTTCACGAATGGTGCCTGCGGATAGGGCTCCCAACGATATCGGTGCTGGGTAACGGCATCTTGGCTCCATATCCCGCAAAACACGCCCCCCTTAGCAAGGCGATCATCGAGGCCGGGGGCGTGGTCATGAGTGAATATTTGCCTAACCAGGGACCATCGGCGAACCAGTTTGTCTGGCGCAACCGGCTTCAGGCCGCTCTTGGGCGGGCCACCATTCCAGTCGAGTGGAACCGCAAATCGGGGACCGCCCACACTGTGCGCTTCTCCCGCAAATTAGGACGACCAGTGATCGGGGTCCGGATCGATGGCATCGCCCCGAACCCAGAAGCTGGTGAGCCAGACCTGCAATTTGCTGTTCCGCGCGAGCATACAAATCTGCTAGAGGCCTTAAAAAGCGCCTTGAAGGCAGGAACGCCCACTAAAGATGCGATCCACCAACCGGATCTGTTCGGCTGAGACCCCAGAATGACCTTGAAGGTCGTTCTGATCGGGCCTCGTGGCACGGTTTACAAGGATGGCAAGGCGCAGACGAAGCTCCTTAATGACCTCATCCTTTTCATCCGCAGGATGCATCAACGCGGTGTCCACGTCGGATTGTGGTCACAGCACCCCGCGACCTATACCAACGGAGGGCAGACGGAGACGCTCGAAGGCTATCTGAGCCGCCAATCCGGTCATAATGTCCCGTTTTATCGAGCGTATCATGGCAATTTGCCGGTCCGGAGTCGCAATGGCGCTGTAAATCCAATCCTGCAACAACTCGGCGTAGGATTGCATGAAACCGTTCTCGTCGGGAACGAAACGCGCGATATGCAGGCCGGCGTTAATAACAAACTCCTGCTTATCAGGCCTGAGTGGTATCCCAGTTCACTTGTTTATGGATTTCCGGTCGCCACGCTTGGCGAGCTTTCCCAATTCTGCGAAATATTCGGGCTGCGTCAGCATCCGATCTACTGGTCCGTAGATCAGGGTAACGTGCAGGTCCGTAGCATGGGGCCCTTCTCAACCTATCGGCCGGACTTTGCTGTATTCGGCGCCGACGCCCGCAATGTTGCGAAGCATGGAATTGGCGAACGTCAATTCTGGTTCTGGATGTTGGTGTCGTCGCTTTATTTCTCAGGATTGATGCATCAGGTCGATTTCATCTGTCCTTTCCCTGGTCACGATCCTTCATCCGACAGTGCCGTCAAACAGGGCGTCGATGCGGTCTTGTCCACTCTCGGGAAGTGTTTCCGAAAGGATTACCTGCCCGACCTGATCGTCCGGCACCAAGCATCGATCAAGAGTCGGACAGCGAAGCCCGATGAAAAGACCTTCCTCAATCAGCTGAACACGCTGCGGCTCAACAAATTCCCGAGGCACTACGAACGAGACCCCAATCAGACTCCACTCAAGTTGAAGAACAAGCGCATTTTGGTGGTTGATGATTTTTGCACCAACGGTCGAAGCCTTGACGTCGCGCGCGCCTACATAGAGGCGGCGGGTGGCGCTGCAATCCTTTTTAGCTGGCTGAAAACTATCAACACCAGCTTCTTGCATATGAGCCCGGAGCCGAGTCTGAAGCCGTTCGAAGTCAACCGACTGGTAAGCGAGCCGTCGTTCACCGAGTTCCGCTATTCCAGCCATATCGTCAACAGTAACGCTCCGTCAGAAATTGATGCGGCATTGGACGGTTACAAGAAGTGGAAGTGGCCTTAAACGTTAGACGTGCGGCCCAGATCATCTAACATCCCAATCATTCCATCGCATAGCATGCCAATATGCCTGTCCCTGCGCAATAATCCATCCTAGCCGTGGAATCGGTTTGGCGAAGAAGACTGCGACCGATGTTCGGCTATCAAATAGAGCGATGCTCTCTTGCGACGCGGACTCCCCGCATGTGTTCTGAGCGCGCCTGCATCCGAGCGACGCAATTGTGGATCGCGACGACGCCCGACACTGTGACAGCGTTGCAAGTTCAGTCACCGCAAACAGTTCAGGCTGCGCGACGCTCGTAGCGATGGTGCAGACCGCCGACCTTTGGGGGAAGGCGACAACGGTACCTGCAGAAGATGGCTGGATAGGACGAGGCTCAGGACAATCCTTGTCTAGCGAGAGATGCGTCCTGCTTCGGTGGTGATACTCAAAGTACGCCGACAGCACACAGCGCAGGTGACGCTCGTCGAAGGCGATGATGTGATCGAGACATTCACGGCGGATCGAGCCGATGATGCGCTCGACATAGGCATTCTGCCACGGCGATCGCGGTGCAGTGACGACCTGCTCGATCGCCATCGCCTGGACACGATTGCGGAAGGTCTGACCATACGACGCATCGCGGTCTCGCAGCAGAAAGCGAGGTGCGGTGTCCCAGGGAAAGGCCTCGGTGATTTGGCGCGCCAGCCAGACTTGTGTCGGGTTTTGGGTGACATCGAAGTGGATGACGTTTCTTCGCTCATGGCCGAGGACGAGCAGGGCATAGAGAAGCTGAAACGTTGCCGTTACGACGACAAACATGTCGACGGCGGCGGTGTCATGCATGTGATTTTGCAGAAACGAGCGCCAGGTCGGGGAGGGGACCTTGGGCCGCCATGGCAGGTATCTACCGACCGTGGCCTGGCTGACGTCGAAGCCGAGCTTGAGCAACTCGCCGTGGATGCGGGGAGCGCCCCAAAGCGGGTTTGCCT
>Ga0210402_10004553_pt1 | contig 12605 bp, 14 predicted proteins | sample IncBWC7MmetaG_FD_161055 | JGI IMG/M metagenome (GOLD analysis project Ga0210402, IMG submission 161055) | Forest soil microbial communities from Barre Woods Harvard Forest LTER site, Petersham, Massachusetts, United States - Inc-BW-C-7-M | ecosystem: Environmental > Terrestrial > Soil >...
CCCCGCCTGCTCCATCGCGCGCATGTAGAGATCGAGCAGGCTCTCGCGCTCGTCGCGCTCTTCCTTGTCCTGCTTCCTCAGCTTGATGATCTCTTTTAGTATCTTCACATCGAACCCCTCGGCCTTGGCCTCCGAGAACACTTCCTTCTTCTGCTCGTTCAGCTCCTGCAATTCAGTGTCCAAATTCTCGATGCGCTCGACAAAAGAACGAATCTTGCCGCCGGGAATGGTGACGTCAGACATGGTGCCTCCCTGTTGAATGAAGCCGTGAAAATGACCGCAAAGAAATAACCAATGTGTTAACCCATGGGGATGGAACCCGAGGTCTTTCAGCCCCACGGCATGAGCGTGATTTCAATTCAGTCGCAGGTCGCCTACGGCCATGTCGGCAACAGCGCCGCCGTGTTTCCCATGCAGATGCACGGCATCGACGTGATCGCGGTGCCGACCACCCTGTTGAGCAACCGGCCGGGCTATCCAACGCTTCGCGGGCGGGTGCTCGAGGCGCAGCTCGTCGCCGATCTCCTGCAGGGCATCGAGGAACGCGGCGCGGTCGACACCGCGAAAGTGATCCTGTCGGGCTATCTCGGCTCGCCCGACATCGCCGTGGTGGTCGCGAACTTCATCGCGCGCGCCAAGGCCCGCAATCCCGCGCTTCTCTATGCTTGCGACCCCGTGCTGGGCGATCGCGACCGCGGCCTGTTCGTTTCGGCCTCGATCCCGCCGCTCGTGCGCGACCGGTTATGCCGGCTTGCCGACATCATCACGCCCAATCATTTCGAGTTCGAGTGGCTCAGCGGCGCCAAGGCCACGACGATCGATCAGGCGATCGCGCAGGCGCGCGCTCTCAAAGGTCCATCGACCATCGTCGTCACCTCCGCCGAGCTCGCCGATACACCGGATGGCCAGATCGAAACCCTTGCCATCGAACCATCGCTGGCCTGGCGCGTGCGCACACCAAGATTGCCGATCAGCCCGAACGGGACCGGAGATCTCTTCGCCTCGCTGTTCGTGTCCGCCCGCGTTCGGGGAGCGGATACGCCAAACGCGCTCGGCCACGCCGCTTCCGCCATCTTCGCCGTGCTGGAGCGCACCGCGGCGCGTGGTACGGAGGAAATGCGCATCGTCGAGAGCGCCGGGTTGCTCGCTCATCCGCCGCGCCGGTTCGATGCCATCGCCGTTCGCACGCAGGAGGTCGGAGGCGGCCGGGCATCCCCAGCGTAAACACTGGATTAATGCGCTGCATCTAGAATGCGCCCCAACGTCAAGAACCAGCGCAAAACGGCCCGGAATTCCCATGAAAATCGGCACCCTGCTGACCGCCGCCATCGTCTCGCTCGCCACCGTCGGCGGAGGCCTCGCTGCCTATATCGCGGCAACCAAATACCAGATCATGGACAGGGTCTCGGTGGCCGAGAGGCGGCTCGAGATCGTCCGCGCCGTCGGCGATATCCCGCGCTACATGAACCCCGAGCGCGGTTTTGCCACCAACATCCTGTTCGGCGCCGGCGCGATCGACCCGAAGCAGACGGTCGAGCTCGACAAGTTGCGCGGACTGACCGACGGCGCCATGGCGAAGGTGAACCAGGTCCGCAGTTCGCTACCCGGCCCGATCGAGGACGGCGAGGCGGTGGCGCGCGAGATCGACTCGCTGAAGACGAAATTCGCCGCGCTCCGCGAGGCCATCGCCAACGCGCTGGTCGCGCCGGCCGACACTCGCCGCACCGCCGGCAACAAGATCGTCGCCGATAACGTCGCCTTGAACGCCGATGCCACCACGCTGCTCGACGAGCAGGTCCGCCGGCTTGCTGCGCTGGACGGCGTGGCCTTCCGTCAGGCGAGCTACGCCAACGTCGCCATGACGCTACGCGACATCGGCGGCCTCAACGCCAGCATGCACAAGAGCCTGGTGGCGGCGAAACGCATCGCGACCGACGCCGAGAAGCTGGAATTGAGCCGCTCCAACGGCCGCACCGAGCAGATCCTCTCCACGCTCGAGGCGCTGCGCAAGAATCCGGCGACGCCCGCCAACGTCACCGCAGCGCTCGGCAGGATGCGGTCGGATTATGTCGAGCGCTTCGGCAACGAATTGAAGTTCGCTCGCGAAGGCGCCGTCAGCGGCAAATACGAGCACGACGTCAACACTTTTTATGACGAGTCGCAGATTGGCCTGGCCGCCATCATCGCGGTGCGCGACGCCTTCTATGACAACGCCGAGCAGGGCCTGGAAGCCGCCTATTCCTCGGCGCGCTTTTCCTTTCTGGTCGCACTCGCAGGCCTGATCGCAGTCGCCGCCGCAAGCTGCGGCCTGATAGCCATGGTCTATCGCCGCATCACCACGCCCATCGTCGCGCTGACCGGCCGCATGTCGCGGCTGGCTGCGGGCGACGTCCGCGAGGAAATCCCGGGCGCTGCACGCAGCGACGAGATCGGCGCGATGGCGGCCGCCGTGCAGGTATTCAAGGACAACAAGATTGCCGCCGATCACCTCGCCGCCGAGAAGGAAGCCGAAAGCGACGTCAAGATGCGCCGCGCCCGCGCGCTCGATGATCTCACACGCGCCTTCGAGACCAAGGTGGGCGAGCTCGTCGGTGGATTGTCGTCCGCCTCCTCCCTGATGGAACAGACCGCGCAGTCGATGTCCGAGACCGCCGGCGCCACCAACCGCCAGGCCGCTTTGGTCGCCACCGCGTCATCGCAGACGTCGAGCAATGTGCAGACGGTGGCGAGTGCGACCGAGGAACTGACCTCGTCGATCTCGGAAATCAGCCGCCAGGTGGCGCAATCCACCGAGATCGCCGGACGCGCCGTCGAGAACGCCCGCCGCACCGGCGATACCGCGCGCTCGCTCGCCGAAGGCGCGCAGAAGATCGGCGACGTGGTGACGCTGATCCAGAGCATTGCCGAGCAGACCAACCTGCTGGCGCTGAACGCAACCATCGAGGCGGCGCGCGCAGGCGAGGCCGGCCGCGGCTTTGCGGTGGTCGCAGCCGAGGTCAAATCGCTGGCCGGGCAGACCGCCAAGGCGACGACGGAAATTTCCGAGCAGATCGCGGCGATCCAGTCGACCAGCGACGAGACGGTGGCGGCGATCCGCAACGTGGTCGAGGTCATCACCGAGATCGACCAGATTGGAACTGCGATCGCGGCCGCGATCGAGGAGCAGGGCTCGGCCACCAAGGAAATCTCGCGCAGCGTCTCTGAAGCTGCGCGCGGCACGCAGGAGGTCAATTCCAACATTTCCGGCGTGCAGCGCGCTGCCGACGACACCGGTGCGGCCTCGAGCCGCGTGCTGGGCGCCGCCGAGCAGCTTTCGTCGCAGTCGCGCGACCTCGCCGATCAGGTCAACCGCTTCCTCTCCGAAGTGCGCGCGGCCTGATCAAATCGATTTGACTCAAATCGCGGGCAATCCCCGCATTCTCCCGGATTCTTTGCTACTTGCGCAGCTGATACCTCTGCGGGCCACGGAGAGTCACAAGCCCGCGGGGTCAGGGACATGACGGACGTCTATTTCCATTGCACCGACGACGGACGCGTGCTGGGCACCATACGCGGTGTCGCCATCGACCGCCTGGTCGAGGCATTCGAGCACGCGGATCGCATCGTCCGCTCCTACGTCATGACGGCCAGCGCGGAAGACTGGCGCAATTGGGTCCTGCACGCGACCGACGAACTCGGCGGGGAACTCTTCACGGTTCCGTTCGCCTCCGTCCTCGGCAAGCTGCACTGAGAGGACACCAATGACCTGCGCGGAACCATCGTTAATGCAGCTTGCCCGGCGCCTGAAGGCGATGATCGCAAAGCGCCTCGCGCGGATCGACGGTGTCTTGAATCCCTATCGCCCCGAACTGCACTACATGCGCGGACCGGGGCCGAAATGGCGCGCGCGGCATCTGCACGCTAAGGCGCATTAGCCGGCCCCGTGCCTGGCGCGCAGGGCTATTGCGCCCTACGTACCCCTACCAGCCCACCGCTTCCCTGTTCATATCGCAAAAAGTTGATTTCTTCCCCCTACTAGCGTCTTGATTTTACGCTCTTTTCCCGACTCGCGCGGTACTTCAGTGATGTTTGTGATGGGTAAGAAGCAATGACTGATCAACCCTTGGCTCGTCGAGCCGTCAGTGCCGCGCGACGCCGTCCGCAGATTTCAGCAATCACTTTGGCCGCCTGCGTGTCCGCGCTCGCAATCACCGCCATAGCAACCGCCCAGGCCAAGCAGCAATGCAGTGCCGCGCAAGGTTCGGGAGGTTATTGGTCCTGGCGCATGATCGATGGGCGAAAGTGCTGGTACGAAGGCAAGCCCATGCTTTCGAAATCACTGCTGGAATGGTCCGCGCGCGCCCCGGCGCAAGCGCGTTCCAGTAAGATGGATTCCGATAACAACAGAGAGCTTGCAAGCGCCTCAGTGGAGAAGCGTCACGATCCTCTGGATGCGCAGGCCCGCGCGCCTGACGACGCTGGAACGTTCGAAGCGCTGTGGCGGGACAGGATCGAGAAGCGGTAGGAACCCGCGCGACAAGCCGGTTCGTTCCCGAGATTGAACAAAATCGCCTCGGGATCGCGCCCCGACGCGTCATCGGCTGCATCCGTGCAGGCCGCCTGCGTTCCCGCGGTTCTTCTCATGGAAGAGCCCAGATCGCTGTCCCCGCAACACCAGGACTTTCAATCCGCCCTGGCGTGTGCTCGCGCCGGAAAAATCCGGAACGCGCGGTTCTGCTTTACCCATGCGGCGCGTTCGTCGCGCAGCAGCGTGCGGCGCACCTTGCCCGAATCGTCGCGCAAGCCGACCGTGACACACTCAAAGCTTTCCGGATGCTTGTAGCGGCTGAGGCGGTCGGCCAGGAAATCGCCCATGCCGTCAGCGACGGCCTGCGCATCGCCTTGTTCGGCGAGTTCGACGATCGCATGCACCCGCTGCCCGAATTCGGCGTCGGGCAAACCGACGACGACGCAGGAACGAACCTTCGGATGCGCGCTGACCGCGGCTTCGACCTCGGCCGGATAGATGTTGGCGCCGCCACGCAGGATCATGTCGGCCAAGCGGTCGCCGAGATAGAGGTAGCCGTCGGCATCGAGCCGCCCGATATCGCCCAGCGACTCCCAGCCATCCGCGCGCCGCTTCGGCTCCGCGCCGAGATAATGATAGGTGCTGCCGGGGCCGTCATTGGGCAGGAAATAGATTTCGCCGGTCTCACCTGGCGCGACATCGTTGCCGTCCTCGCCGATGATGCGAAGCCGCGCGGTCTCGCCGATCTTGCCGACCGAACCCTTGTGCGCGAGCCACTCCGTGCCGGTGATGATGGTTGCACCCTGCCGCTCGGTGCCGCCATAAAGTTCGAAAATCCGTTCGGGGCCGAGCCACTCGATCCATTTCTCCTTCAGCCATGGCGGCATCGGCGCTGCCATGTGGAACACGATCTTGAGGCTCGACAGGTCGTAGGCGTTGCGCACGGCTTCTGGCAGCGCCCAGATGCGGTGCATCATGGTCGGCACGAAATTCACGAATTGCACACGATCGCGCGCAATCAGTCGCAGTGCTTCCTCGGCGTCGAACTTCACCATGCCTGTGATCCGGCCGCCGGCGAACAGCGCCAGATGCGACACGATGAAAGGTGCGTTGTGATAGAGCGGTCCGGGATTGAGCAGCGTGGTGCCCTGCGCAACGCCCAGCGGCTGATCGACAGCGGTGTCGGTCACCGCCGGCTGGTGATCGAGGATCACCTTGGGTCGGCCGGTCGAGCCGCCGCTTGTCATCGCCTTCCAATAGCGCGCCACCGGATTGGTCACCGGCCCGTCCGGAAAGCCTTCGGGCACAAAGCCTGCCGGCAGCGAATTGCCGGCATTCCAGTCGGCCTCTCCGCCTACCACCAGGGACGGTTTTAAAATCTCCAGCACCGCCGCGGCCTCACCGCGCGGTAGCCGCCAGGACAGCGAAGTCGGCGTCGCCCCGCATTTCCATACCGCGAAGGTGGTCTCGAAAAATTCATTGCTGTTCGGCAGACCAATGGCGACGAAATCGCCCGGCTTCACGCCCTTGGCGGCAAAGGCGCGGGCGCGCCGGTTGGAGTTGCGTTCAAGCTGCCGCCAGGAGAGCGTGTCGGCGGCATGGCTGATCGCAATCGCATCCTCTGGTTTGCGTTCGGCATACCAGCGCGGCACGTCGGCAATCGGGATCAGCATGCGGGCGTTTCCATGATCGGCGCCCTTCGGGGCGCTCTTGTGCGCGGCAGGTTGCCACGAGATGCGCGCTTCGCCAACAGCGGGCCGTCCGCCCCCGGGCTTAGGCTTGGCCGCGGAGCCTATTCACGTCGACGCGCATCTCACTGCCCGTCGATCTGCCTTCCCATGATCGCGATCGCCTTCTGATAGACCTGCGCGGCATTCCAGGCTTCGATCGCTGCGAAATTCGGCTCGCCCGGCTGGTAGCCGGCGCCGGCGCGCCAGCCATGGGCTTTGAGGAAATTGGCCGTCGAGTTCAGCGCATTGGCGGCATTGTCGAGATTGCCGGTGCCGTATTCCAGCATGGTCTTGGGCAGGAACTGGGTCTGTCCGAGCTCGCCATGCATGGAGCCGCGCGTAGACGCCGACACCACGCCGCGATCGATCAATTTCAGCGCGGCGTAGAGCTGGTCCGTGAAATATTCGGGCCTCCGGCAGTCATAGGCGAGCGTTGCGATCGACGACAGCATGTTCTGATTGCCACGCTGGCTGCCAAAGCCACTTTCCATGCCCCAGATCGCGATCAGCGGCCCCGGCGGCACGCCATAGCGCTGCTCGATCGAGGCGAACAGCGCTCCTTGCGACTGTTTCAGCGAACGCCCGCGCGCGACGATCGCGGCGGAGCCACGCTTGACCATGAACGCATCGAGCGAGAGCTTGAAACTGTGCAGGCTGCGGTCGGCGGCAATCGTCGCGCTGGCATAGTTCGCCCCCATCAGCGCGTTGATGCCGGTGGCCCCGACGCCATTGGCCCTCGCCTCGCCCGCTATTTGCTGCTTCCAGGCCTCGAACCCGCCCGGCCCGTTGCCGCATGTCGCGGCGTGCGCACCAGCGCCAAGCGCCGCGAGCATCGAAGCTGCAAGCACAGCCGTCGCAAAATTCTTCACCCTGGTCATCCGAAACTCCTTGCCGAACCATCGCGCTATTGGCGCGCATGCTATCCTGTCACGCCTTGCAGTCCCACCCGCAATCATTGACTTGGCCATTATTGACTTTTCGGAGCCGACAATGAAGTGCCTGCGCATCTACGCCACGCCGGATGGAGAATCCCGTTTCGGCGAGGTTGAAATACCCGCGAGCGACGGCGAGAGACGGCACGTAGGCGCCGGCAGCTTTGTGCTGATCGAGGATACCGAAGGAAAGGGCCACATCTCGCGCCATTCGCCGCAGGCGCAGACCGTGCTCTGGATCTCGCTGCCGAACCGACTGGATTTGCCGTAGGTCCGATGCGCCGTTTGAACTTGTCGCCGCGCTTCAGCCAAAAAGCCGCTAGCGCCGCCCTACTCCGCAAATCCGAACAGTTTTGCGGGATTGTGCACGAGTATCTTTTCCAGCGCCGCCTGATCGGGTGCGTAGCGATACATCAGCTCAAGGAGATCGGCGTCGTTCGGCGGCTGCTTTACCGACACCGGGTGCGGCCAGTCGCTGGCCCAGACGCAGCGGTCGGGCGCGGCCTCGATATAGGTCCGCGCTACGGGGATCACGTCGTCCCAGGGCGGGCCTGCCTTTGAGGTCTTCTCGCCGAGCGAGAGCATCACCCAGAAATTGCCCTTCGACAAAAGCTCCAGCATCTTGCGCAGGTTCGGATCGTTGTTGCCGGCGTCGGGGTCGGGCCGCGCCATGTGATCGATCAGCACGGGCACACCCAGCGACTGGTATTTCTCGACGCTCGAGATGATGCCGTCCTTCTCCGGCTGGATTTTTGCGTACCAGCCGAGCTCCCGTATCCGCGCAATCGCGCGCGCGAAATCCTTGTCCGACAACACCGCGCCCAACTCCTGGCGAAAACTGAATCGCGCACCGCGGACGCCGGCTTCGTGCAGTTCGGAGAGATAGGCGTCGTCAGCTTCCGCAAACACCAGCGCATTGGCGCAGCCGCGATAGTTCGGGCCCATCATGGCGAGCCCATCGAGCACCACGCTGTGGTCGGCGCCGTAGGTCGTGGTCTGTACGATCACGCCGCGATCAATCCCGAGCATCCGGTGCATGCGCAGCGCCGCCTCCCAGGTCGCACTCGGCATCTGATAGGCCGCGCCCGGGCGGATCGGATATTTCTCCAGCGGCCCCAGCACATGAAACTGGCTGTCGACGCTGTTGCGCGGCGGCGGTTTTGACGGGCGGCGCGGATTTGGATCGAACGGAAGATAGGTCGGCAAGGCCAAATTCCCTCTCAGTCGATGACGGCGGTGAAATCGCATTGCACGAGCGCGCCACCTTCCATGCCGGACTGCAGCGCATGACGCGCCGGGCGCGAATGCTCGTCGGGAAACATTTTCAACCATTCGGCATTCAGTGGTGCGCGCTGCGAGCGGTCCTTGAGCCACACCGTCATCTTGATGATGTCGGAGGTCGAGCCGCCTGCGGCTTCGACGGTGGCCTTCATATGCGCGAACATGTTGGCGCATTGCGCTTCCATGCTCTCCGGCATCTTGCCGTCGCCGTCACGGCCGAGGATGACGCCGCTCATCACGAGACTGCCGATACGGCAGGCGTTCGGGATCGGATTGGCGTGTTTGAAGCCGCCGATATGGATGCTCTTGCGCCGTGCTGTGCCGCTCATGACACCGTTCCTTCTCTGGGGATCAGTCGGTCGATTTCGGGGTTTGAAAGACACTTTGCAGCGTCACCATGTCGCCGAGCCGCGCATAACGCGGTCCGCCGATGCGCGCGATCGGGTCGAGCGCTTCGGTCTCGACCTTGCCGTTGTTGAGCAGCCCGTCGCGGATATGAAACATGACGACCTCGCCCACGATCAGCCGGCTCCGCGTCTGGCCAAATTCGAGGCACTGGCGGAAGCGGCATTCCATCGCCACCGGCGGCGCGGCGAGCCGAGGCACCTTGATCCGTTCGCTGGCCATGGTCTCGAGCTTGAGCACATCGACCTCGCTGATCTCGGGCGGATGCTCGGCCGAGCTCTCGTGCACGGCGTTCATCAGGGCTGTGTCGGCGATATGGATGACATACTCCTCGTTCGCGAGGATGTTGTGCGCGGTGTCCTTGTAGATCTCGCCCTTGCGGCCGACGCTGATCGCGAGCATCGGCGGCTTCGGCGAGACAAACGTGAAGGCGCTGAACGGCGCGAGGTTGAGGATGCCGCTGCCAGACAGGCTCGTCACCCAGGCGATCGGGCGCGGCACCACGATCCCGGTCAACAGCCGGTAGGTCTTTTCTGCACCATAGTCAGCCGGATCGAGCCGCATTGTGATCGCCAGCCTCTTCGCGCGCGCGACGTCGCCTTACTCGGACCTGATGTTCGCCTTGCGCACCACGGGGATCCATTTCGCGTCCTCGTGCTCGAGATAGGCGACAAATTCGGCCGGCGTCATCGCCACCGCCTCCGCGCCGAGCTTGTCGAACTTGTCGACCACGGACGGATCCTTCAGCACCGCGACCATGGCGTCATGCAGCTTGCTCACGATCTCAGGCGATGTGCCGGCCGGCGCGAACAAGCCCGTGAAGGTCTGGGCGTCAAAATCCTTGAAGCCGAGCTCGGCGAAGGTCGGCACGTCGGGCAGCGACGCAACACGATGCGGGCTGGTGACGGCCAGCGCACGGACGTTGCCGCTCTTGATGAAGGGCAGCCCCACCGAAACCTGGTCAAATGCAAACTGCACCTGCCCGCCGATCAGGTCGTTGGTCGCCGGCGCATTGCCGCGATAATGCACCGTGACCCATTTCAGGCCGAGCTCGGATTGCACCAGCTCGCTCAGGAGATGGTTGGTCGTGCCGGCGCCCGGCGAGGCCATGGCCAGCTTGCCGGGCTCGTTGCGGGCGAGATCGAAAAATTCTTTCGCGGTCCTGGCCTGGAGGGAAGGATTCGCCTCGAGCAGCAGCGGCGTCATCGAGATTGACGTGATCGGAACGAAGTCACGCTTCCAGTAATAGGCCTCGCGCTGGTTGATGACGGGCGCGAACAGCACCGGGCCGTTGGCGCCGACGAACAGGGTGTAACCGTCGTGGTCCGACTTCGCAAAAGCTTCGCCTGCGATCATGCCGCCGGCGCCGGCCTTGTTCTCGACGATGAACGGCTTGCCAAGGCGTTCCTGCAGTTTGTCGGCGATGATGCGGGCGGCGGTGTCGACGTTGCCGCCGGGCAGATAGGGCACGATCAGGCGGACATTGCGCTCCGGATAGGTCTCGGCGGCCACCAGACCTGCGGCAACGGCCGCAATGGCGATCAGCGCACCTGCGAGAAACCGCATCAAAATTCCTCCCGAAGTCGGGGCGGATCGTTATCCGCCCGTTTTTGGCCGAATGCTGCCGGACGGCGCCGGTGGCGCGTCTTGCGCACCGGGCATCATTCGATTCCGGCCTTTACCTGTCGACGGAATTATGCCGTTCTTGTCCACATGGTGGACAACGGCATGGCGCTCACGCTCCCGACGGAACCGCGGAAAGGCGCGCAGGCAATCCGCCGCGCGCTCGCGGTGCTGCGCATCCTGGCCGCGGGACGCGAGGCGGGTTTGCCGCTCGCGGAGGTGGTGCAAGCCACCGGACTGACCCGCCCGACCGTGCACCGGATCGTTCATGCGCTGATCGAGGAGGGCATTGTCGAGCGCAACGACAAGACCGGCCACTACGCCATCGGCGGCCAGGTGCTTGAACTCGCGCTGGCGCGCCCGTCCCGCTCGCCGCTCTTGGCGGCCGCGGACGCGGTCTTGCGAAAGCTCTCCCGCGAGGTCGGCGACACCCTGTTCCTGACAGTGCGGACCGGCAACGACACGCTCTGCGTCGACCGCCGCATCGGCTCCTATCCCATCCAGGTGCTTTCGATCGAGGTCGGCGCGCGACGCCCGCTCGGCGTCAGCAGCGCGGGCGTTGCGATCCTCGCCGCGATGCCGGCACCGGAGGCGAGAAAAATCGTCACCGCCAATGAAGCGAGGTTTGCGGCCTATCGCACCGATGCAACCACCGCGCTCGCCCAGATCGCCGCAGCAAGACGGCGCGGCTATTATCTGCGCGAGGTCGGTCTGATCCAGGGCACGAAATCGATGTCGACCTGGATCAATACATCAGACCATCGTCCGGTCGCGGCCATCACGGTGTCAGCCGTGCGCACAAGGCTCGGTCCCCGTCGCGAACCGGAGCTGGCGGAGGTGCTGCTGGACGCGGCGCGCGCGATCGAACATGGGGTAGGACATAGCGCGCCGTAGCAACGCGGTGCGCCACCCTCGATCCAACCGTGCCCCTTCGTCGATCTGTCGCCTCATGATCGCGGTCGCAACAGCTCACGCCGCCATCAGCTTCTCGAACTCCGCAGGCTCGTAGGACTTGCCCGCACCGTCGGTGACTACGACCTTCCAGCCTGCGCTCGCAAAGACCTTCGCCTTCGCGGCGATCATCAGCCGGCTCTGGCGTTCGACCTTCACCGTCTCGTTCTCGCGTTCTGCGATCATCCTGTAGGCCAATTTTCTTGTCCCTGTTTCTCGCCTACCCCGGCGCCTGATGTCCGATCCAACCGGCAGGCTTTGGCCGCAATTCGCCGACAGCGTGGCGATTTGGTGGAGTCACGACGTATAGTCGGCGAATCGGGATAGGGGGGAGTCTCACGACTCCGCCCCTCCCACACCACCAGGACATACGGGTCCGTATCCGGCGGTTCGGCAGATTATGCATGTCGCTGCGCTGCGACGGAGGCCAAGCCGAGTGAGGCGAAGAAGGCGGTCGGTAGTGCGATGGTGAGCGCGAGGCTGTTCGCGAGCCGCCAAGGGCCATGTGGGCTTCCGGCGGTTTGCGCCGCCAGATCCCGGCCGACGCCGCAACGTCGCAGCTCTGCGAAGCGAGTGCTCCCACACTTCCAATGCTTCCAGGCGATGGCGCGAAGCCGCCGCCTGAGCCAGCCGTCAAGCTTACGCAATACCGACGGGGTTTGGCAGAAGCCAAAGTAGCCGCGCCATCCGATTAGGTAGACGGACAACTCCTTGACAATCTGCGCGAGGCTTTGACCACGCGTGCGCCGCGTGAGCTCCCGAACCTTCGCTTTGAAGCGGGCGAGCGCCTGCGGCGCGATGCGCCGTCGTGGTGCTGTCCCGCCGATGAAGCTAAAGCCCAGGAACTTGCGAACGCTCGGTTTGGCGACCGCGCTCTTGGCTTTGTTGATCTTGAGCTTGAGGCGCTTTTCAAGGAACTTCTCGATGCCCGCCAGCACCCGTTCGCCGGCCTTCTGACTGCGCACATAGATGTTGCAATCATCGGCGTAACGCACGAAGCGGTGGCCGCGCTTCTCCAGCTCCTTGTCCAGCACATCCAGCATCAGATTCGACAACAGCGGCGAGATGGCTCCCTGAACGCAAAAGATAACTTTGCGTAGCCGGCAGTGCAGCGTCCGCGGCTGGCGGGCCGTCGCCCGATGCCATGGGCAAAGGGATGCAGTGCCGGATGATGAT
>Ga0210402_10004554_pt1 | contig 12604 bp, 10 predicted proteins | sample IncBWC7MmetaG_FD_161055 | JGI IMG/M metagenome (GOLD analysis project Ga0210402, IMG submission 161055) | Forest soil microbial communities from Barre Woods Harvard Forest LTER site, Petersham, Massachusetts, United States - Inc-BW-C-7-M | ecosystem: Environmental > Terrestrial > Soil >...
GGCGCGCGCCGTTGCACCATCCCCCACGTTGAATTTCAAGTGTGGTACGGTTTGAGGCATGCGCGATCTTATGGTTCTGGGGATCCATTTGCTCGTTACCTTGGCGAGGCTTCTGCGTCCGGGCGGCGTGCGCGCCGTGGTCGCAGAATCCTTGATCCTCAAGCATCAACTGGTCATCGTCGGTCGTTCACGCAGACGTGCTCCGAACTTGACATCCTTTGACCGTGCCGTACTGGGGATCGCCGCCCTTTTCGTCAGCGTACGCCGCATACCGCAGCTGGCCGTGATCCTCAAACCGAGCACACTGTTCAGGCTGATTTTAGTCATGACGGCGCTCCCACACACCCGAGTCGAGTTATTGTGGCCTGGAATCACATCTAGCCAATGGAGTCGTGCACCGAATGACTGTGTCAATACGCTTGTTGGCGCAGCTTGTATAATCCATTCTTGCGCAAGCGCTACTCGTAAGCGCTCGCGCGTGGGCGCGGAGCCGCGTTTGATATAAACTCCAGAATCGGCCGGGTCAACGCCTCGTCGCCGGTGTTGACCGCGTAGGTCTGCGTGAGATGATTATGTCCGGCAATCACCCTCAACTCCGGCGCGAAGCCATGCTGCGTGACCAAGCGAGCGAACAGTTCCCCGGCTTGCACCTGCATTTGCAGCAGATCGAGTTCAGCGTAGGTGATCATTATCGGGATCGGCGATGCGTCGATGAGCTCGACGGTGGACATGCTTCGATAGGCAGCAAAATCCCGCCCGAAGTAGGGCTCATTGCGCGGATCGGGTGTTGCCACGGCGAATTGCGCACGGGCCAGCCTTTCAAGGTTGGCGTTGTAGACTCCCGAGATCAGTATCGCTCCGCGGATGCGAAGCCCTTCCGGAGGATGAAAGCGCCGCACGAGAGACGCAGCCGCGACATGTGCGGCGCCGGCGGACTCGCCGGCCAGAAAGATTTTCTCGGAGTCGATGCCCAGATCGTCCGCCCCTGCGAGCACCCACCGACAGACCGCTGCCGCATCCTCTGCGCCCGCGGGCCAACGATGATCCGGCGCCAGCCGATAGTTGGGAACGACGACGACCAGACCCTGCCGCGCGAAATAGTACCCGACGTTGTCCCGGTCGCACTTGTCGCCCCTTACGAAGCCGCCTCCATGCAGGAAGATCAGTGCATCCCGCCGCGGGTCGGCGTTCTGCGGTCGATACACATCGAGAAGATGCCGCGCACCGTCGCCGTACCGCAGGTCACGAGTCACCTCGACTCCGTCGCTTCGTTGCTCCGCCAATAGAGGCTTGTAGATTGCCTTGGCCAACGGCATATCCAGAGTTGCACCACGAGCGCGAATTCGCCTTGCGATGGCTGCACGGTTCTCATCGGCTACACTCATTGCACGGAGTCCGGGATTCAGCGATGCGCCGCGGGCGTTTTGTACAACTGCCCGTCCTTCATATGACGGTCAGATTTTCCTTGTTCTGCAGAATGGCGACGTCCTGGGTGGGGTCTCCCCGGACCAGCAGCAGATCCGCAAGATAGCCGGGTTGGATCTGTCCCAATTCGTCGCCCATACCCATGATTTCGCCGCCAAGCCGGGTGGCAGCGATGAGCGCTTCGGACGGCGAAAACCCTAGGTACCGCACAAACAGCTCAAGGTCTCGAGCGTTGCGGCCGTTGGGATTGAAAGGAAAACCATAGTCGCCGCCGGGCACCAGCCGCACGCCGCGTTTTCGGAGCGTCGGCACGAGTCTGATTTGATGTTCCAAAACCGTCCGTGCATCCTCTTTCATGTGAGTCATGTCAAAATGCGGCGGCGGCTTTGCGTCGAGCGTGGCCTGGACGATTCCCAGGGTTGGCGCCACGAACATCTCGTCCTTCTTGGCCGACAACATGTCGATAGCTTCGTCGTCGGCATAGGTGCAGTGATAGAGCACTCGAAATCCGTGCCTGACTCCCATCTTGATCGCTTCGGGGGCATGCGCGTGACCTGTCAGCCAGACCTTGGATTCGCGCGCTTGCTCGCCCGCCGCCGCAATTTCCTCCTCGGTATAGAGCGTCTGCAGCGATGCCCCCGGTTTGAGAGCGCTTTCCCCGGACAGCAGGAACTTGACGATCTTGGCCCCGCTCTCGGCACAACTCTTCACGAAGGCGCGAACGGCGGCCGGCCCCTTGCCGTGCTCCGCAACGGCTCCCGCCTCGAGGTAGACGCTCTCGTTGGGCGGTTCCCGCTCGATCGAGGACGGTATGAGTCGGGGACCCGGCATGCCGCCGCTGTCTATCTGCGCCTTGATCGACATTTCAAGCGTCTTGCCTAAAGCGCCACCGGAATAGGCACTCGTGAACCCATGATCGAGCAGTATCCGAGCATTGCGCGCGGTGTTGAGCAACAGGTCCTCGGCCGGCAAAGACATGCCCGGCACGAATCGCTCGACCGAACTCGGCCAACTGAGATGAGCGTGCGCCTCCGTTAAGCCGGGCATCAACGTCGCCCCGGCGCCGTCGATGACGATCGCGCCGTCTCTTGGAGCCGGCGTGCCGCCCTCCGCTCTTCGCACCGCGTCGATCCGGTTTCCCTCGATCGATACTTCTCCAGAAAATGGCGCGGCGCCGCTGCCGTCAAAAATGTGGACATTCGTGAATAGGATCATGCTAGCACCTCACGTCGAAACTGAGCCCGATCTCACGCAGGCTCTCCGGCGACAACCATCCCGACACACCGTTGACATACCCTTGTCAGGAGGTTATTCGCCAAACGCGCGACGGAGAAGTCGCTTCGGCAGATACCATGTTTCGGGGGTACCGCATGGTCAGACCGGAGGTGAGCCTAGGACGATGCCGCCGCGGCCGACTTCAGCACATCCCTCAAGAAGATCAACGCGGGGTCGCGATCTCGGTATTTATGCCATTGGATCATTTCGACCAAACGCGGCATGACCATGGAGGAAGGGACGATCCTCAGGGAAAATCCCTCCCGATAGGCCAGCGCCAAACGCCGGTGCATGATCGAGATCCGGTCGGTGCCGATGAGCAGATGTGGCACGCTGTTGAAGCTGGTGGCTATGACCTCGACGCGTCGCGCATGGCCAAATCGTTCAAAAAACCATCCGTCGATGGTGGGAGGGCGCAGTTTTCCGATGCGTGCCACGACATGCCCCAGGGCGAGGCACTGCTCCAGCGTGATCTCCTCGCCCACGAGGGTGTTGCCGCTCCAGCACACGCAGACATAGTCATCCTCGAAGAGAACCTCGGCCGGGTGTTCTTCTCGAATGAAATTCTGCGGCAGCACCAGGAAATCGATTTCACCACGGCTCAACGCCTCCCAGGGTGTGTTCTCATTCCCAATGAGTTCGACGGTTATTCCAGGTGCTTCACGCTGCAGGCGTTGCAAAGCCGCCGGCATGAGGACCGTCGATACGTAATCCGACATCATCAGCGTAAAGTTGCGCTTCGACTGCAGGGGCTCGAACTGCGGCCGAATCTCGACCGTGGCTTGAACGTGGAGCAAACAGTCGCGCACGCTGCTCTGGAGGGTCTCGCCGAGGGGCGTCGGTACCATGCGCCGCCCGATCTGCGTCAGCAACTCGTCGCCGAAGTAGGTCCGGAGGCGTGCCAGCGCTCCGCTGGTCGCGGAGGGACTGAGATTCAGCCGCTCCGCCCCACGGGTGATGCTGCGCTCGGTCAGCAACACATCCAACGCGACCAATAGATTCAAGTCGAGGTGATTGAGGTTCATTGGTTCGCGGTAAAGCCACTCCCGAGCTTGCGCGCTGTCGTTTGTCATAGTGTAGCGGGAATTGCGGCTAATGACGCACCGCCGCGCCGAGATTGGCACGCCGTGTCAGCAGCTGCACGGGACCCATGAGGCCCGCCGGCCGCAGAGGAGCGTCGGGGTGGTAGGTGGGCAACACCGTGAACGCGATCTTCGCGGCGCCGGGTTGCGCATCTCCGATCAAGCGGTTGACCCACAGGTTCGCAACGCGAATCTCGACGACGTTCGCGCCGGTCTGAACGAGTTCGCCCACATCGAGGCGGTACGGCGGCTTCCACACGATGCCGGCCGGGTGACCGTTCAGGCGAACCTCGGCTACATCGCCCACCCGGCCGAGATCGATGAACAGCGGCATGCCGCGCCGCCACTGCTTGGGCAACTCGAAGCGGCGTGTGTAGACCGCGGTCCCCGAGAAGTACCGGATCCCCGGATCGTCGAACTCGCTCAATGAACGCAGGGAATCGACATGCGCCGTGGCGGGCGCCCCCCGGCCGGCCTGGAACGCGACCTCCCAGGCACCGTCCAGAGCGGCGAGCGGCGCGTCCACCGGCGCCGCAATGGTTGCCGTGGCCGCCGCCGCAGGCTCGCGAAACACGACGAAGTACGCCTCCTCGGCGCCGAGTTCCAGAGGGATGACCGTCTCGCCATGCTCGATGCGATAGGACACCGCCTCCGATCGGCCGGTATCCGCCCGCCAGATTTCGGGGCGCCGCCCGGCCACCCGAAAGTGCGCCTCGATCGTCTCCAGTCGATCGCAGCGGTTGTCGACGAAGTAGATTTCGGCGTCGGCGCTGCGCCGATGCACGAACCGCACGTCGCTGTCCGGACGCGGCCCGGCGTAGTGGAAGTCCGGCGCTTCGCCCAACGAGGCGAGCGCCGCCTCGACGTCCCGCCCGGCGATGACGCGGCCGCGGCCCACCATCGTCATCGGGGCGCCCGACCACAGGCGCGCCGCGATCGCGGCGTATTCGGCGGCGTTCTCGTTGAGGGCCGGCGATCCCTGCGGCCGGTCGCCGACCAGTGTAGCGCCGGCCTCGACCAATGCGGCGAGCCGTCGCAAAACCGGCAGCGTCATCTCGCGGCTCGTGCCGCCGAGGTAGAGCACGCGGTAGCGTGCGCCGTGCGCGGTGACGAGCGCGCCATCTACTATCGACAGATCGTGCATTACCGCGTCGGGATTGACGAAGTCATAGGCGTAGCCCGTCGGCGTATCGCCGAGCGGCGCTTGGGCATACAGCGCCGTCAGAGGCATCTCCTCGCCGTAGAAGTAGGCCACGTCGGCGACGTTGTCGCCCTGCTGCAGCAAGAAGCTCGAGCGGGAGATATAGTCGATCCACGGCCCGGCCATCTCCGCCCAGGTCTCATGGCGGTTGAAGTATTGACCGAAGATTGCCAGCGACAGCCCCGGTTGCTTGTCGTCCACCGGCTGGTGCACGGAGGTGTGAATCACCGGCCGCGTGATGCCGTGGTCGAACTCGAGGTCGACGAAGCGCCGCAAATCCGCCGGCGCGTGCGCCCACGGCGCGAAGGCCGAGGTGAACGACTCGGCCGCCACGACCGGCCGGCCGTGTAGATGAGCGACTGACGACGCGCCCTTCATGTCTCCCAGCAGGGTGGGTCGCGGCGCCGCTCCCCGGGCATAGCTCCATAGTGCCGACATGGGAATGTCGGCATGCGAGCGCATCGCCATGTCGTCGCCGAGCACCGGACGGCTGTCCTCGAGCGCCTCGCCGTAGACCTGCATGCCCTCCTCGTGGGCCACCGCCGCGACGGTGCCATAGTGTTCGCTCGCGATTAAGTCGGCGAGCGTGCGGCGAAAGTCGTAGAGAAATGCGTCACTCTCACGGCGCGTGCCCACCACCGTTCCGGTCAGTGCCGGCAGCCACGGCCGCGGATCGTAACCGCGCAGCGCCGTAAACTGTTCGAGCAGACGGGGGGTCCAGTTCGACGGTCCGACCTCGATGCTGTCGTTCAACAGCGCGCCGATGCCATGATCGCCGAGGCGCGCGCCGCCGAGCGTGTCCCGGTAGCGGCCGAAATAGGCTTGAAGATATCGACGCACGGCAGAGCCGTCGTACTTGTCGACCTCGAGGCCGGTGGCTTCCGGCGTCGCCGGGTGATTGGTCTTGCCGGTGAGCGAGTAGCCCATTCGTAGTACGCGCCATGCGCCCGGCGGCGGCGTCCAATCCAGGCTGCCGTCGCTTTTCAGGCGGTTCGTGAGGTCGAGCACCGACGAAGGCGCCACGAAACCCGGCTCGCCGGCTATATCCGCTGCGAGCGAGTAGTAGTCCGACGCGACCGAGAAACCGGCCTTTGCCTCGAAGCGGTGGACCATTGGCGATTCATGCAGGCGCAACTGCGCCACCGGCGCCGTCGGCTTGGGCGGCGCGAATGCCGGAAAGACACCGGACGTGACCGCGCCGGGCGCGCCGTCGCCGAGACCCACACGCTTCGGACCGGTATTGGGCGCGAGCACGAGCCGAAATTCCGACGCCGTGACCGGCGCGAAAGCCACCGTCGTCGGGACCTCGGTGAGCGGCAGATCGACGATCCAGCGCCAGCCGGAACCCTCGCGCACTTCCAGCGCCGGCAGGAACTCCGGATCGCCGAACGGCGGCGACGCTCCCGGCAGATAGAAGGTCGCGGCACGAATCGTCCGTGGCGCTGGATAGGAGAGCGTTATCGAGCCAGGCGCCTGCGGCGTACCGCGCTCGACATCGACTGCGGTCTGCAGGCTCTCGTCGCTCAAGGCGGCCGCATCGAGCGTACGGCCCGTTCCCGATACTGCGTGCGGCACGGGTGCGGCCCCGCCGGCGGCGGCGGGAAACGCGAGCACGGCAACGTCGGAATAATAGACGGGCGGCGGTTTCGGGGGAGCGTCGCCAAACGCGGCCAGGGGGTCAAAGGCCGACAGCGATCCGTAGGGACCGGTGACCGACGGTGGCTCGTCAAGCCGTCCCGTGTAGCGCCGGCCCCCCGCGACCACGGTTTCGCTCCAGACGAGCTTCTTCATCGCGTCCGCGGGCGGCACCCACGGACCACCGGTTTCGCTCCAGCCGGGCGACGAGGCAATCGTGAACTCGAGGCCCTTGTCGCGAGCCACGTCGACGGCGGTGCGAAACGCATCGCGCCACTCGGGCGTCATGTAGACCAGGCGTCGAGCGACGATCTGGGGCGTGCCCAGGTTGGCGTCGAAGTTCTGCACGCCGCCGATGCCCACGCGCTTCATCCAGGCGAGGTCGGCTCGGATACCCTCGGTGGTGATATTGCCGTTCATCCAGTGCCACCAGACGCGGGGCCGGGCCGATGCCGGCGGATCCGAGAATCCGGCGGCGAGCGGATCGGGTGCTGCGGCTGCGGCCAAAGCTGCCGCCGACCCGAAGCCGGCCATGAGGAGTACGAGACTGCCGATCGCGGGGATCTTGAATCGCATCTTTCGGCGCACTTAGCGGGGAGTGCGCGCCAACAGCCCGCGCGACTCAAGCCATGCCACGAATTCATCGAACATCAGCGTCGTGGTCGTGCCCTGCCGGCCGAGGCCAAAGCCATGGTCACCGCGTTCGTACCCACCCGGTGCTGCCAGGGCAACTTGCGCCGTCAACATCAGCACCACGATTCCGGTGTTCCTGATCACGAGATCACCTCATTCCGCCCGGCTATGCGTGCGTAAACCGCCGCACTCGGTTTGGGCGTGCGACGGAACGTCGCGCGATCCACCGCGACCAGTCCGTACTTAGGGCCGTAGCCGAAGATCCACTCGAAATTGTCCAGGAGCGACCAGTGCATGTAGCCGAGCACGGGGACTCCATCGTCGATGGCCGCCTTGAGCCCAGTGAGCGCCGCGGGGATGAACGCCGCGCGCTGGGTATCGTCGGCCGTACCCAGCCCATGCTCCGTGATCATGACCGGACGACCGGTGGCCGCGCGCGCGTAACGAACGGCCCCGCCCAAGGAGGGCGGGTAGATCTCGGCACCCATGGAGTTGCGCGGCGCGCCTTCCGGCGGCGGCAACGTCCCGGCGGGCCCGATCTGCGCGCGATCGTAGTTCTGTACGCCGATGAAGTCGTCATCGCGCGCCGCATCGAGCCACGCGCCGTAGACCTCTGCACGCTTGGCATCGCGCCGGCTGTCGGAGCCCACGGCCTGGTCGTCGGAGATCGCGAGGCTCACGCCGACTTTGAGGTCGGGCCGCACCGACTTGATCGCTTCGCGGCCCCGCCGATGCGCCGCCAGCAGATTGGTTTGCTGGCGGCCCAGATCCTCGAGGTTGAGCGCGTTTGCCGCGGCGAAGGTTGGCACCTGAAGAGCCCGCGCGGCCGCCGCCAGCATGGCGCGCTGCGCCTCCCACATGGCGGGCGGCAAGCCGAACCACCTCAGCACGCCCATGATGTTCGGCTCGTTCAGCGTGGTCGCGAAACCGATATGTGCCGCGAGGTGCCGGGCGGCACGCTCACAATAGCGCGCGAACAGGTCCGGCGACTGAGGATCCAGCCATCCGCCGCCGGCCGCGAACCAGCGCGGCGTGGTGAAATGATTGAATGTCACCAGCGGCGTCAGTCCCCGCTGCCGGCAGCCCTCGATGATGCGCGCGTAGTGGTCGAGCATCGCGGTCGAGTAGGCGCCGGGCTCCGGCTCAATGCGCGCCCATTCGATCGAAAACCGATAGCTGTTGAGCCCGAGGTGCTTCACCAGATCGAGATCTTCGGACCAGAGTTCGAGGCTGTTGCAGGCATCGCCCGACGGCTCGGCAAACACGGTCGGCTTGAGGTGTTCGAGAAACCAGGTGTCGCTCGCGGTGTTGTTGCCTTCCACTTGATGGCCCGCGGTCGCGGCGCCCCAGAGGAAGCCGGCCGGAAAGCGCGAGCCCGCCGGGCGGGTCGCAGCAGCCTCTGGAAGTGCCGCCAACGCGGCCATCGCGGCGCTCGCCATCAGAAACGATCGTCGGTCAGCGGCCATAGGTACCTCTCTTGGTGCGCCGGCGGATTGCGTGAAGGATCGGGTGTCGACGCCCCGAATTTGACCCCCGCTCCCGGAGCAGCCGAGCGCGATGACCCCCCGATTTTTCCCATTGTCGCGTGAGGTTATTCGCCACACGCGCGACACCGACATTTCGCAGACTCGAAGAGCCCTCGGGATCGTGCAGACCGACAATACACCAGCCGACTTGATTGTCGTCGACGAGATCAATCGCCTTCCGATAGGTCGGTCTTGGGTGACGATCATTCTTGACGTGGCGTGGCGCGCCGCTCCGTCGTGGGGTTTCATGCGACTCTGGAGGCGCCTTCAGCAACTTCTGCCGCCATGGCGCTCAGCATGACGTGCTTTCCCGAATCCGAATGGCTCAAGTCGCTCGCCATTGACCTGGACTGGCCCATGCACGGCATACCCACCTGACAAATGCGGCCATATCAGAACCTACTTTCGATGGCCACGCCAATCGTTCGTCGGCCTTCTCGTGTCGCCCAGTTAACCGTGGCTCCCGGATTCGAGAATGGCAACCCGATGATTGCGCTGCTGAAGTGTTGATCGAATAGATTCCTCGCGAACGCACTGACCCGCCACAACTGATCTTGCGCCCCGATTCCCAGATTCAAATTCACGATCTGGTACGACGGCTCGATGGTCGTCGAGTCTCCCGCCGCCCCGTAGACGCGATCGCGAAAGTAATAGTTCGCGGCGGCATCGAACGCCAAATTCGCCGGTAGCGCATGTTCGTAAGTCACGCCGACGTTGACCGTCTGCTCGGGCGCACCCGGTAACTCCTTGCCGCGCGCCTGGAACGTGCCACCGGCGTTACCGCACTGGGCGCCGACCGCCGCCGCTCCTAGAACTTGCACAGAAGCCGGGCAATTGGTGAGGTAGTCAGTGAAGAACGCGTGTGAGTAAGCGTAGCCGGCCGTGACTCCGACGTGTTTTGCCAGTCGATAAGAGCCTTCCAGTTCAAATCCCTTCGCGGTCAATCCCCCGGCATTTTCCGTCAGGAACTCCAACCCATTGAACACCGAGGTCTGCAGATCCTTGTACTTGTCATAGAAAATATCGCCGTTCAGCGTCAGGCGGCGTTCCAGGAACTGTGTCTTTGCGCCGATGGTCACATCGTCGACGGTCTGCGGTTTCACCGAGGATTCGGTCGAGGTGAGAGCCGAAAAGGTCACCGTCGGACCCAGGTAGCCCCGCGCGTAGGTCGCGTATAACAAGCTGTCCGGCGTGAATTCGAACTCCGTTCCGAATCGACCCGAAAAGTCGGTTTTACTGATCTGCGCCGACTTATACGCGATCGGGCTGTAGGGAATCGTGCCGGATGGTCCCGTACCAAAGGGCGGCGGCGGATCAAAGGGCGGCAACGACGGATCCACCACGGAGAATGTGGAAGCCACCGCGCGGTCGTGCGTAACGCGCCCGCCCGCAAGAATGTGCCATTGATCGGTCAACTTGAGCGAACCATCCACGAAGGCGGCTTGGCTCGTGCTGCCCGTTTCGCTTTGACCGATTCCGTCCGTGATACTGACGACCAACCCAGCGTTCGTGGGATCCGGCCGCAACTGTGCACTCTGGGGCTGGTATCCACGAATCTGATGGGAGATGTAGACGCCGCCCACATAGGAAAACACATCGGTCTTTGGCGAAGTAAGGCGCACTTCCTGCGACACGAAGGAATTGCGATCGCCCTCACTCTGCGCCTCAAAACGCGGCAGCGGCGTGGCGTCGATCGAGTAATTGATCGGGAAATCCTTTTGGCCGCGGTAGGCAGATACGGACGTCAGCGTGTTGGCGCCGAGATTGAGATCGAGTTGCAGTGAGGCGCCGTAGTTGGTCTGTTCTTGATTGCCGCCGTAGTCGTCGATGGATCGATTGTTGTTCATCCCCGGCACGACACCGAGAGCGGCCAAGTTGACAAATGGGGGATTGAAAAACGGATCGTAAGCGGGCGACAGTGAGTGGATAGTCCACAGCTGGCCGGGCCCCTTGGTCTTCGTATCGGAATAATCCACGATCAAATACGCCGAGAGATCACTGGTCGGCTGCCAGAGCAATTTTCCGCGGGCTCCGGTGGAATGCGAGCCGCCCCAATCCTGATGAAGGACCACATTGTCGATAAAGCCGTCATTGGCACGGTCGAACACGAATATCTGGGCCGCGGCGGTCCCGCCAATTGGGAGGTTCAAGCTCGCGTGGAGGTCTCGTTCATTTAAAGAACCATAGGAACCGAGCACGTCGCCGGAGAATTTCGTCAGATCCGGCTTGCTGGTGGTGATATTGACGACCCCGCTCGACGCGTTTTTTCCGAACTGCGTTCCCTGAGGCCCCTTCAACGCTTCGATTCTCTCAACGTCACCGAGGCTCGATACGGGGTTGCCGAATGGGACCACGACTCCGTCCACCACGGTACCTACATTTTGTTCGGAGGAGCTCGAGTAGCCGCCGGCAGTACCGACGCCGCGGAGGCGGAACCCTGCGTCATTCGGTGAAACACCGAAGTACACGCCGGGTAAGGTGTACTGTATGTCTGTCAGCGTCTTGAAGCCGGTGTCGGCCAACTGACTTCCGCTGATGACGGAAACCGCGATTGGAACGTCTTGGAGCCGCTCCTCGCGCCGCGTCGCCGTCACGATGATCTCGTCAATACCGGGCGCGCTGGACCCATTCGCGTCAGTCACCGCTTCTCCGGCCGCGACGTTGCCCACGCCGATTGTTCCAGCCAACAGGGCGCCGAGGCCGACATCGATGAAGCAGCGATTACGAGAAATTCTCATTAATTTTGTCCCCTCTCTATTTTCTCACGATCGGTTACCTGATCGGTGTGCCTGGTCACAGGCAATTCCAAAGCTATCCCATCGATCAATAATAGAGAATTCGCTTATTTGGACGGGAGGTGTTGGTGAAACCGTATGAACCAACGCAGATCGCTTGCGCAAGCGTCGGTGGCTCTCGCCCGAATGGTGGCGGAGTCTCACAATCATGGCGTGCCGATCAATCTGGTTCGCGCGCTCGGAGTGCGGGTCATATCCGGTTGGCGGCCCGACGACGATCTCGTTTATGGTTCCTTTCTAGATCAGGCGCTGCGCATCCTCGCGTACAAACCCAAGGCATTCACGCCGGGTCAGTCCGCACCCATTCTGCTGTACATCCATGGCGGCGGATGGAGTCTTGGCGATAGATTCGAGAGCGGATCCAACCTTCGCTGGTTCGCCGATCGCGGATCGCTTGCTCGTCGATCGACTACACCCTGTCATCCGTCGATCGACACCTGTGGGATACCACAACGAGTCAGGTGCATGCGCGATGGCCTGGACTGCGGCCAATGCAGCCCGGCTCGGCGGCGATCCCGCCCGCAGCAAGGACGCCCGAGCGCTCAAGGCTTCGCGGCGAGCACGCCGTTCAGTTTAAGCCAGCTGAGAAACTCATCCGGCCACAATTCGGTGGTCGTGCCGGGCCTTCCCAGGCCAAAGCCATGGCCGCCGCGCTGATAGAGATGCAGTTCCGCGGGCCGTCCGGCCTGGTGCCAGCTGTCCAGGAGGCCAATGCCGGCGTGCCCGAACAAAGGATCATCGGCAGCGAGTGCCGCAAATAGCGGTGGTGCGTCAGTCGGAACCTTGACGGCACCCATGGGCCCGTAAATCATACCGATGAATGCCGGATGCGCCTCAGTGCGTTGCGCCAGGACGACCGACAGGGTGGTCATGGCACCTGCCGAGAAGCCGATCATGCCCAAGCGGTTGGAGTCGATCTTCCATTCCGCCGCGCGCGAACGGATCAACTTGAGCGCCGCGATTCCGTCGTCGATCGCCGGCTGAAACACCGGCGGGGGCGGCGCCTGCGCACCGGCGCGGAACGCGGCCGCC
>Ga0210402_10004555_pt1 | contig 12602 bp, 11 predicted proteins | sample IncBWC7MmetaG_FD_161055 | JGI IMG/M metagenome (GOLD analysis project Ga0210402, IMG submission 161055) | Forest soil microbial communities from Barre Woods Harvard Forest LTER site, Petersham, Massachusetts, United States - Inc-BW-C-7-M | ecosystem: Environmental > Terrestrial > Soil >...
CCGCGCGTTGGCTCAGAGACCATCCTGGCCATGACGAACTCGAGAAACTTTATTACAGCCAGTTGGATCGTGCCGGAGAAGGCAAGCGGAAGAAGTATTCGGTTCTGCTCCGACGGGTGAAGCGTAATCCGGAAGACGGCTGGGCTTGGCGGGACCTTGCTCTCTGCTGTATCGAGGACTACGAAAAAGCAGGCGAACGGAGGCGGGCAAGACTCCAGGCGCGGGTACTGGCGCTGATTGCGGAGTGCGACCGCACAGCCCCGGACGATGTCGCCACCATCCGTGTTCATGCGCGTTGGCAACAGGCCCGCGCGCAGTGGCCAGAAGCGGTAGCAGGATGGCTAGACTCAATTGATCGTGATCCGGCGAGTTTTTATGGATATCAACGGGTCTGGGACTGCTCGGCTGGGTTTAGCGCAGAACGGCGCTGGGAGGTTTGGGAACGGATCGAGCCGATGCTGTTGCGTTGTCCTGGACACTTGGCGATAGCTCGCAACACGGTTCTACTGCTTGCACAAAGATTCGGTATCACAGTAGCCGAGGATGCCGTCTCGCGCTGGAAAGAGGCGCGTCCGGCCGATCCAGAAATCACTGAAGCTTTTGCTGACCTTTTGCTCGAGCGCGGCCAAGGCCGTACGGATGCGGAGCGCGCATATGCCCTGCTGTGCCCCGCGGTCGATCGTTTTCCACATCATGTTGGGCTCCGCTTCTCGCTGGTGAGTACCTGTCGAAAGTTAGGCAAAGTCGCCGAAGCAGAAGACGGGTTGCGCGAGATCGTTCGCCGTCATCCAGATAACTCGGCTGCGCGTATCCAACTCGCGTGGGTTCACGAATTCCACGGCGACGGTGATCAAGCAATCAAACTCTTGGACGAAGCGGCCAACCGTGATCCCCAGAATACGCAGATTTCCGAGGCCGTCACTCAGATTCTCATTCGCCACGAATCCTTCGATCGAGCCAAGAAACTGATTGGTGATGTCCTCGAACGCACGCCACGAGACATCTACTGGCGCAATCGAGCCGTCCGGTTACTGCAGGATTGCGGGGATGAAGAAGGAGCAGTAGAGGCGGCCCGCACGAGCGTGCGCGTATATCCACGTAGTGCTTACTTTTGGTTCTTGCTTGGTACTACGCTGAATCAGTTACGGCGGTTTGCGCAGCCGGGCGAAATCGAGCGCTGTTTCCGGCGAAGTCTCGCGCTCAACGCCATGGCTTTTGATGCAGCCGACGGGCTGGCCCAACTCCTCGTTGAACAGCGCCAATATGAAGATGCTGAACAAATCATCCAGAGTATTGAGCCGCGGTTGTGCGACTTATCGACGGCCCGTGGCCGGCTCGCGTGGATCCACCGGCAGCAAGGAAGAAAGCCAGAGGCACGCCAGGAGATGGCCTCGACGGTACGAACATACCCCTGGTATCTGTGGGGGTGGAGCGTCCTGATGGAGTGGCTAGTTGAAGACCAGGCTTGGGAACAGGCCCGTACGTTGCTGGAGACGGTCCCACAGGAACTCCGCACGGATCCGCAATTCCGCAGGCAGCGCCTGGTGGCGCTTGAGAAGGCGGGCGTTCCAGTGGATGTACTGGATGCGGAATGGAGCTTGTTACTGTGTGATTTTCCTGAAGAGCTTTCACTCCACCTACATCGTTACGACCTGTTGAGACAAGGGCGTCGGCTGGCTGAAGCGCAAACTGTGCTGAACGCAATCCGACCATTGGAGCCGGATAATCCTTTCTATCTGGCCCGGCTGGCAGAAGTTCGCGCCGAAGAAAAGAAGAGTGACGAAGCAATCGCGGCTCTTCAACGGATATTCTTTGCGGAGGTGAAGACCTCCAATTGGCCACCTGACTATGCCTGGGCCGCGATAAAAAAGGCTCAACTCGCGGAACGAGCTTATCAGGAGATACGTCGGTCTCTCGAGAAGCAAATCCGCCCCACGCCCCGGGCGTTGTTCATTTTGTGTTCTTATGCCCTCGAGCAAGGAAAGAGTGCCAAAGTGGTCCGGCAGAAGCCGTGGGCAAGTTGGTTTCCGGATCGTGGCGTAAAGGAATTGCTGAGCTTGCTCGAACTCGCCGATCGCAGCCCCTGGGTTGATGGCGCATACCGGGCGATTATTTTCGATCAGCTCTCGAGCATGGGGCACTACCGTTTGGTCATACGTTATTGGAAAAAGCATATGGCAGAAGTGGAAGCGGACGTGGCAAGTTGGGCACAGACGGGTCGCGCCCTGGCCTCTCTGAAACGGAAGGCTCAGACGCGCAAACTTCTATCTTCATGGCGTAGTCGAAAAGGCGTCGGCATGTGGGTTGTGGCAAACTATGTCACTTGTCTTTCGGCATTTTGGCCAACCCAATTGAGGGAGATCGTGGCCTCGAGTGGTGACGCGCTGCGCGAGCTTCCCCACGACTATTGCGCCCGATTTCTGGCTCACGTCAGGGCCGAGGCCTGCATCTTGCTGGGAGATAAGCAGGGCCTTCGCGACACCTGGAGTCAATATCGAAGCTACTTCGATTGCAAGGAGAACAAGCAAGAGTGGTTCGAGAGTGGACGCCGGCATCTGCTCACCGACATTCCGATGACGGTGCGCTTTCTGCAACAAAACGAGACCGGCTTGTATCGCAAAATGGTTTGGGGATTGCGCTGGAAACACATTTTGAGATCCCCCAGTAATCAAGTATGGATAACGAATTCCTCTACCGTTCCGTGGTGGGTATGGTGGGTTCTCATTTGGATCGCAATACAGGTGCTTCGGAACCATCAATAAAGCCTGCAACGGTCGAATCCGATTTTCTTCGTTTACACGGCACCGAGAATACACTGTGCATCCCGGCGCAGGAATGCCTTCACGCCCAACCAGTGGTTCAAAAACTACGAGTAGGACGCCAACAAACGCACGGATACGTGAGGATCAGCCCGCCGTCACTAATGCGCAGCCATTCATACAGCTCGCCCAAACAGGATGGCAATGTAGAGTCAGAAGGCATGCGCAGCCAGCATGCACGCGAAAACACGGGCATCCCCAATCCGCCGTTTGCTCTGGCAAAAGGCCTGGGCCCACGGAAAAGCGAGCGCGGCCCACCGTGGACATTCGGGGAACCGGCCGGACAGAACGCAGACTCATTGGGACAACCCCCTTTAGGTTATGACTCCTAGTACGCAAGGAGTGTATTTTCAGCGGAACCCAGATCCACCAGATCACCTGGATCCGCCGCTTTACCAAGTGCCGTTCCAATCCCCGGATCAACGAGATCACTCAATTCCACTCGGCCAGCTAGGCCCTGCCCTATGTCGAAGGAGCAACCCGAATGTTGGAAGTACAGCGCCTAAATTTGCGCACATTGGAAGTGGGAAACAATCGTCGGTTGCCCGTGGACAGGCTTGTGGTCCATCCGTGGACAATATAATGATTGCAATAAGTTACACGATTGCTGTACTGGCTTTGTACTTAATCTGCGTCTCTGAAACTGGCGCAAGTGCCTGTGGCCTATTTGCACCTTATTTGCACTCCGAAAGTGGAAAAGGAGTCTCTTACTGCGGGTGGTGCCGACCCCGTCGCCACCCAACCCCTCTATCATGGTACCAAGGTGGTCGAGCCGGGCCTGGTCCACCGATCTTCTCGCTTATCTTCTCCAGGGCGCTATTGAGACTTTCTCTTCTCCTTGGCTCTTCTTTTATCTCTCTCAGCACTGCCCTTCAGATTCCAATAGTCGAGTGATTGTTTTCGTTTCCTATTACCAAAGCAGTTCGATGAACAATATATTTGCCTCGTTTTGTCGGCAAGAAAGTACTTTCCGCATTCTGGGCAGACCATTGCCCTCCAGCGTTGCTGCATCAGCTCATACACAGCTTGTTGGAACTTACAGCCGAACTCCCAGGTGATTGCGCCAGAGATGCCGTCCACAATGGGTCTGCCGGGGGGCAAACCTGCAATTGTCGTTTGCTGATCCGGATCAATGGGCTGGCCCGGAATGAACTTCCCTAAGCTCAGCTTGCGATCACCTTTCCTCTTGAACGGTGTTCCCGGCATTACCAAACCTCTGGATACCCCCTCGCGCCTCGCCTCGCGCTCAAAACCGAGCAACAGCTTCAAATTGACGCCCTCATGATCGTTGCGACTCCACACCTGGAGTAGGCGGTCCCGATAATAGAGGAGGGGAGGCTTTAGCACTGCCTTCACTTCAGGCGGGTTTTGCCACCAGGCGTCCGCATATTCATAAAGCCATTGCGAGAGGTCTTTTGGGAAGAAGTGTGGGCATTTCAAGTGAAAGCGTCGCCAACCCTCAGGTGTATCTCCAAGGTTAGCAAAGGCTTCCAGATCATTTAGTCGCAACTCGCGGTCAATCCCTGCTTTCCTGTTTGCAATTCTCATAGAGACAGTCTCTCCACAAATGCCGTGCTCGATACTAACATCGATCTTATGGCAAGCAAACAAGCGAGCCATAGTAGATGACAAGTCGCTGACAAGGAAATACGCGTGAATCACGGGTGCCCACGCCGGATGGCACCCACAACACCCGCACACAGGGAAAGGGGAAATAAACTATGAAAAAGAACGGTTGGCTCGACATAGACAAAGAAGGTCTTCGCAAATCACTTGGGCAGAAGAACAAAGTTTTCTTGCTCACTGAAATGGTCAGCAACGCATGGGACGAGGACATTACCAAGGTTGAAGTCACACTGACTCGCCCTGACGAGAAGAGTCACAGTTGGCTTCATGTCATCGACAACAGTCCGACCGGGTGGAGCGACTTGAGCCACGCGCATACGATGTTTGCCGAGAGCACCAAGAAAGCAAAGTCAGAAAAGCGTGGCAGGTTCAACGCTGGGGAGAAGGATGTTCTTGCGCTCGCCATCGAGGCCAAGTTAACAACGGTCAAGGGGCAAGTGCTATTCAACGAAGACGGTACACGTACCGAAGGGACTGAGACGCGGGAAGTTGGCAGCGAGTTTGCTGGGCGATTCCAACTTACTCAGGAGGAGTATGAAAACATCGTGCAACAGGCGAAGTTGCTCATCCCGCCAAAGGGCATCATCACGATGTTCAACGGCGAGGAGATTCCGTACAGGAAGCCCAATGGCAGTTTCACAGAAACGCTTCCGATTCCGCTGGCCGACAAAGAGGGCGTGATGCGGAATGTGGAGCGCAAGACGAAGGTCAATCTCTACGAACGACTTCCTGGCGAAGTCGCCATGATTTACGAGATGGGCATACCAATCGTCGAACTTGGTGATGACAAGTGGCACGTCAACGTCATGCAGAAGGTTCCACCGTCGCGTGACCGGGATAACGTCAACCCTTCGTACCTGCGCAAAATCCGCGTCGCCGTCCTGAATGCGAAGTTCGAAGAACTAAAAGATGAGGAATCAGCGGCTGCTACGTGGGTTCGGGATGCTGTCGGCTCATCGAAGTCTTCCGACGCCGCAGTTAAACATGTCATGACTACTCGCTTCGGGCAGAAGCACGTCACTCGTGATGTTCGTGACAAAGGTTCCGCCAACGAGGCTGTCAGCCAAGGCCACAAAATTGTCGAAGGTGGTTCAATGACTGGCAGGGAATGGGAACGCTATAAGGCTATCAAGGATGAGAATGGCGAGTCTGTCCTCAAGACTTCGGCGCAGGTAGCACCAACTGATGTCGTTGGCCCGTTGACGGATAGTTTGATTATCCCTCGTAAGGATTGGACAGCCATGATGCATGGTTACGCCGCTATGGTCGAGGCAATTGCTCCGAACCTCATCGGCAAACCCGTTGTCATCCAGTTCATTGATAACGAAAACGTTCATATCGAAGGCTGTTTCCAAAATGGCTTTCGAGGGGACAGGTCAACAAAAGGATACACCAGGGACTTCGGCATCATGACGGTTAACCTTGCGTATACCGACGTAGACGACAACGAGCAGAAGTACACGCTACTCCTGCATGAACTGGCCCACGACAAGGTCTGCTCCAATGACCATCTCCACCATGAGTTTTACGGAACCGTTGAGGTTCTTGGTGGAAAGCTGGCCGTGCTCATTCAGGACGACCCGGAGCTGTTTGACATTGGAGTGCATTGCTCTGACTTTGCCGATGTTCAGCCACCCTGGGCTGTGGCGCATGTGTATGAACACAACGGCGAGGGAGTTGCTGCTGCACGTGCGGTGGGCCCTGCTACAGGACGAAGTGACTGATACCGGGACAATTCTGTACTTGCGTTTTACTGGTGATGAGGTTCGGTTAGAGAAGTCGTAGGCGTGAGAGTCGTCCACCTTCCTTAGTAACCAAGCACCAAAACAAAACATACCCGACGGGCCGGAGAGGTCTGCCTTGGATGCGCATGGAACACCCGGCTCACCTTCTTTCTGAAATCTGATCGGTGGCCGTCTACCTTAGTGCGGAGAAAAGAGGAACACAAATGGAACAAATGAAAGACGAATCGAGAACGACCTCGGAGAAAATCGCGGAGACGGTCAAGGCAGTACTGAACGACCCGGCAAGCGCAACGGAACAAATGCTCGCAGCTTTGGAAGAGGCCGCTCACCAAACCCCCGTACGGCGGACACCAGAGCAAATCCTGAAACACTGGGCCGAAGTTAACTGGTGGACAGAAGCGCATCTACTGCTGTTGGCCCCAAAGGGCCGCGAGATGGAGTTGTGGAAAGGCGGCGACTCGGAATTTGGGCAATACGGTGAACACGAAGAGTTCGTGCCCCACCAGAAACACGTCACCATTCTTGCAGGGCGCATCGCCGAGGGGTACATCCCTATCGGTGTCGTCGGCATCGACACTCTGCATCCGCAGCGGGAGCGACGGATTCAACTCGGGTACCTGCCGACTGCCGAAGCCGAACGCCTCATGACGGTCTGGTACTTCGGTTACACCACAGGACAGCGTTTCTAACGAATAACAGCGGCGGGGCTCCGGACGGAGCTCCGCAGTTTCAAAGGAGAATCACGTGGAATACATGAGCGCACGGCAACGATTACGGTTGAAGAAAAAGGGACGCGAAGCTCAAGCGTTTCCGAGCGGGATGCTTTCGCGGGTCCGAGATTCGTTCTCGGGCGCGCCGGTCTGGTGCGTCCAGGTCTCGGAGGATTTGGCTGGGGGGGTTCAAGAGGGCTCGGTCGTGGCGGGAAAAGCCGAGCACCAGAACGGAACGATATGAAATCATTCCCAGTCACGACCATCCACGGAGACCACATGGCGGTCTTCTACCTCGATGGTTACCGCATCGTGGTCCCCGCCATGCTTGGATCGAATGATAATCGTGCGCACGTCATTCGTTGGTTGCATCATGCGTGGCCCTTCTGGGTCAAGGTTGGAGCCCGAGGGCCGCGTCTCATCAAGACGCAAGACGGCAAAGAGATTGCTCTGCACAAAGTTTATTCAGAACTCGTCCATGGTGAAGCATTTGTCGTCGACGCCACGGATGGAAATCTTCTGCGCTGGACGCCAGAGAACATTGGCCCGAGGCGGAAGCCCGAGAAACTTGCTACACCTGCGCAGCAGGACAATGAAGTCGCGAATCAGATGTTTCTGCGTGAGCGTGATGGTTCACTTGATTACGTCGTACAGGCATTGGCTCGCGACATCAAGGCCGACCAGGTACAGTTCTCTGGAGCAAACGAAGACCTGACATCCGAGCAGAAGACCGCCCTGGAAAACCGCGCCGTCACGTTGCTGAATGAGTGGGAGCGCAGGCTAGCTGCCTCAATGACGCGCGGTGATGTTGACGCCGACCGCACGGAGGACCATCTCGAAGTGGAGATGCCGCAGGATGGGTCGGTCGCTGACCCTCGTCCGGAGAGTTACCCGGATGGCGTCGTGCATCTCGTACCGCATCACGGGAACAACACCGACGACAATGCAAAGGCTCCCCGAGCCGATGAAGAAGATTGGGCACCGACTGTGAAGAGTTGGCCTGAATATTGTGACCTGACCCTGGCAGAGTCTCGCGCCTTGTTGGGAAGTCGAACACGTCAAGACCCGAGCACCGAGTTTGTTGTTAACTCTCATGGCTGGTACAGCCCCGAGAATGGTGGCCTTCCGATCTACGTGGGTCGCCCTAAAGACATCGAGCAGATTCCAGGAAACTTACAGCCGCGACACCCAGAAAACGGTACGAGTGCAGTAGAGGGGAGAGATGAACCAGGGAAGTTGGCTACTACCTGCGCTCCTCGTTAGGTCTTCAGTCCGTTATCACCCGCGATTGAGTGTTCAGTCGCATACAGAACGGGTAGCCAAATCACGGTTGCGCTAAAGGACAGAAGAGGGCGCAATCGGTTCCCGGCAGCACCGGGATGCAGTTATCGAATCAACTGGAAGCATTGCCTCACGATGTCACTTCTCGACCATGCAAGTGACTGAGAGCGCACAACTGCTAAGGATTCGCTAAACACTTCAGGAAGGGCAGCCGTTGCTGCCGGGGACAGTAGTTCCATCTGTCCTCTTTGGGCATGGTCTGCCCGCTGGTAAAACAGCGTACGCACAAGGTTTGATTTTGGAGAACTTGCAGAGCCTGAGGACGGGTCAGAACGATGACGGGCATTGGGCCATCCCGTACTCCGCAGTGAATACGGGCAGGGTTTTGCTCCCCTGATGCCAGAGGCCCTAATAAAGTTAACCGCGCCCATGCGAAAGCAAATCGCACACCGGGTAGTGGCCCGGCTCTCCGAGGCGCGATCTTTTGGAGGATTATGCAACACGAAGATTTGATACTCGCTACGCTCTACACGCCTAATGGGCCACCCCCGTTCCACTACATCATCCGCGCGCTTGAGGCCATCGTGCCAATCGCTGGGCACTTGACTGTCGAAGAACTGGAAACCGCCATATTCGATAAGGCACATCAGATGGTGCATGAGGAGTCGGCATTCATCACGATGAAAGGAGCCGAACAGTGGCCCGTCCAATAAGAGAACTCGATGATGCCGCGAAGTTGTATCGCGAACTGGCCAAAGACGCCACGCAAGCGAACAAGTTTAAGATTGCGAGAGCCTTGATGCAAATCGGCCTCGCGAAACTCAACCACAAGCGCACCATCATTATTCACAAGAATGACGACGCGCCGTACGACCCGCTCGCTGACCCGGAGCCAGAGGGCAGCCCATATTACGCGTTCAACCGTCCGACTCGCGAGGAAAGACTAAGATGGGAAGCCTGGAAGGCGCGTCAAGACGCGTACTACGCTGCGCACCCGGAAGTGCCACGTCCATAAGTTGACACCTACGATTGTTCAAAGTGCCAATCGTGCACTGCACCTGGTCGTTACTACTGAGGTCTGACCAACCCGGAAAGCGGGACTGATTGAATGCAACACGACTCGAACGCGCCCAAGCACGAATGCGCAGGCGCCAACAACCAGAAACATCTACGCCGGCCACGCAGAGACTTGCTCCCTGCCTAACTGGATCGACTTCAGCGGCAGGCCTCCCCGAACTAGCGGAATACTTCACACCTGCGGAAGTCTCGAAGAGGCTGAAGATTAGCACGAAGCAAGTCATACGCTTCTTTGAAGGCCGGGCGGGTGTTCTCAATCTCGGCGGAGAACGGAGACCGACTAGGACGGACAAGCGCAGCAAGTATTCGATCCTGCGCATCTCGCATCCTGCACTCGTGCAGTTCCTTTCGGAGAACCAGGCATGAGGGGAGGGTGCGGTTTTCAGTCGTAACACCTTGGACTCCAATTCACGGACAACAAACCACCCTTTCTGTCGCTGAGCGTATCCACAGATACGGGCGGACGATCTGCACACGCTCTTCCCCCCAGCTGCGACCAAATCGACACGGCCTCGAGTTGACAGTACACACCTTGTCAGATTTCAGCAACCTCGTTGGAGGACTGACTCGCAAGTCACTGCGTTGCCGCCGTGAAATGACGAGTCAGCTGAGTCTCCCGGGCAAACGCACCTCATCTTGCAGCTACAGTTTGTTCTTCACCCAGGCACACACTGCTTGTTTATCTTCTTTAGTAAGTTTCGCCTCTGGATGCATTGTGGTGTACAGCCACGGCGGCATCCTGCCCGTCGATATGAGTCCGCACATGGAATCCAATTTGTCACGCTTTTGCCGTGCCGAATATCTTTCCCACTCGGAGAAATCTAGCTTTTCTCTGCCTTCGCGCACGTGTTGCGCGATCCACCATGAGACGGGTGCAACATGGCTGTACCAAGGCCAGTCAGTGTGATTCGAGTGGCAGTTCCCACAAGCCCGCACCAACACTCGCGTAGCCTCTGAATTCGACAAAATCGGCAGTCTCCCATCTCTCGGCTCGATAACTGCACGCTGCCCGGTCAACAACTGTCCCACAATCAGGGCTGTGGCTACCAACGCGAGAATTGATTTTAGCGTCCTCATCATTATCATTGGGTTCTGCGCTTGCCCTCAAACGGCTTAGGACTTGTCGCAATTTTGAGGCCTCGGGGAGGCACGAGTTCGTTAGATTCCTGGGAGGGATCACCGTATCGTGCAGCGACGAGGGCAAGCCTCACGAAACCGCCCGAATCGTCTTTTACCGCGGCTGCGTATCTTCAGATCGCTGATTTTCGAGTCGCACGATTCCCCTCACACGTCGGCATCTCGACGGTTTTCGCCACAAGTGTCGCTATTTCGACATCAGGCGTTTAGGAGGGAGTTCAGCGAGTGGCGCGTTGCACTCTTACGGCGAACGCCTAGTCGGTTTCGTGGCCTCAAAAATGCTTTCCCCGGGGCAGGAGATGCAGTTTGTGGATACGAGAATCGTAGACCGCACCATCGTTACCATCCAAGTTATTAGTTCTATAGCAACCATCATCGTTATGGTGCTTATCTTAACGATGATAGGAGCAAGCATTTACGGGATTCTTGTCACCGTGCACTGAATTACTTATCGAATTGAAGATTGTGAATTCTTCCCGAAAGCCCGTAACGTATAGGCTAATCGGCGTGGTTATAACTTAAATGCTATTGAAAGTGAAGTGATACGGTACGAACCCGATTGCAATTGCCAATTGTTCGGATTATGTTTCCTGATCGTTCTTCTCACTGTGCATACTGGATCTGTTAGGCCAGTGGCACCTCCTTACGTGTTGGCCGGGTGGAAGTTTTCGTCGTGCGGACCTGTTCGTCCTCGACCACCCGCTTTCTCCAAACAACTGAAAGATTGAACTTCACAGCCAGGGGGAGCAACCGTGCTTTCAGGAGGTTCCGCCCATCCCGGCTAAGTAAGTAAGAGTCGCAGACTGGGCCAACTATGTAACCGCGAGAAATCCGGGGTGGAACACCTTGGTATTCGGCGTGCATTTACCTGAGCACCGCGAAACACCGGCAACATGAAAGTAAAGGAGGAACCGTGAACCGCATGAAACTTTCCGAAACATTCTCGCTGCTTTGGACAGCGGGCTTGATTGCGCTCGCTATTCTGACGGTAGCCCCCAGTGTGTCAGCACAGGCTATTCCGCCACCACCAATAATTGATTTTTCACTTCCACCTGGCTTACAGATTCCGCCGTCTGACTCAAAATGCATGCTGCAAGGCCACAGACTTGACCTTCAATGCATCATTGCGAACGATCCAGACGCTATTAGAATTCGGGCTGAGGAGGCCATGCTCGAAGCCCAGGCTCTGAAGGCGGCAAAGTCAGGGAAACTGGATCCATACCATCAAGTCGAGACTCTGGGCAAACTTGAGATCTTCGATCCCAACATGTCAGTTAACAAGAACGTCGCCTGCAGCTATTGCCATGACCCAATGGCGGGCTATGCAAACGGCATATCGATCTTGAGCGTATTCACGGGCGGATCGAACCCGGGATCGGTCCCCATCACAGTTCACGGAGCCTATCCCAACAACCGGATTGCGAAGCGAAATCCGCAGAGCTACGTTTACGCAACTTACTATCCGCCTCTCCATTTCAACCAAAGCCAAGCCGATTTCTATGGGGGCAACTTCTGGGATGGTCGCGCAACGGGCTACCGACTGCAGAATTCCGCAGCGGAGCAGGGACAAGACCCGCCCTTGGATCCCGAAGAAATGGCCAATCCAGATCCCGCTTGCGTGGTGTGGAAGCTCTCCCTGAGCCAGTACAAATTCTTCTTTGAGCAGGTCTTTGGCGTCGGCTCGCTGGAAATTAACTGGCCTTCGAACGTTGCGAAAATATGCAGCATCCCGAAGGGAGCTGCTGTACTTAACGGAAACCCGACTCCGCTAAAGCTCAGCCCCAAAGACCGCACTCTCGCCACGAAAGACTTCGATGAGTGGGGCCAGGCCATTGCCGCTTATGAGTCTTCCAACGCCGTCAGCCCTTTCACGTCGAAATTCGATTACTTTCTGGCGGGAAAGGCAACCCTCACAACACAAGAGCAGAACGGTTATGACTTGTTCCGCGGCAAAGGCAGCTGCAATACCTGTCACCTGGATGGAAGGTCGAGCACTCTGACGGGTGGAGCTGACACAGGTCAGGCGGCAAGCGTTCAGCCTTTGTTCACAGACACAACCTACAACAACCTCGGTCTCCCCAAGAATGTGATGCTTCCCTGGTATTCGGAGGACACTCCGGACCAATGGGGATTTACCGGTAATCCACTGGGCTTCGGGTTCACCGACGAAGGAATGGGATTATTCCTCGACGGGTACTATGGCGCTC
>Ga0210402_10004557_pt1 | contig 12601 bp, 14 predicted proteins | sample IncBWC7MmetaG_FD_161055 | JGI IMG/M metagenome (GOLD analysis project Ga0210402, IMG submission 161055) | Forest soil microbial communities from Barre Woods Harvard Forest LTER site, Petersham, Massachusetts, United States - Inc-BW-C-7-M | ecosystem: Environmental > Terrestrial > Soil >...
ACTTGTCTTCCGATGCGCGATGAATTCGTGAAGGGAGGTCCAGGGAACAATATACGACACATACCGTTGAGTTCCAGTAATGCAGTCTTTCTGAATCAAATTTTTGCCAATCCATAACACGAAGAATGAAATTAACGATTGAAGCCGCTATAGATACAGCAGAATACACATTCTCAGATATAATATACTCTTCAAATTTAATCACTCACAGACTCCTCATTCAGTCGTCTCTCCACGTAACCTGGCCACCCGCCCACCTTTCCCCCCACATAACGCGTTTATGATAGACCTTCCTCAGGTCTTTAAACTGATTCACAAACTCGTCAATTTCCTTCCCACTCGGGGTTCCCGTCCCCGATCCGGTACCAGTACCAGAGAATGTATGGTGGGAGGAGGAGGATTGGACAAATGAGGAGGCGAGGGCTTCGGAGGTGTCGTCTTGGGTAGTTGTGCTATGTCGGAGACGCATGAGGAGGAATTGGGGTGTGAAACGCTGGAGGGTGTGGTCAGATGGACTGATCTTTGGATATCCTTTGGGGTAATAATAACAGGCAAACCTGATACACTTCCCTCTGCTCTCTCTCGAGCTCTTTCCAACGTGTTTCCAACGCCTTGGCCTCATCAAACGCATCTTTTGTATCCCCTCGTAAGTTATACAGACTTTCCTGTAGCGCGAGATTGCTGTCTATCCAAAATTCAAAATGACCATCTTACACATCCGCAACGGTTTCCACTGACTAGCAATTGACTCATTAGCAAGCCCCAGTTCAGCCTGTGCCTGATACAAGGCCTTCACCCGACCAAGCGAGTGGAACACTGCTTGGAAGTAGATGGGGTCAGAGAGAAGGTCTTCCAGGTCTTCGCGTCTACCAGGAAATTTCGCAGCATTGAGGGAGGAGTTAAATGATTGGAGGAGTATGTGAAGCCTCACGATAGATTGGCAAGCTCAGGGAACTCTGTTAGTAGGGGTGTTGACATGGTTACAGAGTACGAGAACGAAGGTGCACTGATGAGTTGCTGATGAGTCGACGTCGGAAGAGAAGACGAAGATTTATCTATCTCCTTCTCACGCCATGTCCATCGTCCTCCCTGGCGAACAAGTCCCAGCCCACCATGTGAACCTCAAACTTGGCCCAGGACTCCTCCAGCTCTCCAGTCCAAACCCGACACAAACGAGTTCTATCATCGCAACCAGAGCAGGCACGCTCAATCACTCGTCAAATGGCAGGAAATGGTGGGTCGAGAATAATTCACGACGTGTTAGTATACACCGACACCCATGCACTCTTCAATTGTCCTGGCCTCATAACCCGGATGTGAATGATTCTACCAGTATATTCCAGCACCCCAAGAATCCGTCGTAGGTGTGATTATCCAAAAGCTCGGGGATGCTTTTCGTGTCGACATCGGTTCCGCACACACCGCTTCATTGGATGGGTTGGCGTTCGAGGGTGCTACCAAGAGAAATAAGCCTAATTTGAAGGTGCGTGAATTTGTGATGTCCCCGCCTCTGAAATGAATGATTGCACCAGATCGGATGTTTGCTTTATGCACGCGTCTCCATGGCTCATAAAGATATGGAACCGGAACTAGAGTGTTTTGATGCTCAGACACGTAAATCAGAGGGGTTCGGAGAGCTTAAGGGTGGGTTCATGGTGCGGTGCAGTCTTAGAATGTGTCGGCAGTACGTCCTATGTTATGCTATTATATATATATATATTCCCTGTCTTATTCGTATCAACAATCAGACTTCTTGACTCAAAACATTTCCTTCTCCCGTTCCTTGGGGCGCGCTTCCCCCTGGAGGTAGCAGTAGGCATGAATGGGCGTGTCTGGATCAACGCAAAGGAGATAAAACAAACCATTGCTATGGCACGGTGTATTGAGGCTGTTGATCCTGATGGCGGTGGGATGGATGAAGCAGGCATGAAAGCGTTGTTAGAGACCTTGGACGTGTAGAATTGGCAATAAATTATGGCTCTCGTACAGTACATGGGATCTACAAAGTTAACAATGCTGGCAAGTCATTATTCTGTGAAGGTGTGTGAGCGGGGAGGTGGACGCTAATACAACTTACCCTACCGACAAAGGGCTAATCATCGTCCGCCATCCTTGCCCTCTTCGTCGGCCTTCTACTCGAACCAGCACTAACCATCTCTTCGTCACTAATTGTCCCCGAGCTCCTCCGACTAACGCTCGCCCTCTTCCTTCTCTGATATTCCTTGTCCCTGTTCTTCTTCTGCTGTGCAGCAGACAATTCCTGGCCCCTTGTCGCAGGGGGGACGATGACGGTCGTCACACCCGGCGTAGGTTGCTTCACGTACTCCTCTGCTGGCGTAGAGGAATCTTCTCCTTCACCCATGAGCTCCAGAGACTGAGCGTGAAGACAAAGTAAATGGTATTGTTGTATAGGGGTAAGAGCTGTTCACCTTCTGATACGTCAAGCTGCTGTTCGAAAACACTCGATCCTGCTCATTCACCTCATACTTCCTCCTCCCCACACTCTGATTTTTCAAATACCCTTCAAACCCCTGGATTATATTCCCCCCACTGTGCGCTGCAGTCTCTGTCAAATATGACGCCTCGAGGTTGTAGATCTGGACTTCAATTTGGGCCTGAAAGAGGAAGTCAAGCAATAATGGAGACATTTGGAGATGGAACACACCAACTGCTTGTCTACTGCGCGTTTTTTTGGAAGAGCTTGCATCAGCTCTTTCCGGAGGGTCTCATAGCGCGCTTTATCTTCTGCGGAAGGACCAAGACCGGTATCGGCCATGGTAAGGAAGTCCAAAAAATCACTAGTACTATACTGAGTGGCGCTCGATTGTTTGTCTGTGCTTGCCTTAATTGTACGCGCGTCCAATGCTCGTCACCAAATAATTTCCTTGGGATTCAGACTGTTCAAATGTCATCCGCACAACCTCCTAGTAACCCCCCACCCAACCCAGAGAAACAACCAGACGATTCAGAGACTCCACCGCCTTCCACACCTCAGGATGGTGCTGAGATGGACACAACACCCGACCAACCAGCTGAGGAGACTTGGGAGGATATTCCCGAGGATGTCATGGCTCTGAGCACGGATGAAATTCTCACAAGAATACGGCTCATTGAGAATGATATCAAGGTGCGTTGTTTGAAGGGAAGCGAATGCTGGACTACATTAATTCCATTACTGGTCGTAGGTCATGAGGTCTGAGACTCTGAGGTTGCAGCATGAGCAGAGCGTCATGAAGGAGAAAATTCGTGATAATGGGGAGAAGATCAAGCAAAACAAAGTCTTACCATACCTCGTAGGGAATGTCGTCGAGGTCAGTCCAAAGTCAAACAAATACAACTCTATCACCGTTAATAACACATCTGCACCCAAGATCCTAGACGTCGACCCTGAAGTCGAAGAAGATGGCGCGAACCAAGACCTCGACTCAATGCGCAAAGGCAAATGCGCAGTAATAAAAACCTCCACCCGTCAAACAGTCTTCCTCCCCCTGATTGGCCTCGTCCCGCCAGAGAATCTCAAACCCGGTGACCTTGTCGGCGTGAACAAGGACTCATACCTCATCCTCGACACACTTCCAGCCGAATTCGACTCTCGTGTCAAAGCGATGGAAGTTGATGAAAGGCCCACAGAGACATATACAGATATTGGTGGGCTGGAGAAGCAGATCGAGGAGCTGGTGGAGGCAATTGTGCTTCCTATGGAGCAGGCGGATAAATTCAAGACTTTGGGAATTAGGCCGCCTAAAGGGTGTCTTATGTACGGACCACCAGGCTCGTAGCACCTTTTCTCTTCACCAGCATTCCCTTTTAAACGCCAATACATTCGTTCACAGGAACTGGCAAGACACTTCTAGCCCGCGCATGTGCTGCCCAAACCAAAGCCTGCTATCTCAAACTCGCTGGGCCTTCCCTGGTCCAAATGTTCATTGGTGATGGCGCCAAACTCGTTCGCGACGCATTCGCTTTAGCGAAGGAAAAAGCTCCCGCGATCATCTTCATTGATGAGTTGGACGCGATCGGTACGAAACGTTTCGATTCGGAGAAGAGCGGTGATCGCGAGGTGCAACGGACGATGCTGGAGTTGCTTAATCAGCTCGACGGTTTCAGTAGCGATGAACGTATCAAAGTCGGTTTTACATTTCTTTCATTTCATCCTAATTTGAATTCAACGCTGGTGTCTCTCACGTCCTTAGGTAATAGCCGCAACAAACCGAATCGATATCCTTGATCCAGCACTCCTGCGTTCCGGCCGTCTCGACCGCAAAATCGAGTTCCCTCTCCCAAATGAAACAGCACGTGCGCGTATCCTGGAGATCCACTCCCGCAAAATGTCGACCTCCCCTGATGTAAATTTCGAGGAACTGGCAAGGAGCACGGACGAGTTTAATGGAGCGCAGTTAAAAGCTGTGTGTGTGGAGGCTGGGATGATAGCTCTTAGGGAGGGTGCAAGCAAGTTAGGACATGAACATTTCTTGAGTGGGATTGCAGAAGGTACGTTTCTCGGATACAGCTTTTTCTATCTATGTTTTCTTCGAGTGTTTGGCAATGATGCTGACGGTTTTGAATTTGCAGTCCAAAGCAAGAAGAAGAATGCTCTGCAGTATTTCGCTTGAATTTCTCCCTTATTCTTTGTTGTCTTCCCCAGCCAATTATCATCTATTCTTTCCTATTGCATTCAGTTCCGTTCAGCCGGCTGCGTTTGGTTTGGTTCAGTTCAACGAAATGGGGCCATAGCGATTATTTTCCTTGCAACAAACAAATACCCCCACGACCGTGGGCCATATCAACTTCGAAGCCTTCGGCCAATCCAGTCCTTCGCAATCTATTCTTCTATGGCTATCAGGCGGTGAGACTCCCCGATACTATATTGGCCGATTGCGCTGATGTAGCACTAATTAATATACAAGTAAATCCGAAAACCGTGTAATAAATATCACATCATTCAGCCCAAACGAAAAACCTTAACCTATCCGAGCTTTTCGTCATCGGACTCCTAGCATGCTTAACTACCTTGCTCTAATCATTATTCTCCCTCTCAACCCTCTCAACCCTCGAAAAGGTCTCCTCCATAATCAACACAGCGGTAAGCGCCACATATAGTCCCAACATACTCAACGGCGTCAACCTCTCATGAGCAATCGGTAACAACACCATCAACAATCCCATCACAAATCGCGTACCGATGACGAAGGATCGGGAGAGACCTAGGACGCCGCGGGGTGTACAAGTGTCGAGGTTACGGTGCATTATCCCGATTATGGCCATAAAGATTATAGAGAGACCGACGCCTGTACCAAAGAAGTAGTAGATACCTGTTGGGATTGTGGATACATAGGCTGTGGCGGCTCCTACTCCTGACGATGATTCGGGAGATGTAGCTCTTGCATGGATCTCCATATCTGATAATGGCGTCGCCGGTGTTACGACTTCGCCAACAAGACGATTCATGGCAGCTGATGCCAGGAGGAGCGAGAGTGATAGTGGTAGATGCATCATGGTGAAAATTAAGCCTGTGAGCCAATGTCGACGGATTGCATGGATGAAATGCCGACATGCTTCCGAGTCGAAATAGATCCAATTCAAGTTGAATGCGACCATAAGACCTAAGATAGATCTGCCACTTTGCCTGTATAAAGAAAAAATCAATCAGCATTCTCGAAACGATATAATAGTTGCGCGCGCACTGATTGAGTCCACTAGCACGAGAGGTGTGATAGAAGACACTGACTACCATCTCGCCCAGAACAATAGTGACGAATGCGCCAAGGCGATCAACGTGATGCTCGATATTGATTGCAGGAAACTTATACTCTCTCCTAGCTTTCTCGATCCGTCCATCAAATTCCTCCTCAACCCTCCCAACCAAACCTCTTTCGAGCTCCTTGTCAGGCGTATTGCCACCAGTCAATTTCTCGGATAAAGACATTGTAGCTGTCCTGGACGCAGCCAGGGATTGTGCCTTTTTCAGTTCAACCATCTTGAAAAGGAGAACTCCCACGATTTTGAATATGTATTCGCCTGCAATAGCGATTGATATAACAATGTACATGCCTAGAGGGGGTAGGAAAGCGCTGATGAAGAAAAGGAGGCCGATTCCGAACGAGGAGAGGGATTGTGCGAACAAAGGAGTACGGGACATGGGCAGCCAATATCCATAGAATGAGTTCAAGAATACTAGAGGTTAACGTCAACGGTGATTGTAGAAGGGAAAGGAAGGGAAGACTCACCTTTTGATAATTTTGCAATGACGAAAAACCCAATGGTCCATCGCAATGCAGCCAAATCTTCTGCCGACGGTGTTTCCCCAATCCTGACGAGCTCGAAACTGGAAGCATTGTTCGCATACCCTACCAGGAGAATCATAGTCCACAAAATATAGTTCCTTTGCGTCACATCATCATTGGCAAACTGATTGATGATGTCCCTCACATCGCTCCAGATCGAGTATGCCGGACAGAAGGTCAAGATATACTTGGCCAATCCCATTCCAGTCGGGTTTTCGGCAGTGGATTCCGCAAGTTGATGGATAATTCCGACAAAAAGAAGGTCGAAGAATAGTTCGAATCGGGAGGAGACACGTTCTTTTGCTTCACGGTAAATTTTACCATTGAAATGCCATTGGCGGAGGATGGGACGTTGAGTGAATTCATGAAAGTTGTATTGATGGAGGAAACGATGGAAGCGACCAAATTGATGTGGGTTAGATTGTCTGCGCTGGATATGTTCCCTTTGTTCTTTTTCTGGATCGATGAACACGACATCTGGGGCACGACCATAGTGATCAAGATTCGCCTCTGCCTGTGACGAGGAGTTCGGTATGCAATAATGAGTTGAAGTACAAATCGGCGTACGTGATAGTTCCTAGCTTGGCGGCCGATAGTCTCTACCGACACCCTAGGTGGTTTTATTATTGCCTCCCGCGCCTCTTCGAGTTCGCGTTCTAAACTGGCAATGCGTTCGCGGAGGCTTGAATCAGAACCGGAAGACTCAGACATCCTGATTGGCCTTAGTCGGGATAACAAGACACTAGTCTAGCACTGAGCAAATCGGGAGGGACAACGACTCGAGGTCACACTCAGTAAAACGGAAAATCAACGAAAAGTCACCATTACTAGTTACCAGTAGGGCGACTCAATTGCTCGTTGGTCGTTGGTCGTTCGCACAGCGTGTGCATTTGTCCATAAATAGACAAATTTCCGATTTCCAACACGTGATCCCGAACGCTTGTCCTCACACACGAACGAGCAATTGTAGTAGTAGACTGTAGTAGTCAACTAAAATGTTGTAAAATGGGAAATTTAGTCAATCTAGTGACTTCTGTGTCCAATATATTTTTAGTTACACAAATGCCATCCAACATCCAGTGCCTCTACATAACATGATTGAATTTGGCTTTACATCTACCTAGTCAGCAGAAACATAAACAGGCAATAGAGAATGGGTGAGAGGACAAGTGGATACTGAATGTTATTGCCCATGGCTTTGTGCTGCCTCACATTTGTGAAAGTAGCTGAACATTGTCCCAATTTAGATATGTTTTTTTTTTTTCGATTGGTATGTTTGTTCTCAATCAGGTATGCTATTTCCATATCGAGTAAGTAGTTGGTTCATCCCGCGTCGCGAGGCCTTAAAAAAATCCGAACCTTGGCCTTATAAGTACATGATCAGGTAATCACGTGCGGAACCACGTGGGAGTGACCCGAAATTGAAAGATAATTATAACAGATCTCGATCCAGACGTTATAGAGGTTCGAGTCTACACCTGAACAGCTCAAGGTTGTTGAGGGATAGGACATGGAAAAAACAATAATGTTTAGTGTGGTGAAGGCTCCGAATTGTGGAACGGCAATGTTGTTATTTAGAAAAGGAAATACTCCCCCTTCTTTCATACCGAGAAACAAAAATGGAACGAAAATGAAATAAAAGTGCAGTAAATACTCCAAATCATAACAGGTAACCAATATACGGGCTTGTTGGCGCCAGAATTATTGATATCAAACACTACCTGTGCCAGTCCGCCCTTGCAATCCTTGCAATCCACTATATCAGGCCGCCGGGGGTTAGGAGGTGTCCTCGCCTGGGCTGAATTCTGAAAATGGGGCACTGGTTGGTCCTTGAGACCGTCGACAAGGAAACTAAGAGGGGAGGCTTGAGAGGGCTTGAGTAAAGCAAGACGTTCCTTCGCCTATAGCTTCGCCCCTTTCATCTATATATAGAATCAAGGGAAAATAATCTATCTACACCGGACCTAAACTCTAGGGTTTCCACGCGACAAACACGCGCATGGAACGGCTCAATCGGCGAGTTGGCGCTGTACTCGGAGACGCAACGGAAACCTGAGACGTAGAACCTGCAGTGGTAGGCCGGCCGCGAGGACTCGTATTGGGGTTGCCGCTTCGCCTCACCGGTATCTGGGCACCGAGGTGATCGGGTTCAGAAGCAGTGTAAGGTTGAGCGAAGACGTCGTCTAAGATGAGAGTACTCGTAGCGTCAGAATTCATAGACCGATTACTCTGAGGCGAGTAGCCGTATGGTGTCTGTCTTTGTTGATGTTCCCACTGCGCCCATGTCTCACATGCAGTATCAAAAACTTTGCGATCCGACGACGGTGATGACGGAAAGACAGACCACGAGAAGCGGTCTTGGAGAGCAGTTCCAAGTGCCATATGATCCCGCATGTCCCTGTAAAAAAGACAGGTCAGAATATTGATCGTTCAAGGATTGAAAACCCACATGTCAAACTTGGATAACAGGTTGTCAAAGTCATCTCTAGTCATATCTGCGATAGCATTCTTGCACAAATCCGCCGAGCTCCCATCACCATCAGCTGAGAATGATGTTTGAGATTTTTCCGGTTGCACAAGCTCAATAGAACGAGATCGAGCTCGTTCCGTGGCCCCAGCCGGTTGCCCCTTTTTCTGTGCCTGGGCTTTGACCTGATATTCAAGCACCCACTCCCACATCGCTTCTGCACAAGCAAGTACCTCCGCAGAGCGTAGTGCCAGGTGCAGATTTAAGGTCATCAGATCAAGGTTCAGCGTTGCATTTGGCAGACGTAACTTGACCTGTGACAATGTAGCCATTGCTGAGGTCCTAGCATTAGCATTCGTAGTGATCGCGATTTCGGTGCCAGAAGATGCAAGCCGAGAGTCCCGTGCTCTAGTTGGAAGCGATGCTCCGACATGCAAGGGGAAAGATGCCCTGGTGGAAGGTGAAAATGCGGACATCCGTGCCTCATCCAGGGACGCGTACGGCGATGTATGTAGGATAAGATTATCCATCGATAACCAACGATTTTCCTCCGAAACCTCTCCGATTTCCTCACTGTACGATGAACGAATCGGTGAGGTCATTATCTTACGAACTGAGGATCCGAGTCTTTTAGTTTTTGCGGAGTGAACACGCTTAGGGGGATGGTGAATAGCATTTCGAGCGTCATCAGAGTCTGGGCTGGTCTCAGGATCGGAGTCAAAGACAGGTTCCTTGGGAGACTCATCGGGTTGCTGGCGTTGCTGGTGTTGCTGTGCTGGCAAAGGAGGGAATGAGAACAACAAAGGTGGATGTGTTCTCACGTCTACGTTTGATATCTGTCAGTAAAGTCGATAAGGAGGCATTGAAAATAAATCCACCTCTGAAATGCAACGCCAACAAATTTGCCAACAAGGAAAGTGGCACGAGGTTGATGAACCTCGAACCATGCATCTCTGTATATATCATCTCCAAAAGCGTATGATCCCTCGGATTCGCAGGAGGTTTCTGTAGCGTTCTCAGTAAAAATGGGGGAGATTTTGACGAAGGAGATGCAAGAGACGAGGGTGGTGGCCGGTGTTGATGCTGATTCACAACCGTCACTGCAGAAACAGGCCGAGCGGAAGCCGGGGGCGAAGTCGACGAGTATCCACGGGGTCTGGACTTGCTTTCTGGTGGTTCTGCATGTGAGCCGAGCGAACTGAGAAGGGATATGGAGGACCCCGAAAATTTGGATTGGGAGAGTGGACGAGAGGGTAGGTGAAGGCCAAAGTGCTGGGAGGACAGGGATGGCGTTTTGAGGGAGAGCGGTGGGGGTAGTTGGCGGCTGGGTGGCGGGTTGGTTGGGAGTGGTGTGGAGAAGGACTTTCGGATTGCTAGTGGCCGAAGTGGAGGATTTGAGTAAACTTGAGCCAGACGTTTCGGTGCAACCTCCTCTTCTTTATCTTCATCGTCATCCTCCGCAATAGTTGCATCCAGGTCCCGAATTTGCATGGGTAACGGTGAGCCAGAACGAGGCGTTAGGGGAAAGGCCCTCGCAGTAGTTATATCGTGGGAATCATTCGATCTATGGGATCCAGCTGAATCTGTCTCTAGGGAAAATGCATCTTCGTGGCTATGATCCGTGTCAAGGTCCGTGTCACGGTTCTGGTCATGGCGTTCCTTCTCAAGTACTCTACGAATCGACTCGCTGCGCGAACGACGGTGTTCGGAATAATTGTCTGAATAATTATCGTTGCCGGGGGGGTTGCCAGGGAAGAACAGGTCTTCTTCGACCATCTGCTTGTGGAGTTGGTTTCAAATCGTCTATTTCGCAGGAGATGTTTGTCTGATTGGTGTGCGTACCTCGAATGCACCCCCAGGCTTCATCACACGCGTTATTTGCTCCAGCAGGGGATCCCATTGGTCTTCAGGGACCCCACGAGCTATCCGCTTGATATGCCTGAGATCCAATCCGGATTCAGTAGTTGGTTGCTGGAGGGTAAACCACGCTCACACAAAGTCAAATTCCTCGTTGGGGAACGGGAGGCCATCCAGACTAATAGAAATTGGGGCGTCAGGAACGCGTTTGAGAATAAGAAAAGGGACACACAAATTTGCTTGCACCCAAGTAATCCGTGACGCGAGCTCCGACGAGCCGACCTGTTGGAGGTCAGGATGGAGCGGGACAATATCTAGGCCTGCGTGTCCGCATTCGTATCAGCTGGAAGGGTAGTGAGATTGATGAAGACGACGTACCGACAAAATGACAATCCTGGACGACGGGGAAATAAAAGTGAGTAAAGAGAGGGAACAAAGAACGGGGTGGAACGAACCCTCCACGACCTTGCACAGTTCAATATCCATGTCCCCGATCCTGCTCACAAACACCATTAGTATACACTCAGCCTTACACATGTTCTGCACGTACCGCACCCAATATCCAAGCTACGACATCTCATTAGCCACTCAAATGTACAGAACAAATAATAGAACGTACACTTTGGTCGGCGGTGTCTCAAACACATGCCAGGTCAGACTTTGGCAGAGTTGTTGGCAAAAGACAGTCTCCCATACATCCCTAAACAGCCACCAAGTTCGTGTCAAAAGTCGGTCTCCCACACAAATGATAATGCAAGTCAAACTGGAGTGCAGCGCCAAACAATAAGGGGATGGGGAAACGAAATCAGACAACATCTATTGAAACTGCCAAATCAAAGGCCCATTCCGCCATCACCGAGGTACCCCCAAGTATCAAATCCCCGTTCCCCGCTGCGAAAAAAAGGAGTAAGAACATCAGAAAATAGAACTCACAAATCCAAAACCTCCCTCTCATAATTCCTGGGATACGGCACCTCCTCCTTCCTATACGGATGATGTTTCTTTCCCTCTCCTACAACCGGACCCTTTACGACGAACTGCGCGTTGCGCGCTGAGATGTTGCGTTTCAGCTCTTCTAGGATCGTGCGGTCTGCCGTGGAGAATCTTAGATTCTGGTTTGAGGATTTGGGCGGGATTGTCGGGATAGGCGATGTATGTGGGTGGTAGGGGATAGAGGTGGAAATGGGCGCTAGGGATTTGTGGCTTAGTTTGGGTGATGTGGGCGCTGACGTTGGTCTACCGCTGTGTTGGTGTGGAGGGTAGGCTGATCTTGATCCGGACGCGATGGGTTGTTGTGAGTGCGTCGGCTGCGGATGGGGACGGGGTGGGGGTGGGAGGAGGGTGATCGGGCGCGGTTTGTTGATTTTGCTGCTGCCCGTGCTTTTGCGTCTGCGGACGAGAGAGAGGTCGGAGAAGGAGAGGCCGCCTGTGGATGTAGAGGCGTAGGGGTGAGTCTGGACGTGGGAAGGCGTACGTGGAAAGGAGATGTCTGGCATTAGCATTGGAACCGGAATGGGATGGAGGGAGGACACAAGAAAGGTAAGACACACAATATAACACCATGTGAGGTGTTAGGAATGTAAGGCACAGGTATGAAGACCTCGAACCAAATGGGGAGATTCGACAAATATGGTATGTGTACTCACAGAGGGACCGACATAGTTGATACTAGATAGTGAAGCGCCCATATTAATTTGGGATGCAGTTGGTGGGGGAGCCAGCTCCCATGGGGTGACAACCTCACGGGCGCCGGTGGCGGTCGAAGGACGAGCTTTACTCAGCTTAACACGAGGGAAGGCTGGAACGACAACACGCGCGGGATTGCGCACGGGACGCGGAGGAGGCGGCGATGCTGGTGGATCTGGCTGGGGTGGGAGGACATACGCTGCTCGTTTTTGTAGGAGGGTATGCGGTGTAGGGGTTTTGAGTCCGGTGGGGGTCGATGAGCCGGAAGCGGGAGGGGAGGTTGATTTTGGAGAAGCAGCGCCAGAGG
>Ga0210402_10004561_pt1 | contig 12595 bp, 13 predicted proteins | sample IncBWC7MmetaG_FD_161055 | JGI IMG/M metagenome (GOLD analysis project Ga0210402, IMG submission 161055) | Forest soil microbial communities from Barre Woods Harvard Forest LTER site, Petersham, Massachusetts, United States - Inc-BW-C-7-M | ecosystem: Environmental > Terrestrial > Soil >...
GGTTATAGCTGGGTGTCGGGGTACCCGTGGGGCTGGACTCCGTATCACTATGGCTCCTGGGTTTACCTCCCGACCTATGGTTGGGGATGGCAACCCGGCGGATCGTGGGCGGGATGGAGTGCGCCAAGGATCGTTCGCCCACCGGCACACTTTGTCGCGCCGCAGCCTCCGGCGAGTTCTAGCACGGGAATAGTCCCGGTGAATCGTGGGCCAATGCCAACCGTCCTCGGAAGATCGTCCAACCGGGTGGAAATTTCCCAGAACTCCGCTGGACTCGGAATTCCGCGTGGAGGCATCAAGAATCTAGGTCAGCTTTCGGGTGCCGTGCAGCAGCACGGCTTCGCAACGGCGAGAGTTCACACAGCGCCGGTTGGGGTTCCCTCGTGGAATAGTGGATTCTATTCTACGTCGCCCTCGCAAGCAGGAGGAATGCATGGCGGCACCGCCCCCAGCGCTTCAGTTGGACATTCGAGCGCGGGCCACTCCGGTGGCGGTCGTCATTAAAGCTCGCCAGGAACAATAGCCCAAGAATTTGTGAGGCGGCCCTCGGGTCGCCTCTTTTGTTGCGATGGCCTCAGTCGCGCTGTGCGATCCTCGTCAGGATCGCCGGAATGAAAACCGCGTGATAAGCTTTCTGTCCGTCCCCCTTAAAGCGAAACGCGGAGGAAAGCCAGCATGCGATGGTTCGTAATACGGATTGCTCTTCTAAGTTCCCTGTCATTTTCCGGACTCATTCAGTTTGCTTACGCCCAAGCCGCGCAAGATTCCAGCAAATCGGTTGAGCTTGATCACTTCGATCCGAAGAAAGTCGACTCGTCAGTCGATCCTTGCACCGACTTCTACCAGTACGCGTGCAACCGCTGGATCGCCGACAATCCCGTGCCGCCCGATGAAATTTTCTGGGATTCCTTCGGCAAGCTTCAGCTGTGGAACGAGACCTTCCTCCACCAAACCGTCATCGAAGTGGCAGCCAAGCCAGCCAGTGAGCGCAAACCGGTCGAGCAGAAAGTCGGAGATTACTGGTCGGCCTGCACAAATCAGAAACAGAGAAATGCGACGGCCCTGCCAACTTTGCAGCCTCAACTGGACAGGATTGCAGCCATGTCCAGTAAGGGTCAGATCGTCGAGGTCGTGGCCGATCTCCATCGTTCGATGCCCGGCGCCTGGAATCCCGCCGATCCCGAGACTTATGCGCCTTTGTTCGGCTTTGGCGCGCAGCCTGACTTCCACGACACAACCCATGTCATCGCGCAGTTTGACCAAGGCGGCATGATGTTGCCCGGCCGCGAGTTCTATCTGAAAGATGACGCGAAGTCGGTCGAGATCCGGAACAAGTACGTCGCGCACATTGCCCGCATGCTCGAACTTTCTGGCGTACCGTCGGCCCAGGCCAAGGCGGACGCCGCGGTCGTGCTCCAAATGGAGACGGCAATGGCGAAAGCCGCGATGGAGATCGTCAAGCGGCGCGATCCCAAGAATCTCGACAACGAAATGAGTCTGGACGCGGTTCAGAAGCTGACTCCGTCCTTTGACTTCAACCGCTATTTGCAACTGGTCCACGCTCCGGCGACCCCGACGTACATCGTGACCTCGCCCGATTTCTTTCGTGGGATGGAGCAACTGATTCAAAGCCAGCCCCTCGATCATTGGAAGGCCTATTTCAGATGGCAATTACTGAACGGTCTGGCAGGCGCCATGAGCGAGGGTTTCGTAAACGAAGATTTTACGTTTACTGCCCAGACGTTGTTTGGGGCCAAGGAGATTCTTCCCCTCTGGCGCAGATGCATTCAGTCGGAAGACCGCGACATCGGCCAAGCGCTGGGCCAGGCCTACGTCGCGCGTGCGTTTCCACCCGAGAGCAAGCAGCGCGTCCAGGAGATGGTGAACGCGCTCAAAGTCGCGCTGAACCAGGAAATCGATTCCATGGACTGGATGAGTCCGCAGACCAAGAAACAGGCGCGCGTGAAGCTGGCCGCGCAGATTGACAAGATCGGCTATCCCGACCATTGGCGCGACTACTCGGCTCTCGAAATTCAGGCTGACAATCATCTCGCCAACGTGCAGCGCTCTGCGGCGTTCGAATTCGACCGTCAGATGCACAAGATTGGCAAGCGTCTGGACCGCACTGAGTGGGGAATGACTCCGCCCACGGTGAACGCCTACAAGGATCCGCAGACCAACACGATCAACTTTCCGGCCGGGATTCTGCAACCGCCGTTCTTCGATCCCACGAAAGACGATTCGGTCAACTACGCTGCCGCCGGAGCCGTCATCGGGCACGAAACCATCCACGGCTATGACGATCAGGGGCGCAAGTTCGACGAGAACGGCAATCTGCGCGACTGGTGGACGGCTGACGATACCAAAGCCTACGACAAACGCGGCGACTGCATCGCCGACGAATACACCGAGTTCGTCCCCGAAGCCGGCGTGCAGCAGAACGGCCGCTTGACCCAGGGCGAGAACACCGCCGACAACGGCGGAATCCATCTGGCGTTATCCGCGCTGGACATGGATCTCAAAGCGAAAGGCCAGAGCCTCGATACCAAGGGAGACGACGGCCTGACCGCGCTGCAACGCTTCTTTCTGTCGTATGCCCACATCTGGTGCGGCAACCTGCGTCCGGAGATGATGCGGACGATTCTGCTGATGAACCCGCATCCGCTGGACAAATACCGGGTCAATAACGTCGTCTCCAACATGTCGGAGTTCGCCAAGGCCTTCGGCTGCCATAAAGGGCAGGCCATGGTGCGGGAGAACGCCTGCCGGGTGTGGTGAGCCGCGGGTAGAACCGCGGTGTGTGACGTCCAAGGCATCTCTGTCATCCTGAGCGTAGTGGCTGCTGCGCGTAGCGCAGCAGTCACGGAGTCGAAGGACCCCCGCGATGCGACGGACTATCAGAAATGCGCAGGGAATTCTCCCCATGCATTCGGTGAGAACTCCTTGAGTCATTGTCGACGCAAACGGCTTGCCCGGGGTCCTTCGACTGCGTTGCCGCCGCTTCGCGACGGCAACTCCGCTCAGGATGACCAAGTTCTCGCTAAGCGAATTCTCGCGTCAAGGTCATTCACTTCTTCGCGTTCGCGGCTTCGTCCTTCAAGTAGCTGGCGCTCAGCGTTCCTTTCTTTTTTGCCAACTCGATCAGCGTGGGGTAGAACTGCACGAACGTCGTGTCCACTGCGGCGTGCTGCTCGTGGCAAGAGTAGCAGGAGGCTTCCTTGGGCACTTGCTTGGATGGGCTGTCGGTTTCAAATCCGAAGAAAGCCCACTTACCAGGGAAGCGCGATTCATCTTTAACGTGCACTTCGCGGCCCATCGTGTCCGATGTCTGGTAATGGCCGCTCTTGTTAATCGAGGCCTTGCTTCCTGCGACGCGAACCTCGAGCACCAGCATGGTCTTGTCGGGCCAGGTTCCGGTCTGAAGGAAAGCCTTGTACGCATCCGGGTTCACAAAGACGTTGTCGAACATGGAGTGGTCCATCCCCATGGCGTTTGGGCTGTAACTCATGTCGATGCCGGAGGTCAGATAGACCCATTCGCGATAGTTTGCCGGAAACAGGAGACGGCCGTCCGACGTGTAAGTTGGTGTCTGTGTGGATGACGTGGGTTCATTGCCCTGCGAAGGTGTGGTCTTCGAGTCGTACTGGGCAGGGAATAGGAAAGCCAGGCAGAACAAAAGCAAAGCGCGCATTTTTTGCGTCCTCCGTCCACGCTATAGACGATCAGTTGAACCCGCGGTTAGCGCTACCTATGGAATACCAATAGGAAAACTTCGAGTCAAGATAAAACTGTCGGCGTTACGCCTTCGACCTACGTAATGTTCTCAGCTTCGCAGTAAATCGCGTATACTAAATTCAGCCCTTAACCACGAAGAATATCGCAACCAGACCTGCGCCTTCGCGATTGAGAAGACTCAAAAGCCGGGTGCAGCAGGAGATAACTATGTCGTTAATCAATGGAGACAAGTCCCGAGCGAATCGTGAGCGCAAGCAGAACATTCAGCGCCGGTTACGAACTCAAGCACTACTCCAGGCCGGGGCTGGCAAAACAAAACCCGCGGGCGCGCCCAAGAAGGTGAAAGCCGCCGTCCGTCCCGAGCCGGTCACGTCTTAGCGTGGTGACGGTCCGGGAGGAGAACGATTCTTGATGGATCGCACCCCGCAAAATTATCCCTGGAGGTGGGTATGGCTGGTCGAAGTCGTTCAAGCTTTAACAAACGCCAGAAAGAGCGTTCGCGCCAGGACAAGCAGCGCGAGAAACTGGAAAAAAGACAGCAGCGAAAATTGGAGAAACAGTCGGGCGTCCCGGGCGCGAACGACGATTTCGGGCACAACGATTTTAGCCTGGCCGGAGATTACGAAGACCCCGAGGAAGTGGCCCAGTCCAACTCAAGCGTCGAAGATTAAGACTACGCCCACTCAGGCCCGGACGCCCCCGTCCGGGTGGCCGAGCAAAGCTGGGCGCGCTTCGCATCGAGAAAAGGCCCTCACTTCTTTCCCAGGAACGCGTGTTTGGCCTTCTTCCCCGAGGCTTGCCATAGTTTGAAAATCTCGAACACAATCACCGTCGCGTAGCTGACTGCAATCCAGAGGCAGACTTCCTCGATCGGGAGTCCTGCCCACGCTCCGATAAATAAGCCGGCCATTTGGGTTGGCTGGAACCCCCACCATTGATAGGGCACGGCCAGAGTTGCCTCCCAGAGCAAACTCACCAGCACGATGATGAAGAGCGTCAGGCTGAAGGCTCGCCAATTGATGAACGGCCGGGCCGTCGGAAAGAAGCTCATGGCGGGAACGAAGGCGCCCAGCACCAGGAAGGTGAAGTAGCTGGGAAAGCCTTCCGGAACCGGCGAGAACATTTTCTTGTAGATCAGGGCGGCCATGATCAGGGCTACTCCGACGATTGCGGACGTCGGATGGAACCGGAAGAGGCGCGAGATTTTTTTTGACTCGTTCGCGTAGTCGGGAATGTTGTAGGCCGCGAGCCAGAATTCGTCCAGCCAAAGATAAATCAATAGCACACATAGAAAGCCGGTGAAGTAGAAAATGTATTCCTCGACCGGAACCGGGTGACCCAGGGCTGGCGCTTTGATTCCGAGCGTCGCGCCGGAGTTGGGGAAGACGAAGAACCAGCGGGCGAAGAAGAAATCCAGCCCGAAGCCCAAGGGAACGAGGACGGCAATGGTGCGCCAAAAAGCTTGCCGCGGAATCTCCACGCCTTCCGCGGGCAGGAACCAGAAGACGATCACCACGATCGGAATGATGAACAGCAGCAGGCTCCAGGTATAGCCGTACGGGGTCGGGTTGGGGGCCGAGACCTGCAGCGCCGCCGGAGAGCGAACCGAGTACAGAGTGAGCGCGGCTGGCACGGCAACCATTGCAAACATCGCGACAACGATCCAGGCGCTCAGACGCGGGCCGGGATCTCGTCCCTGCAGGCGCGGGCACATGCGGGCGATGCCTCCTGAAGTTTGGGGTTCGGAGCATTCTACTCCTCGTGGTTTGGGCGGCTCGGCTGAGTGTTTACTTGCCTATAAACTTCGAAACCACGGAGATTTACTACCCTGATAAGGATATATACCCGAAAAAATGTGTTTTCTGCCTAGATCTATGAAAACAAAGGGCATGCTTTCGAGATACCCACGTAAAATATCCCTTCTAAAGGACTTAGAAAACGGGATATATATCCCGACGTATGTGCCGACTCTTAGGCGCGGCCTGAGACGTCGCGCAGCAACGTCTCTACAGTGGGGGCTCCATCCGCGGGTTTGCTTTGCGTTGAGCCCTAATACCAGTATGACAGGTTGAAGAGGGTAACCGGACATGGTTTGGAAGTTTATATTCGGAATGGAATGAAGCGGTTGGACAAAATTGAGGGTCGTAGGGGGCTTGACAAGATTTTGGGAAGTCCAGGGGCAGCTCACAATGCTTTCACGCCTGCCGAGATAGCTATCGGGATAGCTATAAGGACGGGACGATTCCTACCCCCGGATAGGGGCGCGGGTGTGAGGGAAGGTAAGTCGGGAGACGACAGTTACTTCTTAATTGAGGAGATAACCAGAGATGTTTTGAACAGCCATTCGACGGGGGGCTGGTTCTTATCCGTGTTCATGCTGATCGTCGAGCAGTTGGTGGCAGGGGCTAGCATAGCCATTGGAAACGTAGCCCTGTGCTCTCCACAACTCCGCTAGCTTGTCTTCGGTGGAACAACTCGACGATGCAATCATCAGCCTCGTATATTGGCGCGTTGCCCGCAAGTCCTCCAGCAATTCCTAAAGCGGCGGATAGCTGTTGAAAACCTTAATGAGAGCCTTGTCCAATTGATCGAGAGCCTTGCTTCGCTTCTCATCCAGCGTGATCTTTGCGCTCGCGGTCCAGATCAGTCGGTGGCGCTGCCGGTCGATGATTTCAAAGGCCAGCGTTCCCTTGCGGATAAGGCGCGCAGTTGAGCCTTGCGGGGGCAAGGCCCACCATGTGACTTCGGTCGCCTGCGGAAGGCCGAGCGAGAGTGCGTAAGAATCATTGTCCAGAATAGTCGCATTTATCTCCGCATTACTGGCCGCATGATAGGTAATGAGCAGATCAGCGCCCTTGGCCTCGACCTTGGTGAGTCCCTTTTGCGCCAACTGATGATCCCCGACGCCCATAATGTACAGATCAAGTTTGGGGTTACTGGCCGGAGTCCCCTTGATCCAGGCATAAGTCTTAAGCCGAGAGAAATCCGTGCCCTTGTCGAAATCAATCGTGACCTTTTGAGCCAGACCATTGAGGGAGGCCAGAAGAATAACCGCGATTGCGACGATGCCTAGAGTGTGTTTGCGCAAGATTCTGCCACCGCCATACTATCAGTACTGCGGTTCGCGTCTGGGCAATGCTGATACTGCTCCGGTCCGCTCTGGCCCCCTCTGCAAAAGGAAGACTTGAAAAACGCCCGGTCCAAAGGTCAGTGAGTGAAATCGGATTTTTCGTCACTTGATCGCTGAGATTGACACCTCAAAGCGAACAAGAGGTCTGCCTCATGGAAGTACGCGCTAAGATGGAGCACCCAGCCGATTGATACTTCGGGGCACCAGGCCAGCCCTTGGCAGATTAGTCGTGTCTAGATGTGGAGAAGCGTATAATCCGCTGGCCAGAAATCCAAATCGGAAATTCTGGGTTTAATTCAATTTCAGATAAACGAGGAAAAGCCATGTCCCACCATTATTCCGGCCCCGACTTCGGCTTCCCCCACGGGGATGCCCGCCTCGACTTCACCGATCTGTTTGCTTTCCCGAAGCCAGGGGATGCCAGCAAATCGATCCTGATTATGGACGTGCATCCGTCCGCTGGCGTGAACCCGCCAGGCCCCACCACCGACGTCGCCTTCTCGCCCGAGGCGGTTTATGAACTCAGGATTGATACCAACGGCGATAACGTAGCCGATCTCGCGTACCGGGTGCGCTTCACGTCCTCTGCGGACGGGACGCAGACCGCGACGCTTCGCCGCGCTGAGGGTGCGCAGGTCGCTACGCTGGGCGATGAAGGGCAAGTCATCGTCGAGGGAGCGCCGGTCTCGACGGGGGCGGAGACACACGTGGCGGAGGCCGGTGACTACCGCTTCTTCGCCGGCTGGCGTGGAGATCCTTTTTTCTTCGACGTCCAGGGAGCCTTGAACAACCTGCAATTCACCGGTCACGATGACTTCGCCGACCAGGACGTGTGCAGTATCGTTATAGAAGTGCCCAACTCTGCCCTCGGAGGTGGAAAGCTGGGCCTGTGGGCTCGCACTGTGGACGGCGCCAGCGGGAAATGGGTTCAGGCGGATCGCGGTGCGCGGTCCAATCAAACTCCCTTCCTCGCCGGCGAAGCGAATGCGGCCTATCTCGCAGCGGAGCCGGCGGACGACGCCCGCTTCATCCCCGTTTTCGCCCACGCGCTAGAACACACCGGTGGATATACGCCTGCGGAAGCAACGCGAGTCGCAGGGATTATGCTGCCGGACGTCCTCCACTATGACCCCAAAGGGCCGGCAGTCTACCCGACCAATGGCCGGACGCTTACCGACGATGTCGCGGATTACTTCCTTCCTCTCCTTTCTAATGGAAAGGTGACGGAAGATAAGGTCGGGCCGCACAAAGACTTGCTCGGGCAATTCCCGTATGTGGGCGCGCCGCATCGGGCCCGGGCCACGGAACGAGTTGCCGCTTAAGCCATTGGGGCGGGTGGCCGCGGTCTCGGCCATCGTCGGGAATTAGGGGGACAGACGGGAATTACGGGACAAGGGTCAGTTCCGTCTGTCTCCGATTTTCGCAAGCACCAACTCGGTGACTTTTTCAACACCCACGAGATGTTTCACCAACCGACCAGTAGCGTCCGGATAGCCGACCATCCACTTGAAGCCGGCGATTTGCTCCACGCAAGTGTCACCTCGAGTGTTGGGTGGTCGCTTCGCCGTACGAAACGGCGAACTCCTTCAGTTGCACTGCATGGTCCGCGGCGACCATCTCCGCAGCTTTTTCTCCGATCATGATGGAGACCGCATTGGTATTTCCGCTGACTATATTGGGCATGATGCTGGCATCCGCTACGCGTAGATTAGATACCCCCGCGACCCGGAGCTCAGGATCGACCACGCTGCCGATCCGGCACGTGCTGGTGAGGTGATAAACGGTGAGCGAGAAATGCAGCGCGAGGCCGCGAGCCCTTGAGCCCGAAGAGTGTATACTCAGCCAGATTGAGCCCGCGATACACGTCGGCCTTGTTTGCTTTACTTGTGGTTTTGTCTGGATGCACGGCAAATCGCTACGAGGCCCCTGCCAGCAGTTTCCGCGACAACACGCAGCAAACGATCAATGTATTGAGTAACTTCTATTCCTCGCGGAATTCATATGAAATCGAACTCTATCTGCAAAGTGTTGCGGCCGATAGCAGCCTTCCCATCCAAACCACCGATTCCAACGGGGTGGCTACTCCTCTCGGAAAGCCGGTATTTTCTCCAGCCTCTATCCAGGCGCGCCTCGACGCCCTGAATCTTGTGGGAGTTTACGCGAACAGGCTATACGATTTGGCCAACTCGACTGCGCCCGCCAGGTTTCAAAGCGCCGCGACCGCGCTCGGACAAAACTTGTCTTCCCTCGATAAAACGTTCCAGACTCTTCAGGGCGCATCCGACCCAACCGCCGATAAGTACATTGGTCCAATCAGCAGCCTTATCGGAACCGTTGGCCAGATGTTTCTGGATCAGAAACGGGATGCACTTGTCACCAAAGCGGTCACTGACGGTGCTCCAGAAGTCGAGTTGATTCTTTCGCAAGTGCGGGACGATATGAGCAAGGTCTTCTCTTTGGAGGTTGTGACAGGGACGAACGAGAAATTGGCGATACTGATTGCTGCCTACAACATCGACCGTACGAAGCTGGACTTTGAGCAACGGACGGCGAGGCTGGCTGAAATCCGAACAGCCGCCGATGAAGTCGCAGCCAGTGTTGGATCGGCTCCCGCGGGTGTCGTGACCGCGATGATGGAGGCCCATCGAGCGTTGATTCAGGAGGCCACCTCTCCTCCGAGATCAAGAATTAGCAACCTGGCTGCGCTGAATGGGGCTTTGGAGCAATGGACAACTCAGATACAGGCACTCTCCACTGAAATAAGACCTCTGATTCATTAAGAAAATAGATCTACATGATCAAGGTTGACAACACGACCCTCGCGGACATCATCAACCAATGCTTTGCCTATTCGTCCGACGGCCGATTATCTCCTCAGCAACAGGCGATATTGCTCGCGGACGGAAAGCGATTGCGCGGCTTGTTGCTGAATCTTCTATCCGCTCAATTCGATGACGGTACACAAGCTGTCCTGGATGCGAACGATCAACTGAAGACCCTGAATGCTGAGCTTGAGAATTCGGCGTCTGCCTTGGAGAACGCAGCTCAAACGCTCAGTGACGTGGCCAGCCTGGTTGGCAACCTGGACAAATTGTTGAATGTCGTCGCGAAATTCATTTGAGCGGTGATATTTCGTCGACAAGGCCGCGGCGAAAAAGTGATTGCCGTTTTAATCGGCATTGCTAGTGAAATGCGACTGGAACCGTAACTGTGTTCTGTATTGGCGCACCCGCTGTTGTCCGTGGCCTTCACCGCAATGTTCCTGCTCATCGAACCACTAAACCGGCGTAGCCGACTACCATTTCGCGGTCTCCAGAGACGTCTCCTGAGGTGGCGTACTTGATCAGTTCGGCGGAGGTTGCGCCCAGGCGGGTGGCGGCGGTCAGCATCGCGATGGTTGGCCCAAAGCCGCACATGCTGATGTCTTCGCGCATCACCACTTCAAACAGGCCGCGAGCGTCGAGAGCCAGGATTCGTTCGATTGCTTTGTGATCTTTTGCGCGGGTGATGGCGTCGTTCTCGTAGTGGTTCATGTCGCTTGAGGCGACGATCAGGATATTTTCGGCCTGCGACTGTACGGCGTCGGCTATGGCTTGGCCCAGCTTTTCGAGGACTTCGAATTGTCCTGTGCCGAGGGCAATCGGCACGAAGGTGAAGTCGGGGCGTCGGGTTTGCAGGAACGGCAATTCCACTTCGATGGCGTGCTCCCGGCGATGGGCGTCGGCGTCTTCGCTGAGGAGGGGGCATCTTTTTTTCAGGTCTTCGGCTAGAGAAGAATCGATGGGGGCCTGGCCGAGAGGGGTTTCCCAGGAGCCGCTGCTCATGATGGCCAGAGGGCGTCCTTTGCCGGTGTGATTGGGACCGAGGACGACCAGGCGGCGGGGCAGGTCGAGGTTGGCGAAGACGGCTCCCGCTACTGCGCCGGAATACATGTATCCCGCGTGTGGGGTGACGCAGCCGAGGGCAGGGGTGGGGGTGGCCTGGGTTGAGAGGTAGGAGTGAAGGTCTTTTTTCAGCGTGTTGGGATTGTTGGGATAGAAGCGTCCGGCTACGGCGGGATGACGTATGGTTGCGGCCATGAGTCCTCCTTGCCTAGTGAGGTACCTCAGCGGCTAAAGCCGATCATTCTAGCGTCAGGAATCGTAGCGCTGAAGCGCTGCGCCACCCAAAACTTATTCCCAAAGGCTGCCGCAAAGCTTCCACCAAAGCCTGCCCCAAAACCACGTGCGCCTTCGGAGTCAGATTCAATCGCTTTTGTTGCCGTCGAGCAAGGCCCGGAATAAGGCGGCGCTTTTCTCTAATGATAGCGCTTCGGCGCGGACGGTTGGTTTTACTCCCGATGTTTCCAGGGCGGTGCGCAGGGTTGCGGGGTCGTAGTCTGATTTCAGGTTGTTCCAGAGCGTTTTTCGTTTTTGTCCGAAAGACTTCCTTAGAAAGTCGATAAAGCCGGCCTCGGAAACATTCAAGCCTTCGATGCGGGAGGCAATGATCAGCCGGACGACTGCGGAGTAGACCTTAGGCGGCGGGGAAAACGCGCTCGGGGGCAAGGTGAAAAGTTTCTCCACACGCGCGTAAAGCTGGGCGGTGGCGGAGAGCAGGCCATACTCGCTGGTTCCGGGATGCGCGGCCACGCGGTCGGCGACTTCGCGCTGCAGCATGAGCACGATGGTGTCAAAGTATCGGCGATAGGCGAAGAGGCGCAGCAGGATGTCGGAGGTGATGAAGTAGGGAAGATTGCCGACCACGCGCACCTTTTCTGGTTGGTGGTTGATTCCAGGACGCGTGCTTCCGGGCTTGGGTCCGAAGAGAGTGTCGAAGTCGATGGCGAGGATGTCGCCCTCAATGATCTCGACGTTTGGAGTGAGAGAAAACTTCATGCGCAGCTGAGCGGCGAGAACGCGGTCGAGCTCGATGGCGATGAGGCGCCGGGCGCGGCGGGCGAGCAGGGAAGTCAGGGCGCCGCGTCCGGCTCCGATTTCGAGCACCGTGGTTTGAGAAAGATCTCCAAAGGACTCGGCAATGCGCAATGCGGCGGAGGGGTCGGCGAGAAAATGCTGGCCCAATTTGGGCGTCCTGGGAGCTGGACGCGCAGCAGATACTTTTGGCACGTTGACCCTCTTTCTTTCACGCGACTACACTGGACTCTCACCCCGCGAATCTTCGTGCGCAGGATGGCGTGCGGCAACGACGACCACCTATCATAACTTGCGCCGAAGCGTGGGCCATAACTTGGAGGGTGGTTTTCATGCATATTGCCTTTGCTGCCTCGGAGTGCGTGCCTTTTTCGAAAACCGGTGGATTGGCGGATGTGGTTGGCGCGTTGCCGCGGGCGCTGGTTGCGGCCGGGCACCAGGTCAGCGTTTATGTTCCGCGCTACCGGCAGACCAAGCTTTCCGATGCGCAGACGGTGGTCCGCAGCATTACCGTTCCCTTTGATGATCGCTACCGGTTCTGTTCGGTTGTGACCGGCGGAAGTCACTCTGGGGTGCGCTTTTATTTTGTGGACTATCCTCCGTACTTTGACCGCGAGGCGCTGTATGGAACTTCGGCGGGAGACTATCCCGATAACGCCGAGCGCTTTGCGTTGTTCTCGCGGGCGGTGCTCGAAGCTTCGAAGGTTCTAGGCGTTCCCAACGTCTTTCATTGTCATGACTGGCAGTCGGCCCTGGTTCCGGTGCTTTTGCGCACGCAGTACGCTGAAGATCCCGCTTTCCGCGACGTGGGCACTGT
>Ga0210402_10004563_pt1 | contig 12592 bp, 10 predicted proteins | sample IncBWC7MmetaG_FD_161055 | JGI IMG/M metagenome (GOLD analysis project Ga0210402, IMG submission 161055) | Forest soil microbial communities from Barre Woods Harvard Forest LTER site, Petersham, Massachusetts, United States - Inc-BW-C-7-M | ecosystem: Environmental > Terrestrial > Soil >...
CAAGTTCGCGGCGAATGACTGGCGAGGACCGGAGTTTACTCCGGGTAAATGAGGACCGTAGCCAGGCGTTCAACAATGAAATTGACTAAATTACCACGTTTCGCAAGAGGTCTAATGAAATTGACTACATTACCACGTTTCGTTAAAAACACGGGCCAAATGATCCTTGTAATTTGATTGAGGAAATTTTATGAGCTGGTTAAAAAAAGTGATTACTGGGATTCGAACGGTTGTTCGTAAGACGACCGAAGTGCCTGAAAATACTTGGATTAAATGCCAAGCTTGCCAGACCATTTTGTTTCGAGCTGAATTTGAACGTAACCTCGCCGTATGTCCTAGCTGTGCTCATCATCATCGCGTCAAAGCGAGGCAGCGTCTACAGCAGCTTTTGGATCCGGGAACCACGGAGGAATTAGCCAGTGAGATTGGTGCTGTTGATAGGCTTAATTTTAAAGACCAGCTTAAATATAAAGAACGCTTGGCGAAAGCAATGAAAAAGACAGGAGAACGAGAAGCCTTGCTAGTTATGCACGCTCAATTGCAAGGGATACCCTTAGTGGCTGCTGCCTTTGAATTTGATTTTATGGGCGGGTCTATGGGTGCAGCGGTGGGAGAACGGTTTGTTCGTGGTGTAGAGCGGGCTTTAGAACTACATATTCCTTTTATCAGTATTGCGGCAAGTGGTGGTGCACGTATGCAGGAAGGCTTGTTTTCATTAATACAGATGGCAAAAACCAGTGCTGTGCTTGGAAAGTTTAAGCAAGCCGGGCTGCCTTTTATATCAATATTAACCGATCCAACGATGGGTGGTGTAACAGCAAGCTTTGCTATGTTAGGCGATATTATTATTGCTGAACCTAAGGCTTTGATCGGTTTTGCAGGGCCACGAGTGATTGAACAAACTGTTCGTCAGATATTGCCTGACGGCTTTCAACGCAGTGAATTTTTATTAACGCATGGCGCTATCGACATGATAGTTGATAGACGAGATTTGAAAGCTAAAATAGCAGCATTATTAAATAAATTAATGCATAATACGCAAAATCGTTATTCGCTTTCTGCCATTGCATGAGCAGCGGTAGATAGGGATGGTTGAAAAATGTTAGAGCACAAAACAACTTTTTCTGTATCTCCAAAATCCAAAGAAGAATGGCTAGCTCATGCAGAAAATTGTCACCCTATAACAATCGATTTAGGTATAGAGCGTGTCAAACTCGTTGCTACACGCCTGGGTATCTTACACTTTAATTGTCCGGTAATTACCGTTGCAGGAACCAATGGTAAAGGCTCTTGTGTTGAACTGACTAAAGCTATTTTAATGGCGGCAGGTTATCGTGTCGCTACTTATACGTCACCGCATTTACTGCATTACAATGAACGCATACGCATAGCGGATGAATTGGTTAGTGATGCCGCATTATGCGATGCGTTTGCGTCTATTGAAAAAGTTCGAGGTGATGTCTCTTTAACGTATTTTGAATTCGGTACTTTGGCGGCTTTATGGCTATTTAAACAAGTGCCGCTCGATGCAATTATTTTAGAAGTTGGTCTTGGTGGCCGCTTAGACGCTGTTAATTGTGTAGATGCTGATGTTGCAGTGATTAGCATGGTTGATTTAGATCATATGGATTACTTGGGAAATACAAGAGAACACATCGCTAGGGAAAAAGCCGGTATTATGCGTCCTAATAAACCTTGTGTTTTCGGGGATTTTTCTCTCCCACACGCTGTTTATGAGCAGGCAGCCTTGTTGAATAGTGCGTTGTCTGTACAAGGGCGGACATTTACTTATAAAAAAGGTAATTTTTCTTGGTCGTGGAGGAGTCAACAACAAACACTAGCTGATTTGCCTTTGCCGCGTGTTGATTTACAAAATGCCGCAACGGTTTTACAAGTGATTGAATTACTTGCTGGACAATTTTGTATTTCGCGTACTGCTATAGAAAATGGTTTAAAACAAGTATTTGTACCGGGTCGCTTCCAAATTATTGAAAAAAATTCAACACGAATTATTCTCGATGTAGCGCATAATCCTGCAGGAGGAAGGTGCTTAGCAAGAAGGTTCGCTAAAGAGCCTGATACGGGGGAAACATACGCTATTGTCGGTATGTTAGCCGACAAAGACATAAGGAATACCTTAGCGCCATTAGTGGACTACATCGATCATTGGTATCTGGTCGATTTAGAAGGGCCTCGTGGAGCGACAAGGGATAGATTGTATCAGTGTTTAGTAGAAATAGCGCCCCGGTCCTGTGTGTCTATGTTTTCTTCGCCTGTGGTTGCTTATCGAAAGGCTTGTCAGATAGTCAAAAAAGGAGATTATCTGCTCGTTTTTGGTTCTTTTCATACAGTTGCAGCCGTGCTTGCAGAAGTCTACGACGCTATGCGTTATAATTTGGCGAGTTAAATTTGATGGAGAAGAGGAGTGACACAATTAAGAAGTAAAGTTGTCTGTGGCATTGTACTGATTGCTTTACTCGTTATTTTTGTGCCCCTTTTTTTAAAAGGGGCACATGCGCAGCTTACACTCCACGCTATGCCTAATTTACCTTCCGTGCCAAGTTCAGATCACTTTGGTTTGGAATTACATGATACGCATCCGTTGAAAAATTCATTTACGCTACCTTTGGCACCGGCTAAGGCATGGGTATTACAGCTAGCGGATGTTAAAGAAAGTTCAGTGGCGAAGGCGCTGATACAGACTTTGCGTCAAAAGGGTTTTAAAGCGTATGCCCGCCAAATGATACTGCCTTCAGGACTCGCGACACGCGTCTTTGTAGGACCTGAAATCAGTATGGATGATATAAAAATGCTGAAGATTCAGTTAACAAAAAAAATGTCACTCAAGTCGACTATTATCATTTTTGATCCGCTACTTTTGTGATGAAATGTTAAAAAAAATCAAGAAAATTCCCTTTAAAGATCGAGTTGCTTACTGTTTGAATCCTACAGGAAGGCGTTTATATGAGATTATCTCATCTAAGCAGACCAATCTTTGTTTGTCTGTTGATGTAACGAATAGCAAATTATTGTTAAATATGGCCGATCAAGTGGGGACAGAGATCTGTTTATTAAAGACACACATCGATATTCTGTCAGACTTCAACACGGATTTTATTATTCAGCTTAAGGCATTAGCCAAAAAACACTCGTTCTTGCTCTTTGAAGATCGTAAATTTGCGGATATAGGCAATACTGTAAAGCAACAATATGCAGGAGGATTATACCGAATAGCTGAATGGGCGGATATCAGTAATGCACATACTGTGCCTGGTCCAGGTATTATCCAAGCTTTACAAACAGTTGGTTTAGAAAAACAACGAGGATTATTGTTACTCGCTGAAATGAGTTCGATCGGTTCGCTTGCGCAAGGTGGTTACACGCAAGCAAGTATTAACATGGCAAAAGACTACCCTGAATTTGTTATCGGTTTTATTGCGCAGCGACAATTGACAGAAAATCCTGGGCTTGTACATATGACACCCGGTGTTCACTGGCGTAATGCAGGTGATCAATTAGGTCAGCATTATATCTCTCTTGAACAGGCCATTATAAAAAATAGAACGGATATTATCATCGTGGGGCGGGGCATTTATCAAGAAAAAGATCCGCTGGCTGCAGCAACGTTATACCGAAAGTCAGCTTGGGAAGCCTATCTTTCATGTTGTTAGATGATGGTTTATTTTCGAAACGGCCTGTGCCCGTTATTACGATCGACGGTCCTAGTGGATCAGGTAAAGGGACTGTTGCTAGTCAATTGGCAAAAGAATTAAACTGGCATTTTTTAGATAGTGGAGCTATTTATCGTGCTTTTGCTTTTATAGCGTGTTCGACTTCAACCCCGTTAGAAGAAGATCAATTACTTCCCTTGGTTGATCAGTTGGTGTTGAACTTTTCAGTACGCCCTGCAGACAATAAGCTTCGCATTTTATGGCAAGAACGTGATATTACGGAGGCAATCCGTACAGAAGCAGTGGGCAGGTCAGCTTCTCTGCTAGCGGTTTACCCAAAGATCCGAGAAGCTTTACTCGGTTGTCAGCGTGCTTTTCGTAAAGCCCCTGGTTTAGTAGCGGATGGTCGAGATATGGGTACCGTTGTTTTTCCAGATGCCGTATTAAAAGTTTTTCTTTCGGCGACGCCGGAAGAACGTGCTAAACGGCGCTATTTACAGTTGAAGGCAAGGGGGAAGCATGTTAGCCTAAGCTCCGTACATGCAGAGCTTGAGCGACGTGATGATCAAGATAAACAGCGTATTGCTGCCCCTTTAAGGGCGGCAAAAGGTGCCTTTTTCATCGATACCACGTGTTTAAGCGTTCAGGACGTGTTGCAGCATATTAAGAGTGGGCTGCAAGCTAAATTAGGAGTGTGAGTAGGGGGAGGTCATTTTTCTTCGTGACTGCTGGTAAGGTAGGTGGGGAGCGGAAGTGTAATGACTGAGTAACAACTGCGCAATTTTTTGCGCCTTTTTCAAAGTGGTTCTCTAAAAAAGAACAAGTGATATAACGATATGGTAGAGAGTTTTAAACAATTACTTGATGAACGTTTCTCCGATCAAGTTTTTCACACGGGCATGATTATACGCGGTACGGTTGTTCGGATTGAGAAAGATCGTGTCGTGGTTAATGCCAATTTAAAATCAGAGGGTTTAATTCCTATCGAGCAATTTTATAATGAAGCCGGTGAATTAGAAGTTGAGGCGGGTGATGAAATTGACGTTAGTATTGAGTCCCTAGAGGATGGTTTTGGCGAAACGCGTTTATCTCGCGAAAAAGCCAAACGTGCTGAAATGTGGACCTCACTACAAAAATCTCATGATGAAGGTTCCGTTATCAAAGGTTTCGTAACTGGAAAAGTGAAGGGTGGTTTTACAGTAGAAGTTGGCAATATTCGTGCTTTTTTACCAGGGTCATTAGTGGATGTACGTCCTGTTCGAGATTCCAGTGTTATTGAAGGTAAGGAACTGGAATTCAAAGTAATCAAGTTGGATCCTAAACGCAATAACATTGTTCTGTCACGTCGTGCTGTGCTGGAATCCGAAGGCCAAATAGGCCGAGAACAATTGTTGACTGAGTTGGAAGAAGGTCAAGTTATTAAAGGTATCGTGAAAAACTTGGCGGATTATGGTGCTTTTATTGATTTGGGTGGAATAGATGGTTTACTTCACGTTACCGACATTTCTTGGAAACGGGTTAAACATCCCAGTGAAGTATTAGCTATCGGTGATGAAATCGAAGTAGTAGTTTTGAAAATTGAAAAAGAACGAGGGCGTGTTTCTTTGGGTTTAAAACAACTCGTAGGAGACCCTTGGTTAGACTTAGTAAAACGTTACCCTGTGGCTACTCGTTTGAAAGGAAAGGTTACCAATGTGACGGATTATGGTTGCTTTGTAGAAATTGAGGAAGGTGTGGAAGGCTTGGTCCATGTTTCTGAGATGGATTGGACCAATAAAAATATTAATCCGAACAAAATAGTTCAAGTAGGAATGGAAATCGGGGTTGTTGTCTTAGATATTGATTTGGATCGACGTCGTATTTCCTTAGGTATCAAACAGTGCCAGTCCAATCCATGGGAAGATTTTGCTAACAAGCATGTAAAAGGCGAGCATATTACGGGTAAAATCAAGTCTATTACAGATTTCGGCTTGTTTATAGGTTTATCGGGAGGTATCGATGGCTTGGTTCACCTATCGGATATTTCTTGGGATTTGTCAGGTGAAGAAGCTGTTCGTAAGTACAAAAAAGGCGATGAGCTGGAGACGGTTATTTTATCCATTGATCCGGAACGTGAACGTATTTCACTGGGAATTAAACAATTGGGTAACGATGAATTAACATCGGCCCATCCCCTGGATAACTATGCGAAGGATCAGTTAGTAAAGGGAAAAATACGGACTATTGATGACGAGGGGATTAAAGTCGAGCTAGGAAACGGCGTGGAAGCTGAAATGCAGACTTCAGAATTAGGGGAAGAGGGTAAAACGCTTGAAGTCGGGCAAGAAATTGAGGCAAAAATTGTAAATATTGATCGTAAGAATCATGTAATTTTTCTTTCTTTAGTTCCGTTGGAAGCAAGATCCTCTACTTAAATAGTTGCGGAGTTCCTAGTCGAGAGAATGGGCTAGGTTTTTTATGCATAGTTTTGCGTAATTGTTTTGCGTAATTATTGTTTTTTTCTGTGGTCTGTAAATTTTCACAGAAAAAGGGTGAAGAGAGAGTTATCCATGCGTGTCCTAACTTACTTGTTCTTTATCGTATTAGTCTTGTTTGCCCTCACCTTTGCAGGTCTTAATGCGGAACCGGTGAGTCTGAATTATTACCTAGGAAAAACTCAGTTACCGCTTTCCTTGCTGGCCGTATTAAGTTTTATTTTAGGGGGAGTATTAGGGTTATTAACGGCTTTTGCTGTTTACATTAAACTAAAATACCTCAATCGACGGTTAAGACACCGATTAAAACTCGTAGAGGAAGAATTAGTTAACCTACGCGCTTTGCCTTTGAAAGATCACCCAAATTAGGTCTTCTTTATGTTGGAAGTCCTCTTTATCCTCCTGCCCATTGCAGCTGCTTCGGGCTGGTATGCGGCCTACCACACTATTGCCCACTCGCCAGATTATAACAAAAATGACTTTAACCGTAAGTATCTGCTTGGTTTAAATTATTTGCTCAATGAGCAAGCTGACAAAGCTGTTGATACTTTCATTAAAATCTTAGAAGTTGATACAGAAACCGTTGAGACTCACTTAGCGTTAGGTGTTTTATTTCGACGTCGAGGAGAAATCGATCGTGCTATCCGGCTTCATCAAAACTTGATTGCGAGACCGCAATTACCAAAAGCGCAAAAAATACAAGCTTTATTAGCCTTAGGCCAAGATTATTATTATGGTGGATTATTAGATAGGGCCGAACGTTTATTTTTTGAAATTGCTAATATGGATACTGAAACGGAGCACGCCAAGATTGCTCTGCGTTATTTATTAGAAATTTATCAGCAGCAAAAACGCTGGGAAATTGCCATAAAAAAAGCTAAAAAAATTTCAAAATGGGAGCCTTTTATCGTTAGAAACATTGCTCATTATTACTGCGAGCTTGCGCTCAAGCAATTAAAAAATGGAATTGCAACAAAAAAAGTGATAGCGCTTTTGGACAAAGCGCTCAAATATGATGCTCAATGTGTACGTGCTAATCTAATAAAAGGAGAGATCGCTGTCAAAGCAGAAAAATGGGAAAATGCTATTCAATTTTACCACACTATTAAAGCGCAAGATCCTGATTATATTGCTGAAACGCTAGAACCTTTACGTCAATGTTACCTGCAACGAGAATCAGGAGAAACGGATCTTTTAAATTATTTATATGCGACGCTATCTAAACATTCAAAAATCTCGATTTGTTTGGCTATTGTAAAATTGATGCAAGAAAAAGATAGAAAAAAAGCATTGCAATTTCTTATTCATCAGTTAGAAGACAAACCTTCTCTACACGGTTTATATCATCTCATTGATTTGCATTTAACAGAAAATGTTTCCGACAACAAAAACAATTTAACTATTTTAAAAACATTAGTGGCGAAACTTATGCAAAATAAATCGATTTATCGATGTTTACGCTGTGGCTTTAATAGCAAGAATTTAGATTGGTTCTGTCCTGCTTGTCGTAATTGGAGTACAATCAAGCCTTATAGAGTATAGACTTCTTTCGAAACTCAGAAATTTAGTCAAGTTCGCGGCGAACGACTGGCGAGGACCGGAGTTTACTGCGGGTAAATGAGGACCGTAGCCAGGCGTTTAACAATGAAATTGATACATTACCACGTTTCGAAAGAGGTCTATTCTCAAATGCAGCATGATCTTCCCCTCTAACTGAGGGAGGAGAAGCAAAGGAGAAATTAAATTTTCTCCTTCCAAAATTCATCTTGCATGCGTTGCAAAAGCTGAGTTAAGCGTTGCTGGCTAGCGGGCTGGTTGATAGCAATATACAGTGCTTTACGTTGTCCAACGAGTACGACGAGCTGCTTCCCTCGTGTAATGCCTGTGTAAATGAGATTTCTAGCCAGAAGTCGATAATGCTGCATGGCAATAGGAATAACAACAGCTTTATACTCGGAACCTTGACTTTTATGAATGCTAATGGCGTAGGCAAGTGCAATTTCATCCAGTTCATTAAAATCATAAAGCACGCTGCGGTCATCAAATTGGATGTGTAGCGTAGAGTCCTCTAAGTTAATTTGGCTAATAAAACCGGTATCGCCGTTAAACACGTCTTTGTCATAGTTGTTTACCATTTGAATAATTTTGTCGCCTGGCGAAAAGATCCAGCCAAAGCGCTGAATTTTTGGTTCTGCGCTGGCGTTTAGTGCCTGCTGTAAAGCTTGGTTAAGACACCGTGAGCCAACTTCTCCACGATTCATGGGTGTGAGCACTTGAATATCTTTGAGCGGATCGAGTTGAAAGCGCTGGGGAATACGTTGTGTGACGCAATGTAAGATTTTACTCTGTATTTCTTCTGGACTATCTGCTGGAATAAAATAGAAATCCGCATCTTGCCTATCGGTTTGAAGTGGCATTTTTCCCTGATTGACGCGGTGTGCATTGATAATAATCTGCGAAGTAGCGGCCTGACGAAATATTTCTGTTAGGGAAACTGTTGGAATGATTTTTGATTGAATGAGATCAGTTAAGACAGCACCAGGTCCTACTGATGGCAATTGATCAACATCACCGATTAAAAATAAAGCCGATGCTTGCGGGATGGCTTTGAGCAGCTGATTCATCAAGGTAATATCGATCATTGAGATTTCATCGACAATAACAACATCGACTAGTAGGGGGAAATCAGCATGATGTTTAAAACAAAAATGCTGAGGATCAAAACCCAGGCAGCGATGAATTGTTTTGGCGGACAAGCCGGTAACTTCGCTCAGTCTTTTGGCCGCTTTTCCTGTAGGAGCGCAGAGTTCAATCGTCAGCTTTTTTGTTTGTAGGATCTTGATCAGACTATTTACTACGGTGGTTTTACCAACACCGGGACCGCCCGTAATAATCATGATTTTAGATTGTAAGGCTTGTGTAATGGCTGCTTTTTGTGAATCAGCAAGCTGTAGCTTAGTTTGTTTTTCTACCCAAGGGATCGTCGTTTCAGCTGACAGTTTTCCCCAGGGGAAGGAACCACCACAGAGTATTGCTTTTAAGCGTTTAGCGACAGACACTTCCGCTTGATACAAAGAAGCCAACGCTAAAATAGGCTGTCCATCCGAGAGAGTGCATAGGAGTTGCTTGTCAGCAACCTCAGATTCAATTGCTGGTAATAGTATTTCTTCAGAAATATGCAGTAATTTCTGCGAGGCTGTAAGTAAGGCGGTCTGTAACTGTGCACAATGGCCTTCGTTACTGGCCAGCTGCAAGGCATAATAGATTCCGGCACGCGCACGTAAAGGTGAGTCCTCAGCCAACCCTAAATTTTTAGCTAACTCATCAGCTGTTTTAAAACCAATGCCATGAATGTCTTTTGCTAAACGATAGGGATTTTCTTGGATTTTCTGTATTGCCTCTTCGCCATAGGTTTTGTAAATACGCACCGCACGCGCCGTTCCTATACCATGGCTTTGTAAAAAAACCATGATGTGACGAATTGCTTTTTGTTCTTTCCAGCTCGCTAGAATTTTGGATTGTCGTTTTTTGCCGATACCTGGTACTTGCGCTAAACGTTCTGGTTCTTGTTCAATCACGTCAAAAACAGCAATGCCAAAAGCATTAACAAGTTGCTTTGAAAAATAAGGTCCTATGCCTCTGACGAGACCTGAACCGAGATATTTTTCAATCCCTTCAATACTCGTAGGAGGAATAACGCGTAACTGCTTAGCCTGGAATTGCAGGCCATGTTGTTTATGCTGTGTCCAATTGCCTTCGGTTTCAATAGTTTCGCCAGGCGACACTTGGGCAGCATGGCCAATGACAGTGACGAACTGTTTATGTCCTTTGGCTTTGATTTGCAATACGCAAAATCCAGTCTCTTCACTATGAAACGTAATACGTTCAATAAAGCCAGTGATTCTTTCACAGGCTGTTAGTACAGTAGACACCATTTTTATAGCCTAGGGATTCAGATGATTACTGAATAATAACCAGCGTATTAAGGATAAAATTTCAGAAAAAGACTAACTAATATTTTTACAATTATTTTTTACTATTTGCACAAATTAAGTAGTTAATTTTTCCTTCATATCCGCTTCGTATAATGTCCTGCAGTAATGCAAAATAAAGACAAACTGACGTTTATCCTTTGTACAGATTGCAGCTGTCTCGATAACTTGTAAAGTATAAGCTAAAAAGATAAGCAGCTTTCATGGTTATTTCTTTAAGTAAAACCTTTCGAAGAAATTGCTTGATCTGATTGAGAAAGCTTTGGCACACTAGCTGCTGCACCAGCATTTTGCGCATGAGGAAAAACGTAGCTTGTTTTAAATGAGATTTTTTATCAACGTCTGTTTTCTGTTGAGCAGGATTGCAAGACAAGGATCCTTTGCGGCGAATTTCTATATTGAATTTTTCAAAGAAAGAAACCAACTGTGTTTCCCCTTCCATAGTTCTATCGAGTACTTCTACTTTTTTTATATCGACAGAATATTTATGAGGAAATTTAGGATTTTTGTTTCGAACAAATGATTGTAAACTTAAAGACTGTGTTACGATATTTAGAAGCACAATGAGATCCTTATAATTTTCCAAGTCGTTTTTTACAAGTTCACATAGTATTCCAGAAATTTTAATCGCTAAATTTGCAAGATCACTATCGTAGTCGTATTCACTGCCATCTTTAAAACAACAGATTCTAGACTCGCAATAGCCATCAGGATTTCGGAGCATATTCGTTGTTTCTACAAGTATTTTTTGAATAGTTTCTTCATGCGTTTTTCGCATATTTTCTTTAAATTTAAAAACTCCTTTACCCAATTTTTCATTCTGTTTTTTTACATAACAAAGTAAATCGTACAAATGATAAAATCGTAAATCTCTATTTTCTTTAGCGAGATCGATTTGAGATTGTAACTGTTTATAAATAGATGGATTATCTTGCTCTACATCTTTTTTAAATTGACAAATGTTAGTCCTGATCTGAGTATCGAAGTTGTTTCGATCTTTTTCTCTATTTTCAAAAGTGAACATAGCGCTAGTTGACTGCTGATTGCTTGCAGTTGCCTGATCGGCAGTAGAAGTTGATTGATGATTATTCTTTGGCATAAGTGTGTAATAGTCTAGACTATTACACACATCATAGGAAGGTAGAAAGTCAAATTGCTAACTGTGCTTTAATTGATTACAATTCAAGCCCTGCTTGATAAAGGGCCCATAGCTCAGTTGGTTAGAGCAGCGGACTCATAATCCGTTGGTCCTAGGTTCAAATCCTAGTGGGCCCACCAGTCTACGTTGCTGGTTATAGAATACTACTACTGTTAAGCCACGAAAGGACTCGCGATTTACAATGGTATTGTTATTTGGACTGGACGTAGTTTTTTACATCGCGATTGTCATGGCTTTGATCTCGCCGTCATTTCGCGTAGCTTTCAGCAGATTACTAGCAACGCCGCTTCCGCATCATCAGCGGTATCTTGCCTCTGTAGATGGGTTGCGCGGGTTGGCTGCGCTCTGGGTCGCATGTTTTCACTGTCGCCAATGGACGAAGCCGCATTATGATCAAGTTGTACGCTATGTGCCATTTTTGAACGATAGTAATGCTGCGGTGCCAATTTTAGTGCCCGTTTTTGTAGTGCTGTCTGGCTTTCTAATCTATCGGTCGGTCCGAGCGATCACGGGGTTAGCTGAGCTGAAGAAATATGCATGGCGTCGCTGGCTGCGAATTTATCCGCTTTACTTTGTTACCACCATTGTTGCTTTCGCCGTCGTGCCAATAGCCGGGCTTAAGCCGGAAAGAGTGGCCGCCGAATTTTTGATGTTACGCGCTTTAGCTTATCCAGACTTTCTAAACCCACAGACCTGGAGTTTATATGTCGAGGTTCTGTTCTATACTGTCGTTCCAGTCTACGCCATCGCCTCGCGGCGCCATCCCCTAGTAAGTGCAGTACTCGCGCTGGTCAGTTGTTCTATCATTGGAATATATGGCAACCGCGAGATCACTCTTTGGAAATTCTTTGCTGCAGGTATATGCGTATCATGTCTCTATGACTTATTTGGATCAAAAAAGAACGATTTACTCTGGGGAATAATATTTCTGTGTGGCATCGGAAGTCTCTCTTATTTACACAACCAGCACACCACGCTAAGCGAACTTGCGTTGCCTTTCGCGATCATATGCTTAGTTTTTGGCTGCCTAGTTTTTCGTCCGGCATCCGCATTTTTACGATCACATCCGCTTCGCATTCTTGGCGCAATTTCTTATAGCATTTTCCTTTGGCACAGCTTTATCATTATGATTGGTTACGGCGTTATGTTCGATGGAACGGGATTTTTAGTTGGCTCTTTTGAAAATCGAGTGGGTAGGTGCTGTTCAAGGGAGGTGAATTCAAGGAAGATAGGGATTTATTTTTATTTAAATTCAAGTGGAGAAGCTTCGTGGACATGCGAGAAATATTCAGTAAA
>Ga0210402_10004564_pt1 | contig 12592 bp, 13 predicted proteins | sample IncBWC7MmetaG_FD_161055 | JGI IMG/M metagenome (GOLD analysis project Ga0210402, IMG submission 161055) | Forest soil microbial communities from Barre Woods Harvard Forest LTER site, Petersham, Massachusetts, United States - Inc-BW-C-7-M | ecosystem: Environmental > Terrestrial > Soil >...
AACGTGCCGGGTTGTGTTGGCGGCGGATTACCGGGCTGTGTGGTCGCCGCGCAAAACACCTGGAGCACGGCTCCCTGCCGCTGGTGCACCATGCACACCGCCGGATACTCGGGCGAGTCAAATAGCTGGGTGCTTCTCGGGAAGTATTTCGGCGACTGGGTAGGGATGCCGGGCGGGGGCTTCTACACTTCCACCGTCACCTCCCCAATGACGGCGACGCCATCGATTGCGCCGGGGACTGCAGGTTGCCCGCCCGGGAGCAAAGGCTGCAACCTGGTCACGGTGGATGGAGAACCTTGTAACCTGGAGCCGGCGGCCCAAGTGGGCGGACACCCTCCTGACCCCCTGAACTGCCCGAAGAATTCCGCTTGGAGCTACCTTCAGGATGCGGCGCCCGGCGACATGTTCGGTACGGCGGCGGGTCCGCTGGAGTTCATGAAGCTGATATCCAAGAATGGGAATCAATGGCTGCTCCAGCGGGGGGTGGGATATCCGGGGCTGGTAAAGCCACAGACGCCCATTCAGCTTATCGAGGAGTGTCTGTCTAGAGATGACGGATTCAATTATGGAGTTTCCGCGCTAAGTTGGGTCTGGGACTTTATTAGCGACCCGCACGCGCTGAATGCGTCCGGCACGACTGTAAGAGTATCGTATCCGTACGATCACCAAGCCATCAACGCCGATTCCGTGGTAGGAGGCGGACCGTGGTATGACCCGAACAGCCACGGCTTGGGATACTCGATCCTGGACGGAAGCGGGTACGGATACCCTAACAAATACGCTCAAATGGGGCCGGCATTTGGGGGGGCCTCGGGTATCACGTTTTTCGATGAGGCAGCGCAGGAGCATCCCAGCCATTCGCAGTTCAACGCGGCCGCCGCGGAACAAAAGTGGTTTCTGGACGCCCGTCCGCTGAGCGGTCCCGGGCCGACGTTGGTAGACCAGGCGACACCGGTTGCCGGACAACTGTACAAGTTCAGTTCAACGACCAGCGATGGCGACAATCTGAGGTTCGTCGGCGGACCAACCGCCCAGAGCAGCAACGTGAACCGCAAGATTCAACCCACCATGATGTTCTGCGGCACGCAGCCGATGATCGATGTGAGTTCGGCCGCTCAGGGAAACACGATTAGCACCGACGCATCCAGCGGGTATCAGTACTGCGTGGCCAGAAAAGCCGGCGAGTGCCGCAGTGGATCGTCGAGAGGGGACGTGTTCGGCAACTGCCCATTTGCGAATCCCCGCTATTCCTACTCGAACACCTATGGCTGCAACAACATTTTCCCGGAGAACGGCCTGGGTAACGACATCTGCATTAACAATACCGGGGCGTACCTGAATGGCGTTGCCCAAATTGGCTTCCAAAACGCCTACGAGGCCGCCGGGGCGGCGGGCCGGCTGTTAACTCACGGAATGATCCGCTATCGGTTGAATGACGTGAATGCGAGCGTGCGGACCACACCAGACGGTGCATGGCTGTTGTTTGAAGGACACTATTTCAACGGATCCGAGTACCAGATTCTGTCGGGAAAGATGCTCCCCTATCCGGCAGTGGATTCCATTAACCGCACGACCTTCATACCGATGATGGTGCAGTTGAACCCACCGAATGGGCTTGGTGTGGATAATGCGATCGTGCAGTTTGGCTATGCGGAAAACGGGGGTGCAAGCCAATTCTACTGCACGAGCCGCCGCGAGGCTTGTCTGGTGGCTTCACCCGCTGTTGGAAGCGTGCCATTCCAGTTTCCCAGCGAAAGCTCGGACGGTACCGCGGGCGGCCTTACCGGCGCTCCGTGCGCCACGGGATGCTCGGTGGCGATTCCGGCTCTTTCGCAGCGGGTTGTGTATTATCAGGTGCAGTATCGCGACAGGGGCAATCATGTGGTCGCGCAGACGCGAGTGCAAACGGTGGCTGCACCGTAGCTGGGGCTAGACCTGCGCTTACCTCAGTCGGTTTGAAACACAACTCCGGATCATCCAAGATACGTTTGCGGATCGGGGGCGAGCCTTTGCGCCAGGCGCCATACAGTTGACCGGCTTGACGCGTATCGCAGTGATGCTCGGCGAAAATGGAGGCCATCCGCTGGCAATCCTCCAGGCTTTGGCGTGCCACCGGCACCAGAAACTTCAAGGCTACCTGTGACGGGATCTTTCCCTCACGCACCTGCTGTTGGATCGCTCTGGCACAAGCTCTACCAGTGCTAGCCGCCGCGAGACCCAGCTCACGCTACGGTCGAACCGGCGCGCCAACTCATCCAGGCTATAGCTGAAGCGCCGTTCCAACTCCGCCAAGAACCAGCCCACCTCCAGCGCGGTCTCGTGTTCCGACAAGCGCAGCGAACGGTCCAGCAGCAACGGCCGCCGCCTCGCTCATCGGCCATACAACCGCTTCCACCGTGTCCCGTCCCAGTTGCTCCAGCGCCACAATCCGCTTGTAGCCGTCGATCACTACGTAACGGTCCGCCTGGCCGCCGGCCACCACCACAATGGGCGTTTGCTGCCCGGCCTCAGCCAGCGACGCCAACAACCGCCGCTGCCGCGCCGGATGCCGCACCCGCATGTGCTCCCAACGCCGGTCGAGCTGGTGAAACTCCAGTTGCATCAGACAGGCTGAATGTAAACCCAGGGCCGTCGGCGGATCAATATCTTCGGATTAAATCGCCCGCCTGTTTCCAGCGCCGCTCCCGGTCCAGGACGCGCTCCAGCGCACGACGGCAGGTGTGCGAGCAGAAGCGTTGCAAGGTACTTCGCCGCGCGTGCCCGAATCTCTGGTAGCAGCCTGGCCGGTCACACGAATGATCGAAAAAACTCTTCTGTAGTGATTACCCTCGCGGGGTCGCCAACCGCTTCTGTCTCTGGTGGTTTCCGGCTCCGGACCCGTTCCCGGTAGCGCTGGCTTTGGCCGTTCCGCTTCCGTTTGCCCGGCGCCGTCTCCCGGTATCGTTGCTGCGCCTTCCACCGCGCCCATTTCCGCGCCGCCGCCCGGCAGCGCTCGCTGCAATAGCGCTGGCGCACCTGCCGGGGATGAAAGCACTGCTCGCATCCTTTCAGCAGACAACGCCGCTTCCGCGGTCGGCGTGCCGGCCGTTTCCGTCCGCGGGCCTGTTGCTTTTCGGGATGACGTGTAGGATTCTCGGTAGGGCCCATGGGAGGTGAACGCTCCCAGAAGCTCAGGCCCTGGAGGGGGACGTACTCCTCTCCGGGGCGCAGCGAACCTCCGGCTCACTGCAAAATCAAGACTATACCTGCACCACTAGCCTTGAACAACCGGCTGTAGGTACATCATCGCCTGTTCGCATAGGCTTTTCCGTCGTTCTGTCTTGCGGGTCTTCTGTGCGGCAGCCAGCGCATCGGCGGCGAGGGCGAGCCGCCCCTTAACCGTCAACATAACGGTTGTCCCGGAAAACGTAGAAACCTTGCTGTTGTTCATGTACATTACTTCGTCCGTTTGAGTTTTCTTCAGTAGACAAACAAAAGGCGAAACCCTTGCCGGACGAGCCCCGAAATGTGCCTACGGTGCAGCCAGCCCCCCAACGGTTTGAGCGAAACGCAGGCCCATTTCTCAATCTCTGTCGGCCATTGCGACACGTGCTGCAACGGACCGATGACTCTTCCTGGCCCTCACGGCAGACCGCTGGGTCATTTCTGGAAAGCAGAGGTGGTATGCAGAGTTTGGGAATATGCGGAGGCCCGCAATCTGGGATTGGGTTTTCGGTGAACAGGATCAATCGGGCGTGAAGGAGTTTGTAGCCGCCAAGTTTCTAGTACGCGGCGACGGCACGGTAGGATTCCGTCTCGGCGCATACGACCGTAGGCTGCCCCTGCTGATCGATCCGGTGCTTGCCTACAGCACGTTGCTGGGCGGTTCCAGTTCCGACAGCGCGTTCGCCGTGGCAGTGGACGCCAGCGGCTCGGCATACGTTGCCGGCTTCACGGCTTCGCTCAATTTTCCGGCCACAAACCCCCTGCAAAGCTTCAACGGCGGCGGCAACGATGTTTTCGTAGCCAAACTGAGTCCAGGCGGCAATACTCTGATTTACTGCACCTACCTCGGTGGATCCGCCGAAGACCGAGCGTCCTCCATCGCCGTCGATGCGCAGGGCAGCGCATACATCGCAGGTTCCACCACTTCGCAGGACTTCCCGGTGCGCTCCGCGTTGCAGCCGAAGCTGGCGGGATCTCGCAACGCTTTTGTAGCGAAACTGAGTCCGCCGGGCAACAGTCTGGTTTACAGCACGTACTTTGGCGGAAACGCATCCGATGCGGCCAACGGCATTACGGTGGATGCCTCGGGAGCCGCGTATATAGTCGGCGACACCACATCGTTCAGTCTTCCCGCGACCGGTTTCCAGCGCGGCACTCATGGCGGTCAAGACGCCTTCGTTGCCAAGTTCAGCGCGGATGGCGCGCGGTTGGCGTATAGCACCTACCTCGGCGGCAGCAGCGACGATCACGGAGCCGCGATCGCCGTTGATGGCGCGGGCACCGTCTACGTGACTGGCGCTACCTCTTCTACCGATTTTCCGGTATTGAACGCCCCCCAGCGATACAACGCCGGCGGTCAGGATGCGTTTGTCGCGCGCCTCAGCGGCGATGGCAACTATCTCCTGTTCAGCACTTATCTCGGCGGCAGGGGCGGAACCGTGATGTATCCCGAAATCGGACAGTCCATCGCACTGGACACGTATGGGAACGCCTATGTCACCGGAACGACGAGTTCGCCCGATTTCCCGCTGCTCGGCGCGCTGCAAACAGTGCGGAAGGGCATATTGGACGCTTTCGTGACCAAGTTGAATCCATCCGGAGCGATGGTTTACAGCACATATTTGGGCGGGTCCAGCGTGGATGTGGGCAACGCCATCGCGGTGGACTTCGGGGGCGCGGCATACGTTGCGGGATACACCATCTCTACGGATCTTCCGGTGGCGAACGCACTGCAAACCGTCAATGCGGGGGACTATGACGCATTCCTTGCGCGGTTGAGTCCGTCCGGAGACGCTGTGCAGTATTTGACCTACCTGGGAGGAAACGGTTCCGACGCAGCCACAGCCGTGGCACTGAACTCGATTGGGGATGTCTACTTGACAGGTTTCACGCTGTCGACGAACTTTCCTTTACTGAACGCTTTTCAATCGAGCAACGGCGGAAACTATGGGGCGTTTCTGACGAAGATCAGTTTCAAAGGGCTGCGCACCACGGCGGTGCTGGGCATTGCCGCATCGCACACGGGAAACCTCATTCAAGGGTTGGCGGGCGCCTATTCGGTGATCGTGACGAATGAGACCGGAGCGCCGGCGACCACGGGAATCGTGACGGTGACGGAGACGGTACCCGCCGGACTGACGCTCGCGGCGATGGGTGGTGCGCGATGGGCGTGCGGTGGCAACTCGTGTACGCGGGCCGACGCGCTGGCGGGCGGGGCGAGCTACCCGGCGATTACGGTTACGGTGAATGTCGCGGTGAATGCGGCGCCGCCGTTGATTAATTCGGTCAGCCTGAGCGGTGGCGGATCCGCGGGCAGCAGCGCCAACGATTCTACGACCGTTCACACCCGCGCCCGACCTGACGATTGCCATGAGCCAAGCGGGGAACTTGACGCAGGGGCAATCCGGGGCTATCTATACCATTACCGTGACCGATAGCGGGGCTGGTTCCACCAGCGGCGCAGTGACTGTGACAGAGATGGTGCCGGTGGGATTGACGCTGGTATCGATGAGCGGCACAGGATGGACGTGTCCCGGCGGTGGAATCACCTGCACGCGGAGCGACGCGCTAGCGGCGGGGGTGAGCTACCCGGCAATCAATGCGACGGTGAACGTCTCGAGCACGGCTCCCGTCAGTGTGATCAACACGGCTGCAGTGTCGGGCGGCGGGGAAACCAACACGGCGAATGATCAGGCCACGGACGCGACCACGATCACGAGCCCATCCTCCGGTACTGCCACGTCCATATGGTCCGCCACGGCGGTGCCGGCAGTTGGGTGGCACCTCGATTCACCGACAACGGTGGGATTGAGGTTCCGCAGTGACATGAGCGGCCAGATCAGCGGCGTCCGCTTCTACAAGGGAGCGGGTAACAACGGGTCCCATATCGGCATGCTCTACAGTTCCACTGGTACGCTGCTAGCGCAGGCCACGTTTAGCGGCGAGACGGCGTCAGGGTGGCAGCAGGCGAACTTTACCACACCGATAGCGGTAGCGGCCAACACGACTTATGTGGCGGCATACTTCAGCAACTCGGGCTTTGGATACGACAGCGGGTACTTCACCAGCAAAGGAGTGGACAATGTACCCCTGCACGCACTGCGCAGCGGCGTGGACGGGGCGAACGGATTGTATGCCTACGGTGCCTCATCTATGTTCCAGACAAACAGTTGGTTTGACGCGAACTACTGGGTGGATGTCGCATTCTCCCCTACAGCCACGGCCACATCCATATGGCCGCGACGGCGGTGCCGGGGAACCCGTCGCACAACGATTCGGCGGCGACAATTGGGGTTAAGTTCCGCAGGCGACGTGAGCGGCACCATCACCGGTATTCGATTCTACAAGGGAGCGGGCAACAACGGGATGCATATCGGGCGCTGTACAACTCGAGTGGGACTTTGCTGGCGCAGGCGACGTTTAGCGGCGAGACGGCGTCGGGGTGGCAGCAGGTGAATTTCCTCACGCCGGTGGCAATTGCGGCCAACACCACCTATGTGGCGGCGTACTTCAGGAACTCGGGTTTTGCATACGACAGCGGGTACTTCACCAGCACGGGAGTGGACAATGCGCCCCTGCACGGTTGACGGGCAGAACGGAGTGTATGCCTACGGCACAGGACCCGCGTTCCCCGTCAACAGTTTTAGTGACACGAACTACTGGGTAGACGTCGCATTCTCTTCCCAGTGACCGTGGCGGGTGTGGACGAGGGACCGGGGGCGCGGCCGTCGGCAAAGAGTCTTCGGAGGGCCGTAATGGAAATAGTGCAAAATGACTAGAGATGCTTGCGGAATTCATTTCGGTCATCGTCCCGGTGTACAACTCCGAAGCGAGTCTTCCACTTCTCATCCACAGACTTGAACCGATCCTCAAGGAATTCCAGTCAGCCGAGGTGATTTTGGTGAACGATGGCAGCCGCGACGGCAGTTGGTCTGTCGTCGAAGAGTTGGTGAGCCGCTTCGCCTTCGTGCGCGGCATCGACCTTATGCGGAACTACGGCCAGCACAACTCGTTACTGTGCGGAATTCGGTCCGCCCGAGGCGATATCATCGCAACCATTGATGACGACCTGCAGAACCCCCCAGAGGAGATCCCGCATCTGCTAGCCAAACTCCGGGAAGGCTATGACGTCGTGTACGGCACGCCGGCGAACGAAACGCACGGTTTCCTCAGGGGTATGGCGTCGCGGATCACCAAACTTGCGCTGCAAGCGACCATGGGTGCCCAAACCGCACGTAAGGTAAGTGCATTCCGTGTGTTCCGCACTCCCCTTCGTGAGGCGTTTAACACCTACAGGGGGCCTTTTGTCTCCGTCGACGTGCTGCTTACGTGGGCTACTACGCGCTTTGCCGCAGTCGAGGTGAAACACGATCCACGAGCACTCGGCCAATCCGGCTATTCGCTAGGCAGGCTTATCGCGCATGCGATGAATATGATGACCGGCTTCAGCGCGCTTCCGCTGCAGGTGGCCAGCATTGTCGGATTTACGTTCACTTTGTTCGGCATGGCTGCGCTGTTTTTTACGCTGATTCGATATATGCTGCATGGCGTGGCGGTCCCTGGCTTCGCCTTCCTGGCTTCGATAATCTCGATATTCTCCGGGGCCCAACTCTTCGCCCTTGGTGTCATGGGTGAGTACCTGTCGAGAATGCATTTCCGCATGATGGAGCGGCCACCGTACGCAGTTCGCGCGAAGACATATGAAAACTGAGAGCGATATTTCCGACGATTCGCCCTGTGACTACCTCGAATGGGATTCCAGATTCTTCGGGCGCCGAATCGCGCGCGTGCGTCGAGGGCGATTCTCGCCTGGCGATATCGGGCTCATCCTGGAATGGTGTGAAGTCGAACGAATCGATTGCCTGTATTCGCTCGCATCGTCAGACGATTTACAGAGTGTCGCGATTGCCGAGAAGCACGGGTTTCACTTCGTTGACATCCGGGTTACTCTGGAGAGGCCGCCGCTGCGGCCCTCCTCCCAGCCCGGCGGAATAGTACGGTTGGTCCGAGCATCCGATCTGGAGGCCCTCAGGCAAATTGCACGATCAGGTTTCCGCGATTCGCGGTTCTACTACGATCCAGGATTCGAGAAACTACGCTGCGACGATTTGTACGAGACCTGGATTGAGGTAAGTTGCAGGGGCTATGCCGATTTCGTGCTGGTGGCTGAGGATGCCGGGCAACCCGCCGGGTTCGTAACGTGCTATGCAGCGCCCGGCGAAACCGGCAATATTGGTCTGATCGCGGTGGACGCGGCCCATCAAGGCCGCGGGCTTGGCCAGGATCTCGTAAGGTCTGCCCTGTACGCGTTCCTCGAGCGTGGCATGAGGGTTGTTACCGTAGTCACACAAGGCAGGAACATTCGCTCGCAGCGGCTGTACCAGAAATGTGGCTTCGTCAGCAGGTCTGTCGAACTTTGGTACCATCGATGGTTTACTTAGTCTGTTTCGGAGAATCGGTTCGTGTATAGAATTCCGCTCAATAAGCCGTTTCTTGCTGGAGACGAGCTACGATACGTAGCAGAATCCATCCGTTGTGGTCAGATCTCGGGAGACGGAACCTTCACCGTACGTTGCCACCGACTGCTAGAAGAGCAACTCGGCGCGGCTCGTGTGTTGCTGACGACATCCTGCACTCACGCGCTGGAAATGGCCGCATTGCTGCTGAACATCAAGCCCGGCGATGAAGTAATCCTGCCGTCGTTCACGTTCGTTTCCACAGTGAATGCGTTTGCGTTGCGCGGCGCCACGCCGGTTTTCATTGACATCCGGCAGGATACCCTGAACCTTGATGAAGCCGCGTTCGAGCAATTGGTCACACCGCGCACCCGCGCGGTGGTTCCGGTCCACTATGCCGGAGTGGGCTGCGAGATGGATTCGATCATGAGCATCGCAAGGGGCCACGGTATCCACGTGGTCGAAGACAATGCACACGGGCTGTTCGCACGGTACAAAGGGCGGTACCTGGGCACCATTGGCTGCCTCGGCACACAAAGCTTTCACGAGACTAAGAACATTATCTGTGGCGAGGGTGGTGCGCTGGTGATCAACGATGCCACGTTCGTCGAGCGTGCCGAAATCGTCCGCGAGAAGGGAACCAACCGAAGCCGCTTCTTTCGGGGACAGGTGGATAAGTATACCTGGGTGGACGTTGGCTCGAGCTATCTTCCTTCGGATCTCCTGGCCGCATTTTTGTTCGCCCAACTCGAAAGGAGCAGCGAAATTCAGCGCATCCGCAGGCGCATCTGGCACACCTACATCGAACAGCTTCAGTGCTGGGCCGAACAGCGCGGCGTGCGGCTGCCGGTGGTGCCCCAGGAATGCGAGCAGTCCTATCACATGTTCTACATGATTCTGCCGACCGCCGAAAAACGCCATGGCTTCATTGAGCACTTGAAGGCCCAGGGTATCATGGCCGCATTTCACTACGTGCCCCTTCACCTCTCGGAAATGGGACAGATGTTCGGCGGTCGGCTGGGCCAATGCCCAGTGACCGAGTGCGTCAGCGAGCGCCTGGTGCGGTTGCCGTTCTATAACGGCCTGACGGAGTCAGAGCAGTCGGAGGTAATCGACACCGTCAAGGGTTTCGGCGGTTGGGGATGACCGGGGAACCTAGCAAGCCGCAGACCACCCTGTCCGGCTACGACGCAGCGTTTTTCGCCGAACTGTTGAGGGTTGAAGACCGCCATTTCTGGTTCCGCGCCCGCAACTACCTGATCACAACACTAGTAGAGCGGATTGCCCGGCGCTTTCCGCCGCGCTACCGGGTACTCGAAGTCGGCTGTGTTAACGGCAATGTTTTGCGCCACCTCGTGCGAGTATGCCGGGGCGCGACCGTTGTCGGCATGGACCTCTTTGCTGAGGGGTTGGGATGTGCACGGGACAGGGCAGGCTGCCCAGTGGTTCAGGGGAATGCCGGATGCACCCCATTCCGGATCGGGTTCGACCTAGTGGGCATATTCGACGTTCTTGAACATTGTCCGGACGATATGCAAGTGCTTAGGGACCTGCACGCGCTGCTGGTGCCGGGCGGCGTCTTACTGCTGACCGTGCCGGCTGGGAAGGTGCTTTGGAGCTATTTCGACGAGATTTCGCATCATTGCCGACGCTACGAAGCGCCGGAACTTGCTGAGAAACTGCGGCAAGCCGGTTTTCATCTTGAACTGGTGACCCACTACATGGCTGCGATCTATCCCTTGGTGCGGCTGATCCGTCGTTTGCGAACGCAAGACCAGCGGTCCCGGGACGGAGGGCTGGATGCGATCAGTGCGTTGCGGTCGGAGTTCACAATGGTACCGCAGCGAACGCGCTTCTTACGCTGGTGCTGCGGGCCGAGGCGGCTTGGGTCAGTTTTGGGGAACCGGCTGCCGTTTGGCACTTCCCTTGTCGCGTTTGGCCCGACGGGCCGACGGCGAAGCCCGGTGGCGATTGCGTTTCGAAGTTTCAGCCCGAATGGAGCCTTGGCAATGACGAAACAGATCTGGAGACTCAGCAGGTCCGAGCAGATTGTGGCCATGATCGCCTTCGTGGCATCGCTGGTCGCGAGGGGCCTCGCCCTGCTGCCTGCTTATGCCGTCGACGATTATGGTTTTATGGTCGCCGATGACAAGTCGTCGTCTTTCGGCCTCTTCATGAGCCAAGGGCGCCCGGGCGCCGTGCTGCTCAGAGAGGTGCTGCGCCGACTGGATGCGCTGCCGCCCAAGTCCGGCGTGCTGGGCAGTTTCGTGCTCACACTGGTGCTGGTCTGGGTAGGGATCCTGGTCTGCCGGATGTGGGGCATCGAGCACCTTCCTGTGCTCTCCGGTTTAGTCGTCCTGTTCATCTGCCTGCATCCCTATCAGGCCGAGGTGTTCACGTTCCGAGTTGCGGCCTTTACGCTCGCTGCGGCACTGGGTCTGGCTTTCTATGGCATCAGCACGTGCTTTGACTCGGGGCGGACGCAAGTCAGCGCCGTTTTGTTGGTGACCGCAGCCTTGCTCACCTATCAGGTGGTCTTGAACTACCTTGCCATGGCGCTATTCTTCAGCCTTGTGTTTGGCGTGGCACACATGTACGGCCTCGGTGAGCCGGCCACAAGCGATTCAATGCAATCTGGTCGAGTACTCCGCAGCCAACTGCTTACGCTTGTATTGGCTGCGGCGTGCGCAATGCTAGCGACGTGGGCAATTCCGATACTATTTCGAGTTCCCCAAGTGCAAAGGACGGCGCTGTTGACAATCTCCGAGTTCGGCACACGAGCCCCGCTGGTGTTCAGTCGGCTGCACATCATGTTCAGCGTGGACGAAGCCGTCCTGCCGATCGCGACGAAGTGGCTGCTGGCGCTGACACCCCTGACCGCGCTAGGGCTGGCGGCGTTTCGCTCTCCAACCGGCGCCTTGAAAGAGTTGTGCTCCCGGCGTAGTCTTCCTTTCGTGCTGGCGATCGCGGGTGGTGTGCCGGCTTCTCTGGGAGTCGTTATTGTTCTGCAGGAGTGGTGGCCCGTTTCGCGCGTTTGCGCGCATGTGAGCATCTTCTGGGCTGGGATGTTCGCACTGGTCTTCATGTCGATTCCGCCGCAGCCGAGGCGGCTCATGCTGATTCTTTCCGGCTTCATCGTGCTCTCATTTATAGGCACGAACGAACACATTTTCGAGGACCAGTTGCGCGTGAATCTGCGCGACATGGCGAAAGCTAATCGCATCATCAGCCGGCTCGAAGCGCTGCCGGACTTCACCCCGTTCACGGGCGTCGTTCTGGTTGGCGGCCAATGGGGCTATTACTCGCCGATCAATACCACTCAGGGGGACATGAACATCTCGGCCCTGTTCGCTGAATGGTCGAAGCGGCCCTTATTGAACGAGGTCTCGGGATATAACTTGCAGCCAGTTCCCCCTGCCTTGGTGGAAAAGGCGAACACTCATTGCTTGACCGCGCCGAAGTGGCCGGCCGCCGGATCCGTTGTCAAGATCGATACTGGGGCAGTCGTCTGTATGGAGAAATAAGGGAAACTGTGTGGTGCGCCGTCGTAGCTCCGGCGAGCAGGCCTATGCTTAAAGCCCAAGGTAGGCTACTTCGAGCGCAATCAAGATCACACGCGATACGCCAGATTCCGCGAACCCTGGGTTTATTCTACGGCCCCAGGTTGATTCAGACGAGCACCTCAACCGCCAACCGGGGCTCTTCGGCGCATTTGCGCAAATGCGGATGGCGGCCTGATGAAATACCGGGTCGATGCCCTGCACGGCCTCCGCCACGAGTTTAACGTCGCGGATGTCGCCCTCCACGATGATGGTGTCAACCAGCAAAACAGTCGTCGCGCGATTCAAGGGATCTCGATCGGTTGGATTCGTTGCCATCACACAGATATACCTTCCATCGCATCGTGCAGCCAGTCTTCATTATAGCCCTTG
>Ga0210402_10004565_pt1 | contig 12592 bp, 12 predicted proteins | sample IncBWC7MmetaG_FD_161055 | JGI IMG/M metagenome (GOLD analysis project Ga0210402, IMG submission 161055) | Forest soil microbial communities from Barre Woods Harvard Forest LTER site, Petersham, Massachusetts, United States - Inc-BW-C-7-M | ecosystem: Environmental > Terrestrial > Soil >...
ATTCTGAAACTCGCGGACGTTGCCCGATGCTCCCGAACGGCAGCGGCCATCCGGTCGGCGGAGTGCTGCGAATATCCCGTAGCCATCATCGTCAGTCAGGGGGAGCAAGTGTCTTACGCCTTCCTGTCGGACGGATTCAAACGTCTCGGCAAGAATCTCGCCTTTCTGAAGAAGGGTACGCCGCTTCCAGACAGCGCCACCTTGCGCTTCAACCGCGATCCCGAAAACGTGCTGGGCATCAGACAGGAAAGCAGCTCGACCACCTTGAGCGACTGGTTCGATGGCCCGCCTGGAATCAAGCTTGACGAGGAGATCGTCGGTCTCGGCGGTTACGGCTACACGCTGACCGTTCTGAGCGGTGAAGATCTGCCGATAGATCCGGACGAAGAGGAAGACGAGGAGCGGGACCTGGAAGATCGCTGGACACCAAGATTCGCCTACGGACGCTGATGGATCGTCCGGCCGCATGGGCGCGGCGCCTGCGTCTCGGCGCGGCACAGCTCAAAAATGGCGATACAGAGAGATGGCAATGGCTAAACGAGACCCGCAAAAGACCGCGCGGAACAAAATGATTGAGACGATGAAGGAGCAACTTCGCGCGATGCTCCCGCAGGTCCTTCAGGAAACGGGGATTCCATCCGAAGCATCCCTCAATGCCAAGATAGGCGGCAAGAGCGATGAGTTTCTTGACCTCAAAAACGAGATCATCAGCTCGCCAGAGCATTACGTCCTGCTCTGGATGGAGGGATTCAAACAACATCTGTCCACGACTGGCTATCAGACCGCGTATGATGGTTTGTTCGATCAGATTAAGAATTCACCAGCGTTCAAGGCTTACCTCGACATCTTCCTGCGGCGTTCGTACCTGAAGCACTACGAGGAACTGTACCGCAAGAGACCGGCGGTCAATGAAGCGGAAGTGTGGATCGGCCAGAACAACGCTGACTGGGGGCTGCTTGTCTCGCCGCGCTTTGCAAACGGCCGCTGGGAGAACGACAAAAGCGAGATACGGCACTTCAAGCCCGTGTATTGGTCGATCGGCCATGTGCTGGAGACCGGCCTGGTCGTTCCCGACAAGGACGAGCGGATGTCGTTTGCAACGGTCAAGGAGTACCTGACATTCTTCGAGCATGTCCTGGTCCGGCAGACCGCTTCTCCGTACCAGAAGGCAATTGCGTCGAAATACTCCACACACGTCCATGCCGCCGAAGACCCGCTCAGGGTGCCTCTGCTCATACCCGAGTACCGATATGAAGGCCGCATAGCGAAGCACAAGTACCGGCTGGATTTCACGATAATCACGCCGGAAACCATGGACAAGGTAGGCTTTGAATTATCGCCATGGTCTACTCACGGATTGCTCACCGGCACAAAGGGTAAAACCCAGAAGCAGATCAACGAAGAGGCTTCCGGCAATTTCGACAAGGAAATGGCCAAGCACAAAGCCTTCTTCAAGAAACACGGCATCTTCTCGTTGATCTATACCGACGCCGATTTGGCTGACATCGATGCTGTCTTCGCCGACGCGGAAACGTACCTGACACCGCCCAATCCGAAGAAGCAGCTGAGCTTTCACTACATAAACGATTTCTTTAAATAACTCCTCCGGCGTTGCTCCCTTACAGCGAGCCGACGCCCACGACCACGAGCCAATTCCAATTCAAAGCTAGACCGCAAGTGAAGGCGACCGTCACCAAAATGACAAGCGTTCGACGGCGGCAGTGACAATGATGAGGAGAGTCGTGCCGCTCGAAGATCGAGGAACTTTCACCGGGCAGACTGTGGGTCGATTCGATCATGGAGAACTCTGTCTTAAGCACTCACTCCTTGGCGTAGATGGTCGGATCGCTCCCATCCTTTGGGAGAGCGTAGATGACGAACGGTCCTGTCTTCGTTCCGGACATGCCCGGCGACCCCGCCGGCATGCCAGGCAAGGAGATGCCGGCGATCGGTGGACGTTCCGATAGCAGTTTGCGGACAACGTCAACGGGCACATGGCCATCAACCACATAACCACACCGCCCCACTTAGGGCGAAAGCCAATTTTTCAGCCGACTGACGATTGAAGAACTCAGTACATTTTGGGCTTTCAACACTGAGTCGGCTCATTGCTGGTCAACTGCGGATCACGCCATGGCGCATCTGATCGCGAGACCCAACAGATGCCATTGAGGACGCGGCGGCCCTCCACCCTATCCGCGTTGCACCTGAAGGAGATCGTCGCGGCGGCGGGCGGCTGATCAGGGCGGCCGGAGCCTCAGCGGCGGGCGGTTGATATAGCGACGGAACGGCCCGTGCCACTGCCGACAGTTCGAGGGCGGCTACGCCGGTCTGCCGACGCTCAATTGGATTTTAATCACCTACGTGTCGCCGCCTTGAAGGTTTGCGCTTCCTCGTCGATCTTGAAGGCAGGCTCGAACCGGCGGTTTCGTCCCCTCACCCAACGGGTTTCAGCCACAACTTCAGCCGGCTTGACAAACACCGGGAACAACCCGGCGGGGATCGGCTTGCCTTCGGCGTCTAAAGCCACCTTTCCCATGCGCTTGCCCTTCCAGCCAATGCTCTGGAAAGCATCCCGAGTGTAGTTGCCTAAAAACAACTCATCGGGCTTAACTTCTGGATGCTTCATGGTCTTTCCTTCCGGCCACTTAGTCGGTTGTAAGACGGGCGTTCCAGACGCCGTCTTAGAACATCATGATCAGGAAAACTCAGGCGCTGAACAGCAGTATCATTTTTACTCTTCGTACGTCCGTCGAAAGCCAGCGCCTGCTTAGAACCGCGCTTCACAACGTGTCCGGCAACAGGAGCGGGTCTCCCAGTCGCGGCGCGTCGCCAGTCCGGCTTGCGCATGAGGTGACTATGCTTTTCGGACTTCTAGACCGAACTGACGACGCTCCGGGAGGGACTCCTTGTGGAGAGCCCAACCGCCAGTGCGCCTATCGTCAACTACGGACGTAATCGGCAGCAGCCATTTGCCGCTTCGATAAACAGCAGGGTCCGCAATGGCTTGGACGCACGACTTGCTAGACATAAGGCGGACCCGTGAGGACCAGGGCAACGCCAGGAGTTCAAGCCGCGGCTGCCGTCTCCCCAGTGGAACGTATCTTGCGCCAGTTTTGGCCTTCTCCAACTGCAAATCATCGATCTTGAGAGCACGCGACTGCGGCTGCCCGCCAGGCCATTCAGTAATCGTCAGAGAGACGTTGCGCTTTGCCGCCGCCTTGAGAAGCAACGACGCCACTTCCACCCGGTGACATTGATCATGCCTTCCGGGCCGCCCTGGCAAGGGACACCGGCAGAACACTAACAGTCGCTGCCGCTTCGCATTTCGCCTGAGGCCAATACCAAGCAATTCTTCCACGGCCGCTGGCTCGTTGATTTGAATGCGCGGACCGGTACGACGCTGTATGGCCTTGTTTCCGAGCTGTCCGTCGTCAGATAAAGTACTCTGCCCGGTGCCTTGCGCATCTGCACGACCTTCGCGACCTCAGACGGCGGGCAGATGTAGTCCGCCCACTGCGCCATCAGCACGGCGCGGCGCTCGATCATGTCGCTGCGCTGGTATGCCCCTTCCACGCCGCCGCGCGCTCCACCATCAGCGCCAGAGCAGCTTCTGCTGGGACCGAAAGTATCGTGTCCCTTTGCCTGTGCCACGACAGCCGCAGGACGTGGACCTGCCGCTGCGCAGATCAGAGCCCCAAGACAGCGTCTTGGCCCCACAGTCGCACTCACACCACCAACGCGCACCGGAAGGATGAATCTTTTCCAGCGCAGTTACGGTCAGCCACCCGAAGCGCAGCCCCTTCATCGGTTTCAGTTTGCGTCCCATTTCGGGTCCACAGTAACCCAGACTTCCCAACGCTGGGAAGTCTGGTATTTGCCGTCACTCCGCCGCGACCAGCGGCACGACGTTGGCGCCAAGACCGGCCGGCGGCAGGCAGTGATCGGCCCACATTCGCCGCTCGCCCTGAAACACGGGTTCGAATCCCGTAGGGAGCGCCAAGGAAATCAAGCACTTAGAATTCCGCAGCGAATGTCGAGTCTAACTAGAGTCCAATATCGAGGACGGAGGTCGATCGGCTCACCGGATCGAATAGGCCCCGGCAAGATCCGCGAAGGTGTGTTGACGACTTGGCCCAGCAACCCGCAGCCATCGGCCCGTGGTCGTTCTCGATCGCACTCGACATGACGATCCATGTGCCACCGCGCCGGTCCCAGTTGCAGCACTCGAATTCCGGGATCGGTTCTACTGCAATTGCTTTATTCAGGATGGTGGCAGAGCGCTCGGCCGCGGCGGCACCCGCACCGATGATGAAGTTTCGGCGCGAGGTTTCGGGCAGAGGGCGCGGCGCGTCGATCGGCTCGTTGATTTTGGTCATCGTTACCTCCCCAATGTCCTGCGGACTTGTTGTTATCGAGTTGGTTCTTGCCGGGGTGCCGAGAGCTTCACGGCTGTCGCGAGAGTCCTAGCCACCGGAGGAACTTCCGACGTAGGATCCGCCACACGAGGCCAAGGGCATTCAGGGATTCGCCGCTGGGTGCGCTGTTCTCGGCCGTCGTCGCCGGCGCCGCCGCGGGAGCGGAGGCGCATTCCCCTATCTCCACTGGCGCGGACAACGCCGTTGAGATGGGGATAACCGGCGAACTTTGGGCGAGCTTGGTCTTGAGGTTGGTCACGAACCGGTCGAAGAGGTCGTTGGATATCTCGACGACCATTCCGCGCCCCATCTGGGCGATGCGGCCCGTGATCACCAGGTCGGTATCGAGCTGCACGTGCGTGACGTCCCCACGCTGGGAAAGGTTCGCGACTGTGGTGGCCGAGGCCATCCCCTGCCCCCGGGCCTCACTGCCCTTCGACCGAAGCACGACCCGGTGTGCGGCCTCGTCACGCTCGACGACATCGACGGTCCCCTTGAACGTCATGTCGAGCGGTCCCATGCGCATCCGCACGCTTCCGTCGAAGCGGTCGTCTCCGGACCGCGTCGCAGAAGCACCCGGGAGGCAGGGCGCCAATTCGTCAATCTTGTTCAGCAGGTCCCAGGCCTGCTCGACCGGGCCCGTCAGCTCGAAGGAATGTTGCAACTGCATGTGAAATACCGATCCAGGGGTCAGGCCGAGGCCGCCCGGCGAACCATCTCCGGTTCCCGTGCCGCCAGTTGATCTCGCGCGCTGACCGCTGCCTCGAAGATAGGGAGGTAACCGGTGCAGCGGCACACGACCCCGTCGATGACCTCCTTGATCTCCTCGTCCGACGCGTTCGGCGTACGCCTGAACAGAGCCGTCAGGCTCATCAGGAAGCCCGGAGTGCAATAGCCGCACTGGAACGCGTGCTTGTCCCAGAACGCCGTTTGGAGGACGTCCAAGGTGCCGTCGGGAGATAGGCTCTCGACGGTTTCCACGCTGCAGCCGTCGGCCTGCACGGCGAAGGTCAAACAGGACAGGCTGGGCGTGCCATCGATCATGACCATGCACACGCCGCAGACGCCGTGCTCGCAAGCCAGGTGCGTCCCCGTCAGACCCAGATCCTCCCGGACGAAGTCGCCCAGGCGCCTGCGTGCCTCCACGGTTCGGCCATACTCGACGCCGTTTACTCGAAGCCTGATGCTGCATTCCGTTGCCATCAGTGGCCTCTCTGGCTGGTGGGATGAAGGAGCTCCGTGACGCAGCCCACGAGAAGGGACGATGCGATCGTCCGGCGGTCTTCCGCGGATGCGTGGACGTCGTTCGTCGGCGTCAGGGAGGCGCGATCCAGAATCTCGGCGACGTGCTGGTCGAGGCTGGCGTCTGCCTGCAGGGTTCCGAGTTCGAGGCGAACTGGCCTCGGCCCGCAGCCACCAAGCACGGCATCGAGCTTGCCGGGGGAGCCGTCACCCGGCGTGAAGGACACCGCGGCCATCGCTATCGCGAAGGCGCCCCGTTGGCGCGAGAACTCTTGGAACGCGAACCGGACGCCGCGCTTCGGCAGGGGAATATCGATCTCCGCCAGGATCTCGTCGGTAGCGAGTTCGGTCGTGTAGAACGAATGGAAGAAGTCCCGAATATCGATCCAGCGATCGCCGCGGACGTTTACCGCGCGCAGTCGGCCGCCGAGCAAGGTTACAACCGTGGGCCATTCGGATGCAGGATCCGCCAGTGCAAGGCTGCCGCCCATGGTGCCGTGCTCGCGGATTGTCGAATGGGCGATATGGCGGCCGGCCATGGCGAGCAGCGGGATCGCTTCACGCAACCGATCGCTGGCGATGATCGAGGCATGCGTCGCCATGGCGCCGATCCGGACGGTATCCGGTCCGACTTCGATGTTGCCCATGGCCGGGACCTTGCGGAGGTCGATCACGCGGGATGGACGGGCCAGCCTCAGGTTCATGGCGGCCATCAGGCTCTGTCCTCCTGCCATGATGCTGCCCATACCATTGGCATCGGCCAGCAATGCCGCGGCCTGCTCGAGGCTATCCGGCGCGAAATACTCAAACTTCGCTGGGCGCATTGGCTTCCTCCTTCCGGCTATTGCGCAAGGCAGAGAGAATTTGATGGGGCGACAGCGGCGTGCAGTTGATGCGCACGCCGAACGGCGCCAGTGCATCCTCCACCGCGGCCGCGAGTGCGGCGGGCGGGCCAAGAGTCCCGGCCTCGCCGGCACCCTTCACTCCGAGGGGATTGAGCGGCGACGACGTCTCCATGCGGTGGATCTCGATTTCCGGAACATCGTGGAGGCGCGGCAGGATGTAGTCCTGCATCGTCGTCACCAGCGGGTTCCCGTCCGGATCATAGACAAGGTCCTCAAGCATGCTGCCGCCAATTCCCTGGACGAGCGCGCCGACGACCTGTCCACGAACGATCAGCGGGTTGAGCACCTTTCCGCAGTCATGGAGCACGACATAGCGCAGGATCTGGACCGCCCCCGTCGCGACGTCGACCACGACGAAAGCCGCATGCACCGCGTTTCCCCACGATGTCGTGGGCATGTTGAAGTAAGCGACCTCGTCGAGCCCAGGCTCGCGCCCGACCGGTAACGAGAGTTCGGGGGTTGCGAGCTTCGCGCACTCGGCCATGGTGAGGCTGCGGTCGGTATCCGGCTCGAAGATCTTGCCGTCCGCGAGCTGAAGGCGGTCCGCCTGGATTTGGAAATGGCTGGCCGCCAGTGCCAGGAGTTTCTGGCGTAGCGCCTGCGCCGCCTTGTAGACCGCGTTCCCTCCGGCGACCGCACCTCGCGAATGGTAGGTGCCGCGTCCATAGGGAAGGGACTGCGTGTCGGTCGGTAGGACGATCACGTCGTTGGGGTCCAGGCCCAGCTGATCCGCACAAACCTGGGCAAACGCCGTCTTGTGGCCCTGACCGCTGTCCACCAGCCCCGTATAGACGGCAAATTTACCGGACGGGTCGAGCCGGACCCGCGCATATTCGTACGGCCCGAGCCCGCCGGCCTCGACGTTGCACACGATGCCGAGCCCGATGAACCGTCCCTTCTCGCGGGCCGTCCGCTGCTCCTCGCGGAACGCCTCGCGATCGATCACCTTGAGCGCCCGCTCCAGGGCTTCGGGATAGTCGCCGCTGTCGAACAGCATCGTGTTCCCGTCGCGGTAAAGGATGCCCGGTTCGAAAGGCATCTCGGTCGGGAGGATGAAGTTCCTGCGTCGGATCTCCATCGGATCGATGCCGATCTTCTGTGCTGCACGGTCAACGATCCGATTGAGCGCGAACACGTTTTCTGGCCGGCCCGCGCCCCGCGAGGGAGCGGAATGCGTCTTGTTGGTCAGGATCGATTGGACATGCGCCTTGAACGCCGGAATCCGATAGGGGCCCAGCAGGTGGCACATGCCGAGATAGGAGAGCACTACGGGAAAGGTCAGGTAGCCGCCCGCGTCGATTCTGGCGTGGTATCGCAGGCCTAGGATCTTCGCATCTGCATCGAGTGCCAGTTCGATGTCGAAGTCCTGCTGGCGCGAATGGCTTGAGGCAACTAATTGCTCGCCCTTGTCCTCCAGCCATTTTACCGGCCGGTTGAGGCGCTTCGCGGCGAAGGGAATGAGGACGTCCTCGGAATACATCCCAGCCTTCTGGCCGAACGCGCCGCCGATGTCCGGCTGCATCACCCGGACTGAGAACTGGGGAACCTTGAGTGCGTCGCAGATGAGGTCGCGCAGGAAATGCGGCAACTGGTGGCTCGCCCAGACGGTCATCCTGTCTTGTTCGGGAACTGCGAGGATGCCGCGCCCCTCCAGCGGCATGCCCGAATATCTTTGGATGCTGAAATGGTCCCGCACCACGTGAGCGGCGCGAGCGAAGGCCGCGTCGGCGTGGCCGATGGACGCGGTGAAATCGAGCGCGACGTTGTCGGGATGTGCCTCGAACAGGAGAGGGGCACCCTCCGCCACTGAATCGCTGACCGTCATCGAAACCGGAAGCGGGTCGTAATCCACCTCGATCAATTCGAGCGCGTCTTCTGCGATCTCGCGGCTCTCGGCGACGACGAGTGCCACTGGCTGGCCAACGTAGCGCACCTTGTCGTACGCGAGGGTGGGATGAGGGCATGATCGGATCGTCGGCTGCCAGCGATCGACCAGGCTTTTGGAAAACTGCCCAAACGATGGCAGCGGCATCTGCGCAGTCCCAAGGTCCGCAGCCGTGAAGACGGCCACGACGCCCGGAAGCTTCGTCGCATTTTCGCTCGATATCGCACCGAGGCGAGCATGGGCAAAGGGGCTGCGAAGCACGGCCGCCACCAGCATGCCGGGCGCTGCAAGGTCCGCCGCGTAGTAACCGCGCCCGGCCAGCAGGCGCGGATCTTCGGTGCGCCGGCGCGATGCTCCGGTATGGGCCGGAGAGTCGATTCTGGAAATGCTGTTCATGGTCGCCCCATGGCTTTCGCTCAACGGTGGGCTTGTACTTCAGGCTATTTCGGCAACGCCAATTTCATTCGGGCACCGACGTGGTCACTGACTTCGGACGCCTTTCGGCGCCAAGAGGATCTCAGGCGGGTTCGCGCTCGCGGACGCCGATGAAATCAAGGACGATCCTCGTCACTTCTTCCGGCTTTTCGACGAAGGGGATGTGTCCGCCGTCCGGCATCACATGCAGCTTCGCGCCCGGGATGTTCTCGGCAATCTTCTCGCTGAGACGGAGCGGGATCAGCTGGTCGTTTGCGGAGCCGATCACGAGCGTGCGCGCCCGAATCTTCGCCAGCTCCCCAGTGAACTTGGCTTCGTGTTCCTGGCCGGGCAAGCAGCGCGCCCAAGCCAGTACCGATTGCACGAAGGCCAGGTACAGGTCGGCGGAGTTGCGCTTGATGATTGCCTGGTTCGCCTTCATCTGCGCGTAGCCGTCGTCAGAATTGACGAACTCGCGCGACATCGTCCAGAGGCCCATGTAGTCGGCAACTTCCTCGCTCATGCCGAGGTGCTCGATCAGTCTCGAACGAAGGCCGAAGTTGAGGACCGCGGCGCGGTCAAGTTCGCTGAACGCACCGACCACGGTCAGCGTCTTGACGAGTTCGGGGGCACGGACTGCCAGCGCGAGCGCCATTGCTCCGCCAAGGGAGGTCCCAAGCACGTGGATCGGCCCCTGTCCCAGACCCTCGATGAGCGCGGCGAAATCGTCCGCCCACGCTTCCACCGAGTAGGGCGGCCTGGACTTGGTCGATTCACCGATCCCGCGCGGGTCGATGGCATAGACTGTCATGGCCCGGGCAAAGGTCGGCGTGGCGAGGCGATAGTAATTATGATCGAGGCCGAGGCCAGGAATGAGCAGTATCGGCTCACCGGCGCCGCTAAGAGCGTAGTGGATTTTCGCATCGTTCACGGTGGCGTACGGCATGCCGTCCTCCCTGAGCTTCTGCGTCATTCGCGCGGGACCGCTATCGGTCTCCGCTAGAGCCGAGTGGTTCCATCCTCAAAGGTGAAATTCAGCGTCACTGTAGGAGTATAGTTACCATGGTACCTACATTAACGCAAGCGTAAAATTCGATCGATCGAGGTTCGGTGCGTTCTCATGTGGTGGGGTGCTTCGGTGCTTCTTGGGCGCCGCAGGCTCAGTCTTTTGTCGGGCTGGGGCGGAGCGCGGCGTATCGTCAGGCGGAACGGCGCCTCTTTTCGATCCAGTCAGAGTCGCGACCTAGCTCACCAAGCAGGTCGATCAGGACGGCTTTGGACTTGGCATTGAGCGGCTTCATCGCTCGGTTCAGGACGCGGTAGTAGCCGGGCATCGCTTCCGCGAGAAGCTTTGAGCCTTTCGGCGTGATCGAAACGATTGAGGCGCGACCGTCGCTTTCATGGGAAGTGCGGCTAACGAGTTGATCTTCCTCCATGAACGACAGCACGCGCGCCGTATTTTTCTTAGAGATGCCGAGTTGCTTTGCCATCTCGACGGGCATGAGGTGCTTTTCCGTCGTTCGCTCAAGGATGATGAGGACGAGGAAGCGAGCCTGCGACAAGCCATGGCTCGAGAAATGGTTCTCAAGATCCCGGAAGAGATGGCTCGCGAACCATAAGAGGTTGAGGCACGCCGTGGTCGAATCGATCTCCATCTCCGGATATCGTTCGGCGAACCCTTTCAGTATTTTGGGACTTGGCAGCTCTTCAAGAAAGAACATTGTCTCAAGCTCTTCAAAGTTGTGACACTGCTGCGCAGCCCGAACGGACTGCGCTACCATGGCTAGCCGGCCCCGGCATCCTCCACCTCAACGACCAGATGCGGCAACGGTGTTTGCACATGATTTTGCGCCGCCGCTTCATATACTCGTCTTCAATCCGCGAGATTGAGGGGAAAACCGATCTCCATCCGATCGAAGCGAAATGGACCGTTGACGACGAACGCAGCCGCTTGCGCGCGATCGGCGTACTCACCTCGCTCAAAGGACGTATCCATCCGGTGAAGACCGCGGGCGGATAGCCAGGCTGCTTTCTCACTTTGCATACTCTTCCGCTGCAATCGCAAAATTCAGGTTTAATGTGCGCCGGCGCCGGATGCGGCGCCCTTTTTCAGCAACACGACCAACAGGGTGGCGACGAGCAGCACGACGCCCAGCAAGGCGAAGCAATCGGCGTAGCCCATGATCGTCGCCTGGGCGCGGATCGTGGCGCCGACGGCGATGACGGCGCGGTGCATGGCGCTCGCCGGATCGGGGAAGCCATTGGACATGAAGTACTGCTGCAAGTCGGCCAGCCGGCTGCGCGTCGCCGGCTCGAGCAGCGAGACCGCCGGGGTGATGATGGCCGAGTGGAACTGCTCGCGCTTGGTGAAGAACGTCTCGACCGCCGCGGTGCCGATCGCGCCGCCGAGATTGCGCATCATGTTGAAGAGACCCGACGCCCCGCCCGCCTCCTGGGGCGCGATGCCCAGCATCGCGATCGCCGACAGCGGTGTCATCACCAGCGCCTGGCCGATCGCGCGCACGATGTTCGGCCACAGGAGCTGCTGCCCGCCGTAGTTCCGGTCGAGCTCGATGTTCATGAAGCAGCTGGCGGCAAAGACCAGCAGGCCGACGCCGACCAGCCAGCGCGCATCGAGCCGCTTCATCAGGCGCGGCAGCAGCGGGATCAGCAGCAGCTGCGGCAGCCCGGTCCAGGCGATCACCTCGCCGGCCTGCTGCGAGTCGAAGCCTTGCGTGACGGCGAGGTATTGCGGCAGCAGGTAGGCCGAGCCGTAGAGCGCGAAGCCCAGCAGGAAGTTGCCCATCGTGCCGAAGCCGAAGTTGCGCCGGCCGAGCAGCCGCAGATTGACCAGCGGCCGGGGCGTCATGAATTCGAGGATCACGAAGGCGCCGAGCGCCACCGCCGCCAGAAGGCTCAATTTGACGATGAACGGCGAGCCGAACCAGTCATAGACATTGCCGTCGTCGAGCACGGTCTGCAGGGCGGTGAGGCCGACGGCCATCAGCGCGATGCCCCGCCAGTCGCCCTGGCGCAGCAGGCCGAGCTGCATCGCCTGCTTCGGCAGGCCGTACCACAGTGCCGCGAGCATGACCGCGCCGGGGACCAGGTTGATGTAGAAGATCCAGGGCCAGCCGTAATTGTCGGTTAAATAGCCGCCGATCGTCGGACCGATCGCCGGCGCGAAGGTCGCCGTCACTGCGTAGCCGGCCAGCCCGATCGGTTGCTTCGAGCGCGGCAGCATGGTCATGACGATGGTGAAGGCCAGCGGGATCATGACGCCGCCGGCGAAACCCTGCAGGACCCGCAGCACGATCATCTCGCCGAAGCTGCCGGCCTGGCCGCACAGCACCGAGAACAGCAGGAAGAGCGCCACGTTGGCGAGCAGGTAGCGCCGCAGGGAAAACACCCGGCTGAGGAAGTCGGTGAGCGGGATGACGATGATCTCGCCGATCAGGTAGGCGGTCGATATCCAGGTGCCGTAGACGCCGCCGGTGCCGATGCCGCCTTCGATATAGGGCAGCGAGGCGCTCGTGATCTGGATGTTGAGCACCGCCATGAAGGCGCCGATCAGCGCGCCGCCGACCGTGATCCAGGTCCTGAGCGCGACCGGCTCGCCGGCACGGTCGGCGGTCGCGGTCATGACGCCCTCGCCGCGGAGCGGACCGCGCTGGCCGGCTTGGTGTCGATCGTCGGCTCGACCGACATGCCCGGGCGCAACAGCCTGG
>Ga0210402_10004566_pt1 | contig 12588 bp, 14 predicted proteins | sample IncBWC7MmetaG_FD_161055 | JGI IMG/M metagenome (GOLD analysis project Ga0210402, IMG submission 161055) | Forest soil microbial communities from Barre Woods Harvard Forest LTER site, Petersham, Massachusetts, United States - Inc-BW-C-7-M | ecosystem: Environmental > Terrestrial > Soil >...
CGCCTGGTGCCGACCATAAGTCCTTGCAGGCGCGCCTGCTTGGCCAACAGATCGACGGTCGGCACTTCACCCTGTCGCCCGGTCAGCACGCCAATCAACGAGATATGGCCCCCTACGCGTACCGCTGCGATGGATTGGGCAAGCGTGCCGGGGCCGCCAACCTCAACGACATGATCTACGCCGCCTCCCGTGAGGTCTCGCACCCGCTTCCCCCAGTCCGGGACTTGGCGATAGTTGATCACATGGTTGGCACCGAGGGCGCGGACACGTTCCAGCTTCTCGTCAGACGACGAGGTGGCGATAACCGCCGCACCCGTCATCTTCGCGATCTGCAGCGCCGCGATGGAAACGCCGCCGGTGCCCAGCACCAAGACGGTGTCGCCGGTTTTGATTTGCCCGTCGCCGACCAGAGCCCGCCAGGCGGTGACGCCGGCGGTGGTAATGGTTGCGGCCTCGCCGTGGCTCCAACCGCGTGGCGCGTGGGTGAAAGCCGTCGCCGCCCGTACCGAAAAGTGAGCGGCGAAGCCTTCGATGCCATCGCCTGGCGTGCCGGCGAGGTCGCCCACCGGTCCCCTGGGCAGCCCATCCTGCCATTGGGGGAAGAAGCAGGAAACGACATGGTCGCCTGGCCGGAACTCCGCCACGTCTTCGCCCACCGCTTCGACCACGCCGGCGCCGTCGGACATCAATACCCGACCGTCAGCGGTCGGGAGGCGGCCATTGGCGACCAACAGGTCGTGGTAGTTGAGCGAGGTCGCGTGCATCGCGATTCGGATCTGGCCCGGCCCGGGTTGACCAGGGTCCGGGATGTCTTGGACCTCGATCCGGTCCAACCCGCCAGGCGCACGAAGGACTGCAGCTTTCATCGCGACCTCGCTTTGCGTGCCGCGGCGACCAGACCGTCTAGCCAGTCCTGATGGCCGTTGATCATTACGTTGGGTTTCTTCTTGGCCAGTTCCTGCGCCGGCTTGCCCTTCTGAGATTCCTGCGTGAGGATGCGCACTCGGCCGCCCGGAAGATCCTCGAGCAACCAAGAGTGGTAAATATCGAAGCGTGTATCGCCTCCGCCGCCCCAGCCGTGCCAGCCAAGCCGGCCCGGCTTGCCTTCGGTCGGCGGGACATACTCCAAAACCTGCGCTTCCACAGGAAAACCAAAGGTCTCGAAGTAGAAGCGCACGCCGTCATCCAACTCTGGACCCTTCCCGTCATAGAAACGGATGTTTGCTGAGTTGGAATAATAGGTCGGCCAGAGTGGGGCTTTGCTAAGGAGCGGCCACACATCAACTGAGCTCAATCCAGCGACAATAACTTCGTTTGAAGCGAAGTTATCGGTGAATCCGGGGATGTAATCCTCAGGCCAAAATATCTCATTCATTTCGATACTCCTTGGACTGCACAACACTTTGCTGCGGCGATCGCGTTCGAACAAGAAGACCGGTCGCCTCTCGCGGGCCGCCTGATCGCGGCCCTCACCGGAGGCTTACTTTTCGGCGATATTATCTTTGGCAAATCCACAACTATTTGGGCGGGACGCCTTCAACGATGATGGCGCGATAATCGGCTCCTTTGAACCGATGTTCGCTTGCCGCTTGGTAGGCCGGGCTGTCATACCAAGCTCTCGCCTCCCGAAAGGTTGGAAATTCCAGCATCATCATGTCCTCGAAATCCGGGCCCTCAACGACTTCCTTGTGTCCGTGCGCGATGCGGAACGTGATCGGATGACCCGCGAGAGCGGCGGGAGCCAGCTCCCTGTAAAGATCGAGCTCTCCTTGGTTGTGCGTCCGCTCTTTTATGAAGATCACATAGGCTGCCATGGCCCACTCCTTTTCAGTCCGACTGTCTCAACTTCTAGCCGTGCGTTCGTCGAAGACATATCGCCTACTTTTCGAAGAACATGAAGAGCGGAACATCGTGATAGTAGTTCGGCACGTCGGCAGCGCCCGCCTGGCCTTCCGGCGAGGCCATGGCATCGATGGCAGCCTGAGTGCTCTCGAATGTGCCGGACCAGTACCAGAAGAATTCGCCGGCGCCGCCGTCCACCGCACGGACAGGCCCATAGCTGTAGCTTTTAACTCCGGCCAGTTTGGTGGTCATCGGCCCGTGGACTTCGCGGTAGTACTTCTCGAAATGCTCGGGATCGTTGGGTGTCTTGTAGAGAACAATCAGCTCGACCATTGGTATCTCCTTTTGGTTTGGCGTTCATATAAGTTGAGCGACAATCGCATCGACAAACTGCGGGATGTCGTAAATAAAGCGGCTGGTGATTACGTTCCCGACGACCACCACAGGCTGGTCCAACACGGTGGCCCCCGCATTGGCCAGGTCTTCCATCATTGCCCAGTAACCCGTGCTTTCGAGATACCCTAACGTGATCTTGGGAATGCGGCGTCGTGCAACTTGCGCCAAGCCTTCGATTGTGGCAATTTTGTCGAGTCGGGCCTTTGTCATGGGCCTAGGTTAGAACTACCGGACCGGGGTCGCATGTACGTCCGTGCAGTCTTTCTTGGATTTGACTGCACCGAAGGCCTTCCGGCAAGGTCGCAAAGCTGGCTTTCGGCTATAGAGTGACCTATTCGTCAGAAGTGCAAAAAGGTGCTGCTCGAAGGAAGTATCTGCTATGGCAAGCCTAGCGGCCGCGACGCGGCGGACTTATGTCGATCGGGAGTCTCTCAATCACGCCTTGACTTCCGATCTGGTTCGCTGGACCGTTTCTGAGACGCGCGAGGCACCTCTTCGCACGTACGTTGTGTCACATCGCCTAGGTGACATCCGCCTTATCGAGCTATCCGGCAATCCGTTTGGAGCGGTACGCGGGCGCGCGGAGATATCGGGGGACAGCGACACGTACCTGGGTATCCTCTATCAAAGATTTGGCTCGACCCTTTGTAGGAAAGGCGACGACCGCGTGATTGTCGGCCCCGGCGAAATCTACGTCTGGCACAGTGGGCGTCCAGTTTCATTCGAGATGCCCGAAAAATTCGACAAGCTGTGCATGATCGTACCGATCGCGCGGTTTGAAAGCGTGTTGTACAACGCCGAGACCTACGAGGGCTTGCGCTTGCCTGGCGGCAGTAACCTGGCCACGCTTCTGTGTTCCTACTTGTCGACATTGACCGATAGCGTGATGACGCGGAACCACAACACGCCTTTTGACGCCATCGACGTGACGCTGGAACTGCTGGGAGCCGCATTTCGGGCACAGCGGCGATCGTCAACAATAGCGCCGCGCGATCAGCTATTTGCGCGTATCAACGACGATATCGAAGCCCGCCTTGATGACGTCACTCTATCGCCGAAGAAGATTGCCGAAGCTAATCGCATCTCGATTCGATATCTTTATACGCTGTTCAGCGAACACGGCGAGACCGTATCAGGGTGGGTCCGAAGACGACGTCTCTTGCGTTGCCGAGCCGAATTAGACGGAGCGGATACCGAGGCCTCCATAACCGAGATCGCCTATAGGTGGGGTTTCAATGATTCCGCCCATTTCAGCCGATTGTTCAGAGCCTCTTTCGGAATGTCGCCGACACAATATCGGTCTTCTCGGCGGCTGGGCGCATTCGACAAGTAATTGCGTTCCCTGCGGTTTTGTCAGCCCAAACTCGCTGGCAACTCAGGTGCGAGTTCTTTTTCTAACGGAAATCGTTTTCTGGAAGTATCGTGCCCAACTCCCCGGTTTTGAACTGCCGACGGCACTGGTGACCGAACAGCGGCAGTTCGGCGAGAGTCGTGGTAACGTTGGAGCGGATGACCGGCCGGCTTAAAAGACGATCATCCAAGTCGCCAAGCCTGGAGGATTCGGTGGCGCACCACGAGGGGAATGCTGATTCTTATCTGATAGCACCAGAACCGACACTCTTCAATCGGGATTCGGTACTGCCGTCCTTGCGGCGTAGAATTCAGAACCTGATAACCTCACTGACACAAGAGATCTAGCTAAAACACGCTTTGCGAATAGCTGGCTTCTATTTTTGTACGACTGACAACGGTTTTCCAATTCACCCTGACCTGTTCGCATAGACCGATTTTCATTTCTTTTGTTAGCGTTACAGCCCTCCTAGTTGCGCTGGAAGCTCTCATTCGCAGTCTATTGTTCAGCAAATGTTCAGCAAGAAACTATCGGCTTTCCCTCATTCTGACAGGGCAGTACCAGCATTTATTTCCGGGTTGCCAACCATCCAGCAAAATCCCCCACCAAATTAAATCAACACAAGCGCCTTTCTCGGTACTAACCCGACAGGCGAGCTGATAACTTCCGGGTTCCCCTCAATCACCAAGGTGCCAGAAATGACGGCATGTAGGCTCTTGGCGAATGCCCGTGGCAAGGTAAGATTGCCCAAAGGAGAGTGCCCACCACCGCCATGACTAAAGATGATATTCAGCTACTCTACGAATACGACCGTTGGGCGAACAACAGGGTTTTGCAAGCGGCCTCCACTCTCAGCGCGGAGAAGTTCACGCGCGATCTGGGCGGTAGCTTCCCTTCTGTGCGAGACACGCTCGTGCACATCGTCCGCTGTGAGGAAGGTTGGCTAACGTGTTGGAAGGAACCGTCTCCCAGCCCCACCTTCGTCATGGATTTTTGGACGCGGCACCACGCCGCATTTAATCCGGATGCGTTTCCTGACCTCGCCGCGGTGCAACTAAAGTGGGCGGAAGTCGAGAGAGAACAAGTTGAGTTTGTAAATCGCGTAACAAACGAATCCTTGGGCCAATCCTTGACAAAGATGCTTCCTGTTCACACAAAGCAAATCAGTCTGGCGCACCTCATGCAACACTTGGCGAACCATTCCACTTACCATCGCGGTCAAGTCGCGCTAATGATGCGACAGCTTGCCGCTGAGCCGCTCGCCACGGACTTCGCCATATTTTTGATGGAGGGCCGCCGCGAGAGAGCCGATGCACAGTAATCTGCTCAAAGAAGATTTGAGAGAGCCGAAAAAACTGGCTGAGTATCTCCGACCTTGCCAATCACCGCACTAGATATTTCAATTCGGGCCGCCATGAGATGAGTCCCGGATGGTCATGGGAAGGCGGCGTGCCCATCGTGCCCACCGCCGCTCCGGTCAAATCAACGCAGTGATCTGAAGCCCGCGCGCACCTCTTCTGAAAAGATTTTCGGCTGTTCCCAAGCCGCAAAGTGGCAGCCCTTCTCAACCTTGTTGAAATGGATGAGCTTGGGAAAGGCCTTCTCGGCCCAGCTGCGCGGGGCTGGATAGAGTTCGTCAGGGAAGACGCTCACGGCAACCGGGATGGAGACGCCTTTGGCATTGAAATAGCCGAGTTTGCCCCAATTCTCCCAATAGAGACGGGCGCCAGAAAGCGCCGTGTTCGTCAACCAGGTGATCGTGATGTTGTCGAGGATGTCGTCGCGCGAGAGGCCTTCAGACTGTCCGTCAAAGACGCGCGCGATGAGCGCGTAGCTGCGCGCGTCGTGATCTAGGAAATAAGCCGCCAGGCCAACGGGTGAATCCGCGATTCCGTATAATGTCTGCGGTCGCAGCCCCATCTGGAACCCGTAGGCGATTCCCTTTTGATATACGAACTGCAAACGCTCGTAAGCGACCTTCTCATCGGCTGAGAGGCCCGCTGGCGCCGGCGCCCCGGAAAAAGCCGCCTTGTCAATGTCGACTGGAAAGATGCCAGGCATGTTGGTGTGAATGCCGAGCAACTCCGGAGGCGCCTGCAGGCCCATTTCTTCGGTGATGACTGCGCCCCAATCGCCGCCTTGCGCCACGAATTTCGTGTACCCGAGGCGCTTCATCAGCTCGATCCAGGCACCCGCGATGTGCGCTACATCCCACCCGGGGGTGCTCGGTTTGCCTGAGTATCCGTAACCCGGCATTGACGGAATCACCAGATGGAACGCATCGGAGGCGCTTCCGCCATGCGCCGTGGGATTGCTCAGCGGATCGATGATCTTCATCTGTTCGATGATCGAGCCGGGCCATCCGTGCGTAACGATCAGCGGCAACGCATTTTCGTGTTTTGAACGGACGTGAATGAAGTGAATGTCCAGCCCGTCGATTTCGGTGATGAATTGCGGCAGGGCGTTCAGTTTTGCTTCGATCTTGTGCCAGTCATACTCTGTTGCCCAATAGCGTGCAAGCGCCTGCATCGTCGCGAGCTGTACTCCTTGGGATGCATCTGTAACCGTTTCTTGTTCAGGCCACTTTGTCGCGTTGATGCGCCTGCGCAATTCGGTAAGTTCCGCTTCCGGAACATTCACCTTCTGAAACGGACGGATAGCATCTGCCTGCTCGCTGCTTCGTTGTGTACCAGTGGTTTGGGTCATGGTGTCCTCCGTTTGAGTAGTTTTGGATTTCTCGGACTAGGGACATGGCAATTATCGTCTTTACGTCGCTCAAAGGACGAGCTCCGGAGTTGAGTGCCGAGAGACTAGCACAAAATGAACGTCCGGAGCATTAAGTCCCGGTAAGTCCGCATCTCGCCAGCAATACAACGATCACTGCTAGCGCGTTTGTCGGACTAATCCGACGGTCGCCTCGGGGACCGTCAAACGCCTAGCCTCAGTCCAAACGCAATGCTGCGAGATTCACGGTGTCGACTTGCTCGTGGCTACGGTTCGCCCCAAATTCCAGCCGCCGCCCAAGGCGCGATATAGTCCAACCAGATTGGTGGTCACAGACGTCTGACTTTGCACGAGCTGATCTTCGTTCGCGTAAAGATCGCGCTGTGCATCCAACACCGACAAAAAATCGACGAGACCTGCTTTGTATTGCTCAGTCGCGAGATCCACGGCCAACTGGCTGTGCGCTACCGCATCGTTCAGCCGGTCGCGGCGCTCCTGTTCTTGCGAATAGCTGACCAGGGCGTTCTCGACCTCTTCGAGAGCGTTGAGAACTGTGGATTGATAGCCGATCACGGCCTCCCGCTGGCGCGAGGTTTGTACGGCGATGTTCGAACGTATGCGGCCACCAGTGAACAGGGGCAAACTGATACCAGGACCGGCCGAAAAGAAGTTTCCTGCGCTCAGCGTGAGGTCGTGAAGTTGAGTGGCCTGGCGTCCGGCCGTGCCGGTGAGCACAAAGCGAGGAAATAGATCCGCTTTTGCCTCACCGATCCGGGCTGTCGCGGCGGCCAGTTGCGCCTCGCTGCGACGAATGTCAGGACGTCTCTTCAGGAGTTCGGAAGGCAGACCGACATCGACCTCCGGTCCAGCGGAGGGAATTGGATTCGTTTTCTCGAGTTCGCTGCGCAGTGCGTCGGGTTCTTCTCCGAGCAGAACACTCAAGCGATGAATGGAGACATCGATTCCGCTGAGCAGGGTCGGAACGACGGCCTTTGTGGACTCAAGTTGCGCCGCCGCACGCGATACATCAAGCTCGGTGGCCAATCCCGCTTTCGCCCTGGCGCTAGTCAAATCAAGGGTGTCTTGCTGCGTTTTGATATTCTTGTTTGCAATCTCGAGCCGGCGCTGGAAACCCCGTAGTTGCGCATACATGCGGCCGACATCACCCAACAGAATGACGAGCACGTCGCGGCGATTTTCTTCCGCAGCGATCATGTCGGCAGTGGCAGCCTGCACGCTCCGACGAATTCCTCCGAAGACATCCAATTCCCATGAGGCGGCAAAGCCGCCCTGAAAATTGTTGTATTCGACTGGGACGATGACGGCAGATTTCTGCGGCCCGGCTGGCACGATGATTCTTTGGCGATTGCGGGTGGCCGCGGCCGCTCCGTCGATGGAAGGAAAATAACCCGAACGAGCGACGCCTCGTGATGCTCGAGCTTCCTGTACACGTTCGAGAGCCAACTGGAGGTCCAGATTTTGTTTGGCGGATCGCTCGACGAGTGAATTGAGCTCCGGGTCTTGGAACGAAGACCACCAGTCTTCTTTCTCAATTGGTGTCGGCGCGATTCCGCGAGCTGCGGCAACCGTCCACTGTCTTGGCACCGCAACTTGCGGCCGCTTGTAGTTTGGCCCAACCGCGCAGCCAGCCAGCAAAAGAGTTGAAATAACGAACGAGGCCCAACTCAACCGTCTCATTGCCCGTGTCCTGGTGCGGATTCAGAGCCTTGGCGCGACGGGTTCGCCGCGTCCGGAGTCTTGATGTAAACGTCCATTTGCTGTCCCACGTAAAGAGAAGCGTTTTGGTCCTTAACCCGGTAAATGACCTGGAGAACGCGCGTATCCACGCGCTCGGTGCTATCACCGGTGAGCGACTTCTTGGGGATCACATAGGGCTCGAAGCGGACGAACTCCAGGGGAATTCTTATAGAACCGTTTCCACGAGGAGACGCCGCAGCCAGTGCTCCGCCGCGCACACGCCAGGCATCGTGTTCATCCACATCCACACGGACGTGCAAAGGAGTGACACTTCCAAGAATCATGAGAGGCTCACTGAGCGGACCGCATTGCGCGAACTGGCCCAGCCGCACTTTGTTCTGCAGAATGACGCCCGCAATCGGCGCGCGCATGGTCAGACGATCAATATTGGTTTCAGCCATCTTGACCTGAGCTTCCGCCTGAGTGACTTCCGATTTCGCGACGGCAATATCGGGAGCCCATGCGCCCGCTTTTAGTAATCCCAATTGCGCTTCCACTTCGGCCAACCGTGCCTGCGCCGCTTTGTAGGCAAGTCTCCTGCGCTGAACGTCCTCGTCACGAACCGCCCGTTTGTCGGTAACGCTTTCGATCAATCGCACTTGCACCTCGGCATCCGCCAAATTTGCCTGGGCCTCACGCACGCGCTCTTCGGCCGGTTGAATGTCTTCTGCACGAGGTTCCTGTTCGAGCTTGGCCAAGCGTGCCTGAGCCCCCTCTGGTGCAGCGCGTTTGACCTGTTGATCTGCTCGCAGGTCGCGGTCATCCAAAGAGAACAGCTTCAGGCCTTGCCCTACACGGTCTCCTGCTTTTACGTACAGCTGCGTGACCATGCCGGAAACCGCACAACTTACATCGATGTTTTCAGAATTGGCTTCGACTAGCCCCACTCCCGCGACGACCTCCTCGAAGCTTGACGTAGGCGGAGCCGAAGGCGGAACCGTCGGTTCCCGCTTGGGACGCGTACGCGCCACCGAAATCATCGCAAGAATCGCCGCAACCGCGGCAACGATCGGAAGAACTGTTCTCTTCATGACTGAATCTCCCTCTTACTGTTCCTTTCCGTTTTGACGATCCGCCCATCGTCCATGTGGGCGATAACGTCTGCAAAGTGAAAAACGCGCGAGTCGTGCGTGACGACAACCGCAGCGCGATCCGGATGAACGGCGTTCGCGGCGACCAGCTTCATCACAGCTTCCCCGGTCGCGTGATCAAGCGCGGCAGTCGGTTCGTCACAGACGACCAGCCGCGGCTCGTGAACCAGAGCCCGCGCGATCGCCACGCGTTGCTGCTCGCCTCCAGACAGCGTGGCGGGCAGTGCGTCGCGCCGCCCATTGAGCCCCAGCTGATCGAGCAGCGCCTTCGCACGCTCGACGGCTTCCGTGCGTTTCATTCCGGCTGCAATCAGCGGGACCGCCGCGTTTTCGGCGGCCGTCAGCGCCGGCAATAAATTGAATTGCTGGAAAACGAAGCCGACGTTTTCACGGCGAAACAGGATCCGCTGGCTAGCTGGCAAACGGCCAGCGCTGCTCCCGAACAATTCCACCGCGCCATCGCTTGGATCCAGCAACCCGGTGATCACGGATAAGAGGGTGGTCTTGCCACAACCGCTCGGGCCAACAATGAAGGTAAGTTCACCCAGCCGGGCCTCGAAGTCGACACCGCGCAATGCCTGGACGCGCGTGCGATCGCCGAAGTGCTTGTGCACCCCGCGGCATGAAATCGCAATGGATTGGTTTTCTTGCACGGTTCATCCTCGAAATACTGTCGCCGCCTCTAACACGATGACGCGCCTGATACTCAGAAGACTGGCGATGATGACAACACACAAGATGCAACCGCCTGTCAGCGCGACGCTTTGCCACATCAGGATGATTCCTCGGGTGGCTATTTTCTGGAGGGTCATCTCAAAGAAAGCGGCGGCCATGCCCGTGCCTATTCCGAAACCCATCACCCCAACGGTGAATGCCTGCAGCAGCACCATGCTGGTCAGCCGCCAGTTCGTGACGCCTATGGCCTTCAGAGTGCCGAACTGCTTCAGGTTTTCGAGCGTAAACAAATAAAAAGTCTGACCGGCGACCACGGTCCCAACAATTAGCGCGATCGTGATGGTTATCCCGAAATTCACCGGTATGCCCGTGTTCTTTAAGTAGTAGAGAATGCAGTCCCAACGGAACTCATCTGTTGTGCGCGCACGTAAGCCGGTTTGTGCCTCGATTCGCCGGCAGACCTCTTCCGCGTTAACGCCGGGCTGCGGTCGCACCAGCACATAGGAAAGCTGGGTGCGCTCCCGTCCGATGAAATTCACCGCCTCACTGTACCGTGTGTGAATGACGGGATTGCTCAGGAAGGGAGCGGAAGCGTCCGAGATCCCGACAATCTTCACTTTGTGGTCGTTCATCTCCATCTCGCGGTCGAGTTCCAGTGGTTCGCCCGGGAAGAGCAGGATGTAGCCGGCGTTGTCGATAACGATCGAGTCCGGCTCACGTAAGCGCTCCCAGGAGCCGAGCAACATTTTGCGGGGAGCGCCAGTCAGCGTCGCGTCGTCGAGGCCTAGGAGTATGCACGAAGCGAACTTTCCCGCGCGGGTTCGGGCGACGGGATAGCCTTTGAACAGTTTCACTGCCCATTCGACGCCGTTCACGCCCCGTACCCGCGTCAGGTCGGTGTCCTTCAGCGCCTTGGTTTGTTCGAAATATTCGGTCTTCCCATCCATCACCCATACGTTCGCATCGGTCACGTCGAGAATCTGACTGCCGGTGCGCTTGAGAATGCTCGCGAAAATTGACGTCTGGTTCTCCAGCAGAAAGGTGCAAAAGGCGATGGCGAAAATCAGCGCCAGATACTTGGCGCGATCCCCCGTTAACATTCGCAATGCCACGAAATTCATGACCGAGCCTCTTGGCGACTTTGTTCCTTGTCGGCGACTTCGCTTTGTTTCTTCACGCGGAGGAGAAGATGCGACCAGTAACCTGCGAGCTCAATTCGCAGTTCATCCGGATTGCCTCCCAACTCCGAGCCAGAGCCGTATTCCGAAGGTTTTTCCCCGTTCTCCAAAGTACGATTCACTTGCAGTCTTGAGCGCTTGAACATGATTCCGCCTTCCATGGTTCTTAAACAGATGGTACGCAGCCTAGCGATCGCCCTACGCCTTCGGCCGCGCCAGCATCGCCTGCCCGACGTGATATGACATGTGCGCTGTCCGGCCTAAGAGAACGGTGAATTTGTTTCGGTTTGGTTCCCGTTTGAACTCTTCCTCCGAAACGGCGGTGTGCCGCCCCGCCCAATCCGACGGCGAGAATTTCGCAAACCCTTCCCAGAGCTTCTGGTTGATCTTGTCCCATGCCGACTTGAGAGATTGACCCGTCACCGTGAGTTCGACGGATCTATCCGGTTTCGAAATGAACATTGTGTCGAGTTCCGGATGAAGCCGTTCGCCAATGCCAAGCAGCGGCAAGAGCCCGTCGTTCACCGCTGTAAGATGTCCCCACAGATAGATCAGGCGGTTTTTGCCGGGAGCGACTTGCTGCTCCAGTTGTTCTGGCGAAAGCGTTCCGAACAAGTTGCCGGCGCGTTCTACGTTTGACTTCCATCCGCGAAGTGCCACATCGATGAGTGAGTGTTCCGCGCTCATTGTCATTTTCCTCTTTCAACTCTCTATCGAGTCATTTGTCGAACTCAGTGCCAGAAGCCGCGGTCCTGCGGTCTTATCCCGAAGCGGCGTCTCGAACGCTGGTCATGTTTAGCTGTCACTCGTCATCTAACTAGATGTCTGATATCATCTAAACGTCACGAGAGTCAAGCCAAATAGTTTTCGAGTACGGAGAATCGATCTCATGCGTAAGTCAAAAGCAGAAACCGCCAAAACCCGCGAGCGCATACTCGAGGCGGCGAGCGCCCAGTTTCTGAGCCACGGAATCACCGAGGCTGGTCTCGCCCAGCTGATGCGGGCTGCTGGGCTCACCCACGGCGGTTTCTACCGCCATTTCGCTTCCAAGGATCAGCTCGTTTCCGAAGCCTGCAGTCAGGCAGCACAGTCGCTCGCCTCCGGGCTCAAATCCCAGATCGAGGGGAAGCCTCCCGATCAAGCACTGCCGCTGCTCGTCGGCAAGTATCTATCCCGCAGCCACAGGGACCGGCCCGCGATCGGTTGTGTCCTTGCCGCACTCGGGAGTGAACTGGCGCGCGCGGATGCTAAGACACGTGAGGCCGCCACCGAAGGTTTCCTGGGCCTCTCCCGGTTGATTGCCGGACAGCTCAAGAACGTGTCCGCCAAAAAGGCCGAAGTGCAGTCTATGGCGATCGCTGCAGCCATGATCGGTGCCATGACAGTCGCCCGTATCGTCCCGGATTCACGAATTTCCAATTCCATCCTAGTGGGCACGCGGGAGCAGATACTTAAATCCGTGCGACGAAAGCGTTAGCGGGCTCTAGGTCGTCTGGCTCGCGTCGCCGCGAATGATCCGTGCCAAATTCCTTCCGCCCTAACGCATCGACGGTTTCAAGAACTAGGTCCCTTT
>Ga0210402_10004569_pt1 | contig 12585 bp, 10 predicted proteins | sample IncBWC7MmetaG_FD_161055 | JGI IMG/M metagenome (GOLD analysis project Ga0210402, IMG submission 161055) | Forest soil microbial communities from Barre Woods Harvard Forest LTER site, Petersham, Massachusetts, United States - Inc-BW-C-7-M | ecosystem: Environmental > Terrestrial > Soil >...
GATCGTAAGTGCCTGGCATCCACGTCGTGCCTCCGCCGCGCAAGTACGCTTGGCCCGGCCAGCTCTTGGAACCGAATTCACCCGGACCGGGAATTGTCCAGAACCGCCAGGCCAGTTTGCCGGTCATCGCGTCATAGGCAGCAATAAAGCCGCGCACGCCGTCATCCCCACCCGAAGTCCCCACCAGAACTCGATCCTTCACCACCAGCGGAGCGCCGGTTGCCCCATAGTTCTTGTTCCAGTCCGCATAGGCTACATCCCAGATCTGGTTTCCGGAACGCGCATCGAGGCACACCAGGTGCGCGTTGTCCGTCTCCATGTACACGCGATCGCGCCACACCGCGACGCCACGGTTCGAGTGTTGTGAAGCATCATCAATCAGCCCTTCCGAGATCGGACGGGAATGATGCCAAACCACCCGTCCCGAACGGGCGTCGAGTGCAAAGGCATCATTGGCTGCGGTTACGAACATCATTCCGTTCACGACCACCGGAGTGTTTTCCAGACGGTTTGAATTTTGCGCGTGAAAAACCCATTGGGCCTGGAGTTGGGGCACGGTCTTCACGTTGATTTGCGACAGACTACTGTACCTGCGACCCGAATAGTCACCGTTGTAGGAAGTCCAATTTCCTCCCGGTGGCGACACCAGCAAGTCCTCCGAGCGCACATCGACCTTCAGGGACCCGGGGCCACTGTCGGCGGGCGCGGTGAGACAACTGAGAACGATAAGAATAGGGATCGCCGTCCGCGTCCTCACGAGCTTCACGGCCGCACCTTAGAGTGCCATTTTGGCAAGCCGCGCCTCCGCCGTGCGATTCACATTGACCGCGCGGCCCCGAGGAGTTCCGGAAGGCTGGTAGCCAAGTTCGAGAGAGATTTGGAGTCCGGCTGCTTGGATCAACGGTGCGAGTTGGCGCAGACGTGTCACCGGCATCCTTACCGTTGGAGCCGTGATGCTGAGACTGGATTGCACGCCACCTGTGTGATCCCATATGGGAGCGGCCACGCAGCGAATGTGCAGCTCGTGCTCTTCCAAGTCACACGCGTATCCGTTCTTGTGAACCCGGTACAACTCCGTCTTGAGTTCCTGAAGATTTCCCACCGAATTTGGAGTCAGACGCTTCAGGCTCAGTTCAGGAAGAATCCGGTCCTGCTCGTCTTCCGGCATATAGGCCAGCATCACCTTGCCCACGGCGGAGCAATACAGCGGGACGGATGCGCCGATCCGTGAATGTATGCGCAATGGCTCCGGAGAATCCAATTTCTCCACATACACTGCCGACAATCCGTGGCGCACGGTCAGGTGAATCGTTTCCCGGGTCTGCTGGTTCAGTTCCCGCAAGTACGGCAAGCTTAAACGGCGGATGTCGAGCTGCCCTACAGCCGCCTGTCCGATTGTGAAGCACGCGATTCCAAGGCGGTAATTGCCGTCCCCATCTCGGGTCAAGAAGCCGGCCGTCACCAGATTGGCTAGAAATCGATGAACCGTGCTGACCGGCAGCCGGGTCAGACCGGCGACTTGCTTGGCGGTGAGCCCACGGGGTGAATCGCTGAAAAGATGCAGAAGGCGCAATCCTCGCTGAAGGCAGGTAATGTCGTAATTGCGTTTTGGATGACTGGACATAAATCCGGACTCTCAAAATGAAAGTGCGAATTATCTGATGAAAATCAGTTTCACGCAACCCCTATGTGGCTTCATGTGGCTTATAGCCGTCCGAACTTCTTCACCGCTTCCACGATCGACTTCAGCTGCTCGATCACGGCATACATGGAGTGCTCTTTGAAATCCATCGACCGCGCCAGACTGAGCACGGGTTGTGCCTGCGATCTGGGGACGACGGCCACGCCATCGCTGTCGGCCACCACAATATCTCCGGGGCTGACCGGAACCCCGTTGCACACCAGCGGAATCTGTGCCCCTGCAAACCGATAGTGATGGACCGACGTGGAAGGAACGATTCCCGTGGCAAAAACGGGAAAGCCAATCTTGCGCAGGTACGCCACGTCGCGCACTCCGCCGTCGATCACGGCCCCGGCGTAGCCGCGCGCGGCCATCGCGGTGCCCATCAGTCCACCCATTCCTGCAATGTCTTCTCCATCCTCAAGCACCATCACGTAAACCGAATCGGTCGATCCCTGGTCAATGGCTTCGAGCATCCCGCTGAGGGCCTCGGGATCTTTGTTGCCTTCGTCCTTCTTGAGTTGCACGGTTCGCGCGAAGCCGGCAAACTTGGCCGTGAAAATCGGCTGCATGCGGTGGCTCATGTACATCCGCTTGCCCGTAATCTGCTCTAGCGCATCCGACACCGAAGCCACCTCGACGCGCCGAAACTCCGCAATCAGTTCGCTGTCGGACAAAGAGGCCGCTCCGTTGGATTGCGCCCGCGCCATTCGGACTTCGCTGGCAGCGCCCAGGATCAAGCCCAACGCCGCAAACAGAATGGCGAGCGTGCGGCCTGGTGCGTACGCGTGAGATTTGTCCATTCCAGCCTCCTGGCTGTATATATGTTTGCCGGACTCTAACACCGTTCGTGCCCCGGTTGGAAGGGAAGCACCTGAATTGGCCGACATTCGCAGAAATACCCGCATTGGCGTACGCTGAGCGAACGAGGTGTTCAACCAACGAGGTTCAACCAGCGAGGTTGACACGCACCGCAAGCTTGAGGTAAACCCTCGTTCCATCGGACGTCGCTCTGGGAAACGTGTTTCCACCCAGTGAAAAGAAGAAAGGGGCTTTTATCCCAGCACGTGTGTCGTCGGTGACGATCGCAACGGCCGGCCAGACTATGCTCTCAATCCGCAACACCTCGCCATGGTTGCTCTGGCTCGCACTTCTGTTGGGTGTGGGCGCCCTTTTCGATTCCTCCTCCCTGGCAGGGCAGAATGATTCCTGGGACGATGACCTCAAAACCACATCTGCACCCGGCGGACGCACTTTCAATGCGACCTGCGCCGGCTGCCACGGACTGGATGGCCGCGGTAGTGACAAGGGCGCAGACATTGCCGCCAGCGCCAAGGTGCGACGCCTCTCCGACTCGCAGGTATCCAGCATTATTTCGAATGGCATACCAGGAACCGGCATGCCGCCTTTTCACACTCTCAGTGCACAGCAGATTTCCTTGCTCGTCGGCTATCTGCGAATCCTCGAGGGCAAACTTGACGCCCGCACGCCGCCCGGCGACCGAACGCGTGGCAAGGAAATATTCTTCGGCAAAGGCGAATGCTCCACTTGCCACATGCTTTCCGGCGAAGGCGGATTCCTTGGCCCCGACCTTTCAGCGTACGGATCTTCTATGTCGGCCAAGGCGATTCGTGACGAGATCGTCCGGCCCGACAGGATTGAGGGCGCTGGCTACCGTTCAGCCGCGATTACCACCCGCGACGGTGATCGCATGGAAGGTGTCGTTCGCAACGAAGATAACTTCTCGCTGCAGCTTCAAACCAAAGATGGCAGCTTCCACTTCTTTCAAAAAACCGAACTGCGGAGCGTGGAACCTTTCGGCCACTCTGTGATGCCGACAGATTATCGCCAGCGGCTCAGCCCCGATGAACTCAAAGATCTAGTGAGCTATCTAATGAACGGCAGTCTGGCGCGCCCGGGGCCAACATCTCGCAAATCAGAGGACCCTCCCCAATGAAATTTCGGCATACACTCTTGCTTCATTTAATGAGCGTGGTTTGTTTGCTGCTCACAGCATCGGCTCAGAAGACCCGCGGTTTTGCGTTGCAGGCGCTCTCTCCGAAGTTCTGGGATCTGGTTGATCAGCAAGCGAAACTCGAGCCGGTTGCGACCGGTTTTGGTTTTACGGAGGGCCCCATGTGGGACGCGGCCGGATTCCTCTACGTCAGCGACGAGACGATCAACAAGATTTTTCGCGTTTATCCCAACGGCAGAAAAGAAGAAGTCATCGCGTTGGGCGACCCGGACGGCAACACCTTCGACCGCCAGCACCGGTTGATCGATTGTGCAAGCGTATTGCGGGCGATCATCGCGGTGACACCAGACGGAAAATACACGACTCTCGCCGATCGCTACGACGGAAAGAGATTCAACAGCCCGAACGACGTGATTGTAGGACCGGACGGCGCACTCTATTTCACCGATCCGACCCTGGACCTGGTTGCGGGAGAAAAGCAGGAGATCCCCTTTCAAGGCGTCTATCGCCTGGATGACAAGGGGAACGTGCGCCTGCTCACCCGAGATCTGACGCAACCGAACGGACTGGCCTTTTCTCCGGATGGCAAGCGCTTCTACATCGACGACAGCGAGAAAAGAAACATTCGCGTCTTTGACGTCGCCGCCGACGGCACGCTCAGCAACGGTCGCATCTTCGGGGAGGAGCCGGGAGCAAAGCACGATGGCGTTCCCGACGGCATCAAGGTCGATAAGAGCGGCAACCTGTTTGTGACCGGGCCCACGGGCATCTGGATCTGGGATTCAAAGGGCAATCACCTCGGAACGATTTCCATGCCGGAGCAGCCAGCAAACTTGACCTGGGGCGACAAGGAATACCGTACCCTTTACATCACAGCAACCACTTCGGTGTATCGCCTCGAACTGAAGACGCAGGGCTTCGTACCCTATCTCGCGCCTTGAGACGGCCTGAGTTTCGCTTCTGTGATCAACGCGGAAGGGCGAAGCTGAATACGTCGCTTCCAGCACAGAGTGCCACGTATTGAACCCCATCGACCGCATAGGTCATCGGGGAGGCACTGATTCTCTGGCCCGTACTGAAGTGCCAAAGAGCGCGGCCGGTCGTTGCTTCAACCGCCTCAAGAGAACCGGCATCATCGGCAAAGAATACCAATCCACCGGCGGTTGTGAGCGTCCCGCCCCAGGAGTCGCCCTCGCCCAACTGGGGATAGCGCCATACCGTCTCTCCGTCCTCCATGGAAAGCGCCAACAGAATCTTTTGCTGGTGTTCTTCGGGCGGAAGCTTCGTTCCTGTGTCGTAGTAAGTCTCGCCCTGCACAAACCGCCTCGCGCTGGCAAAGAAGAGATTGCAGTTCTCAAGAGCCATCACATAGAAGAGTCTGGTGTTGGGATTATAGGAAGGCGAAAACCAATTGGTCGCACCGTTAATGCCCGGGCAGATCAGCGTGCCTTCCCCGGTTGGTATCCGGCCTGAGAGAAGAGGACGGCCTGAGGCATCCACACCCTGGGCCCAATTCAACTTTTCCACGAAGGGAGTGGCACGCAGAAATTTGCCGCTGGCCCGGTCGAGGACGTAGAAAAAACCGTTTCGGTTGGCCTGCACTAACAGATGACGGACCGCGCCATTCTCTTCTGTATCTACGAGCACTGGGGTCTCATTTGCGTCATAGTCGTACAAGTCGTGAGGCGTGAACTGGAAGTGCCATTTCAATTTTCCGGTGGTGGGATCGATTGCAAGCACACAAGAGGTGTAAAGGTCGTCGCCCGGCCGCGAGTCTCCGACAAAATCTGGCGCCGCATTGCTGGTAGTCCAATACAAAGTGTCGAGCTCCGGATCATAGGTACCCGGCATCCAGGTTGTCGCGCCTCCGTGCAGGTAGGAATCTCCCGGCCAGCTGGAGGAACCGAATTCTCCCGGGCCCGGAATGGTCCATAAGCGCCAATTCAGCTTTCCGCTTGAGGCGTCGTAGGAGGCCACGAATCCGCGCACTCCAGAGTCGCCTCCGGAAGTGCCGACAATCACAGCTCCTTTCACCACCAGCGGAGCGCTAGTCGCGCCGTAGTGTTTAACCTTGTCGGCGTAGGCAACGTCCCATAGCAGGTTTCCCGAGCGAGCGTCGAGCGAGAGCAAATGTGCGTCATCGGTTTCCACATAGACAGAATGCTCCCACACCGCTACCCCCCGGTTTTTGTGAGCCGCGGCATCATCGAGCAACCCTGCACTCACCGGCCGTTGGTGGTGCCACACGACTCGTCCCGTACGCGCATCCAGCGCGAATACATCGTTGGCGGAAGTTACGTACATCACGCCGCGGATGACCACCGGGGTCGCTTCGAGCCTCTGGGAATTGCCCGGGTGGAACGCCCACGCCGCGCGGAGTTGTGCGACGTTAGCCGGGCTGATTTCGTGCAAACTGCTGAAGCGGCGTCCGGTGTAGTCTCCGTTATAAGAAGTCCAGTTCGCGCCCACCGGCCTTGTCAGCAGATCTTCTGCGGTGACGCTGGTGTCGGCAGTGGCCGGAGACCGCCTCGGCTGCGCTGGCACTCCTGCGCCGACCGCCAGAGAGAACAGGAGGAGTACTTCACCGCGCCATTTCATATCAGCGATTGTCCTCGGGGCCGATGCGCACCTCCTGAAGAGAACCGCGATCTATTCCCTGCTCGTCTTCCAGGTGAAGGGAGAGGCGCGCCGGTTTTCCGGGAGCGCCAATTTCCACTTCGAGCAAGACCGGTTCGGCCGGGTTCACATCCACGACCGGCAGTGCTCCCAGGCTACGCCCACGTTCATCGTAGAATCGCGCGACTAGCCGTCCGGGGAAAAAAACTGCGAAAGAGCCGGAAAGTTTGATCTTTCCGTTCTGCAAACCACTCGCCCGCAGCGGGCGCGTCACAATGCCCGCGTCGGTCACACCATGAAATTCGCTTCCGGCTCGCGTCGGAAACCATTCCGTCTCGAAGTCGCAGGACTCCCCCGGACGCAACCGGCACATCGGACTGTTGATTTCGGCTTCGAGGTAGGTAGGGCTGGCATCGGCATCTGCGCTCAAGGAAGGTATTCCGTCGTGGTTCAACCTCAGTTCGGGTCCGTTGGTCCAAAAGATGACGGACGCTTTCCCCGGATAGGGTTTGCCGGCTTCGTACCGGAAGCGTTCGACCATGGCGTACCGGCTGCCGCCATCCACGACTGCCAGCCAGCCTTCCGTCGAGTCCAGCCACAACTCAGCAGCCATGTGCACGTAGTGCACGGCAAACAGGCCGTCGTCCCTCACCGAAACCGCAGAATTTTCCGCTGGACCGAAGCGAACGTGATAACGGTTGAGATAACTGCTCGATGGGTTCGCAGGCGTAAACGTCCAGAAATCATGGTTGAAGCGCACCGGAGTAGCCGGTTTTGAAGGCCTCTGGTTCGACGGACTCTGGTTTGAGGGACTCTGGTTTGACGGCTCCGGAGCCGCCGGATTTGGATTTGACGGACTTGAATCTGACGAACTTGAATTTGACGGACCTGAGTTTGACGGACCTGAATTTGAGGGACTTGGATTTGACGAACCTGGATTTGACGAACCAGGATCGGCCGTATCGTACTGCGAGACCGACTGCATCGACCATTCCACCGTATGCCCGGTCACGTTCTTCATCGCGGCATGAAAGCCAATGCGCGGGCTAACGGCGTCCAAGCGAATCGTACGAAGAAACTGGATCCCGGTGTGAGGATCGGCCGGGCCCGTTAGTTCGATCTCGCAGCGTTGCCCTTCCGAAACCTTTCGAAACGTGAACGGCCCGTCATCCAGCACGTCGGAGTCGCCCGCCCAGTGTTGCTCATCATTATTTCCCTCGGGCAAAAGCCAGAGCTTGTCGCCGCCGTAGTTAAACCACTCGCCCGACGTCGGCGGCAGAGACTTGCCCGCTAACTGGGAATTGACGAACAGGTAGGGATGTCCGGCGAAACTCACCTGCATCAGGCGCCCGCCATTCTGCGGTACCACCATCAACTGCACCCATCGATTGGAGAGTTGTTCCGCGTGCCAGCCCTTGTAGTCCACGGCTTCTACGCGACATTCTGCACTCTTCGGCGGATTAGCCTGCCCGCCTGCATGGACGGCGGCCAGCGTCAATCCGACCGATCCAAGCAGACAAGCTGTGGCCAGACGTCGTGTCCGATTCGCGCGCGGAACCTGCTGTGTCATAATCGGGCCCTTTCGGAAAGCCAACTGTCGAGGCCGGAGGGCGAGCAGTCTTCCCACCGCTGCCCCTGGGCCTCGCCATAAAAACGGAATGAAACCCAATAAAACGAAAGATTTCGATTTGCGTCAAGCATAATCTGTGCTATACCGACTTTCGCGATTCAATCGAGCCAATTAAAAGCAGTCATTGAGGAGGGTGTCGCCATGCGAGTCCGGAATTCCAGCCGGCGATCATTCGTAAAACTTTTGACGGCTGCACCGCTGCTGAGTCAGATTGCGGCGCGCGACCTCTATGCACAGGCGGCCTCCGCCATCGGCAAAGACCCGCGCAAGAATGTATACACCCGCCTCGGCGTGAAGACCGTCATTAACTGTCGGGGTACGTGGACCTATTTGAGCGGATCCCTTGAATTTCCGGAAGTGCGTCAAGCGCAACTGGAAGCCGCGCAGTACTTCGTCAACATGCTGGACTTGCAGCGTGCAGTCGGCAGGCGCTTGTCCGAGCTCACCGGCGCGGAGTCGGGCATCATCACTTCCGGCTCAGCAGGCGCCATGGCGGCGGCAACAGCGGCCTGCATGGCCGGCACAAATGACAAATATATCTGGCAACTTCCAGATACCACGGGTCTGAAACACGAAGTCATCATGGTTGGAGGCCGCAGCGCCTTCGATAGTGCCATTCGGTTGACCGGCGCCAAACTGGTTCTCACCTATTCGCCGGAAGAACTCGACAAAGCGATCAACGAGAACACTGCGATGATCTACACAACCGATCTCGGGGAAAAGCTGCAGCGAGTATTGGCCATCGCCAAAGAGCACAAGATTCCGCTGTTACTGGATGACGCCGCCGGTATCCCGCCCGCGGACAATGCCAAGCTCTACGCTCGGATGGGGATTGACCTCTATTGTTTCTCGGGCGGGAAGGGCCTCTGCGGGCCCCAGTGCAGTGGCCTGCTTCTGGGTCGAAAGGAGCTGATCGAGGCGGCCCTGCTGAATAGCAGCCCGCGCGAGGGAGCCGTCTGCCGTCCGATGAAAGTCGGGAAAGAGGAAGTCGTCGGTTGCCTGACGGCGCTCGAGACCTGGCTGGCGCTGGACGAGAAGAAGCTCTACGGCGAATGGAATGGCCGAGTCGATCGCATTCGCAAACTGGTGGAGACGGTGCCCGGCGTGAAGACCGACACCTACATTCCCGATGATGGGAATCGTTATCCAACTCTCAAGGTCTCCTGGGATCAGCAGGCCTGGCGGTTCAGTATCACCGATTGCGTGCAGGAACTGCGGGCGGGCGATCCCGTCATCGAAGTACTCGGGGCGGATAATCCGAGCCTGGTGACAGCGGTTCGCGAGGGTCAGCCCAATCGAAAAGAGCACAAAGGCCCCGACCACATCGAGTTGGTTTCGATGACCATCAAGCCCGGAGAAGAAATCATTGTCGGACAAAGACTGCGCGCCGTCCTGAGCGCCGCGCAGAAGAAGTCTGCGGCGTAGCCGCGGAGGAAAGCATGCTGTTTTGACAACGATCCTTCAAAAGGTTCCTATGCGATTTCTGCTGTTTGGATTTCTACTTTCGTCGACGTTCGTGGCTCAACAACTCGTTGCGCAGGAGCCAGTGCGCGCCGTCGTTCCCTCGCCCCTGTCCGCTCACGCGAATCGTTTCTACTCGCCGGGTGTAGATGCTGGAGACTACCTCTATATCTCCGGACAAGGTCCGCATCGCCCGGACGGCAGTTCCCCAGCGACTTTTGACGCTGAGGTTCGGCAAGCGCTGGATAACGTCAAGGCGGTCGTCGAATCGGCGGGCCTGACCATGGAGCACGTGGTCTACACCCAGGTCTATCTGAAGGACATCAGCAAATATGGCGAAATGAATCGAGTCTTCGCGGAATACTTCGCAAAGACTCCTCCCGCTCGGGCCGTGCTGGGCGTAGCCGGCGTTCCCGAATCCCCCATTCAGATTAGCGCGGTCGCGGTGCGGAGTTTAGGGGAAAAGCGGGCCGTCTATCCGCCGAACTACAAGTCAGACGATCCCGCTTCGCCGGGCATCCTCACTCATGACCGGCTCTTCGTCTCCAGCATGCCCGGCAGTGATCCGGTGAGCGGCAAGGTTCCAGATGATCCGGCAGCGCAAGTCGATCTGGCGCTCGACCGCGTAGCGGCAGTTGCGAAGGCTGCCGGCCTCGATCTCAGCCACATGGTTTTCGTCAATCCTTATCTGACGGGCGAGATTCCGACGCGGATCATGAATGAGCGTTACGCCAGGCGGTTTGAGTTCGGCAACACCCCGGCGCGGGCCACCATCGAGGTTGCGAGTCTGCCCGGTGGCGCCCACATCGAATACACCGGCGTGGCCGTTCGCGATCTCCAGCAGCGGAGAGCCGTGCGTCCGAAGAATATGCCACCCAGCCCCACTGCGAGCCCCTGTGTTTTTGCCGGTGACACTTTGTATTGCTCCGCCAAGAGCGGCTTTATTCCGGGCCCGCATGGAGGAGTCTATGCCTCTACCACGCAACACCAACTACGCCAGACCATGCGCAATCTCCTCGACAACCTCGAAGAAGCGGAGATGAAATTCGACCAGGTCGTGGCCGTTAATGTCTACCTTGACGATTTGTCGGACCTGCCGGCGTTTGACGGCGTCTACGCCGAGTATTTTGACTCCTTGCCGCCGGCACGCAGCATCGTTCAACAAATTGCACCTACAGATCGGAAGCCGGATAAAGAAGACCACTACCCCGACCTGGAGCAGGTGTCCCTCATAGCGGTCCGAAGGCCAGCCGGTCACTAAAAGGGGAGGCGTGGCGTCACTCTCAACAGCCGAGGAGGAGCCTAGGAGCGTGTCCGAATAATCGAAAATCACCAATCTTGGCTACAAGCGGTTGGGGTTTGCGAAACCTGATAACACAAGATGTGGCGACGCAACGGATTACTCGGACGGGCTCCTAGAAGGCTCGTAGTGGAGCAGGTGGTTTTTGAGAGGGCGCAAAGGGATGCTGGTCTGAGCACGGGAGACGGAGGTTTCAATCTCTCTAAACTTGCGCTTTTGTTTTTCTGAGCACACCGTCAACTGTCTGGATTAGGAGCAGTGAATTATTTTCCAGCGATTTCTCCGACTTCAAAAGAAACGCGGCCGCGCCGTCTTGCAGCAGCTTGGCTTCGTTGCCTTGACCCAGTCCGGTCAGCACAATCACGGGAATGTGTTTAATCAGTGGCTCCAATTTAAGAATCCGAAGAACTTCCAGTCCTGATATTTTTGGCAGCATCATATCGAGCAGAATCAGATCGGGAATGCTTTCTCGAGCGACGCGCAGACCCTCCTCGCCGTCTTCCGCCTGGATCACCTCGTACCCAGCCTTGGACAGCGCGCGTTGGTTCGCAATCCGCTGGAACTTGCTGTCTTCGATCAGGAGTATTTTCATGACCTTCACACAAGTTAGTCCGGAGTAGGCGTTCTCGGACCTGGGAATCTCTGAAACCGAGGCGCTCGAAAGCGGTCTCTCGCGTTGCTCACCTCACGTCCGTTTACATGCCGCAGACGGCGGGAAAATCGTCCGTCCCGAAGTCTCTGAACTAGACCGGCCCTTAACTCGACTTACTCGCCGGTAACAACTCCCCCGCAAATAAGGGATGTTCGCTGGACACTGCTACCGAGGCATCCAGCACGTTCTCGTTTAAAGCGTCGGCCAGCTTCTTTGCGCTCTCTAGCGTGAGACCACCCAGAAGATTAAAGCTCAGCGCGGCGTGGTCCAGGATTGAAACGGTTCTATGGAAGAATTCAAGGATAATTACAGGCCGTCTGCCCTCGGCCATTCTTGCGACGAAACGACAGCTTCCACGCTCAGTTCTTATATCCGCCATGTGAACCCCTAAGCGAAGTGGCTGTGGCGAGCGCCTAAGTCGCCAGCCTCCGCGTTGATCGTAAGTTTCGGTTTGGCACGCGGCTTCCTTCGAATTCTCAGCCCGTCCTCGTCGGTCAAGCTGCTTTCAAACCGGATCCCAGTTTCTAGCTTCCAAGCACCACTAGTATCAGGCCTGAGATTTGGGAAAACTGGTCACAATTGACCGTCTCGAAAAATCAGAGGATAGAGTCAAGCCGAAGCCGTCGAGGTCCCAAACGTTAGAAAGAGCAACACCGTCCTGCGATCAGGCAATGCGCAAGCGCGCCGACCTTAAGCAGCAAGGAAGTTGAGGAGATCTTGGCAAACTTCCCATGATCTACTTGCTCGATGTGAATGCTCTGGTCGCCCTCGGCTTCCTCAATCACGAATTCCACGCTCGCGTTGCTTCCTGGGTCCAATCGAGTCATTCACCGCAGTTGGGGTTGCTCGATCACCGAGCTCGGATTTCTGCGCGTGCTAGCCCAAGCCCCGGCCTATGGATTCACCGTCGCTCAAGTGCGCACACGGTTACTGCGTCTTAATGAGGGCCGCCCCTCTCGCCTCACATTCATTGCAGACGAACACGATGTTTCTCATCTTCCGGGTTGGGTCCGAGCGCCTAAGCAGATTACCGATGGTCACTTGAGCAAGCTTGCGACCGCGAAGGGTACGGTCCTAGCGACGCTAGACGGGAGCGTTCCTGGATCATATCTGATTCCAAGATAGTGTTCGCCTTGTTGAATCGGATTGCGGCATTGAAAACAAGAGCCCTGCCGATGAGTTTCATTTCAGCCTCTTTCGCCGGAGATTCTTTCGGGATGTGAGTCCATCTTTTGCGCTATCTTCTTGCGCAAGGTCACGCAGGCGTTCG
>Ga0210402_10004570_pt1 | contig 12583 bp, 6 predicted proteins | sample IncBWC7MmetaG_FD_161055 | JGI IMG/M metagenome (GOLD analysis project Ga0210402, IMG submission 161055) | Forest soil microbial communities from Barre Woods Harvard Forest LTER site, Petersham, Massachusetts, United States - Inc-BW-C-7-M | ecosystem: Environmental > Terrestrial > Soil >...
GGTCCGCCGCCCATGCAGACAATTCGCTTCATGCTTCATTATAACACACATCAATAGTTTATATATAAAGTATATGGCCGCCATTGCGGGCCGCCGCTGCGGCGACATTTACCGCGGCAAAGGCGGGGCGGCGCGCACGCCGTCCGCCTGGGAACCTGTCCTAGAACTGCGCCGTGAGCTGGCCGAAGATGAATCGACCGAGCGCGTCGTACACCTGCGGAAAGGTGTTGCCATTGCCGGCAATGCCAGGCAGGTTCGATCCGCCTATGATCGGAGGATCCTTGTCGAATACGTTGTTGACGCCGACACGGAAGGTGATTTTGTCCGCCAGTTTGACCGAGGCGCTCAAGTCCAGGTAGTTGAACGCCTTGATCGCGGCGTCCGAGCTCGATATGCCGCCGTTGGCGACGGTCGCGGGGAACCCAGACAGGTTTGCCTGCGGGCTCAGCGAATCGAGCTTCATGGCGGAGAAGTAGCGCCAGGAGGCGGTGAGATCCAGCCCCTGCCATGGGGTCGACCAGGTCGTGCGCAGAACATGGCGCCAGCGGAACACCGGATTGGCGGTCGCCGCGCCCGAGCTGCAAATGTCGCCGTAGAGTCCGGCGCAATTGAAGGCGGTCCCCGGATTGCTGGCGATCGGCGTCACGATATATTCATCAACATAGGTCCCAATCAAGTTGCTGCGGATTTTGCCGAGCGCTCCGAAATCGAACCCGTAGGACACATCGAGATCGATGCCGCGAGTCTCGAGCTTGCCGACATTGGCAAGTGAATCGACCACGAAACCTTGCGGCGACAGCCACAGCGAGTTGTTCGCATCGCGATGGATATCGTTGCAGAACAGGCCGTTCTGGATGCACTCCTGCAGAATCGCGGTGGCGCCGATGGTCGTGATCACATTCTCGATCTTGATGTCGAAGTAGTCGATCTGCAGGCGCAAATTCGGCACGAACGAGGGTGTCCAGCCGATGCCGAAGGACGATGTCAGCGCCGTTTCCGGGTTGAGCTTCGGGTTGCCGCCGACCAGGCCCTGGTATTGATTGGCCGAATTCGGCACGACCGTGCCGAACGCCGCCGCGGGCACGCCCGCAGCGACGCACTGGGCTTGGGTAACGCCCCTGGCGGCAATTTGCGCCGCGGTACCGGCGCAGGGATCGGCGTTGCCATCGAGTGCGACGGTTTGAGGCAGGAACAGCTCGGTGACGTTCGGCGCACGCACCGCGCGCTGGAAGCTGCCGCGTATGCGGATATCCGAAATCGGCGACCATTCGACGCCGAATTTATAGGTGTTGGTCTTGAAGCCCAAGTTGTAGTCGGAATACCGGTAGCCGGTTTCCAGCGCCAATGACTGCGCGAGGAAGTGATCATCGATCAGCGGCATGCGCGCTTCGATGAAGCCTTCGCGCGAGATGATGCCGCCGGAGGTGGGCGGAATGACGCCGCCGGTACCGGCCAGGTCGCCCGTGCGGAATTCCTCATCCGGCGTGGTTTCTTCCGTGACATCGCGCCATTCGGCGCCGAAGTTGATCTTCAAGCCCGATCCGGCGGTGGGCAATTGCACCCCATACTTTGCCAAGTCGCCGGTGAAGTTGACGTCGATGACGGTCTGGATGATGTTGCCGGTCTGCACGCCTGGAACTTCCAGGTACGCCAGCGCGGCCGGCGTCACTTGACCCAGAGAGAAGATGTTATAGGGCACGCAGGGCGGTCCGACGATGCACTGGGGCCCGGTCGGGGTTTGGATCACGTTCAGGGCATTGTCGATCTTGGCGGTCGAGAAATAGTTCTCCTGCGCTTCGGTGAGATTCACGATGCTGTGCTGCCAGCTGGCATCGTAATCCCAACCATCGATGATTCTGCCCTTGACCCCCAGGGTCACACGCCAGTCGGTGTGCTCCAGATTGTCGACGCGGCCGCCGCCTTCGACGTTGCGTCGGCCGATGAAGAGGTTCGTGGTCTCGCCCGCCGTCGAGCCGCCGCACCAGGCCGCGAGTTCTTGAGTCGAGAGAAATGGGTTGGCGCAGTTCACCGCAAACCTGGCGAAGAAAGCGCCCGAAGCTGCGATCTGCGCGAGGGACTTGTCGTCCATGAACATGGTCGAGGCGTAGACCGTCGCGTGTTCATTGAAGTCATAGTGCAGGAATGCGCCGGCCGAGTAGCGCTCGTCGGGCCGCTGGTAGAAATTGATGGCGCCGAAGTTATAGAGGTTGGCGCCCGTGAAAGGAATCAGCGTGCCATTCGGTCCGATCGTGTTGTTGCTGGCCGGAGCGCCCGCCCCAATGGTCGCGAAGCGGCCGGGGAACGAAGTCGAAGAGCCGCCGCAGGAGAACTTACCCGAGTTCGAAGTCGCGAAGCCCGAGTTCAAGGTGCACGCGCTGTACGAATACTTCGACTGCAGCACCGCAGCGACATTGCGATACGTGGCGTAAAACGTTGCATTGCCCTTGCCGTCGCTGGAGTTCACACCGGCGATGAAGGCCAGCGACTTCTGCGCGCCGGGACTGACGCTCGAGGGCGCCTCCTGGAAACCCGAAGCAGCCACCGCGTCTTCCACGCCATCGGTGTTTTTGTTGGAGTGGTTGAAAATACCTGCGTCGGCGACAATTTTGACGCCTTCGAAGTGATCGTTGAGCTTGAAGTTCACCACGCCGCCGACGGCGTCGGCGCCGTACGTCGAGGAGGCGCCGCCCGTCAGCACCTCGATGCTGTCGATCATTTCCGCCGGGATCATGTTGATGTCGGACGCCGCGCCGGTGCGCGGATCGCCCGGACCCAGGCGCATTCCGTTCACCAGCACGAGAGTGCGCTTCGGTCCCAGTCCGCGAAGATCGACGTCCGCGGTTCCAGTCGCGCCGTTCGATACCATGGCTCCTTGAGCCGCGAAAACTTGGGGCAACTGGTTGAGCAGGTCCTCGACGCGGGTCACGCCGGTCTGCGCCACATCGAGGGCGGAGACGAACGTAACCGGACTGATGGAGACCTGGTTCGGCACCGAAATGCGCGAACCGGTGACAACGACTTCTTCCAGTGCCGGCTCGGTATTTGCCGCGGCCGCAGGCGCAGCCGTTTGCGCATGGGCGACGCCGAAGGTTGCGGCCAGCGAGCCGCCCGTCAGTGCCAGCCGCACCGCTAGCTGAGAATTCCCGAAGCCATGGTTTAGCATTGAGCCGATCTCCCGTTATTCGGGGGAGCTTAGGAACAGTGCATGGGTCCATCAACATCCGCTTGGCAGCTATATTTGGGTACCACTAGGCCGTGGTCATTTGCGCTCCAAGCATCGTGCAAACAGTTCGACGGCGGTCTTCAGTTGACCGACGGAAAGTCCCGCGTAGCCGATGAGCAATCCCGGCCGGGCAGGGCGGGCGCGGTAGTAGGGATGGATCGGATGCAAGCCAAGGCCCATCGATTTGGCACGCTCAATAAACTCGTTGAGCCCATCGAAGCCAAGATGTCGAAACCAAACGACGAAATGCATTCCCGCCGTGTGCGGACCAATGTCAATTTCCGAACCTGCCAGACGCTGCAGCGCATCGATGACGGCGCGCCGACGGTTGATCAGTTCCGCGACGGACTTGCGCAGATGCTTCTCGTACTGCCGGCTGTGGATAAAGGTGGCCAGCGCCGCCTGTTCCACTGACGGCGAGCCAAGATCATCGAGCAGCTTCGCCTTGTACAAGGCGTCGCGCAGCGCAGCCGGACACACGATGTACCCGAGGCGCAATGACGGAAACAGTGTCTTCGAAAAACTGCCCACATACAGGACGCGGTCGGCGAGATCCAAGGATCGCAGGGCAGGCAACGGCCTGCCGCCCGCATGAAATTCGGTGTCGTAGTCATCCTCAAAAATCCAGCTTCCGGCGCGCGCGGCCCATTTCAATAGTTCCAGTCGCCGGTTCAGGGTCATCACCACGCCGGACGGGAATTGATGCGAGGGTGTCACGAACACGAGGCGCGTAGGGCGCTGCGGCAATTCGCGCACGACCAGGCCCTCATCGTCGGTGCGTCCACTTCTCACGCGGACGCCGTGCGCGAGCAAGCTGTGCACGGCAAGCTGATAGTGCGGATCCTCCACGATCACCTGGTCGCCGGGATCGAGCAGGACCCGCTCAACCAGAGTGAGCGCTTGCTGGGTGCCGGCGACGACCAAAATGTCCGAGGCATTGCACAACACACCGCGCCGGCGCGCCAGATAGTCGGCGATCGCGCGGCGCAAAGGCAGATATCCTCCCGCTGCCGGATAGGTCGGCCCGGCGCGCAATGCCGCGGCCGCCAACTTGCGCCGCCACGAATGGAAAAGACCCGGATCGACGAGCGGCTCGCCGTACACCAAGTTATATCTCGGCCGCCCGCTGACGTGGGCGCCGGCGAGTGTTATGGGCGGCAGCGAGCGCACCCGGGTGGCATAGCGCGACACCGGGACAATCCTCGCGCGCTGCGGCGGCCGCGCTGCGGGATTCACTTTTGCGACGCGCGTGCCCGATCCTCCCCGGGCGATGGCGAGTTCCTCCGCGCAAAGCAGCTCATAAGCTTGCAGCACCGTTTTTCGCGCCACGCCGAGCGCCGTCGCCAGCGCGCGGGTAGAGGGCAATTTGCTGCCCGCGACGACGCGTCCCTCGAGTATCTCTAGTTTGATTGCCCGGGCGATTTGCTCGTATAGCGAGCCCTTCTTATCCAGCGTGAGATACATACGATCTCGAGTGGTACCCTAGGGACAGCATAAGCAAGCTGTCGATGCTACCACGCAGTCAGGTCGGTGCGGTGCCCAGAAAACCCCGCAGGGCCGCGGCGATTTCAGCCCTCGCGGCCTCTCCCGAAATGATGACGTCGACCGCCACGAGCGATGTGTGAATGTGGCCGCGGCACGGCAGGTGCCGCGATGCGACGCCCGCCGCAGCAAGTGCATCGGCATAGGCAGCTCCCTGGTCGCGGAGCGGATCGAACTCGGATGTGACGATGAGCGCCGGCGGCAGTCCGGACAAATCCTTCGCGCGCAAGGGAGATGCGCGCGGGTCAGCGCGGTCGGGCACGTCCGCATAGTGGTCCCAGAACCACTGCATCAGCGCGCGCGTGAGCAAATAGCCCTCGGCGTTCTCGACCCCGGAGCCGTGCGTGAGATCCCAGTCCGTCACGGGGTTGACGAGCACCTGGCCGGCGATGTGCGGCCCCCCGGCGCCGCGCGCCAATTGGCACGCGACTGCCGCGAGATTGCCGCCCGCACTCCAGCCGCACACAGCCAGTCGACCCGCCGGCTCGGCGCCCAACCCTGCGGCATGCGCGGCAATCCATTTCACCGCCGCAAAAGCGTCAAGCGCCGCGGCGGGGAAGCGATCCTCGGGTGCGTGCCGATAACCAACCGACACGACGATGGCATCGGTTCGAACGCAGAGGTCGCGGCAGAAAGGGTCATCGGAGTCCGCTGCGCCGAGCACCCAACCACCGCCGTGAAAATAGCAGACCACAGGTTTCCGGCCTGGGGTCTTCGGGCGGTACAGTCGATAGGGCAGCTCTCCGGCCGCACCTGGCAACACGCCGTCGATGATCTCTCCGACATCGGGGCCGGGCGGGCGGCCGGCGCCCATCGCTCCACTCAAGGCACGCGCAGCGACGACGGAGAGCGTCTCGACCGCGGGCAACTTGAGTGCCTCGATGGTCTCGAGCAGGACGGCGACGTCCGGCTGCACACGGCGGATCGCACCGTCGTTGCACCGCGTTTCCCGGGCTCCCTTGAAGGTGAATCCGAGATAGCCGCGATCCACGACTTCCTCGCACGCTTTGCGATAACGATCGACGCCGCCGATGTACGGCAGGAAAACCCTCGGCTTCCCGGGAACGTTCGCACCCATGTACCAGGAATTCGCCCGCGGGAATAAGGTGACGTCGGCGTAGTCATTGACGTGCTGCACCCAGGCGCTCTCGGCCGCGGGCGTTGCTTCGATCTCGTCGAATCCTTCGCGGCGCATGTGCGCGATGCAGTTGCTCACCCAGTCGACGTGCTGCTCGATCGACACGGCCATGTTCGACAATACGGATGGACTTCCGGGTCCGGTGATCAGAAACAAATTGGGGAAGCCGACAGTACTCAGGCCGAGATAGGTAAGCGGGCCCTCTGCCCACTTGTCCTTGAGCGAGAGACCCTCGCGCCCCTCGATGTCGACGGCGACGATCGCACCGGTCATGGCATCAAAGCCCGTGGCGTGCACGATGGCGTCGAAGGTGAACGATCGCAACTCGGTATCGATGCCGCACTCTGTGATGCTGTGGAGGGGTTCCTTGCACAGATCCACCAGGCGAACGTGCGGCAAGTTGTAGGTCTCGAAGTAGTGGGTGTCGATGCAAGGACGCTTGGTGCCGTAGAAGTGATCCTTCGGGCAGAGCGCGTCGGCGGTCTCGGGGTCGCGCACGATGCCGCGAATTTTTCCGCACAGAAAGTCGCACACGGTTTTGTTGGCGGCCGGGTTCACGATGATGTCGGAGTACGCGGCGCCGAAGGCGAGCAGGTCTCCCGATGCGTACGCGGTCTCGTACGCGGCCAGGCGCTCTCCGTCGGACACCTGCAATGCGCTCAACGTGCTGACGCTCATCGGAACGCCCGTGGCCGACCATCGGGCCGCCTCGCGATAGGCAACGCGGTCAGAGTTGTACGCTGCCATTTTGGCGGCGGATACCAGGCCGTTCCGGGCGGGCCTGGAAAAATTAGGGGTACGCTGGAACACCGTCAGTTCAGCGGCCTGTTCCGCGATGATGGGGATGGACTGAACGGCCGAAGACCCGGTGCCGATGACGGCCACACGCAATCCGCTGAAATCCACGCCCTCGTGGGGCCAGCGATTCGTGTAGTACGACCGGCCGAGAAAGCGTCCGTGACCATTTATGTCAGGGGCCTTGGGCTGCGACAGGCATCCCGTGGCCATGACGTAAAAGCGGCAGCGGAATTCTCCCCCCTGCTGGGTGCTGACCGTCCAGCTCGACGTGCCCCCATTCCATTTCGCCGCGGCGACGCGCGTCTTGAAGAGGATATCTCGGCGCAGGTCGTGCTTGTCGGCGACATGCTTAAGGTAGCGCAGAATTTCCGGCTGCGTCGCGTAGCGCTCCGACCACCGCCACTCGGCCTCGAGCTCGGGATCGAAACTGTAGGAGTAGTCGATGCTCTCGATGTCGCAGCGCGCGCCGGGATAGCGGTTCCAGTACCAGGTGCCGCCGACATCATCGGCGCTCTCGAGCAGCTTTGCGGACAGGCCTAACCTTCGCAGACGATGCAGCAGGTACAGCCCGGCAAAGCCGGCGCCCACGACCACAACATCGAGCTGCTCGTTGTTCCCCGATGCCATCCTGCCACTCACTACTATTTCCCCCCGCCAGTTCGCTTAAGGCTTAGCCCCCAAGGTGTGAAATGGCACGCTCGAGTTGTACGCCATTGTCGTCGGCAAGCGCCGCCTCGCGCAGCGCGCGCAGCCGAGCGGCACCGCCAGGGTCGCCTACCAGATTCGGTGCGAGCGAGGAAATCCGGCGGAAATGCGTCCAGCCGCGCTCATGAGTCTCACCGTATCCCTTCACCAGCGTTTGGCACTCCGCGAGTTCCACGCCGACGGCGTAATTCCTCGGGGCGATCTCTGCGATCAGCGTGAGCCAGCCTTCGATGCGATCGTTCTCGATTTGATAACGCAGGCTTGAGCGTCTGAAGCGTCTGAAAACAGCGAGGCTGCGCAGCAAGGCAAAGCCGCTGATGGTCGATGTGGATATGCGCCGCCCGGCCGTAAATCGAGTCAAAGTCCGCTGCGCGCCAGGCGATGCCAGCAGACGCCGGCCAACGCCGGCCGGCAGGGTACCGCAGATTTCCTCCACACGCGGCTTGACGAACTCGCGGACTTCCACGAGTTCCTGAGGACCAGCCCCGACCTCGCGTCGAATGCGTGCAGCTCGGCCGCGCCGCGTTTTGACTTGCGCCACGCGCATCACGTCCTCGAAGCTCATCCACAAGGCCAACGAACGCGCGACGGCCGCAGTCAATGGGGTGTCATGGGAATTGCCGGCTTCGATCGCCAAGATGCGCTCGATGCGATCCAAAAATAAGGCGGCGTAGGCATCGTCCTGATAGTCGGACAAGCGTGCCGCCGCCATTCCCAGCAATTCATGTAATGCAGCGGGGAACCGGTTTTCGATCCGCGCTCGCAGTGCGGCGGTAACTGCGCCCAGCGTGTAGTCGGAGGAGTCGATCGTGCCGTGATGGTCGGCCCAAGCCGCCGCAGTCAGCGGCTTCGCGGCCGCGGCCATCACGGCGAGCCGGCCGGCTTCAAATGCCGCCAGGCTGGCTTCGACCCCAACGCCGGATTCCTTGATCGCATGCTGAAAGTCCTCGATCTCCCAGGGCAGCACGGCCGCACCGGCGATGCTGCCGAGAATCACGGCGCTGATGCGGCCTCCCGCGGCATCGGCGACTTTGACCATGTCAAAGCCGATCAGCTTCGCGGCGTTGCGCGACGCGATCTCGAACAGCTCGCGGGAATCCGCCCGGCCCTCGCCGAGCGCTATTTTTTCGCCGATCGTATAGTCGCGATGCGTCGAGGCGATCAGCGTGGTGCGATCCTTGGTGACTAGGCCGCGATTGATGGCCCGTCCCGCCTCCATCCACTCCGATGCAACCACGATGTCGACATCGCCTGGGTTCGGCATCAGCGCCATGATGGGTTCGCGGCCGCCGGGTGCGTCGGCGCGCGGAAAGAATTCCAAGTAGTAGATGGTCGCGCCGGTGCGCTGGGCAACGCCGGGAACCGAAGTTGCCTGCACAAAGCAGCCCGCCCGGCGCGCCGCCATTACCAGCCAGTCGGTTACGACGCCGCCGCCTTGGCCGCCCAACGCCGCGATCGTCATGGTGATAGGCCGTAGTCGCTTCAAGTCAATAAGCGGATCACGGCTGAACGCACGCGTGCCTTCAGTCGATCCCAGGCTGTTGGGTTCACGATGACATCGGCGCGGTAGAAAGACGGGCAGAGCACCGCCGCGTGCGCAACCTCTCCGCAAACCCCGCAGCCGACGCAGCTATTGTCGACATAGGCAACCGGATCGCGCCGCAGGGGATCTGGATTGTTTTTTACCGTGAGCGAGGGGCAGCCGGACAATCGAATGCAGGAATGATCGCCGGTGCAGACGTCCGCATCGATGCCGAAGCGTTCTCTGACCACGCGTTCGCCATCGGCAACCAATTTTTTGATCGCCGGCCCCACGCGCCGCTGGCGATTCAGTTGACACTCGCCCTCCGCAATCACGATCTTCGGTCCGGTGAACTTGGTGAGCAGCGCCTCGCGAAGGACTCCCATGGTCTGCTTCATGTCGTAGGTGCGGATCGTGCGCACCCACTCGACGCCCACGCCGCGCACGGCCGTCTCGATGCGGTTTCGTGCGCGCCGGCCTTTGATTTCGGCCGAGGAGGAGGGAATGTACTGCCCGCCGGTGGCCGCGGAGTAGCCGTTATCGACGATAATCGTCACGCCGTCATGGCGGTTGAACACGGCATTGCCGATGCCGCTGGTCAGTCCGTTATGCCAGAAACCCCCGTCGCCCATCATCGACAACGCGCGGCGCGGATTGGGCACATTGAAGGACGCGCCGCCGGCGGCACCCAAGCCGTAGCCCATGATTGTGCCGCCGAGATCGAACGGCGGCAGCGTGGAAAAGGAATGACAACCAATATCGGCGCTGACCTGCATCGGGCCCATTTCCCGTGCGAGCAGCTTCATGGATGCAAACAGCGGGCGCTCGGGGCAACCCGTGCACAATCCCGACGGCCGCACCGGTACATTGCGCGCCAGCATGGCAGCCGGAAGCAGCGGCACGTCCGCGGCCGGCAATCGGCCGAATTCCGCGAGAAATTTGCGCAGGCCCGCGATGACCACCGCACCGGTATATTCACCCGCCATGGGCAGCGGCCCCTTGCCGACGATGCGGGTTTGAACATCCGCCTGGCGAAGAAACAAGCTGGCGCTCTGCTCAATGAACTCGGGCTGCCCTTCCTCGATGATGAGGATGGCCTTCTTGCCTTGCGCGAAGCGCGTGAATTCCTCCGGCACCAGAGGGTACGTCACGTTCAGCACATACAGCGGAATCTTGGACGCACCGAACACATCGGCCAACCCTAAGCGCTCGAGCGCGCGCAGCACGGTGTTGTACAACCCCCCCTGCAGCACGATGCCGACGTCGCACGATTCGTCAGCGCCCAAGAATTCGTTGAGTTTGCGCTCCTTGATGAACTTGATCGCGGCGGGCCAGCGCTGCTCAATCTTGGCGCGCTCCTGCGCATAGGTCGACGGCGGCAGAATGATTTTGTCGAAGTTGCGGCTGGGATTGTTCATGGCCTGCTGCAAGGTAAACGGCGGCCGGCGATTGTCCTTCGCGCGGAATTGACCGACCACATGGCAGGCGCGGATCCGCAGCATGAGCATGACCGGCGTGTTGCTCGCCTCGGAGAGTTCGAATCCCTGCTCGACCGCCTGCACGATGGAGGGCAGATTCGGCTTCGGATCGAGCAGCCACATTTGAGATTTCATGGCAAAGGCGTGCGTGCGCTCTTGCATGATGCTGGCGCCTTCGCCGTAATCCTCGCCGAGCACGATGAGTGCACCGCCGATGACGCCGGCGGAGGCCAGGTTGGACAGTGCATCGGAGGCCACGTTGGTGCCGACGGTGGACTTCCACGTGACGGCGCCGCGGATCGGATAATTGACCGACGCGGCGAGCATGGCCGCAGCCGTCGCTTCACTTGCCGAGGATTCGAAGCGGACACCGAGCTCGCCAAGAATGACGCTCGCGTCGGCCAGCACGTCCATCAAGTGGGAGATCGGCGCGCCTTGATAGCCGCCGACGTAGCCGACCCCTGACTGCAACAGCGCCTTGGTGACGGCCAGAATTCCTTCGCCTTCGAACTCCGCGCCTTCGGTCAGGCGCAGCGACTGCACTTCTTTGGCGAATGAGCGCTCAGCCATGCCATAAACTCAGAAAAAAACCAGTATACATGCGCGCGCCCGCCGCTTGTTTCAGGGCTGCAAGCGCGTCGCGGCCCAGGGCGCGTTGGGATCGCTGCGGGCCAAGCCTAAGTCCCTGCTAAAGCGCGCGCGATCATGAATGCGATATTCACCTTCGACCCACAGTTCGACGGCATCGACATAGAGGCGATACCCGCCCCAGTTGGGTGGCCGCGGCACCTGAACCGCAATGCTTTCCGGTTCGTCGAACCCTAAGCCCTCGTAGGGAATTCCTAAGCGGCGTGCCTCGCGCGCGACCGCTGCAGCCAGCGCCTGGCGGGATTCCACCGGCTGGCTTTGCTGGCTGGCCCATGCGCCCAGCTGCTTTTGCCAGACCCGTGTACGGAAATAGGCGTCGTTTTCGGCATCCGACAGCATCTCCACCCGGCCCTCGGCGCGCACCTGGCGATGCAGATGGTCCCAGTGAAATACCACCGCGGCTCGCGGGTTGGCGGCCAGCTCGCTCCCCTTGCGCGACCGGTAGTTGGTATAGAAGAGTATAAATCCCTGTTGCACTGCAATTTCCTTGCAGAGCACGACCCTGGCGGACGGATAGCCGCGGCCGTCGACGGTCGCCAAAATCATGGAGTTGGGATTGGGCTGGGCGGCATCGCGCTGCGCCTGAGCCAGCCATTGGGCGGCCAATTCCAGTGGATTGGCGGGCAGAGGTTCTGGCAGGGTTTCGGTCCAAAATGTCTTTTTGCTGCTGCTCATTAGAGAATGGTAGCCGTGCCGATAGAAACTTAGGGGCTTTCTTTAAATATGAATCTGGACGAGCTACGAACGGCACTGACTGACCTCGATGGTCAGTTACTCGAATTGGTCGCGCGCCGGCAGGCCTTAAGCGAGCAAGTGGCGGCGGTCAAGCGAGCCACCGGCCGGCCCACACGGGACTTCGGCCGTGAAAGGGAGGTCATATTGCGGGGCCGCACCACGGCCGAACGCTTGAAGATTTCGCCCGATCTGGCCGAATCGCTGTTGCGGCAGCTCATCCAGTCCTCGCTCGCGACCCAGGAGCAGGCCCGCGTAGCCGCTCAGGCGCATGGCAGCGGCAAGCGCGCCTTGGTCATCGGCGGCCACGGCAAAATGGGCGGATGGTTTGCCGACTTTTTGGCATCGCAAGGATTCCGGGTCGCCATCGCGGACCCCAAAGGCGGCCTGGCAGGCTTCGATTTCGTGGCCGATTGGCAGACGGACGCATTGGATTTCGATGTCATCGTGCTGGCCACGCCGCTGTCGGCGACCGCGGATTTGCTGCAAGTCTTGGCGCGGCGCGCGCCGCGAGGGCTGGTTTTCGATTTGGGTTCGCTCAAAACACCGCTGCGCGCAGGTCTTACCGCCCTGGTCAAGGCGGGCTGCCGCGTCACCTCGGTACATCCCATGTTCGGCCCCGACACCGAACTGCTGTCCGGCCGGCACGTCATTTTCATCGATCTGGGGAACAAGGAGGCTTTGGCGCAGGCCCAGGAATTGTTCGCCCCCACCATGGCGGAGCGGGTCGTCATGGATCTGGACGAGCACGATCGCTTGATCGCCTATGTGCTCGGGTTGTCGCATGCGCTGAACAT
>Ga0210402_10004572_pt1 | contig 12581 bp, 9 predicted proteins | sample IncBWC7MmetaG_FD_161055 | JGI IMG/M metagenome (GOLD analysis project Ga0210402, IMG submission 161055) | Forest soil microbial communities from Barre Woods Harvard Forest LTER site, Petersham, Massachusetts, United States - Inc-BW-C-7-M | ecosystem: Environmental > Terrestrial > Soil >...
GGGCCAGGGCGCGCACCGGAGAAGTAGGGGAGTACGGGCCCGTCGACCTCGGCCACGCCCAGGTCCGAGGCATGATGGTCCATGACGTATTTGCCGAGGACGCCGCTGGAATTGCCAAGCCCGGAGGGATGCTCCGGAGTTGCGGAGTTGAACAAAATACGAACGGATTCGAATGCAGAGGCGCACAGAAAGATCACCCGGGCACGGTATTCGCGCATTTGCTTGGTTTTCGCGTCGATCACGCGGACACCGGTTGCTCTCGAGGTTTTCGAACTGTAAATGACTGAGTGAACGATGTTGTCCGTCAGCACGGTGAGCCGGCCCGTTGCCGCGGCCGCGGGCAATGTCGAGCTCAGCGTCGAGAAATAGCCGCCCCAAGAACAGCCGCGGGCGCACGCGTTGCGCATCTGGCACGGGCCTCGACTGCCGTGCACTTCCGTGAGGTTGGCCAGACGCGCGACCGTGGCACGGCGGTCCGGGAATGCCGCGGTCAACCGTGCCGCGAATTCCTGCTCCGGCGGGTTCATCGGCATGGCGCGCTGAAACTCGCCGTCGGGCGAAGTCGTGCTGCCGATATTCTCGCCGCTCACGCCGATGTGTCGTTCCACGTACGAGTACCATGGCGCAAGGTCCTCGTAACGAATGGGCCAATCGGTTCCGTACCCGTCGCGCGCATTTTCCTCGAAGTTCACGGGCGCCATACGGTAGGACTGCCTACCCCAGGTCAAGGAGCGGCCCCCGAGCTGGTGACCTCGGATCCAGGTAAAAGGCTTGTCGTCGGGGTGGCTGTAGGGATTTTGGCGATCGTTGACAAAAAAGTGCGCGGTGGCTTCGGACATGAAGGCGCAGCGACTCTGCACGGGTTGGTCGGCGAGGGTGCGTCTCTGGTCGCCCAGCATGTGGAATCTAAAATTGTAGGGCGGCTGCCCTTCCGTGACGTAGTCGCGGCCGTGCACGACGCCGCGGCCGCGCTCGATCATGAGCGTTTTGAGACCCCGCTCAGTCAGTTCCTTCGCGGCCCATCCGCCGGTGATACCGGATCCGACAACGATCGCATCGAAGTGTTCTCGAGGCATGGCTATATATGCACCGGAACCGCCCCGAAAATCGGGCCGCCGGGATGGTTGGCGCCGCCGCCGTATTGCACCTTCAGCTCCGTGCTCTGTCCAATCTCGGAAGTGTAGTAGCCCACCAAGACGAGCGATCGCAAGCGGGTAAAGTAGCGCGCCTGCCCAAGGGGTTGGGCGCCCATGCGATCCGCATCCCAGTGCTCGAGCAGCGTCGACTGCTGCTCAACGTTGCAGGCGGCAAACACAGCGTGGTATCGCTTCTGCGCCGAGTCATCGATAAATTGCAACTGCTGACGGAACTGCGCCCGTTCGTCCTCCAGCATCCATTCCGAGTAGAGCAGCGCGAGGAATTCCGGAACCTGAGCGGCCACCGCGCCCGGCGTGTCGGTCGTGGGGATAATTCCTTCGGCCACTGCGGCGAGCAGACGCAGCTCATCCGCGTTCAGCGCGGCGACGGCCGCCGGGGCAACGCCGGGTTCCGCCGCGAAAGCCGGAAGGGTCCGAAGCGGCAAGACTGCGGCACAAAGCCCCAGCCGCCGCATGAATTCTCTGCGCTCCATGATAGTTCCTTTCAACTAATGACTGGCCGGCTGGGCGGCGACGACTTCGCTGCGGGCGAAGAAGGCTGACGCGACCGCCAGCAAGAGGCAGAACCCGCCAATGATGGCGATGGCGTCCAAGAGGCCGCCGCTGACCCGGCCGATCAGCGCTATCACCATCGAACTGAGGAATTGGCCCACAAAAAAGCTCGTCGCCCACAAGCCCATGCCGCGTCCGCGATACTGAAAATCCAGGCGGCGCAGCGCCCAATTGACGAGGATGGGGATGGCCATGCCGTTGCCGAACTGCGCGACGATCCCGAACGGCACGGCCTTGAGGTAGCTGGTCGAAAACCCCAGGCCCATCAGACCGATGCCATACGCCAGGTAGACAATCGAAAGGGCCTTTCCTGTTCCGAGACGAGTCTGGCGACGAAAGAAATAGCCTCCGCATAGCACGCCCACGCTCGCGACGGTGGTGGCGATGCTGATCGTCGAGGGCGACTGCGCTCCGAGCCGCGAAAAGATGAGACCGAGATTGACCGCCTGGACAAAGTACAATATGGATGTGGCCAGTGTGACGGCAAATATCGGAATCATGGCTCGCCACGGAAACACGGCGAGACTCTCGGCGGGCGCCGCGCCGGCGGGATGATCGGCCGGACGCGGCTCCCAGGTGGCCACCAGAATCCACACGAACGCTATACCGCCGAGAATATTGATCAGAAAGGGCGCATGCCAGTCGATGTTGCCGAGCGCGCCGCCCCCCAGGATAAACAACGAGGCGCAGATCGATCCCACGATGCTTTGAACGCCGAGCCATTTGCGGCGTCCCTCCGGATCGAAGTAATCCCCGAGCAGGGCGTTGCCCGTTGCCATGATTACCGACTCGGCGATGCCTACACCCAGCTGCGCGATCAAAATGTACCGAAGATCGCTGAGAAACAGCGGCGCGAGACCGGAGACGGTAAAGAGGACCAAGGCATAGAGCAGCGTGCGGCGCCGACCGAAGCGGTCCGCCAGAGTACCGGCCACGGGCGCCAGCAGGGCGAGGCAAATCGAGGGCAGGGTGAGTATCATCGGCACGAGCACGTCGTGCCCCGGAACCGACGCGAAATGCTGCATCAACTGCGGCAGGTTGGGCACCAGCGCCAATAGCGGAGCGGTCGGCAGCAGCATGACCACGATCAAACCCATCGCTTGGGTGCCGCCCGCCGCGCGTTGGCCCCCCAATGTGCCGGATTGTGGCATCGACGCTCCCCGCGGTTGCCGGTATGATTCTGATGATGAGACGGCAATGTAACAGAACGCACATTCTAATTTCAATGAAAAAAAATTGACAAGGTAAACTATGGTCAAGTCTCGCCGTTCGGTGCAGAGCGCTCCCAGCGTCCGCGCACCCAAGCAGGATCGGAGCCGGGCGTCATTCGAGCGCGTGCTGGATGCCGCCGCGAAACTCATGGTGGAGCGCGGATACGCCGGATTCACCCTCGGCGACGTGGTAAAGCGCGCCAAGGTATCGATCGGCTCCATCTATGGCCGGGTCGACAGCAAGGACGAGTTGATTCGTGCCGTCCAGCAGCGCGTCATGGCGAGGATGGAACTCGAGCAGGCCGACATGGTCACCCGGCTGCGGCGGCGAGCGTTGACACTGCCGGATCTGATCTCGGCCATCGTCAAAGAGTTGGCTTCGTTTCTGCAGGAAAATGCCGCCGTGCTCAATTCCTTCATCGAACGGGCCAGGGCCGACAATGTGGTGATGCTATTCGGCAGACAGGCCTATGGACACACACTCCTTGACTTCAAATTGCTGCTCTTGGAGCGGCGCAGCGAGATACGGCCGGCGGACGCAGATCATGCGGCGGAGGTGTGTTTCGACGTGGTTTACTCGGCGCTCGCCCGTCATTTTGGGGTGGGAAGCATTCCGGGCTCCGCATCGCAGGGCGATCTGGATACGCTGATCGCCGATCTAAGCGCGGTCTGCTTGGCCTACCTCACCGGGCCCCAATCGGCACGCCCGCACATAACACGCAAATAGACCGCCAACCGCTCGTTTCTGCTTAGTTCTCTTCGGGCCTATCTCATGGCCCCGGCGGCAAATAGGCCCAAGGCTCTTGACACAGCACCCAAGCATTGAGTTATATTTAGAATCGAAATTCGGATTATATCTAAGGGGTCGTTTGGATTCGCGATTGGAAGCGTCCCGCTGGCCTGCCGTGACCTGCCTGCGTCAGTTCTCGCGCCTTTGGCGAATCCGTCTAAGAAGCAATCATCTCAACTGTTGGGGGGAAGGGTATGAAAAAGATCAGGGCCGCTTACTGCTTGGGGTTGTTTCTGGCGGCCTCGCCCGCAGCCTTGACGTCGCTGCGCGCCGCCGAAAACGGGGCGGCAGCCAACGCGGGCACTGCCGATAGTCTGGGGGAAATTATCGTGACCGCGCAGAAGCGCGCCGAGTCGGTGCAAAGCGTGCCGCTCTCCATCACGGTGCTTCCGAGCGAAGAACTGGCGCGTCAGGGCGTACAAACCATCGTAGATCTGTCGCGCATGAGTGCCGCGCTGGAGTTCACGGCCCCTGCGGCGGCGCCGGGCGGCGGAGCGTTCATCCGCGGCATCGGTACCGAATCTGTCGGCGGCCTGACCGCAACGGCGTCCGTCAGCGTGGTGCTCGATGGGGTCGTGCTGGGCAACACCAACGTCACGGACATCTTCGACGTCAGCCGGGTCGAGGTGCTGAAAGGTCCGCAGGGGACTCTGTTCGGCAGTTCCGTATCGGCCGGGGTGATTTCGCTCGTCACCAATGCGCCGGATCCGACGGCCATGAGTTCAACGGTCAGCGCAGAGTACGGCGCTGGCGACTTGGGATCGCAGTACGATCGGCGCTCGTTGCGCGCCACGGTGAACCTGCCTCTGAGCTCGGACTCGGCGCTGCGCGTATCGCTGCACAGCGACGACAATTCCGGCGTGTTCTACAACCCGTACGAGAATCTGCGCAGCGACGAGCCGGACATCGGAGCGCGCGTTCGCTACCTGATCAAGCCTTCGGAAGCCTTGACGCTCAACGTGATCGCGGACTACAACCGATATTACAACACGGGCGTTCCGGTCCTCACGTATCGAGCGGCCCCGGTTCCTCAATTGGCCGCGGCGTTGTCGGCCTGCGGCGTCACTGCCTCGACGTCGAACTTCGACACGTGCTCTCAGTACTACAATACGCGTAGCCAAACGGACCGAGGTCTGTCATTTCAGTTCGATTACGACCTCGACTTCGCGACCCTGACGTCGATCAGCGCCTACCGATTGGGAGACACCGCCAGCCGCGGCGACATCGAGGCAATTCCGCTATCGATCAGTCAGCAATACTTGTCCACCTGTCACTTCTTCGATTGCGTTCCGATCTTCGCGATCCTGCCGGGCAAGATCAACGAGCTGCAGACGCAAGGCAGACAACTCTACAGCGAGGAGCTTCGGCTCGCGTCCTCTGGGAAGGGGCCGCTGCAGTGGGTCGGCGGGGTCTTCTATCAGCATTACAAGCTGGCAGATAATGAGCCGGGGACGATCAATGCATTCTTCACCGGCGGCAACTTTGTGGACACATCGTTCAAGGCGGCGACGGGCAGCCAAGACTATGCGGGATTCGGTAATCTCACTTACAATGTAACGGACTCGACGCGCTTGATCGGCGGTGCGCGCTACACCCACAGCACCGTTCACGAGAGCAAGTACAGCCCTTCGAACACCAATGACAACGTGACGTACTCCCTCGCTGCATCGGCCAGCAAAGTTTCCTGGCGCGTCGGCGCTCAGCAGGACCTGCCGACCCACACGATGCTCTATGCCACGGTCTCGACCGGCTACAAGAGCCCGGAGATCTCGGATGCACTCGCTCCGAATCCCAATCCCGGTCAGCCATGGAATGGCGGCATGTACGTCGTGCGGCCGGAGCTGCCGACGGCCTATGAGTTGGGCGTCAAGCAGTCGTTTCTGGATGACCGGCTGGCCGTCGATGCCGACGTGTTCTACGAACACGTGAAGGATTATCAGGGCCAGGCTTGCAGCCCGGGAACAGGCGGCAGTTCCGGAGTGATCGTTTGCTCGGCGTCCAATGTGCCCACCGTCAACAGCAAGGGATTCGAGCTCGACATCTTTGGGCGCCCCGTGAAGGGCCTCACCGTCAACCTCTCGGGGATCTACAATCCGGCGACGTATCCGGCGGGCTTTCTCGGCACGGACGGCTCGCAGCTCGGCGGTCATCAGCTAAACTACGGCTCGAAGACGAAGGTGACGCTGTCGGCGGAGGAGACCGTACCCGTGAGCACGGATTACTCGATCGTGATTGGAGCGGACTACACGTATCGCTCGGAACAGTCGTTGTATACCTCCGGCCTGTCACAGTTCGTGGCGCCCTCGAGCAACATTTTCAATGCGCGGCTAGGGCTGGCCTCCAGCAAGAACTGGTCCGCTTACATCTTCGGGCGAAACTTGGGGAGCTCGCACTTCCCGCGCCAGATCTACCCGACGCCCTTTGCGACGGGCGGCCTGTGGCAGGTGTACGACGCCAACGACAAGCGGCTGGTCGGGCTGCAAATGCAGGCGAAATTCTGAGCCGGGCCGCGCCTACTGACCCCGCCGGCTGCTTCGCGCTCGTGGCCATCAAGCGCCGCGTGCAGTGCAAGAGCCGGCTGGCGACCGCCTTGGAGCCCAAAGCGAGGCTGGCGTTGGTCCGTGCCATGCTGCGGCACGTGTTGTCGGCGCTCGACGCGGCGGAGACGGTGCAGCAGTACGCCGTGGTGAGCCCAGAACGAGATACTATTCCCGCGCAGGTTTTGGTCTTGGCGGACGCGGGGGAGGGCCTCAACGAAGCCGTGTCTCATGCTTACGGCTCCATGCTCAAGCTGGGAGCCCGCGAAGTCCTCATCTTGCCGGCGGATCTTCCCAACGTGACCGGATCAGAGATCGACCAGCTGGTGCGGGCGGGTCGCACCGGCGGGTTTGCCCTCGCGCCCGATGCCGATGAAGTGGGAACCAACGGGCTGTTCCTCGCTCATCGGGGCGCGTTTCCGTTCCAATTCGGCAGCGACAGCAGGCGCCTGCATCTCGCCGCGGCGAGGCGGCTCGGCCTGCCGGACTGCGTTGTGCGGCTGCCGGGATTGGCATTGGACGTGGACGCACCGGTGCATTTGCGGCAAATGGAGCAGGACACGTGCATCGATCAATTGCGAGCCTGAAGGCAACGCTAGAGGCGGTGCGTGGCGGACGGACGCCGCTTGCCGAGACGCTCGCTCTGCTGAATGAGATTGCCCTCGAGAGGCTGATGGCTGAATCGGAGGCGATGACACTCGAGGGATTCGGCTCTGCCGTGACTTATTCGCGCAAAGTCTTCATCCCCTTGACGCAGCTGTGCCGGGATGTATGCCATTACTGCACGTTCTCCAAAGCACCCAAGCGCCTCGCCGCTCCTTACCTGGATCCGGAACAAGTGCTGGCCATTGCGCGCGCGGGTGAGGCGGCCGGGTGCCACGAGGCGCTCTTTACGCTCGGCGATCGTCCCGAGCTGCGTTATGCGGTAGCTCGCCGAGCGCTCGATGAGCTAGGTGCGGGCAGTACCCTGGAATATCTCGAGCGCATGGCAAGTCTCGTCCTGGGCGACACCGGATTGCTGCCGCATCTGAATCCGGGCGTGATGAGCCGGGAGGAATTGGCGCGACTTCGCCCGGTGGCGGCGTCGATGGGAATCATGCTGGAGACCGTTTCCGACAGGCTCTCCTTGCGGGGAGGCCCGCATTTTGGTTCGCCCGACAAGCAGCCGGCCCGACGCCTGGAAACTCTTCGGTGGGCGGGAGAGCTGAAAATTCCCATGACGACCGGACTCTTGATCGGAATCGGCGAGACCCGGTTGGAACGGTTGGAGGCGCTGCTGACGCTGCGGGAATTGCACGACGAATTCGGTCACGTGCAGGAATTGATCATCCAGAATTTCAAACCCAAGCCGGGGACGAAGATGGCTTCGGCAGCCGAGCCGCCAGTGGTGGAGCACCTGTGGACCATTGCAGTGAGCCGCCTGGTCTTTGGCCCCTCCATGTCCATCCAGGCCCCGCCCAACCTGCAACCGGACGCCCTCGATCGTCTGATCCGGGCCGGCATCAATGATTGGGGCGGCGTCTCACCGGTCACTGCCGATCACGTCAATCCGGAGGCACCCTGGCCGCACCTCGCGGATCTTGAGCGAACTACGGCCAGAGCCGGTCGGCGGCTGGCCCAGCGTCTGGCGCTGTCGCCCATGTTTGCATGCGTGCCTGAGAAATGGACGGATGCCGCCATGGCGGTGCGGATCCGCCGTCAGAGCGACGCGCGCGGTTTTGCCCGTTCCGATTCTTGGTGCGCGGGAGCGGGCACACCGCCGCCTCAGGCTGAATGGCTCACCCGGCGGCGCCGCCGGCGAGCGATCCCGGCCGGTCTCGCTGCGATACTCGCCGCCGCCCGCAGGGGTGAGGAGCCGAGCGAATCCGCGCTGTTGCAACTCTTTGCGGCTGAAGGCGCTGATCTTGAAGCGGTGCTGGGCACCGCGAATGAGCTACGCGCGAATATCAACGGCGAGCCGATCACGTATGTAGTGAACCGCAATATCAACTACACCAACATCTGTCTGTACCGCTGCGGTTTCTGCGCGTTCTCGAAGGGCCGCGGCCACGTGCACTTGCGCGGTCCGGCTTACAACCTGGATTTCGACGAGATCGCCCGAAGGACGCTGGAGGCGGCAGCGAAAGGTGCGACTGAAGTTTGCCTGCAGGGCGGCATCCACCCCAGCTTCGATGGCAACACATACCTTGGCATCGTGGCGGCGGTCAAGGAAGCCGTGCCCGACATCCATGTGCACGCGTTCTCGCCGCTCGAGATCCGCCATGGGGCCGAGACGCTGGGGCTCGGGCTGCGCGAGTATCTGCGCCGGTTGGCCGCAGCGGGTCTCTCGACTCTGCCAGGCACTGCCGCGGAAATCCTTGATGATGAAATTCGATCCATCATCTGCCCCGACAAGCTGAGCACCGATGAATGGTTGGAGGTCATCGAAACGGCGCATGAAGTCGGCCTGCGCACCACGGCCACCATCATGTATGGCCATGTCGAGCGGCCCATTCATTGGGCTCGGCATCTATTGCGCTTGCGGCGCGTGCAGAAGCGCACCGGCGGACTCACCGAATTCGTGCCGCTGCCGTTCGTGCATATGGAAGCGCCGCTGTGGCGCAAGGGACGCGCGCGCTCGGGACCGACTTTGCGGGAGGCCGTATTGATGCATGCGGTCGCGCGCCTCGCGCTGCACCCTTTGGTGACGAACATCCAAACTTCATGGGTCAAGATGGGACCCGAAGGGGCGGCACTGTGCCTGAACGCAGGCGCCAATGACCTCGGCGGCACCTTGATGAATGAATCCATTACCCGGGCGGCGGGCGGCGTGAACGGTCAGGAATTCGACGCAGCCCGCATCGAAACTCTGGCCAGCCACATCGGGCGACCGGTGCGCCAGCGCACCACCCTGTACGGCACTGTCGCCCGTACCGTGGTCAGTCAGGGCCCCCCGGGGCTCATCAGCGCCTGCAGCGCTTAACTGAGGAATGACCCTTGCTTCGACTTGGCTACAAGGCGTCGGCCGAACAGTTCGGACCGCGTGAGCTCTTGGAATTTTCCGTGCTGGCGGAACAGGAGGGATTCGATTCCGTCTTCATCAGCGATCATTTTCAGCCGTGGCGGCACACGGGCGGCCACGCACCGTTCTCAATGGCGTGGATGGGCGCACTCGGAGCCGGGACGAAACGAGTCGCGATCGGAACCAGTGTTCTGACCCCGACTTTTCGCTATCACCCCTCGATCGTGGCACAGGCCTTCGCGACTTTGGAATGCCTGTTCCCGGAGCGGGTGATCCTCGGCATCGGAACGGGCGAGTCGCTCAATGAGGTGCCGGCTACTGGACTTGCGTGGCCCGAGCCCAAGGAGCGCACCGCGCGCCTCAAAGAGGCGGTCAAACTGATCAGGACGCTCTGGACGGAGGATCGGGTCAGCTTCAGGGGCGAGTACTATCGCACGGAGAAGGCAACGATTTACGATAGGCCGAAGACCATGCCGCCGATCTATATCGCGGGCGCCGGCCCTTTGATCTCCAAGTATGCAGGACAGGTCGCCGATGGATTCATTTGCACCAGCGGCAAGGCGCCGGAGCTGTATCGCGACACCTTGCTGCCCAACGTGGCGGCAGGGCTCGAAGTTGCGGGCCGGCAGCTCGATGCGATCGATAGAATGATTGAAATGAAAGTCTCGTTCGACACCGACCGCGAGAAGGCGATGCAGGATACCCGGTATTGGGCCGCGCTCGCGCTTTCGCCGGAGGAGAAAATGGCGGTCGAGGATCCGCTGGAGATGGAACAACTGGCCGACCGTTTGCCGGCCGAACGGGCGGCCAAGCGTTGGCTGGTGTCGACCGATCCAGAAGAGCAGGTCGAACAGATTCGGCCCTATCTGGAACTGGGATTCCGCCATCTGGTGTTCCATGCCCCGGGCCCCGATCAAGCGCGATTCATCAAGCTGTACGCGCGGCAGATATTGCCGCGGCTGCGCAAGCAGTTCGGCTAAAGATGGTGCAGGGAGCCCGCTGACTCATGGGAGCGGTGGCGGATCTGCGGTTGATTGCGGTCCCCGGATTCCCGCTGGTCCGGAAGGATGATGATCTGGCGGGGCAATTGTTAGAGTCTCTGGCGGCAAGCGATTTGTCGCTCGAGCCGGGCGATATTGTCGTATTTGCGCAGAAGGTCGTTTCCAAGTCCGAAGGCCGCATGGTCGATCTCGCGTCGGTCCAACCCTCGCCGCGCGCCGCTGCGCTCGCAGCGGTGGTCAACAAGGACCCGCGCTTGGTCGAACTGATTGTGCAACAGTCAAGGCGGATCGTGCGCGCCGCGAAGGAGGTGCTCATCGTCGAGCATCACCTTGGGTTCATCATGGCCAACGCCGGCATCGATCAATCCAACGTGGCGGGCGAGGCCGGCGGAGAATTCGCATTGCTGCTGCCGGAGGATCCCGATGGCAGCGCGCAACGCCTGTCCACTCGACTGTCCGCCCGCTGTGGTCACGCGGTGCCGGTCATCATCTCGGACAGTTTCGGCCGCCCGTGGCGCGTGGGCACGGTCGGCATCGCCATCGGGGTGGCCGGGCTGGCGGCAACTCTGGATCTTCGCGGCCGACCCGACTTGTTCGGCCGCAAACTGCGCGTGACCCTCGTGGGCCATGCCGATGAGATCGCTGCCGCGGCGTCGCTGCTCATGGGTCAAAGTGCAGAATCCCGTCCGGTGGTCATCGTGCGGGGACTGCCGAGATCCGAGCCGCACAGCACTGCTCAGGCGCTGCTGCGGCCGGGCAATGAGGATTTGTTCCGATGAACGGCCGAGTCGTGGCGCTGTCCGGAGGCGTGGGCGGCGCCAAGCTCGCGCAGGGACTGGCGCGAGTGCTGGCCTCCGGCGAGCTATCGGTCGTCATCAATACGGGCGATGACTTCCGACACCTGGGTCTATGGATTTCTCCGGATATCGATTCGGTTGTTTATGCGCTGTCGGACCTGTCGGATCCGGTCCGCGGCTGGGGCCGACGAGAGGAGACTTGGACCTTCATGGCGGCGCTCAAGGGTCTGGGGGGCGCGGATTGGTTTGCCCTGGGCGATGCGGATCTGGCCATGCACGTGGAGCGCAGCCGGCGTCTGGCCGCCGGAGAATCCCTGTCAACGGTGACCGCCGGCTTTGGCCGTGCCCTGGGAATTGACGCCCGATTGCTGCCCATGAGCGACGATCCGGTGAGCACCAGGCTGCTCACGAACGAGGGTTGGCTCGAGTTCCAAGAGTACTTCGTGAATCGGCGATGCGGCCCGGCGGTGCAGCGGATCGAATTTCAGGGCGCCGCCGCGGCGCGGGCCCATCCGGAGGCTCTCGCCGCGCTGCAAGATCCCGATCTGCGCGCGGTCATCATTTGCCCCTCCAATCCATTCGTCAGCATCGAACCGATATTGGCCGTGCCTGGATTTCGCGCAGCGCTGGAGCAGTGCCGGGCACCGGTCATCGCGGTGACCCCTTTGATCGGCGGAAAGGCGATCAAAGGCCCTGCCGCGAAAATGATGCAGGAACTCGGCTACGCGGCGAGTGGTGAAGCCATTGGGCGGCGGTATTCGGCGTTCATCGATGCATTCGTGACCGATGCGTCCGATCCGGCGCCGGCGCCGATTGCCGGAGTGACGCTGGTGCAGGCACAGACACTGATGAGGACGAGCGAAGACCGGGTGCAACTCGCGCACGCAGTGCTCGCAATCGCCGACCGGCTTACTTGAAAACCGGCATCACGTACTTGGAAAAGTAACGCAAGGTCCGATGCGCAGCCTCGGTGCTCATCCCGGCATGGCGAGGCGAGCATACGATGTGCGTGATCCTGCCGCAGGCGCCCGCTTTGACCTTTTCAAAATGGCGCGCGACCTGGTCGGGGGTGCCCACCGCGAGAGCCCAGTGTCCGCCGACCGTGAGGTTGTTCTTGCGGATCATCTCGCGCGTAATCTCAGCGTCCGGACCCGGCAGATTGCCTTCGAGGTTGCGGCGCAGGGTGTAAAAATTGATGAAGTAATGAATCCCCTCGAGGCTTGCCTCCCAAGCCTGCTCCTCGGTGTCGGCGATGCAGGTAAAGGTCATGGGGGCGATCATGTGGTCCGCTGGATTGCGACCGGCGGCGCGAAGGGCGCCATCAAAGGCGTCCGACTGTTCTTGAGTGCCTCCGGCCATCAGGTGATAGCCGCGCTCGGCCGCCCGCGCGAGATTCTTCGGTCCGGCACCGCCCCACCAAATTGGCATGCTCGTTTGAACAGGCTTGGTCGTGAATGTGATTTCGGGCAAGTCGAAATACTTGCCCTTGTGGCTGAACGTGCCGTCCTGCTTGAAGCAGCGTTCTATCAGGTCGA
>Ga0210402_10004575_pt1 | contig 12579 bp, 9 predicted proteins | sample IncBWC7MmetaG_FD_161055 | JGI IMG/M metagenome (GOLD analysis project Ga0210402, IMG submission 161055) | Forest soil microbial communities from Barre Woods Harvard Forest LTER site, Petersham, Massachusetts, United States - Inc-BW-C-7-M | ecosystem: Environmental > Terrestrial > Soil >...
AGTGGATGCACTGCGGCCAGGCGCCGCCCTGCGTGCCGCCGGGGGTGTTCAGGAACGTGTTGACCACGCGCTGGCCACCGATATACGGCTGACCGTCAGGACCGAAGGTCGATGCCAGGTTGGTGGCAAGGCCGCTGTTGCCAATGCCGCCGCAGAACACCGAGCCGGCATCCGGCACGAAGAAGCCGGGGTCGAGCGGCTTGGCGGGGTCGCCGGGGTTGCCCAGCGGATCGATGCACGCCCAGATCTCCTGCGAACTGCGGCGGTTGGACACCGCCATGGCAAACTGGCCGTCCGCACTCACCGATGCGGCCATCAGCTTCAGCCCCTCGGGGATGTCGCGGTAGTAGCTGAACGAGCCGACGGTCTTGCCGATCGGGCCGTTGTTGACCAACTCATGATGGAACAGGCCGCCCTTGATGCCGGCGGTGAACATGTAGGTCGTCGCGGTGGCCGCAGTGGTTGCCTGGGGCACGCCACCGTTGTTGAAGGCGGCGATCGCGCAGCCGAGCTGGTTGGCGTAGGTGTTGGCCGGGTTGGGCACGGTCGCGGTGCTCAGTTTGGTCGGATCGCAGACCGGGGTGACGGCCGCACCCTGGAACGGGATGTCGCCGAGGTTGGTGACGGCGCCGTTTTTGATGATCGGCAGGACGATGCAATCCTGCGAGGTGGACGGCGGCAGGATCCACGCGGTGCTCCCGGCTGCGCTACCGGCATCACCCAGCTTGCAGAGCGTCGAGCCCTGGTCGAAGGCCCAGTTGTGCCCGCCGCCGGTGGGTGCGCCGGTGACCTGATCGGTCGTCGAGTTGTCCGGGATGAAGACGGAGCCTGCCGCCGCGGTGAAGACGTTGGGCGACCAGTTGGCCGCAACCTGCACCGGCGCGCGGCCGATCTGGTAGCCGCCGGCGGGGAACGTGGTGCCGTCCAGGCAGACCGCCCAGGCGGCGTTCTGACCGAGCGAGAGTGCAGCGGTGGTGGCCAGTAGCGCACGCTTCCAGCGGAGGCGTGAGGTTTGCTGAGTGTTCATGCTTGGAGTCCTTATGGTGAAAGTGGTGGCGTCGGCTGTGAACGTGGCCGTAATGTTCCAGGTCAGCACTGGATACACAAGAGGAATTTCCGCCAAAATCGTAATGTTGGCTGAATATCTTTTTACACGTATGCGGAATAATAAACTCAGTGCTCGTCACGCCGAGTTCTGGTTTGATCGCTTATTGCTGAACCGCAATTTTATAAATCCAAATTATTGCGGTATAGCAAATCGACGGATCGTTGTTCCCAGATAGGGACTCGATACACAAGAGGAATCTTCGCCAAACTCGTAATGTTGGCTGAATATCTTTTTACACGTGTGCGGAATGATAAACTCAGTGCTGGTCACGCCGGGTTCTGGTTTCTATCGTCTCTTGTGAAACCGCAATTTTAGAAGTCTACATTTTTGCGGCATAGCAATTCGCTGGACCGCGGTTGTGTCAGACACATGTGTCGCATCGCGTCGGTTGAATCTGACTCGGATTACCGTGCCTATCGGTGCAGGCGCGTCGGTCAGGTTGACCTGCTTGTAGAAATCGGTCAGTAGAACGCCGCCAATCGAAGCCGACCCCTCTATCGGAAAAGCGGCCATAATCTCCTTCTCACGAAATACTTGGCAGAGGCTATGGCGAAGTCGTAGCGTTGCCGGTCGTGTCATGACTCTAAACTTTGGCACTATGCTGGCCAACGAATCCACGCCGCGTAGTCAAGACGATAAATCAGGCTGCCCACGACAATGGGCGTGACGGGACGAAGCCTGCGGCGCTCACGGGCCACGCGGTACGGGATGCCGTCGATTGAAGCGATGCTTTGGGGAGTGGCCTGCTTTGGCAAGCTAGGAAGCCCGGTGCTGGAGCATGTCGCCTCGACCGGCGAAATTGTCGAGGCGCCTCAGCAGAGATAGGGGACTATACCAAGCGTCCTAAAGGTTGACTCTCCGGGCAGACGCGGCGTCACCACAAAACCGTCATGGCCGGGCGTGACCCGGCCATCTGTGCAGCCGCAGTGTCGGAACAGATGGCCGGGTCAAGCCCGGCCATGACGTGTGTGGCGCAAGGGCCGTACGTCAACATTTAGGGCGCTCGGTATAAAATCAACTGCCAATACTGTTGCTGATCGCAGCAAGAAGAAACGTGGATGGCCGGCCCCCGGCCTTCGCCGGGGCATGCTTTGCCGGCCATGACGACGGAGGTTTGCCCGCTGCACCACTTGGCGCTCTAGTTCCGCAGCGGATCCTTGGCGAGCCCGAGCTTCGGCCGCACCCATTCCGCCAGTTCCCCGATCGCCGTATCCGCCTCGGGCGCAATGCCAGCCAGGAAATGAAAGACGTGCTGCATCTCGGGATACACGTCGAGCTTCACATCCACGTCAGCCCGCCGCAGCGCTTCCGCCAGCGCGCGACTGTCGTCCAGCAACGTCTCGTAGCCGCCGACCTGGATATAGACCGGCGGGAGTCCGGACAAATCACCGTGCAGCGGATTGACCAGCGGGTCGTGCCGGTCGCCGTACTCGCCGAGGAACGTCGCGGCCATGTTTTGGATCATCTCGCGCGCGACAAGCACGTCACGCTCCTTGTTGCTCTCGAACGTGGCGCCGGCCCCGTCCATGTCGAGCCACGGCGACAGCGGCATGGACGCCGCCGGCGTCGGCAGGGCGAGTTGGCGCGCCCGCAACAGTGTAGTGATCGCCAGCCCGCCGCCGGCGGAATCCCCGGTCAGCGCGACATGATTTGGCGCGATCTTCTCGGCCAGCAGCCAGCGGTATGCCTTCGCCATGTCGTTCACCGGCCCCGGATGCACGTTCTCCGGCGCCAGTCCGTAATGCACGATCAGCGCGCGACAGCCCACCGCCTTCGCGAGGTGCCCATACAGTTTGCGGTGCGTAAACATCGAACCGACCACGTAGCCGCCGCCATGCGAGCACAGGAGCACGCGATCTTCGGCGCAGCGCTTCGGCGCCGCCCAGAGTGCGGGCACACCGTCAGCCTCGGTCTCGATGTAATCGACCCCGCCTGGCTCACCGGTCACGTCGCCCATGTGCCCGAGCAGCGCCCGCAGCTCATCGAGCGGCATTTCGGGGTTTGCCTCCAGGGCGGCGACAAATCCCTTGTAGAGCGTGATCAGTTGCTCGCTCTGTTTGCTGGCCATTACATTCCCTCCTTGTCGCAATGAAATGTGCAGTCAGGCCACGTAATTGATGCCGCGCTCCGGCAGTTCCACCTTGCCGCCGCACTCGCGCGCGATCACCGGCATCACCTCCTCGGCAAAGAGCTGCATCTGATCCTCGATCTCGCGGCCTTCGAAGCCACCGAGCTCGAACCAGCCCATGAAGTTGAAATCGTCGTAACCGATTTCTGTCTTCATCTGCATGATCTTGTCGATGACGAACTGCTTCGATCCCTGGATCGCGATCCCGCGCTCGCGCAGCATCTCCGCCGTGACCCGCTTGTTGAGATCGAACATCGGCTCGTCCAGACGCGCCACGACCGCGCCGAAACCGAACGGTCCGTAGTAATCGAACTGCAACTCCATCGCACGCGCCGCGCGCTCCAATGCCTGCTTTTCCTTGCCCGGTGTCGTGACGTGGATGTAGCGGCTGGTCATGATGCCGCGGCGCTTCGCGGCGTCCCAGCCATACTTGAACCTGCCGCGGTTCAGCATGTCGGGCCAGCCGGCCTTCTCCGCCGCCTCGTAGTAAATGTCGATATTCTGCTTCAGCCGATCGTTGGGCTCGACGATCATCACGCCGTTTATGCCATGCTCCGCGGCCCATTTGAGCGAGCGCGAACTGGTCACCGGTTCCCAGATCTGCGGATGCGGCTTCTGCACGGGCTGCGGGAAAACCTGCAGCTCCTTCAACGTCGTCGTTGTCGCCTGTACCGGATTGCCGGCGGAATACATATCTGGCGCGCCGATCGCGATCACGTCCTCCAAACGGCGCTCCACCTTGTCCATCTGGAAATAGGCGATCGTCTGCTTGTGGTTCCACTTCGTGTACGACGGCGGAATGGAGAAATTCTCGCCGCGATGCACGAAGGACGGCTCCGTCCAGCACTTGAGGATGATCTCCACCACCTCCTCGAACGCCTTGCGGTTACGCTCCTGGTCCTGGATCGTCGAACCGTACGGCCGGCCCAGAGTCTCGTTCTCGCGTGGCTGATAACCGCGGCCCATGCCGCATTCAACCCGCCCGCCGCTGATCACGTCCAGCTGGGCGATCTGTTCGGCGATGCGCACCGGATGATGCCAGACGACGATGTTGGCGCACTGGCCGAGCCGAATCTTCCTGGTCTGTGCGGCGATCGCCATCTGGGTGAACAGCGGGTTCGGGCTCATCTCCGCGCCTTCCGGCTGGAAATGATGCTCGGTCAGCCAGAACGACTGGTATCCCAGCTTCTCGGCCAGGATGCCCTGGCGAACCTGGTTCACCAGCACCTCCTGCGCGGCGACGTGCACCTCGGCGAGCGAGCCGTCATTCACCGCGACCCCGTCCTTGGTGACGACCACCGGAAGACTTGACGCGCCATTGTGGAAAACACCGATCTCGAACATTCGAAGTCCTCCCCGAGGTTGTGTGCGAGCGCTGTGGTATTCAGTATCCTCGCTGCCAGTCGATCACGTTCTCCAGCGGTGCGCCATCGAGCCACGCGCGCAGGTTGGCGCAGAACAGGTCGATCGCACCATGCCGATTCTCGTCACTGGCGCCGGAGACATGCGGCGTGATCAGCACCCTTGGATCGCGCCACAACCTTTCCGGCGGCAAATGTTCAAACTCGCCGTTGTAAACGTCGAGCACCACGCCGCGCAGGTGCCCACGTTCCAGCGCATCGGCGAGCGCCACTTCGTCCACGATCTCGCCGCGCGCGACGTTGACCAGCACGCTGCCGGGCCGCATCGCGGCAAGGCGGTCGGCGTTGATCAGGTTGGTGGTCTCCGGCGTCCACTGACAGCAGATCGCCACAAAATCGCTCTCGGCCAGGAACCCATCGAGGTCGCCGGCGCTGCCAAGGCGCTCGAACCCCGTGGGAAGCGGCGCCCCCGCCTCCGGCTGGCGTCTGGTGCCGATGACGCGCATGCCGAGCGCGGCGGCAAGCCGCCCGACCTCGCGCCCGATTCCACCGGCGCCGATGACGCACGTCGTCTTGCCCTCCACCAGCAGCGGCCGGTATGCGCGATGATCGAACGCACCCGACATGCGATCGAGCATCGCGCGGTCGAGACCCTTGGCGAAGTGCAGGATGCCGGCAATCGCGTATTCCGCCATGGCGAGAATGCTGCCAACGCCGCGCGACGTCGTCACGGTGACGTCGCTGCCCCACAGATCGCCCAGGCGCAGGTTGCTGGCGCCCGCCGGGCGCTGGTGGAACCACTTCAGCCGCGGCGACCTGGCGCGCAGATCGAGCGGGAACGGCCAGCCGCCAAGGATCACCTCTGCATCGGCCAGCAGCCGGTCGCGTTCCTCCCGCGTGCCCGCACCCGCGGCGCCCTGCGCCAGGTAGCGCGACGACGCGTAGGCGGACCAGGTTTCGCGTATTTCACCGTCGAACCAGCCGGCGGCATTGACCAGCCGCACCGCCGGATCGACCGCCGCGATTCTGGAAAGATCGTTTGCGCTGATGCGCTGGATATTGAGGACGTTGATCGTTCGCATCGATTGTCCTGTCCGTTCACATGCCAACCGACGAGCACCTCTCGCACGGCGGCACGGCGGAGTCGATGATCTGCGGGCCGAGGACGATGACGACGCAAATCGTCATTCCCGCGCAAGCGGGAATCCAGAGCCTGCCCCGAGCGAAAGCCGGGGGGCCGCAGTCGCGGTGCTGCGGGCCTGGGTTCCCGCTTGCGCGAGAATGACGACTGCAGATGCGGCCGCCGCCTTCCCTGCCCTCGCCTGTCATGCCAACGTGGGTCCAACCGCGACAACACAAGCAGGAGGGACGGATGATCGAGCTCTACGGCATGGGCAGCCCCAACGTCGTCAAGATCTACATTGCATTGGAAGAACTTGGCCTGCCTTACACCGTGCATCCGGTGGACGTAATGACCGGCAAACAGTTCGACCCGGCGTTCCTGAAGCTGAACCCGATGGCCAAGGTGCCCGTCATCACCGACAGCGAAGGCCCAGGGGGAAAACCCTGCACGCTGTTCGAGTCAGGCGCCATCCTGCTCTACCTCGCCGAAAAGGCGGGCAAACTGCTGCCCAAGGACATGGCAGCGAAGTACGAAGCGATCGAGTGGATGATGGTGCAGATGACCACCGTCGGCCCGATGTTCGGCCAGGCGGTGCATTTCATCCGCTTCGCCCCGCCCGGCAACGACTACTCCAAGAGCCGCTACGCCACCCAGGTGCATCGCGTGTTCGAGGCGATCGACAAGCGCCTGGTCGAGAAGGCGTGGCTCGGCGGCGCCGAGTACGGCATCGCCGACATTGCCACCTACCCGTGGGCCCGCGCCATCCCGGTGCTGCTCGGCGCCGAGACCGCGAAGCAGTACCCGAACGTCCAGCGCTGGGTCGGGATCATCGACGAACGTCCGGCGGTGCAGCGGGCGATTGCCGCGGTGGACGACGTGCGGGGCAAGACGACTGGGTTCGACAAGGCGCAGCCCGAGATGCTCGACAAGGTGTTCGGCCGCGGCCAATTCGCCGCCGCCTGAACCGCGGCGGATGGCGGAGACATCCTGGCAGGCGCGGGTCTATGCCGCGCTGAAGGCCGCACGCATCGCGCAGGTCGGCTACGTGCCGGACGCCGGCCACGCCCACCTGATCGAGGCCGCGCACGCCGACCCGGATATTCGCGCTGTTGTGCTCACCACCGAGGAGGAGGGCATCGCGCTCGCCGCCGGCGCCTGGCTGGGCGGACAGCGCGCGGTGCTGCTGATGCAGTCCTCCGGCGTCGGCAACTGCATCAACATGCTGTCGCTGCCGGTGAACTGCCGAATGCCGTTCTTCACGCTGGTGACGATGCGTGGCGAGTGGGCCGAGTTCAACCCATGGCAGGTGCCGATGGGCGCCGCCACGCAGGCCGTGCTGACTGCCGCCGGCGTGCATGTCCGTCGTGCCGAGCATCCCGATGACGCGGCGGAGATCGTGGCTGCATCGGCGGCGCTCGCGTTCGACAGCGCCGTGCCGGTCGCGGTGCTGCTGTCCCAGCGGCTGATCGGCGCCAAGGACTTCGCAAAGTGAGGAACGACGGAACGCTGAACCGGCGGGCCGTCGCCGCGACGCTGCTGCGGAACCCGGGCGAGATGCTGGTCGTCACTGGCCTGGGCGCTCCCACCTACGATGCCGCCGCCGCCGACGATCGCGCGCTGAATTTCTACCTGTGGGGGGCGATGGGCGGGGCGGCGATGGTCGGCCTCGGCCTGGCGCTCGCCGAGCCTTCCCGCCGGGTACTGGTGCTCACGGGCGACGGCGAGATGCTGATGGGCATGGGCTCGCTCGCCACCATCGCCGCAGCCGCGCCCGCCAACCTTGCCATCGCGGTGCTGGACAACGCGCGCTACGGCGAGACCGGCTCCCAGCGCAGCCATACCGGCCTGACCACGGACCTCGCCGCGGTGGCCGCCGCCTGTGGTTGGGCCGCCACGGCCACCGCGCGCGACATGGGCGAGGTCGAGGCGCTCACCCCCAGGCTCCGGCACGAGGCGCTGTTCGCGGTGATCCGCATTTCCGCCGAGGAGGAGGCACGCCATCTGCCGCCGCGGGATGGCGCGCACCTTGCCGATCGATTCCGGCGTGCGCTCGGCGTCGCCGGCGACTGATTCGGGCGAATTGTATCGGCTTGTATCGCCGGCTTGATCCAATTGGCCGAGCCATGATTTTGACGCTGGCGAATGCGCGCCGTTTCGCCGACAATGTAAGGCTTGGGCGAGACATGACTGCCTGTTAATGTCCACGGCAGGATCAGGGAAGGTTTCAAAATGGGATTGTGCAATGCAGCACAAGTGCGATGACGGGATTTCGGATGTCAATTCGTGACTGAGGCGGCGAAGAAGCGGCTGCGCAAGGGCTGGCCATTGGCGCTTGTGCTCGGGGTGTTGATGGCAGCTGGCCTCGGATCGATCCTGCTGGAACCGTCCACCGCCCAACAACCGCAACCGCCGAGCGGCCCGCCACTGGTTCCCGTCAGCATCGCGCGTGTCACGCAGCAGGACGTGCCAATCTACCTCAAGGGCCTGGGTTCGGTTCAGGCGTTCAATTCCGTGCTGGTGCGCGCCCGGGTTGACGGCACCCTGACGGAATTCCCGGTGACCGAGGGCCAGGAGGTCAAGCAGGGCGACCTGATCGCCGTGATCGACCCGCGCCCGTATCAGGCCGCGCTTGACGCGGCGATGGCGAAGAAGAGCCAGGACGACGCGGACTTCGTCAATTCCAAGAGCGACCTGGCGCGCTATACCTCGCTCGAGCAGAAGAGCTTCGCCTCCCATCAGCAGGTCGACACGCAGCAGGCGCTGGTCAATCACATGATCGCCGCGATCGCCGGCGATAACGCGGCGATCGAGATGGCCAAACTCAACCTCAGCTACTGTTTCATCACGTCGCCAATCCAGGGCCGTGTCGGCCTGCGCCAGGTTGATCCCGGCAATCTCGTGCATGGCTCCGACGCTGCCGGGATCGTCACGATCACCCAGATCCATCCGATCTCGGCGCTGTTCACGGTGCCGCAGGACAGCCTGCCGAGCATCAGCGTGGCGATGGAGAAAGGCAAGCTGCCGGTGATCGCCTTCGCGGCCGATGACAAGACCCAGCTCGATCAGGGCGCCCTGTTGACCCCCGACAACGCGATCGACTCCAGCACCGGGACCATCAAGCTGAAGGCCACCTTCCCGAACCCGCACAACACGCTGTGGCCGGGGCAGTTCATCAACGCGCGTCTGCAGCTTGGCACCCAGCAGAATGCGCTGACCGTGCCGTCCGTTGCAGTGCAGCACGGACCGGTGGGTCTCTACGTCTACGTCGTGGGCCCGGATCAGTCGGTGGCACGACAGCCGGTGGAGGTCGGCAGCGACGACGGGGCACTCTCCGTCATCGCCAAGGGGCTGACCGAAGGTCAACAGGTCGTGACCGAGGGCCAGTCGCGTTTGCAGGTCGGCACCAAGGTGGCCGTCAATGATGCGTCGCAGCAGGCCGCCGCCCCGGCGAAACCGGGTGGCTGAGAACAAGGGACCGACGGTCGCATGAGCATTTCCACGCCCTTCATCCGCCGTCCGGTCGCCACGTCGCTGCTCATGGCGGCTTTCGTGCTGGTCGGCATCGCCGCCTACCCGCTGCTTCCCGTTGCCCCGCTGCCGCGCGTCGACTTCCCTACCATCTCGGTGAACGCCAAGTTCCCGGGCGCCAGTCCGGACACGATGGCGGCCACCGTCGCGCAGCCGCTCGAATATCAGTTCGCGCAGATCGCCGGTGTCTCGCAGCTTACCTCGGTCAATGTGCTGGGCCAGTCGCAGATCACCATCCAGTTCGACCTTGACCGCAACATCGATGCCGCCGCGGGCGACGTACAGGCGGCAATCAACGCCGCCAGCGGGCAGTTGCCGAAGAATCTGCCGTCCTCACCGACCTATCGGAAGGTCAATCCGTCCGATTCACCGATCATGATCCTTTCGGTGCAGTCGGACGCCGTGCCGTTGATCAACGTGGACGACTACGCGGACAACATCCTGTCGCAGCAGATCTCGCAGATCTCCGGTGTCGCGCAGGTGTTCATCGGCGGCGAGCAGAAGCGCGCTGTGCGCGTGCAGGCGGATCCAGGCAAGCTTGCCGCCATGGGCATCACGCTGGAGGACGTGCGCGGCACCCTGACCAGCGCAACGGCGGACGCACCGAAGGGCACGGTCGACTCCGCGCACCGCACGTATGCGCTTTATGCCAACGACCAGCTCACCAAGGGCTCCGAATACAACGACGTTATCCTGTCGTACCGCAACGGTGCGCCGGTGCGGGTCAAGGATATCGGCCGCGCGGTGGATGGCCCGGAGAACACGCTGCTGGCTGGCTGGCAGAACGGCCAGCGCGGGATCATCCTGGTTGTGTTCAAACAGCCCGGCGCCAACGTGATCGATACGGTGGATCGCATCAAGGCGGCGCTCCCGGCGCTCGAGGCCGCCATCCCGCCGGCGATCCATGTCAGCGTGATCATGGACCGCACGCTGACCATCCGTGCGTCGGTCCACGACGTACAGTTCACGCTGATGCTGTCGATCAGCCTGGTCGTGATGGTGATCTTCCTGTTCCTGCGCAGCGTCTGGGCCACCATCATTCCGTCGATCACCGTTCCGGTGGCGCTGATCTGCACCTTCGCAGTGATGTACCTGCTGAGCTACAGCCTCGACAATCTGTCCCTGATGGCGTTGACCATCGCGGTCGGCTTCGTGGTGGATGATGCCATCGTGATGCTGGAGAACATCTATCGCCACGTCGAGGACGGCATGGCGCCGATGGAAGCCGCGCTGAAGGGCGCCGGCGAGATCGGCTTCACCATCGTCTCGATCAGCTTCTCGCTGATCGCGGTGTTCATCCCGCTGCTGCTGATGGGCGGCATCGTCGGCCGGCTGTTCCGCGAGTTCGCGATGACGGTCACCATCGCGGTGGTGGTCTCTTGCGTCGTGTCGCTGACACTGACGCCGATGATGTGCTCGCGCTTTCTGCGCCACGATTCCGGCAAGCATGGCCGCTTCTACCGGATCATCGAGGGATTCTTCACCGCGCTGATCAACGGCTATCGCCGCACGCTGGACATCGCGCTGCGCCACCAGTTCATCACCTTGCTGGTATTTCTCGGCACCCTCTCGATGACCGTCGTTCTTTACACCTACATCCCCAAGGGCTTCTTCCCGTCGCAGGACACCGGCGTGGTGCTCGGTGTGAGCGAGGGTGCGCAGGACGTCTCGTTCGCCGAGATGTCACGCATCCAGTCCGCGCTGGATGACATAGTGGCGCACGACCCGGACGTGCAGGGTTACGGCGCCACGGTCGGCGCCGGCATCGGCGGGCAGACTGAGAACAACGGCCGCATCTACATCGCATTGAAGCCGTGGAACGAGCGTGTCGGCGGAACGGCGCAGGATTTCATCAACCGGATCCGTCCGAAGCTGCAGAAGGTGACGGGCGGTGCACTGTTCCTGCAGGCGGCTCAGGATATCCGCGTGGGTGGAAGACTGACCAAGACCGAGTTCCAGTACACCCTCCAGGACGCCGATCTGGCGGAACTCTACCAGTGGTCGCCGAAGATCCTGGACAAGCTGCAAAGCCTGCCGATGCTGCGCGACGTCACCACCGACCAGCAGATGGCCGGCATGACAGCGACGCTCACCATCGACCGCGACCAGGCGGCGCGGTTCGGGGTGCAGCCACAGGTGATCGACGACACGCTGTACGACGCGTTCGGGCAGCGCCAGATCACCCAGTATTTCTCGCAGGTGAACTCCTATCACCTGATCCTCGAGGTGATGCCCGACCAACTGGCCGCCGTCGATACGCTGAACAAGCTCTATGTGAAATCGAGCACCGGCCAGGCGGTGCCGCTGTCCACCTTCGTCAAGTGGACGACAGCACCCGTGCAGCCACTGTCGATCAGCCACCAGAGCCAGTTCCCCGCGGTGACGATCTCGTTCAATCTGGCGGCCGGGGCCGCGCTGGGTCAGGCGGTGGATGCGATCAACGCGGCGGTCCACCAGATGGGCGTGCCGATCACGGTGCAGGGCACGTTCCAGGGCACCGCGCAGGCGTTCCAGTCCTCGCTGTCCTCCCAGCCTTACCTGATCGCCGCGGCATTGATCACCGTCTATATCATCCTTGGCATTCTGTATGAGAGCTACATCCTGCCGCTGACCATTCTGTCCACGCTGCCATCGGCTGGCGTGGGCGCGCTGCTGATGCTGTTGATGATGCACTACGAGCTTTCGGTGATCGCGCTGATCGGCGTGATCCTGCTGATCGGCATCGTCAAGAAGAACGGCATTATGATGGTGGACTTCGCCATCACCGCCGAACGCCGCGACGGCGAAACGCCGCTGAACGCGATCCGCCAGGCGTGTCTGCTGCGCTTCCGCCCGATCATGATGACGACGATGGCGGCGCTGCTGTCCGGTCTGCCGCTGATGTTGGGTCACGGCGCCGGTTCGGAGCTGCGGCGTCCGCTCGGCACTGCGATGGTCGGTGGACTGATCCTGAGCCAGGCACTCACGCTGTACACGACGCCGGTGATCTATCTCTATCTCGACCGGCTGCAGCATTGGCTGGCGCCGCAGCGTCACCGGATGCCGGTGCTCGCCGAGAAGATGGGATCGGCAGCGGCCGACTGAAGCAAGCAAAAAGGGTTCACACAGAGAACACTGAGAAGGCAGCCCCAGAGAGCCACCGAGCTAGCAAGGATTTGGCGCTTCGCGCGCAGCGTATTCGCTTGCTCACTCCGTGGCTCTCTGTGGTCCTTCGTGACCTCCGTGTGATACCAATCCGCCTAAACATTGACACATGCCCAGTCCCGGTGCCCGATTGATCTGATCCTGTCCGGGTCATTGATGAGGAAGTTCCATCCTTCCTTGCAAGCGG